>Ga0070682_100000492_pt1 | contig 24800 bp, 26 predicted proteins | sample KBSC63LmetaG_FD_64668 | JGI IMG/M metagenome (GOLD analysis project Ga0070682, IMG submission 64668) | Corn rhizosphere microbial communities from Kellogg Biological Station, Michigan, USA - KBS C6-3L metaG | ecosystem: Host-associated > Plants > Roots > Rhizosphere | place: USA: Michigan...
GACGCCACAGCCCGTAACCCGGGCGCCGCAGCTCGTTCCTCTTCCGGCCTCAATGGTAATGGCGGGGGGAACGCCGTTCGAGGTTCGCCGGACGACCGGCATTTACGTGGAACCGGGCAATCCGGAAGCCGCGGCGATCGGCGAAGTGTTAGGCAATCAGATTCGACACGCGACCGAATTCCCAGTCCTCGTGGCGCCCCTCGGCACTCCAGCAGCCGGCGCAATCATTCTACGCCTCGCGCCCGACCGCGCTTCTCTCGGTGAGGAGGGTTACGAGCTGAATGTCACGGCGGACTCGGTCCGCCTCGTCGCGAATCGCCCAGCGGGCTTGTTTCGCGGCATTCAGACAATCAGACAGCTGTTGCCGACCGACATCGAATCGGACATGGGCTCCGAGCGCTCGGTGTGGCCGATTCCCGCGTTGTCCATCGTGGACAAGCCACGATATGCCTATCGCGGCGCGATGATAGACGTCGCGCGACATTTCTTCACCGTTGACGAGGTCGAGCAGTTCATCGACATGCTCGCGCTCTACAAGCTGAACGTACTGCACATACACCTCTCGGACGATCAGGGTTGGCGCATCGCGCTCAACTCGCGGCCAAGACTGACGGCGCTCGGGTCGCTCACGCAGGTCGGCGGAGGGCCCGGCGGTTTCTACACGCAGCAGGATTACCAGGACATCATTCGATACGCCACGGCACGATACATCACGGTCGTGCCTGAGATAGACATGCCGAGCCATATCAATGCCGGTCTCATCGGCTATCCGGACCTCGGCTGCAGCAATCGGCCTACCGCACTGTATAGCGGAACTGATGTGGGCTGGAGCAGCCTCTGCGTGGACAAGGAGCCGGTGTACGCCTTCGTCGACGATATCGTGCGCGAGATAAGCGGCATGACTCCGGGTCCCTACTTCCACATCGGCGGCGACGAAGTTCAGACGCTGACGAACGACCAGTACGTCCGGTTCATCGAGCGCGTGCAGGGCATCGTGAACAAGTACGGCAAGACGATGATCGGCTGGGAAGAAATCACGAAGGCACGACTGACTCCCTCGACAATCGCGCAGCAGTGGAAGAGCGATTCTGCTGGTCCAGCGATAGCGAGCGGAACGAAGCTGATCATGTCACCTTCGAACAAGATCTACCTCGACATGAAGTACACTCCTTCCACGGAGCTTGGCCTGCATTGGGCCGCCTACATCGAGGTGCGTGACGCTTATGACTGGGATCCGGCGACGTACATGAAGGGTGTGACGGACAGCAATATCGTTGGCGTCGAGGCGCCGTTCTGGAGCGAGACCCTTCGCAACATTACCGCGCTGGAATACCTGGCGATCCCTCGCCTTCCCGCAGTCGCCGAACTCGGATGGACTCCGCAGGCGTCGCGCAACTGGGAGAGCTTCCGTTCGAGAGTCGTGACCCACCAGGCGCGGTGGAACTACCTGGGCATCAACTACTACCGCTCGCCCCAACTGCCATGGTAATTCGCTATCACCTCATTGCTCTCGCGCTCGCCGGCGCTTCTGCAGGCGCGGCGCGCGCCCAGGACCCGCAACCGTTTCTGCCTCCCAGGGCCGAACCGGCGATCGTAACGCCCGGGGCTACCAACGCGAGTCCTCCCTCGGACGCAATAGTGCTCTTTGACGGGAGAGATCTATCCCATTGGCGCTCGGGCGACGGGAGTCCTGCAAAGTGGAACGTGAGGGATGGCTATGTCGAGGTTGCAGCAGGCACTGGAGCGATTTCGACGAAGGAACAATTCGGTGACGTGCAGCTGCACATCGAATGGGCAACCCCAGCGATAGTGAAGGGCGAGGGCCAGGAGCGCGGCAATAGCGGCGTCTTCCTCATGGATCACTACGAGATCCAGGTGCTCGACTCGTACAACAACAAGACCTACTATCACGGACAGGCCGGATCGGTCTACAAGCAGTATGCGCCGCTCGTCAACGCGTCGCGGAAGCCCGGCGAGTGGCAGACATACGACATCGTCTTTCACGCGCCGAAGTTCGACGAGCAGGGCAAGGTTGTCGATCGGGCCCGCGTCACGGTGCTCCAGAACGGCGTTCTGATACAGAACAACGTCGAGATCTATGGGAACACTTACAACGATCGCCCTGCGCTGTACACACCGCATCCGCCGGAGCAGTCGTTGACGCTCCAGGATCACGGGAATCCCGTTCGCTATCGGAATATCTGGATCAGGCGGCTGTAAGCGTCTTTCAGTACTTCATTCCGCCCGCGTCGGCGAATTCCTTCATCATCCGCTCCTGTTCTTCCGATAGCTTCTCGGGCACTGCGATCGACACCTCTACGATCAGGTCGCCCTTCTTTTCGGCCTTCTCGATTCCCTGCCCGCGCACCCTGAAGCGCTTCCCCGACGGAGTCCCCGCCGGAATCTTGATCGCCACCTTTCTCCCATCCAAAGTGCGGACGCTGATTTTTGTTCCAAGCGTGGCCTGCGCAATGTTGAGCGGAACCGTCGCGATCACGTCGAGTCCGTCACGCTTGTAGAACTTGTCCGGCTTGACGTTGAACGTGATGACAAGGTCGCCCGGCGGTCCGTTCGCGTTTCCCTTTCCGCCCTGTCCTTTAAGCCGGATCTTGGATCCTGTATCTACGCCAGAAGGAACATTGATCAGCACTTTGCGCTTGACGCTCAGCTCGCCGTTCCCGTGGCACGTTGGGCACGGCTCGGTGGGAACCTGGCCGCGACCCAGGCACACCGGACACGGGCGATTGACCGCGAATCCCCCCTGGCCGAACGAGACGACACCCCGGCCATCACAGTTCGGGCAGATCTTGAGCTGAGCCCCCGGCGCCGCCCCTGTACCGTGACATGTCGGGCATTCTTCGCTCACCTCGAGCTCGATCGGGACTTTGCCGCCGCGGGCCGCCGTACGAAATGGAATCTCGAGCGTAGCCTCGACCGTCTGCCCTTTTTCGGGGCCACGCGGCTTCGCTCCCTGGCGCGCCTCGCCGCCGCCGAACATCGAGCTGAAGAGGTCGCCGAGGCCTCCAAGGCCTCCGATGTCGAAGTCCTGGAAGTTGATATTCTGGGTGGCGCCCCTCGTCCCCGCTCCAGAGGAGCGCGCTCGCCCACCGCCGAATCCGCCAAAGCCGCCATCGAAAGCGCCGAGCCGACGCATCTCGTCGTACTGTTTTCGCTTTGCGGGATCGCTGAGGACGTTGTTCGCCTCCGATATCTCCTTGAAGCGCTCGGCTGCCTTTGGTTCGTTGGCGTTCGCGTCGGGGTGGTGCTTCTTCGCCAGCTTGCGGTACGCCTTCTTGATCTCGTCCTGGGTGGCGGTAGAGCTCACGCCCAGCACGGCGTAGAAATCCTTCGTCTGTGCCATGAGAGATCAGCTCAGCGCGGCAGTCACCCGTTCCACTGCTTCACAACCACGCGTGCGGGTCGAAGCAGCTGCGACTTGAACACATATCCGGGCTGATACACTCGTGAAACGACGTGATCGTCTTCCTGGGCCGACGTCGGCTCGGTGGCTACCGCTTCGTGCAACGCCGGGTCGAAAGTCTCACCAACCGGATTGATGACCTCCAGACCGGCAGCGCCAAGCGTCTTCAACAGCTTCTTCTCCACCATGTCCACGCCTTGCACTACAGTGGCGGCGTCCGTCGTCGACGGATCGATGTGCGCGAACCGCGCGACGTCGTCGAGAGCTTCCACCATCTGGCGAACAAGATCCCCCTGAGCACGCGCGCCGGCGTCCTGGCGTTCCTTCATCGAGCGCTTGCGATAGTTGTCGTACTCAGCGGCGAGCCTCAGGTATCTGTCGCGCTCGCCCGCGAGGTCGCTTGCGGCGCCTGTATCGGCCGGCGAAGACGCTCCGTCCGCCGCAGCATCTGCTCCAGCCTGGGCGCTTCCGCGGGCGGCATCGGCCGGCGCGTCCTCTATTTCAGCGGCGCCACCGTTTCCGCCGGGCGCAAAATCATTTTCAGATCCCATCGCATCCTGGTCTGGGAGGGGAGTCTGCTCTCCCTTCTTTCTGGAATGTTTCATTGTCAAAAGTTAACCCTTTGAGAGAGCGCGGCGCACCATCTCGAGCGCCGCCTGCGCCGCGCGCTGCCTGATTTCCGCGCGATCTCCACCAACATGGAAGCGTCGTGCCTTCGCCTCCGAAGCATGCACGGCAACCCACATCAATCCTACCGGCTTCTCGGGCGTCCCGCCCCCGGGTCCGGCGATTCCTGTCACCGAAACCCCGACATCGGCGCCTGTGCTTTCACGGATACCGGCGGCCATCTGTAGGGCGACCGGCTCGCTCACCGCTCCGTGCTTCTCGAGGTCGCCGGCCGTGACACCAAGCAGCTTTTTCTTCACATCGTTGTGGTACGCGATCACGCCGCCCAGAAACACATCGCTCGAGCCGGGAATATTCGTGAGACGCTCACCCAGCATCCCGCCCGTACAACTCTCCGCGACTGCGAGCGTGAGCTTGAGCTCGCGGCACCGATCGAGGACGACAGCAGCGAGGTCGGCGTCGTCTTCTCCATACGCGTACGCACCGACCCGGCTCCTCAGTTTCAGAATGGCGTCCGCGACGAGGATCTTCGCGCGATCGGGCGCGAGTCCCTTGGCGGTGACGCGCAGATCCACTCCGTTGACGCCCGGCAGATACGCGAGCGGGAGCGATCCCGCCTCGGTTCGCGGATCGCCGAGAAAGTTGGGCCCGAGCTGCTCTGCGATCGCCGATTCCGCAATCCCGGTCGTGCGGAGCGTGCCCGAAAGAACCACCGTCCCAGCGCTTCCAGCTCGCGCCTCGATCGCCGGCAAAACCTCCTCGGCCAACATTCCTCGCATCTCGCGCGGGACGCCGGGCATCATCGCGACCCATCGCCCACGGTCGTCCTCGAGCCAGATGCCCGGCGCCGACCCGTGTCGGTTTGTTAATATCTGCGCGCCTTCAGGGATCTCGGCCTGCGTTCTGTTCGTCGCGGGAAACACGCTGGTGGGAAAGCGCGCGCGCCACCGCTGCTCGAGCTGCGCGGCGATCGACTCGTCGAGCTTCATCTCGCGACCGAAAATGCGCGCGATCGAAGGCTTCGTGAGATCATCGCCCGTGGGGCCGAGCCCGCCCGTCGTGATGACCGCGCCGGTGCGATCGAGAGCTTCGCGCACCGCGACCGCGATCTTGTCGGCTTCGTCGCCGACGGTCGTTCGGCGCACGATCTCAATGCCTTTCGCCGCGAGCACGCGCGAGATGTGCGCGGCGTTCGTGTCTATCGTGAAGCCGAGGAGGAGCTCGTCACCAATGGTGATCAGCTCGACCTGCCTGGGATTCAAAAGGCGAACACCCGCGCATAGCGCCGGAGATAGAGAACCAACGAGTAAATCGTGAGAACCACGGAGACCACCATCGTTACCGTGCCGACGATGCCGTTGAAATACGCGAACCCGCGCCACGCCGAATTCTGCCAGCCTTTGGCAATCGCAAGGCTAGCGGCGAAGAACCAGAAATACGCGGATCCCACCCACACAGACTGGAAGCCCGTCTTCCATTTCGCGGGCCCGATCGCCGAGATGACGACTCCGCGCCGCGCGGCAGCCTGGCGAAAGATGGTCATGAAGACTTCACGCCCGATGACGATTGCGACCACCCACCACGCGAGTCCGACCGGACCCCACGGCGTCAGAAAGGGGAGCCGTCCGGCGTCGATGTTCTCGGCGCGGGTTGGAATCAGCGGATCGTTCGACGGAGCCATCAGAACGAACATTGGTATCAGCGTCGCAAAGAGGAGAAGCTTGTCGGCAATCGGATCGAGCAGGCGGCCGAGATCGGTGATCAGGTTCCTCGTGCGCGCGAGCTTTCCGTCGTAGTAGTCCGTGATCGCCGCGACAATGTAAAGAATGAATGCGATGAGGCGCGCGCCCGGCGATGCGATGAAGGGCAGAGCGGCGATGAAGGGCGCGGCCAGAATCCGGCCAGCCGTGATGGTATTGGGAAGGTTCATCGGAGCCTCGGCCGCCCCGCTAGGCGAGCGCCTTCAGCACCAGCTTGCTCACTGCCTTCAACGTGTCGAACACGCCGTCACCTTGCACAGCGATCGCCTCGAAGTATGGCGCGCGCTCGATCCACTCTCCACCTGGGAGCTGCTCGACGAGATTCTCGCCGGCGTGATACGGATCGGGAGCGACGCGACGCTTGGTTGCGTCCTCGACTTCCCAGCCCGGATTCAAGGCCGCCTGAAGGTCGTCGATGGGAGCTGCGTTCGGCAGGTCGCGCTTGTTGTACTGGATGACGAACGGCATCCTCGTCAGGTCGTACCCGTACTCGGACATGTTGTCGTAGAGATTCTGCATCGACTCCAGGTTCGCTTCCATGCGCTCCGCTTGCGAGTCCCCGACGAAGACTATGCCATCCACGTTCTTGAGTATGAGCTTGCGGCTGGCGTTGTAATAGACCTGGCCGGGCACCGTGTACAGGTGAAAGCGCGTTTTGAATCCTCTGATCGTTCCGAGGTCGACGGGAAGGAAATCGAAGAAGAGTGTTCTCTCCGTTTCCGTTGCGAGGGATATGAGCTTTCCTCTCGTCTCCGGCTTAACCTTGCCGTAGACGTGCTCGAGATTTGTCGTCTTGCCGCCAAGCCCGGGACCATAGTAAACGATCTTACAATTGATCTCGCGCGAGGCGTAGTTGATCATCGACACGTCTAGCTCTTCCTCACCAGTTGAAGAGTTTGTCGATCTCGTCATCCGCGCCTTCGAGCAGATGCCCGCCGGACGCGGCGCTATTGCGACCACGTGAGAACACGCGATCAACCAACAGCGTCAACTCTTCGATCTCGTCCTTCATCCTGAGCCGGACGAGTCCGACAGTCGTGCGCGAATCGAAAATTATTACCAACAGTAGTCGCCTGGCGACATCGGCAACGTAAATGGAATCCTTCTCGCCCTGATGAAACAGGCTGGAGAAGTCGTTTTCGCCAACCAGCTTTGCCAGCTGATCGTTGGCGCTGTAATCTGCGGCGGTCAGCGTCGCAAAGGCGGTCGTATCCAGCCCTGGAGCCTCGCCCACGGTCGTCACGAGCTGCCCCGACCGGTCGACGAGAAGCGCGCAGCGTGAGTTGGTATCGCCGAGAAAGCGCTTCAGCGATTCAGTGATCGAGGTGAAGTCGTCCTGTGTAAACGACCAGTTTGCCGTGCCGACGGTCATCTTGCTCCGTTCACAGCGTGGACTCCAGGCGCTTGAGCAACCTCGCCCCTCGATAACGCAGAATCGACCTCGGCTCCCAGGCGATGTACTCGCGCAGCAGCTGCGCGGTGTTGACAGTCGGGCGGGCACGCAGATATCCAAGCGCGGCCACGCGGCGCAGGGGAGACTTACTGAAGAGGTTGCGTCGGTATTGCCGCTGCATCCGGGCCCACACGATCGAGCCTGCGGCAACGCCTGAGATGAATCCAACAGCCACAAACCCAGCGCGACGGGTTCTCACATCGCCCTCCTGGCCGTCAAAGCCTGGGCGATCGTAACGCCGTCGGCGTATTCGAGATCGCCCCCCACTGGCAAGCCACGCGCGATCCTGGAGACCGTGAGCGGGTACCGCGCAAGCTTGCGCTGAACGTAGAGCGCTGTGGTTTCCCCTTCGATGCTCGGATTGGTGGCAATTATCACTTCGCGGACGACTCCGGCCGACACTCGGCTCTCAAGCTGAGGGATGGTGAGATCTTCCGGACCGATGCCGTCCAACGGTGAGAGGCGACCACCCAGGACGTGATACACACCCCGGAACTCGCCAGACCGCTCGATCGCACCGATATCGGAAGCCTCCTCTACTGCGCAGATGACTCCCGTATCCCTGCGCGCGTCACGGCAAATGGAGCACAAATCCTCCTCCGTGAGATTGAAGCATTGCGGGCAGGGTCGCACCTTGTCGGCCAGCGTCTCCAGCGCCGTCGCCAGTCGCTTGGACTGGTCGGGCGACTGCTTCAGAAGATGGTAGGTAAGCCGGAGCGCCGTCTTCCGCCCGATGCCGGGCAGTTTGGATAGCTCCGTGGCCAGATCGTCGATAGCGCCCACGTCTAAAAGGGAAGCTTGAAGGGAAGATTCAAGCCCCCGGTGAGCTTCCCCATCTCGCCCTTGGCGAGCTCGGCCGCTTTCTTCTGCGCCTCATTGACGGCGACGAGGATCAGGTCCTCGAGCATCTCGAGGTCCTTGGCATCGGCAACGGCGGGATCGATCTTGACCTTGGTGATGGTTCCCTTCCCGTCCGCCTCAACCTGAACCATGCCTCCACCGGAGGCGGCGGTAACCGTCTGCTTCTCCAGCTCCGCCTGCATCTCCTGCATGCGGGCCTGCATCTGCTGCGCCTGCTCGAAGATCTTCGAAAAATCAGCCATTGTGCGGGTTGATGTGAATTAATCCGTCGACGGTCAATCAAGAAGCTCGAGATCGAGCTCGTCGATCGCCGCGCCGAGGGCGGGATCCTTCTGCCGGAGCATTCCGATGCGCTCCTCCTTGAGAGCCTCGGGTGTCATCCGACTCCGATTCGAATCCTGTGCCGTTGTCTCCATTGCGCGCTTCATTTCGCGCAATTGCCCTTCATTTGCGCTCGATGGCGCCGCTTTCGGCGGGCCCGCCGCCACCCCGCCCCCCTGGCCCGTCTTCTCGATGGGAAGGGCATTTGGTGCGGTCAGCTGCGGCGGATATCCAGGTCGGGTTGCGGGACGCTGTTCCGTACGCGCCACAAAAGGCTGCGCGGGCTGTGCGCGCACGGACCCCCTCGTCGATTCTGCGCGATCAACTCCAACGGAAGAATCCCCACCCAGCCCGCGGAGCATTTCCTCGAGCGCAACGGTCCGGTCGAGAAGCGCCATGCGGACGAGCAGCATCTCGATCAGAAGCTGCTGCTGTCCGCTTTTTCTGAACGTCGGCTCGAGTGCGTTCACCGCGCTGATCATCCGGAGAAGATCGCCGGCGGTGAACAAATCCTTGCGCTCGGACAGCGCGGCGGCAGCCGTCGCGGAGACACCGTCCGCTTTTCCGTTCAGAACAACGGTGAGCAGCGCGCGCAGCACGTCCGCGAACCCGGACAGAAACACCCCGAAATCCACGCCAGCGTCTGCCAATCTGGTGACGGCACCGAAGACTTCGCCCGCCCGATGATTGGCGATGATATCGAGAATCGCGACGAACTCATCTTCCGGCACCAGCCCCAGAGCGTCACGAACGCGCTCCGCGGTTACGGTGCCTTCGCCGATGGAGATGACCTGGTCGGTGAGACTCAGCGCGTCGCGCATCGAGCCGTCCGCGGCGCGGGCGATCATCGCCAGCGCATCGTCGGACGCCTTGACGCCTTCCTTCTCGAGGACAGTCGAGAGACGGCGAGTGATGTCTCCGATCCCGATCCGCTTCAGATCGAACCGCTGCAGGCGGCTCAGGACTGGCGCCGCGGCCTGCGCGATTTTCTGCGGCTCGGTGGTAGCAAAGACGAAAATTACGCGAGGCGGCGGCTCCTCGAGAATCTTGAGGAGTGCGTTCCACGCTTCCCGGGTGAGCATGTGCGCTTCGTCGACGATATAGACCTTGTATCGATCGTCGCCCGACGGCGCATACATGGCGCGCTCTCTCAGGTCGCGCGCGTCATCCACTCCGCGATTGGATGCCGCATCGATCTCCACGACGTCGAGGCTCGATGAGCCCGTCCAAATGCGCTGGCACGAGATGCAGTTTCCACAAGGCTCGCCGTCGTCGCGCTTGTTTTCGCAATTGAGCGCCATGGCGAGAACGCGCGCGAGCGTGGTCTTCCCGACCCCGCGCGGACCGCACAGGAGATACCCGTGCGCGACTCTTCCTCTGGCGATGGCTCCACGCAGCGTGTTTGAAACGTGCGACTGGACGGCAACGTCAGCGAAGGTCTTTGGGCGGTATTTGCGGGCTAGTGCGAGAGACATTGCGAGGCGGGAGTACCCCAGGCCTGACGGAGCAACGAAAGACACCGCATGCCGCTGCTACCTTCGGGGTCCTGACGGAGTTAGCGGGCTTACGCCCTCCGGGACCTGGGGCAACCGAAATATAGTCGCGCAGCTAGAGACAGGGGAGCTAAGGTGCTCACTATCTGAGGGAACCGCTAACTGAAGAACTACCGGCCTGGGGCTCTGGGCGGAGCGGCCGGCGGCATCGGGTTTTGGCTTGCGGCGTCGGGCTTTTTGGCTAGCTGCTTTGGGCTCTGCCTGCGAAAGAATGATGTCGAGACTTATGTCAGCATTTGCGAAAATGCGCTATGCAGGATTTCAAGAAGCTTCAGGTTTGGCAAAAGGCCCACGCGCTCACTCTTGGTATCGATCGCGCCAGCAAGAGAATTCGCGGCTCGCAGTACGCTTCGCTCAGGAATCAGATCTTCCGAGCCGCCTCATCTATTCCGGCAAACATCGCGGAAGGACGAAGACAAAAGAGCCAAAAAGATTTCGGACGATTTCTCAGCATCGCTCTCAATTCCAGTTCAGAGCTGGAGTATCATCTGATCCTGGCGCGCGACACCAAGAATATGCCGGAGAGAGAGTTTCTCTCCCTCGTCGGGCAGACAATTACCGTCAGGAAAATGCTCTATGCACTTCTGAAACGCGTCGCGGAATCGGGGAATGCGCCTCCCGCACCAAGCAACCAATCCGATGAAAGCCCCGAGCGGCAAGCCAAAAAGCCCGAAGCCGCGGGCCAAAACTCGAAGCCGCCAGCCGCTCGGCGCAAAGCCGCTGGCCGGTAGTTCTTCAGTTGCAGCTAAAAAGAAAAGGCCCCTCCATTCCTGAAGGGGCCCTTCTCTCGGAAGCGGTGGTGCTCGCGCCCGATAAGTAAGGAGTTAGTGCTTCTTCACGGTGACGGTCGGTGTCTTGATCGTCGCGGAATCCATCTTGACCTTCGGGACCGCGACCGTGGTGGTCTGCGTGCCGACGTCGACCGTCGGGGTATGGATCGTGTCCGTCTGCGTTCCAACTACAGGCTTCTCAACCTGGTACTCTCCCTCGCCCGTCTTTTTGCAAGCCGAGATGGAGACGACGGCCATGATGGCCGCGACTGCTGCTAACTTGCGCACGAGACGCCCTCCAAAAAGTGTGTTCGCCGGAAAGTCCGGCAACATCGCCAATAATACTCAGTCTTCAAACGCTTCGCGCTGTCTCTTTCTGACCCGCCGAAGCTCATACACCTGCGCCACTTCACCACCGATGATAAAGATCAGGGAGGCGTAGTAGACCCAAATGACGACGAGAACCAATGCAGCGACCGTGCCGCTGTAGAAGGAACCGGGGTTAAATGAGCGAACGTAGGCCGAAAATACCCGTTTTGCCACTTCCAGGAGCACGCTCGTGAACATGGAGGCGATCAGGGCGGTCTTCCAGCGGATTTTGCGGTGGGGGAGGAATTTGTACAGGCAGAAGAACATCGTCGCGATGAAGGAGAACGCGAGGATCTGGCCGAGATTGTACTCGAGCTGGCCCATGATGTCCTTCCGAATCCCCAGATCGGCGAGAATCAGCACCCCTCTGGTGCTGGCGATCGCCAGGTATGCGCTCAGCGAGGTGTAGGCCACCAGCAGAAGGCTCGAAACCAGCGTCATCTCGATATCGAAAATCTTGCCGGCGATGATGCCCCGGTCCGTGTCGATGTCGAAAATCGCCGCTAAAACCGTCCTCAGAGACCCGAACAGGCGTGTCGAGAACCAGATGAATCCGACCGCGGAATAGATGCCGAGCGAGCCGCGTCGCTTGATCACCTCGTCCAGAATGGTCGCCGCGGGACCCGAATCGCCGGGCGGATGGGGCGGCAGAAACTTGTCGACGATCGCCAGGACTTCAGCTGACGTCGTGTCGGGAGACTGGTTGAGGAGGTACACCAAACCGGTCGCCATCAACAGGAAGAAAGGGACAGCGGCGAGCAGGATGTTGAAGCAAATGCCACCGGCGAGAAAGAATACGTTGTCTTCGCCGCTGTTGTCCCAGACCCGCTTCGCGTAATCGCGAAGGAGCCAGCCGAGCCGGGCAGTTAGCCCGCGCTGCGGCACTAGCTCTCTTTGTACGCCGCTTTTCTCTCGGCGATGCGGTGCTCGAGCTCTCCACGCGTCTCGCGCGCGGCAGCCCGTCCTGCCTCGAATGCATTCGACACCTGCCGTTTCTTGGCGTCGACTGCCTCAAAGGTCGCCTCGATTCTCTCCTCGACGGAGGCTCGGACATCCTGGAATTTGTCGGCGACGGTCCCGCTCAGGTCCTCAACGAGATCCTGCGCCGCTTCCTGAGCGCGACGCGCCCGCCGCGCGATCTCGCGGCGCGTCTCCTCGCCGCTCTGGGGCGCGAACAACAGCGCCGCCCCGGCTCCCAACGCCAGCCCGATCAGGAATGACCCGATGCCCGGCGATTCATTGCGCTCGACAATGACGTAAGGGCGCTCGGCAGCGTAGGGATCACCGTCGTAGTATTCGTACTCGTCCATTCCAGTCTCCCGGTTGGTTACCGCTTTTTGGGCTTCGCGCCCTTCGAAGCGGGCTTCACGGATTTTGGCGCCGGCTGAGACTCAGCCGGCCTGGCGACGCGCTGTACGCCATTGGCCGTACCCGAGTTCCCCGCCCCATCGCTTCCGTTCAGGAGAGATGCAATCTCCGCGCGCACATCCCCGGGCGCCATTCCGACCATGTTCGCGGTGCGCGCGTAATCGCCATTCGTAGACGCAAAAGCCCGCAGCACGAGCTGCCTTCTGGTGTCGGCGAGCGTCGCCCCCGGGGGGACACTTATCGACGCCGTAGGATCCGCACCGCGACGAAGATGGCGGGGCATGATGTCGACCGCCTTGATCTTGTCGTCGCGACTCATGATCACCGCTCTCTCGACGGCGTTCTTCAGCTCGCGGACGTTCCCGGGCCAGTTATACGAGAGAATCCACTCCCACGCCGCGTCGTCAAAGCCGGTCATCGGCTTTCCGTTCTGCTCCCCGAAGCGCACCAGGAATTCGTTGGCGAGGAGCTTGATGTCGCCTATTCTCTCGCGCAGCGGCGGCAGAAAGAGCTCGACGACCGCGAGGCGATAGTAGAGATCTTCTCGGAGATCGTTTTCCGAGAGCGCCTTCTGCAGATCGCGGTTCGTCGCCGCGAGAATCCTGATGTCGACGGTGATCTCCTTCTTGCCGCCGAGTCGCCGGATGCTGCGCGATTCGATGGCGCGGAGCAGCTTCACCTGGATGTCGGGAGGCATCTCCGCCACTTCGTCGAGGAAAATCGTCCCGCCATCGGCCATCTCGAACGCACCGGGCTTCTCGTTGGTCGAGCCCGTGAATGCGCCCTTCTCGTGGCCGAACAGCTCGTTCTCGAGAATGTCCTTCGGGAGCGCCGCGCAGTTGAGCGCGAAGAACGGACCCTTTGCGCGCTCGCTCTTGGCGTGGACGGCGCGGGCGACCAACTCCTTGCCCGTTCCCGACTCGCCGAAGATGAGAACGCTGGCCGTCGATGGAGCGACCGCCTCGATGATCTGGTAGACGGCGCGCATTTCTTCGGACTGCCCGGTGAGCTCTCCGAAGTGCGTGAGTCCCTCGAGCTTCGACGACAGCTCGCGATTCTTCTGCTGAACGTTGAACTTGTCGAGCGCTTTCGGAATGAGCGCCTTGAGTCTGTTCAGTTTGTCGGCGGTGAGCGGCTTCTCGACGTAATCGTAAGCGCCTTCGCGCATCGCCTGCACGGCAGAATCGACCGTCGCCTGACCCGTCACGATGATGCACTCGGTCGGAATCCCGCGCAGCTGCAGCTCTTTCAGCAGTGCGAGGCCGTCCACTTTGGGCATCTTCAGATCGGCGAGCACGACGCCAAAATTCTCGGCCGCGAGCTGATCGAGAGCCTTCTGGCCATCTATGGCGACCGCGACTTCGTAGCCTTCATCGCGCAAAATGGCGCTCAACCCTTCTGTTATAGAACGGTCGTCGTCCGCGATCAGAATTTTTGCGTGCTTCGATTCAGTCTTAGGAATGGCTTTTTCCTTCGGGCAAGACAGTTAATATAACGCGCTCGCCGTGCTCTTCGACCGTCACACCAATGACGTCGGCAAGGCGCCTGATACCGGACAAGATAACACTTGCCCGATCGCCGTAAACCATTAGCTCTATTCGACTTCCGGTGCTGTCCGGCGGCAGCGTCCGGAGCTTCCCTTCCGCCTGAGCAGTAAGCACCGAGCTCACGAGTCCGAGAAGCCCGTCGGTGAGGGCGCTCGCAACGCCAACCTCCAGCGCGGCGCGGTCGGCGAAGGGTGCCAAGGCGTCGGCTCCATCACCGCGCATAGCCCGGCTTTTGACCACTTCGACATTTACCGCTACGCCGCTGAGGGCGTTCCGGATCTCGTGGCCGGCGCGCCGGGTTATCTCTCGAACAATTTCCAGCGCGTCGGCTTTCGCCTCCGCGGTGTCCTCAATCACTCAGGTCCGCGTCATCGGGCGCGGCCTCGACGACAGCGAGATCGGGATGCGGCTGCGGTTTGTGCTGCTCTGACGTCTTCACGAAACGATCGACCACTTTTCGCGTGTTGACGACCGCCAGCTGCGTGAAGAGGAAGCTGAATTTCGCTTCGTACTCCTTTGCGAGTCTCGCCTTGACGTCGGCCGGAAGATCCCAGAATCTCTTCTTGAAGGGGCCCAGCGCCTTCTTGCGGGTCTTGTAGAAGAACTGCTCGTCGGTGTCGCCCGCCTTCCGCTCGTCCTTGGCGTTTTCGCGCAGCCACTCGTAGATCTCGTCCCTCAGCTCGTCCGAGATGTTGTCGAACAACATCGTCTGGAAATTGGTCGCGAGGTGAATCTCCGCGGTCTCGGTCTTGGGGAAATTGTGGAACGCGGTATCCGGCAAAGTCGACGCGCCGTGCTGCACCGCGCCGGCAAGGCCGTATTTCTCGCGGGCAACTTTCGAGAGACGCGCCAGCGTGTCGAAGTCGATCTTGACGTCGGCGATGCTTCCGTCGGCGAGCACCACGCCGCCGTGCGTCGTCCCCGATTGAACGCTGATCTTCGAGAGGCCTTCCGTACCCGGGGATCTTTTGCGGAGCGTCTCGTTGAAGCCGTCCATGTACGTCTCGAGCTCTTCGACGGTGGAGTTCGCGGTCCCCACCTCACCGATCTCGCCGCCGATAGAGATGGTGATTCCCTTCGGCTGCAACTCGCGAACTGTCAGCGCGAGCTCGACGCCCTGCTCGAAGTTCGTGCGCTGCTGCTCCTTGAGCGTCGGCTTCGAGAGATCGACGAGCGTCGACGTGTCGACGTCAATGTTGTAGAAGCCGGCGGCGATTGCCTCGCGCGCGAGCTGCTTTACTCCGTTTACTTCGGTGACCGGATCAACCGCGAACTTTTTCGCGTTGACCTGGAAGTGATCTCCCTGAACGAACACGGGCCCACGAAATCCCTCGCGCAGCGCCGCAGCCAGCATCACGGCGACGTATTCCGAGGGTCGCTGATCGGTGTACGCGATCTCGGAGCGGGCGATCTCGACGATGAGCGCGCCGACGTCGAGCTTGACGGCCGCGCGGAACAGCGAGCGAGCCGTGTCGTAGACCATCCCGCGAATGTTCATCGCGGGAACGGTGAAGCCTTTGGTCTCTCCGCGGCCGCGGGCCAGATAGAGATCGTGGATTGACCAGGGCTGAACACCGATCGCCTGTCCGATCTCCCAGATCAGCCAGCGCGCGTCATCCTTGTCGACCTGGTCTCCGAAGACCGCCGTGTAAGCCAATTTGTCCATCGCCGGCGAGGCGATTGCCGCTTCATCGTGGACCGTCACCCTGCCATCGAGGACGCTTACGGCTTTATGGAATGGATTCTCAAACATGTTAGTGACAAACTCGTGTGGGTCGTTCCGACTCGCAAGGGCTACACCGCGCCTTTGCGCATGGGCTCAAACACTCCAGCGGGGGTCGCTCCGGGGAAGCGAATCCCACTCCTTCTTCGCATCGTCGGCGCCCGGGCGTCCCAACAGGGCGTAGGCGAACTGCTTGCCCAGCTCTACGCCGGGCTGGTTGAACGCATCGATGTTGTATAACTGGCCCGCATACGCGGTCGCGATCTCGAGGAACATCATCATCTGACCAACGTGCGCGGCATCAACACGATCGATATGAATGGTCATGTTGGGTCTTCCGCGGCGAGCCAACGCTCCAGCGGTTGCGCGCTGTTCGATGTCGATGAGCTCGCCGAGCGAGTGGCCGGCCAGGTATCCCAATTCCTTCACGTCGCTGAACGCCACTGGGATCTGTACGTCAGTGCCGCGGTCACGCACAGCGACGAAGGTGACTGTCTTGTCGGCCGGCCCCTCCATGAACAGCTGCACCTGGGCGTGCTGGTCGGTGGCGCCGAGGGCAGCAAGCGGAGTCGACCCAACCGATGTGCCATCTGCTCTTTTTTTTCCAAGACTCTCGGCCCACAGCTGTACGAACCACGCTGCGAAATCGCGCAGCGGATCCGAATATGGCATGAAGACGGCGATCGCCTTCCGGAGCTTCGTGTCCGCCAGCCACTGCAGCATCGCGTAGACACCCGCCGGGTTTGAAGCGAGCTCAGTGCCCGCGCACCGCTGGGCCATCTCCCCGGCACCAGCGAGAAGAGCCTTCACGTCTATCCCGAGTAGCGCGGCGGGTAAGGTACCGACCGGCGTGAGAACGCTGAACCTTCCTCCGATGTTGGCCGGGATGTCGAGCGCGGGAACCTTCAGCCTGTCAGCAAGGGGACGCAGCGCGCCTTGCTTCGGATCGGTGACGAAAACCATCTGCTTCGTGACGTCGAGCTTCTCTGCGACAAGCCGATCGTAGACGATGAGAAACTGCGCCATCGTCTCCGCTGTGCCGCCGGATTTGGACGTGACGATAAAGAGCGTGCGCGAAAGCTTGAGTCGGCCGAGCAACGCAGCGATCGTCACGGGATCGACGTTGTCCAGCACGTGCAGTCGCGGGTAGCCGCCACGGGCTTTGTCGTCGAGCATGTTCCAGCCGCTCGGACGGAGCGCGGTGCGCAGGGCGATCGGGCCGAGCGCTGACCCGCCGATACCCAGAATCACGACATCGTCGTGCTTCCCGCGCGCCTTCCCCGCGAAGGTCGTCACCTGATCGAGCAGCGCTCCGTTGCGGGGCAAGTCCACAAATCCAACCGTCCCCCCGCTGCTGAGCGAATCGAAGCCGCGTTTCGCGGCAGCGAATTGGCTGGGAGCTTCGCTCCATATCTTCTGATCGATCCCACCGGGAGCGATCATCATGTTCGAATAGTCGAGTTTCAGTGTCATTTCAGGCTACTTGCACGGTGAGCCCGTCGAACGCAGGAGCAATGCCGCGCGGCAGCTCGCGCTCGAGCTCGGCGTGAGCGGTGCGATGGGTCAGATGGGTGAGGTAGGTCTGGCGGGCGCCGATTTTTTTCGCGGCGTCCACGGCCTCAGAGAGACTGAGGTGCGTCGGGTGGGGCGTGCGGAAGAGCGCATTCAGCACCAGCACACTCACGCCCTGGAAGGCGCGCACCGCTTCGTCGGGAAGCGACTTTGCGTCGGTGATGTATCCGAGATTTCCAATCCGGTATCCATAGACCGATACCGGCCCGTGAGGCACCGCCACCGGCAGCACCTCTACATCGCCAACCCGAAAGCTCTTTCCCGGCAAAACCGCATGTGGCCGTCCTTCCGGCTTGCTCGTTCCCGGCAGGGCCTTGATGGAATCGTCGAAGATGTACGCGAATCGTTTGGCCAATCGCTCCATCGTCTCCGGCGGACCGTACATGTCGATCGGCTGATCGCGCCGGTCAGAGAGGGCGCGGATGTCGTCGATGCCGTGAACGTGATCGGCGTGGTCGTGCGTGAACAGAATGGCGTCCACTCGGCTCACGTCCGCGGCGATGAGCTGAAGCCTCAGCTCCGGCGGGGTGTCGATGAGAATGTTTGTTCCACCATCGGTTTCGACGAGCGCACCGACGCGCGTCCGCTTGTCTCTCGAATCCGTCGACCTGCACACCTCGCACTTACATCCGATCTGTGGAATGCCGAAACTGGTGCCCGTCCCCAGAAACGTGAGCTTCAGACGGTCTCCACCTTGAGCAGGTTGGTGGTGCCGGGCATGTCGAAGGGCACGCCGGCGGTGACGATGATTCGGTCTCCGCTGCTCGCGAGCTCGCGCTGCACGACGACGGTCTTCGTCTGGAGCATCATCTCGTCGTAGTCGGCGCAATGCGGTACCAGCGCGGGCACCACTCCCCACACGAGCGCGAGCTGGCGATAAGTCCTGCCCTCGTCTGTCAGAGCGAGGATCGGGACGGCAGGTCGCTTGGAGGCGACGACGCGGGCGGAGAATCCGCTCTTCGTGAATACGACGACGAGCGGAGCGTCCAGCATGTCGACGGCCGCAACTGTTGCCGCCGCGATCGCGACTTCGGTCGTGACGACACCGTCGCCCTGATGAGCGCCCGCGAAGGGCGCCACCGGCGGGTGGGTCTCGATTTCCTTGATGATTCGCGTCATCGCTTCGACGGCGAGGCGCGGATAGGCTCCGGCGGCGGTCTCCGCCGAGAGCATGACGGCGTCGGTTCCATCCATAATCGCGTTGGCGACGTCGCTTGCTTCAGCGCGCGTGGGCCGCGGATGCTCGATCATCGACTCGAGCATCTGCGTGGCGGTTATGACGGGACGTCCGAACTTGTTCGCCAGTCGGATGATCCGCTTCTGCGCGCCTGGCACTGCCTCGAATGGAAGCTCGACGCCAAGATCTCCGCGAGCAACCATCACCGCGTCGCTGGCGCGAACTATCGCCTCGATATTCTGGAGCGCGACGTCCTTCTCGATCTTGGCGACGACGAGAAGCCACTTCGGAATCATGTTTCGCAGTGATTCGATATCCTCGGCACGCCTGACAAAGCTCAATGCGAGGTAGTCGACTTCCTGCTTCACCGCGAAGACGATATCGGCTTCGTCTTTTTCCGTGATCGACGGCGCCGAGACCTGAATCCCGGGGAGATTGAGTCCCTTGTGGCTTTTCAGCTGCCCACCGTTCAGCACGCGCGTCCTCACGCGGGAGTTTCCGACTTCCAGCGCGACGAGCTCGATCAGGCCGTCGTCGATGAGAATTCTGTCCCCGACGCGGACGTCGTTCGCGAGCTGGTCGTAGGTGACGGGAATCTCTCCCTTCTTCTCCTCGCCTTCGTGCACCAGGACGACATCGTCACCGACGGCAAGAGGGATCGGCTTGGCAAGGTCTCCAATCCGGATTCGCGGTCCCTGCAGATCGCCGAGGATGGCGATGGGCCTTTTGGCCTCTTCGGCCAGCTGGCGTACCGTTTTGATCGTGGCCGCGTGCTGCTCGTGGGTGCCGTGCGAGAAGTTGACCCGCGCGACGTTCATTCCGGCGTCGATCAGCCCTCGAATCGCATCAACAGTCGAGGTGGCGGGCCCAAGCGTGCAGACGATCTTGGTGCGCGGGGTGTAGATGCCGGTCACTTCCCGCCAGGTGCGAGTGAACCGATCTTCGCCTCGAGCCCGGCGATGAGCTCATCGAAGGATTTCTGGAAGCTCGCGATTCCATCGACGAGCAGCTTTTCGGTGACCTCTTTCACGGAGATTCCGATCGCTTCGATCTCCTTCAGCACACCCTCGGCGACGGCGATCTTCTTGTCGACCGTGCGCTCGACGGTACCGTGATCGCGAAATGCATCGATCGTCGCCGGCGGCATGGTATCGACTGTGTCAGGACCTATCAGCTCCTCGACGTACATAACGTCCCGGTACTCTGGATTCTTGGTGCTGGTGCTAGCCCAGAGCGGCCGCTGCACCCTTGCGCCCTGCTTCACCAGCGCGTCCCAGCGGGGACCGGCGAATTTCCGCGTGAAGAGACGATAGGCGAGCTTCGCATTGGCGATCGCCGCGCGGCCCTTCAGCGTCTTGAGCCGATCCCGCTCCGGTCCGATCGCCCGGGCAATCAGCGCATCGAGCCGCTTGTCGATCTCGGTATCCACGCGACTTACAAAAAAGCTGGCGACGGAGGCGATCCCATCGATCGGCTGGTGCGCTTTCACGCGGTCTTCGAGGCCGGCGAGATACGCTTCGATCACGCGCTCATGGGCGTCAATCGCGAAAAGGAGCGTGATGTTGACGTTGATCCCCTCGGCGGTGAGCCGACGGACCGCGACCGCGCCTTCAGTCGTGCCGGGGACTTTCACCATCACGTTGGGGCGATCGACGGTCTTCCAGAGCCTGCGCGCCTCTTCGACGGTTGCGTCGGCGGAGTGCGATACGCCCGGGGACACCTCGATGGACACGTAGCCGTCCGCGCCACGCGTCGAGCTGTACACACCGGCGAAATGATCGCACGCGTCGCGGACGTCGGTGGTCTCGAGCAGCTCGAAAAGCTCCCAGCTCGTCGGGCCTTTTTCTTCGGCCTCAGTGATCTGCTCGTCGTAGGCGTTGCTCGACGCAAGCGCCTTCTGGAAGATCGTAGGGTTGGACGTCATGCCGGTGAGCGCGTCGTCGCGGATGCGACGATCGAGCTCGCCGTCGTGCAGCATTCTGCGGTCGATGCTGTCCAGCCAGATTGACTGGCCTATGTCGTTCAGCTCCTGCAGTCTGTTCTTTCCCATTCTTGTTCCCCCTCTCCAATTCTAACTATCCACGGCGTCCGGCGCCTCTCTCTGTCATCGCGGCGAAATAATTGCTCCCGCAGTGGCCCCGTGGGCAAATCCCGGATTTTTCTCCTGTCTCCCGCGAGCTCCAGCGGAAAGCGTGCCTCCCTTCTCTTCAATGCGCGGGCCGATTTCACCCTGGCTCAAAGGGTCCGCAGCGAGTCAGGGGCACCCCTGGGCGAGGTATTCAGCTTCCTGAGCGGGCTCTACTTCAGAGGAAAGTTGACCTACGCGCGCGCCTTTGAGAATCCTCCGTCAGCCATAACCTCCGGCATTCACATCATCACTCCCAGTGACGGTCTATGCTCGCCCGACCTCATGGTTACGCTGGAGGATCTGGAGGCCTTCGCCGGGGTGCCCATCGACGCCGATGAATCTCGGTACCGAGTGCCGCTGGAACGGGACGTCGCGGCGCTGGCAGAACAGCTCGCGCCCGAATCCGAAGTGGTGCTGCTTGGGAGTGTCGCAACGGGCAAATACGTGGACGTACTGCAGCCCATTCTCGGCGATCGCCTTCTATTTCCGCAGGAGTTCCTCGGACACGGTGACATGGCGCGCGGCGCAATGATGCTCAAGCGCGCGTCATCGGGCCTCGAGCTTACGTACATACCAGTTTCCGATCCATTGCGCCTCGAGGCTCGTGCAAGGAAGGCGGGGAGCGGTTAGCGTCCCACTCGCCAATCGGTTGACAGCTCGAGGTTGCCCCAGGCCAGCTTGAGCACGCCGTGCGGAAACGTCGTCGATGGTGGATTCTCGCGCGCCGGCACCAGCCAGAAGGTGAGGCTCTCCAGAGGCTCAGCCAGCGTGCGCGCGCGCAGATCGATCCGCGCGAAATCCTGCGCCGGGTCGTAGTCCGTCCCCCATTGGAGGACCTGCTTGCTCACGATCAACTTCCATCCGCTGCGCGTCGGGAGCGAGAAGAGCGTGTAGATCCCGCGCGGGATGAAGGTGTTGCCGATGGTGAGGTCGACTTCGGCCGTCAGCTGAGTCGCCATGTTCGCGCCCGTTCTCCAGACGCTGTCCCATGGAACCACACCTGGCATCCCGATGACGTTCCGGCCGCGGAGGTGCGGTTGCCCATAATCGATCGCTATGCGAGCCGGCCCCGAGGTGCTCATTTCATTATTCCAGGCACCCTCAGACCAGCGCCGATCTACCTGGACTTCGACCGTGGCGCGGGTGCTGGGTGCCGCGCGCGGTATCGCTGCGGGACGTTGCGCAGGTTGAGCGGCCTGAGGTTGAGCGGCTGGAACGGGCTGGGATTGAGCAGCGAGCTCAGCGCTGATGAAGACCAAAGCCGCAAGTGCAGATCGCGCGATCACCATTAGAACTCCCGCTTCCGCATCTCCTTGAAGAACCGCTCGTGCTCCTGGCGCTCCTTCAGCGTCGCCTCGTCGGTCGGGAGATCGGCGAGATTCTTGTCGTACTTCTTTCCAAACCCTTTCTTGCCGCTCGACTTTGCCGCCTTGGCCGCGTTCTTTCTCGCTAGCGCCGCGATCTTCTTGTCGTCCATTAGGGGTCTCGGAGAATGTGTGCTTAAAGGGAGCAACGAGCCGCAAAAAAGGCAAGAGTCGTTCAGGAGGCGTCGAGGACCCCGCGAATCTTGTGTGCCAGCAAATCCGGTGTGAAGGGCTTCTGAAGGAACGCAGTTTGGCCGTCGATAACTCCCCTTCGCATCACTTCGTCGTCGGTGTATCCCGACATGAAGAGAACTCGTATCTCCGGTCGGGCTTCAAGGACCTTCTCGACGAGGTGGCTTCCGTTCATCCCCGGCATGACGACATCAGTCGCGATAAGATCGATCTCTCCATCGTGCTCAGCAACGATTTGGAGCGCCTCGGCGCCAGTTCTGGCAATAAGCACATTGTAGCCGAGCGACCCGAGCACGCGCGCGCCAAGGGCCCGAAGGACATCGTCATCTTCGGCTAGCAACAGCGTCTCCGAGCCGCGCGGTTGTACGGCGGCATTCTCGGCCGGGCACACCGCCGCATCTGCGGCCTCGCTGAGGCATGGAAAATAAACTTTGAAGGTTGTGCCGTGCCCGACTTCGGAATAGACATAAACGTCTCCGCCTGACTGCTTCACGATACCGTGCACCGTTGCAAGGCCAAGCCCGGTTCCCTTGCCGGCTTCCTTGGTCGTATAAAACGGCTCGAACAGGCGACGCTGAACTTCCTTGGTCATTCCGCCGCCGGTATCTGTAACGGTCAGCATCACGTAGTCGCCGGCCGCCGCCCCCAAATGGCGGTCGAGCTGTTCGTCGGAGAGCTCCGCGTTATTGGTTGTTATTATCAGGTCTCCGCCGGCCGGCATCGCGTCGCGCGCGTTGACTGCGAGGTTGAGAAGTACTTGCTCGAGCTGGCTGGGATCTGCGCGAATGAGCGCAAGATCCGGATCGAGACGCGTGGAGAGGGAAATATCTTCGCCGATGAGGCGGTGCAGCATCTTCTCGACGTTGGCGACGATCTCGTTGATGTTGACAGCCCGCATCTGCAGAACCTGCTTCCTGCTGAACGCGAGGAGCTGGCGCGTTAAGGACGCCGCCCTTTCGGCCGCGTTGCTTATCTCCTGTATGTCGCCCTTGACTGACTCGGCGGTCTCTTCGTCAGATAGCAGCAGCGAGCTGTAGCTCATGATCACGGTAAGCAGGTTGTTGAAGTCATGCGCCACTCCGCCGGCCAGCTGACCAACAGCTTCCATCTTCTGGGCCTGCAGCAGCTGGTTCTCGAGTTCCCTCTGACGCGTCAGATCCCGGACCGTGTAGACGAGAACTCCCGGCGCGAATGTCGCCGAACGGACGTCGAGCACTCGCCCGTCGACTCCACCCCGCAGCGATTCAAGACGCGAAGGTTCGGCTGCTGTTCCGGCAGCGTTCAGACCGTGTCCCCCCACCATGCGCGTGCTTTCAGGAATGACCTGTGACATCGTCAGCGTCTTGAGCTTCGACAGCGAATGCGAGGTGAGCGCGCAGGCAGCGGGGTTTGCATCCAGGATACGGCCCGCATCATTTGCGATGAACAGCGCGTCACTTACGTGGTCGAAAATGAGATGAAGACGCTCTTCGCTCTCGCGCATTCCCAGTTCGGCGCGGCGCCGCTGCCAGCGTTCGCCCGCACGCTCGATCGTCCCAACCAGGTGGTCCGGCTGAACCGGCTTGACGAGGTAATCGTTGCTGTCTTGCCGCAACGCACGCACTGCGCTGTCCACGGACGCGTTACCGGTAAGAATGACCACTTCTGTCAGCGCTGCAATTTCCCGGAGACGGCCGATCAATTCTATGCCGTCCATGTCTGGAAGCTGGAGATCGACGAGGGCAACTGCAGGTGCATCTTTCATCCCGCGCGTTACGTCGAGCGCTTCCTTGCCTGTACCCGCGACTGTCGAAGAGTAGCCACGCAGGCGTAGGATGTCCGTGATCGTCCGGAGCATCTGCGCATCGTCATCGACGACGAGAATGTTGAGGGCCTCAGGAAGCGAAGACTTCATTGAGGATGTCGAGGAGAGCGGCAGGCGCGAATGGCTTGTGCAGGCTTGCATGTATCAGCCGCGAGGACATGGAGGAGGTCGTCTCTTCAAGCGCGGCCGGATATCCACTACAGAGAATAAGAGCGACTGAGGGACTGACGTGTTTGATGGCGAGAATTGATTCCGGCGCGGAGGTGCCGTTGAGCCTCAAGTCGAGGATGACAGCGGCGGGGGATGCGGTCTCCAGCATTCCAAGCGCTTCGTCGAGAGTAGCTGCCGTGATGGTCGAATAGCCGTGCTGCTCCAGCAGCCGGCCGAGGGTCCTGAGGAACGCAGCGTCATCGTCCACTACCAGAACGCTCCGCGAATTGGTAGTCGCGTCTTTCAGGCATTCGATGAGACCGCGAAGCGCCACCGGCTTCTGCAAAATTCGCAACGCCCCTTCGCGCTCGGCTTCCCTAAGGATCTCGGCAGCCGTGTACGCGGTCATGAGAATGACGCGGATTCCAGGTCTAACGGTTTTCATGGCCTTGAATGCTTCGAGGCCATTGATCCCCGTCATCCGGACGTCCATCAACACGATCGCGTAGTCCCGCTCACGGACGGCGTTTACCGCCGCTTCGCCGCTGTATGCACCGTCGGCCTCCCAACCGTGCAGCTGGACGACATCGACGAGGGTACGCACCATCAGCTGATCGTCGTCGACGATGAGTAGTCGTTG
>Ga0070682_100000493_pt1 | contig 24795 bp, 26 predicted proteins | sample KBSC63LmetaG_FD_64668 | JGI IMG/M metagenome (GOLD analysis project Ga0070682, IMG submission 64668) | Corn rhizosphere microbial communities from Kellogg Biological Station, Michigan, USA - KBS C6-3L metaG | ecosystem: Host-associated > Plants > Roots > Rhizosphere | place: USA: Michigan...
AAAAACAGAATTCCGACAACCTCTGCCAAGCAATGGGCAAAAGATAATATTGACTGGGAATCTTATCAATAGTAAATAACTTGTTAGCACATTACTTAAAAGTATTTTATAAACCCTGCAAGTATAATGCTATTAAGAATATACAGATAAAAAATGGCGCCACTTGTCATAAAGTGGCGCCATTTGGCTTTTGGTGACCTTAACGAGCGTATCTTCAAACACTTTTATCGATGATTTGGTTCGTTTGAGCAAGATTAAGGGGGAATTATAAAGTTATTTTGATCAAGAAACTTTTATTAGAATAAAAATGTTATAAACTCAAAACAATTTAATTTCAAAAATTAAGCATAAGCGAACTTGGCTTAGTTTATCTTTAATTGGTTTTATTTGTCTTGTTTCTTCTAAAAACTATTTTAATAAGATATTTAGTAAAGACATCACTTTTATAGTAACTCAACAATTTTATTTTGTAGAAAGCTCTTGAGTAAAATAAATAACAGTTTTAAATAAAATCATAATGATCTAATTTTATCACAAAGTAATGTTCAATTGTTTTTTGAGCTTTTTTGCACATTGATAAAAGATCATTTCCTGATGTGTTGTCGAAACTAAAGTCATCATGGGTTTTCACGATATATTCGGTTACTATTTCAATATTCATTAAATCGAGCTCGGTTACATCGGTTTTCAACCTATGTTCTTCTTTGAAGAAAGGAATTTTACGGAAAATAGAATCGTTAAACCGAAAGAGATGTATTGTTTTCATTGGAAAAATATTTAATAAGATGAAAAATTTAGGTTGCAGTTTATTAAGAATGCTTATCTTTTAATCTTCTGTTGATCCATCTTTTGGATAAGGTACGTTCTGATGGTAAGGGATACAAGCCGCCTGAAAGGATATACAATAAGTTGTCCCAAAAATTATTTTTCCTACATAATTCATGACTGTAGTTAGTTAATATTTTTATGTATTCGTGTTCATATTCCTTTGCTTCCTGTAATGTGTAATTTTTTGGAATATCTTGGATAATATCCATAGCAGTCTGGTTAAAGGTTTTAGGTGAATATTTTTCTATAAAGTCTAATTCAAGCCTGCACATCCCGATAAGGGGAGTAAGTAAAGAAAAAATTTCATCATAAAAATTATAAATATTTACCTTCCAAGATAATCTTTCATCTTCCGGTAAAATCTGAATAGTCAATAGAATAAGTTTTTTATGGATTACTTCCATTTCATCTGTGTAGAATTTGTTTTGCTGCCAGAATATGGGTGAATTGATTTTATTTTTTTTAATAATATTTTCCAGTATATATTCAAACTGGATTCTAATATTCTTTATACTCTCGCTCAGGTCTTCTAAAACGGACTGCCAAAGATTATGTTGACTCAAGCTGCAATACGTACTAAATATCAATCTTGATCTGTTGGTAAGTTGCTGTAATTCTTTTAACATCCTAAGAATTTCCGTTGCATCTCTTTCAAGGGTGATATTAGTATTCCTAATATAGAATAAAGTAGCAAACTGAGAGTAATAGATTCTTCTTGAGGCATTTTTTTTATTTCTGAGCCCTAATTTCTTTTTTGGGTGTTTAGTTAGCTTTTTCATCAGAGTTTTATTGTAAGTCTTTTTTCTTAATAATCCCTTTTTCAAAGGATTTTTGCTGTATGATAAGAGAAATAAGATATTGTCTCAAATCTTTTATCGTGATATTTTTTTCTTTCTCAGAAAAAAATAGTGGAGTTTCATCTAGAAGTTCATACAGTTCAGGAAATTCTTTTTGGATTTCCACTGTTTTTTTAAATATCTTTTTCGTTAAAATAGATATAGTGTTTAGATTATTCATAGCCGCTTTTTATTATTGTTACTATCATCTTAAAGCGTTTATTTCCTTTTATCGAATGAGATGTATGGGCGGGAATGATAATGCATTCACCTTCTTCCATAAAATAAGAAGCTCCGTCTATAATGATTTCTGCTTTACCTTCAATAATTTGTGCAAAAGCACCAAAAGGAGAAGTTTTTTCAGATAACCCTTGTTTGTCATCAAACGATAAAGCACTGATGTTGCCTGTAAGTTTTTCCAGTATTGTTTTGCTGCCAACAGAATTCGGAATGTATTCTACAATCTGGTTGGTAATATATACTTTTGATTTCTCAAGTTCTTTATGATTCATCACAGTTGGTTTAAACATAAAAAGAGTAGGAGGTATTGTAAATAAAAGGGATAGAACTGTCTAATATCCCATCCCTTTTTCTAGTTAAAACATTTTGATAAATATATCTTTTTCATAGGTTTTAACTATTCTTGAAAACAATTTATGAAAGATTAATTTCTTTAATAATATTGAGAACTTCTTCACGGTTTTTTCTTAGTCTGTTTCCGATTCTTTCTAACATTTCCTTTTCTTGACCTTCTTCAAGTTTCAGATCGTTATCCGTTAATGTTGAAAATTTTTCTTTCAATTGTTTTGACTGTTCAATCCAGTCTCCAGGAGTTTTGAAAAATTTGTTGCCTTTGTTGTGGTTTGTGTCCATAAGGTGGATTTTAGTGTAACTTCATTGCTACGTTACAAAGTTGGGCGTTTAATAATCTATTGTATTATAGATTGTTTCTTTTATGTTGCACATATCACACTTTTACAAAATTGCAGCTTGTTTTGTGTATCTGAAATCCGGGTTTTCATAAAAGAACTGCTTTGATTACTCTGATATAGTAATAGAAGTTATAAGCCTGGGAAATGATTATAAACTTAAAATACTAATTTATATTCAAATAAGTGAATGATTATTCGTATATTGCTGAATAACTGCATTGAACTGGCGATCGGGACTCTAACCTCCGACATATTCATTTTTTCATTATTTGATATTTCCGGTATCTTCTCTCTGCTTTAAATCATTTATCGAAACTGTTTTGAAAAAGAGAATATAAATCTTATAATTTCTCCAAAGGACAATTCAATAGTAGACAATAATAATGTTTTTATGAATATAAAAAAATATTTAGAGATGTGGACTTTTTGGGTTCCTATTCTGGCGTGGCTTTCTTATGGTGGAAATTCTGTTTTCTCTTCAGGATATTACTCTGTGATTCTTGCTTTATTTTTGATGGGAAGTGTTTTGGCTGCTGTGTATCATTCCGAAGTCATTGCTCATCGTTTGGGAGAGCCATTCGGTACTTTACTTCTGGCATTTGCCATTACGGTCATAGAAGTAGGGCTTATTATTTCCATTATGATGGGAGCAAAAGGGTTGGAAACCATTACTCTTGCCAGAGATACGGTTTTTGCAGCAGTGATGATAATCCTTACGGGAATCATTGGGGGCTGTATTGTAATAGGTTCTTTAAGATATAGAGAACAAAGTTTTACACTACAAGGGGTAAGTACTGCACTGATTACGCTTACCTCTGTTATTATTTTTGTGCTTATTCTGCCCAATTATACGGTAAGCCATCTCGGAGGTGAATACACGTCCTTCCAACTGCTTTTTATTGCCTTGATTTCTTTAGGACTCTATCTTGGATTTACCATGATCCAGACTTTTAGACATCGAAGCTTTTTCATTTCTCCGCAAAACAAATTATCCAAGAATCTGCCTGTAGAAAGTAATAATAAAATAATTTCCAGAAAACAATTATATATCAATTGTATATTGTTAATTTTATCCCTGGGAATAGTCGTTTTGTTGGCAAAACTTCTTTCAAAGGATGTTGAGCATATAGTTGTTTCTGTTGGTGCCCCCAAATCTCTTGTAGGTATCATTATTGCTGGTATTGTTCTGCTTCCGGAAGGTCTGGCTGCATTCAGAGCTGCAAAAAGTGATCAGATCCAAACCTCATTAAATCTGGCTTTTGGTTCAGCTTTGGCGAGTATCGGACTAAGTATTCCTGCGATTGCCATTATATCTGTAATAACCGGTATAAGAATGACATTGGGGATAGATATCAAATCAACAATACTTTTAGGACTATCGCTTTTTATTATTACTGTTTCACTGGCAACAGGCAGAACTAATATCATGCAGGGAATTGTACTAATTGCTATATTTTTAATTTATCTTTTTATTACAATTGTACCATAAACCTATTTAAGTTATACATTATAGCTTGATATATATTGAAACGGCTAGCTGTAGTTTATATGATATGATGGTTGATATAGAATATATTTCATCAAATGAAGCTACAAAAAACGTTTGAAGGCTCATGATTATAAAGGTATTGCCCAAATATTGAAATATCAAATAAAAACTAATGAGATAATATAGAAACTGGTTCACAACTTGGGTTAAGCCAATACTTTAAAAGTTTGAAGAAGTACTCTGAACAGAAAAAAGATTTTGCAAATAAAAATTATTTATCGATATGACTAGTAAAAAATATTACTTCCACGATAAAAGTCAGAATATTATATCAGAAGATCAATTAATTGGAGGAAATATAGATGATATAGAATGTTTTCTGACTGATTATCAGTTACAAAAGCTACATACAATAGAGCGTGTCTATATCTTGAAAAAAACATTTTTAGGAATTTTTAAGACAAGATTGTATTTATATCTTAGTGAAGATACAATATATAATTACGCCATTCAGAAAACATAACATTACTATACTTTATTATTCCTCCGATCATAGCATAATGTTAGAATTCAAATTTGTTTGGAATATCGCTGCTTTGTCGTATTTCGTTTTGATGGTTTCTGAAAGCTATAGTATTTGTTACTCTTACTAAAACGATAATATCTTTAAAGGAGTGGTCAGCGGCACTATGATGATGAAAATTAGAATTTTCACTTTAACCTTTCTAATGCCTAGGAGGAGAGTATATAACAAAACCCTCCTTTTTAGGGGAGAGTTAATTGTACTAATGAGAATGTACAACTATTATGAACAGTAAATGTATATGTAAATAAATTACATTAATATGCTGCAAGTCATGTGATTCTTTTTATTATTGTCGTATATGGAGTAGAATTAGTACATTTATTTTTAATTCTCCTTAGGGTATTTTTTTAAGCATGACTTTTTAATGCGAGGTCTTATTACAGAGTTGCAGATAAATGACTGATATCAGAGTTTTGATCATAGGGTTGGTTGCTGGTTGAAAAAGTAAACTACTTATTTTGGAAAGCAGAGCCTTGCCATGAGATAGCTGACAGTTGATTCTGCTCCCTGATTAAGATTAACATTTTTTTCTTCAAGGCCGTCATAACAGCCACCCGTTGCAGGGTTATAAATGATCTGATGTAAATGATTTTTTCCTAAAAACCAATTAAAAGCACTCCTCATCATCTGCAAGTATTTTTCATCCTTAAAAACTTGATAGAATGTAGATAATGTCAGTATGGTGTAAGCAACATCTATGGGCTGTTCCCCGCCAATTGATTCAGGACTTTTAACCGTTTCTTTCTGCAACCATCCTTTATTGGAAATTACTTTGATTTCCCCCTTAATAAATATTTTAGAAAGCAGAAACCTGAATGATTCATTGGCAATTTGCTTGTACATTTCGTCTTTGGTAGTAATCCATGCGCATAATAAAGCCTCTGGAAGTAAACTGTTTCCATAGGTCAGATAGCTTTCAAACCAATGCCAGTCTTTGTGCTTTTCATGCTGGTACATTTTCACCAGACGATTGGCCAGCTTTTTCAATAATGGAATATTGATTTCTGAATTTTGATAATGTAAGCCTTTGATGATAAAGCCCATTGCTCGGGTAGAATGGATTTTCTCAATCAATGGAAGACTTTTTTCAATTACTGATTCTGCTTCATCATAAAACTGTTGAGGTAAGATTGTTTTTGTTGAAAGTAGATATCCCAGTGCCCAGACAGCCCTTCCATTGGAATCTTCAAGATTGGTTTCATAATTCTGCTGAGCAAATTCCTTGTTTTGATTCACATAGTTAAGAAAACTACCATCCGGTTGTTGACAAAACTTAATAAATTTTAGATAAGTGGAGATTAAGTCTAGGTCAGATTCATCTTTGCTCAGCTCATAATGTCTGCAGGCTACAATCATAGCGCGGGCATTATCATCCAAAGTATATCCGGAATTGATATCAGGTTTATTGATTTTAGAAAACTGGATCATTCCAAAATCTGTTGTCATATTTTTTATATGGCTGAGATTGATGATGGGAAATGCATAATGTAATGTCATGTTGTCTTTGCTATATTGTTGAAATAATAGGGCATGTGAAATAGAGGAATTCTCCCAGGCTGTGGGAGCCATTTTTTCCAAACTATTTGACCGTAATTTTTCCTGTGCAGTTTCATTTTTTAGTAATGTATTCACGGCAACAGCAAGCTGTTTCGGATCTTCAAAATCAATAATGATTCCCAGGTCTTCATTCAGTACTTCCAAAGCATGGGGAATAGGAGTGGAAACCACAGGGCAGCCACAACTGATGGCGTAGGAAAAAGTACCACTTACTGCCTGATTTCTGTCTTTTGAAGTGAAAAGATAAATATTGGTAAGCTGAAGATAATCCAACAACTCATCTAAAGGCAGGTACTGGTTGATAAAGTAAGTATGTTTTTCCAGATGGAGCCTTTTAATAGTATCTTGCAAAAAATCACGATATTTCTCACCTTCATATTTAATGATGCCGGGATGCGTTTTCCCAATAATCAGAAACATTACATCGGGGTTTTTTGTAATAATTTCAGGCAAAGCTTCTAAAGTGGTTTCAATATTTTTCCCAGAACCCAATAAACCAAATGTTGAAAGAACTTTTTTATCATTAAATCCGTATTTCGCTTTTAGTGAAATCTTATCGATAAATGGCAGTAAATGAGTGCCATGGGGTATTACTTTAATTTTTTCAGCCGGAATATCATAATCATAAGAAAGGATATCCGCAGAAATACCGGTCATTACGATAATAGATTTTACAAAACTGCTGATTTCTTTTACCTTTTCTTTTAATTCCAAATCCGGTTTCGGCAGAACGGTGTGAAAAGTAATGATGATATCTTTCTCTAAATTTTGAAGAAAAAGCAGTAATCCGTTTTTAGCTTCAGTGAAAAATCCATATTCATGCTGGAGCATAACCAATTGAATATTGTCATTTTTGTTGATTTTATCAGCTAGCTCCAAATAAGAAATAGCATCAGATGTATTTAAGCGATATTCAGGATTTTCTTCGTATTGATGATGCTCCTCTTCAGTTTCCATTGGACAGATGATGATGTTAAAAGATTCATTGAACTTTATCTGAAGAGATTTTATTAAATCCTGACAATACGTTGCAATACCACACACCTTAGGAGGAAAAGTACTTATAAAGATAATTTCAGGTTTATGATTAATTGTGTTTTTCCTATTTTGGACAGATCGTCTTTTTGTCTTTTCCTCCACGTCTGATTTTATATTTTTATTCATGTTGATATCTATTTTAAAGTATGACATTCTGTTATAGAATAGTCAGTTATAAGGTGTACTGTAGTAATTCCTTCAGTAATTCCGGGATATTTAAAGAAGCAACAGCAATTCTCTTATCTGCTGCTCCATAGTAAATATGGAGTGTATCTCCTTCTGTTATAGCTCCGGTTGGGAAGCAGACATTATTCACTTCTCCCTTCTGTTCCCATTCTTCTTCAGGCTTGAAAAGAGGATAAGGAAGTCTTGAAATTTCTTTTTCAGGGGTGTTAAGATCAAGTAAGGCAACACATGCGCTGTAAACATACCCTTCAATGGTATCATGTACGCCATGGTATATCAAAAGCCATCCATGCTCGGTTTCTATAGGGGGACATCCTCCGCCAATATAGCTTACTTCATGCTCATATTGGGGAGATAATACAATATGATCTTTAAAGTGAAGGAAATAATCTTTCCAGAAATCAGGATTCAGATCTTCAATATTTTCTATACTTGCAATTTGAATATCAGGTCTTATGCGATGAAGAAAATAAAGCTTGCCGTTAATTCTTCTTGGGAAAAATATCACATTTTTATCCCACAGGAAGACATCTTTATCATTTTTATGAGTAGGCGGGAGTTTGTTGAAACGCTTGTACTTTTCTGCTATTTCACCTTGGGATTCTGATAAAAGTCTAAACTTGTTGTATGGAATTTTGGGAACAATAATTCCCCGTTTTTGCCATGACGTAAGATCCTCCGATACAGCAAGTGTTCCCAGTGCATTAATCCCGTCATAACTGGTATAGGTAAGATAAAATAAATGATCGATTTTTACGATTCTTGGATCTTCAACACCATGCTTTTCGTATTCAAACTCGGGGATAATAACCGGATTGCTCAACCGGGTTTCTATAGTCTTATAATCTGATAGTATACAGTATCCGATACTGGAGAAATTATTCTTTGCAAGAGCCCTGTAAAATAAATGTATTTTTCCGTTATCCTTAATAACTGCGGGGTTTAAAACACCTTCACTCTCAAAGTCTATTGTCGTTTTTCTGAGTATAATTCCGTCTTTTTTCAGGGATACCATTTAGTTGCTGGTATTTTGGGCTTCGTTTTCCCTGTCTCTTCGTTTATTCATTTTTTCTTCCCGTTTCTCTTTTGCGGATTTCGCGGGTGGAGTTTTATCTGACTTCTTTTTTCCGTCTTTTTCTTTTGACATTGTGAAATATTTTTTGTTAACTGTAAATTTCAATCATTAAAAAAGGAAAGCTTTGTAATTGTCTTTCAATTTGTTGTATAAATCATAGATATTTCCGATTTAATAGATTAACTTTGAGTAAATATCTGTTAATGAAATAATTGATAGTTATAAATAGTAAGGGAGATGAAGTTGTATATAAAATATATGGTAAGCTTGCGCTGCAAAATGGTTGTCCATCAGGAATTGGAAAGGCTGGGCATTAAAAATGCTATTGTCGATTTGGGAACTGTAGAATTATTGGATGATATCAGCGCTGAGCTAAGACAAATTCTGAAAGAAAATTTACTTAAAACAGGACTTGAAGTATTAGATGATAAAAAAAGTATCCTGATAGAAAAAATAAAAAATGTAGTCATAGAAATGATTCATTATTCAGAGGAACTCCCAAAAGAAAATTTCTCAGATTATGTAAGTGAAAAATTAGGATATGATTATACTTATCTTGCCAATACCTTTTCAGAAGTAAAAGGAATGACACTTCAGCATTTTATCATTATTAATAAAGTAGAAAAGGTAAAAGAATTACTGTTATATGATGAACTCAATCTTACAGAAATCTCTTATAAACTCAATTACAGCAGTGTAGCCCATCTTTCTAACCAGTTTAAAAAGATTACAGGGCTTTCCCCTTCATTTTACAAGCAGTTGAAACAAAGGCGTCTTGGAAATCTGGAAGACTTATAAAAGGTGGGATATATGTAAGATTATTCCGGATATATATAGCTTAGTATATACTCTAAAGACCATCTTTGTAGTATAATAATCAGGAACTTATCAGATCCATAAAGTTTATATCATCATAAATAATTTTAGACTGAAAAATAGAGTAAGCGGTTGAAAGTATCCGTCATACAAAGTGCTGGTCTCCGGTATTAAGACATTCTATTAGTAAAAAAGACTGTAAAAAGCCAATATAAACCATGATAAAATTAATAGGCTTAAAGGATTCTCAAATTTGATAATGAGTATATTAAAATCCCAATAAAATAGGAGACTGTTTTCACAAGATTTTAATTAATTAAGGATAGGAACCTATGGTCTCTGTCCTTTTTAGCCATGTTGGTATATAATAAATTTCATCAACTGAGTCCACAAAAAGAGTCTGTCTGAATATAAATAAGTATTTTTTTTACATACAAAACAGACCGTTCTTATTATAAATTCAATACAGCAAGTCATGAAAACAATACATCTTTTTCAGTTTAAGAACTCAATTTCCCGGAAGCTTCCTTTTTTTAAGGAAGAATGCAGATTAAATAATTTAAATGATTTAATGGCCTATGACCTGATGAACACCGAAAAAGTGACTGAATTCATTATTGAAGTTCATGATGATTTCATTTTTGAAGATATGGCCATAGAAGATCTTTTGTCAATATGCGAAAATGCCAAGGAAATGATTGAACATTATTTTGTAACAACCATGAATGATTATGACGTTATTTGAACATTGATTTCAGCAGCGTGAAAAGTTTTTTTTTATCAACATTAAATAGTAGATGCAATGAAATTCCAGCAAAGTTTACTTGATTATATCAGTACTTCACTCATTATCATGAATGAAACGGTTTCTATAGCAGAAAGCGTAACCTCGGGATTAATACAGCTCGCTTTTTCCCAAATGGCTAACGCAAAACTGTTTTACAAAGGAGGAATAACGACTTTTACATTACCTGAAAAAGTTCAATTTTTAGATATAAATCAAATTGAAGTTAAGGAAAATGGTTTTGAAACTCAAAAAATGGCTGATACAATGGCCGTAAAGGTCGCTGAATCATTTGGAACAGGTTGGGGAATTGCTTCTACTGGATATGCTGCATCTGTAAGAAATTCGGGATTTAAAGTGTATTCATTCTGTTCATTCAGTTACAAAGGAGAGATTGTGCTTTCCAAGCGCATAGAGCTCCATGATAATACTCAGGCATTAGATGCACAGTTATATTATACTGAATTTATTTTAGGGTGTTATAAAAGTGCACTTAATCAAATATTAATTTAATTTACCATTTACCATCAGTTTAAAAGTATAGATTTTTAATTTTTCGCTTTTATTGATTATTTATGTAAATCTCTACGAGTTTCCAACTCTGTAAAATTCTTTGTCAACCCTTTATTTGATTTTATGTTTGAAAGATTATTAGATTCTAAATTTTTTGAATAATTTATATCCAACATTTACAAATTTATTCATTCTTATCCAAAATAAAAATGGCGTTAACTGTCTTTAGTTGGCGCCATTTAGCTGTTTGTGCCAAGACGAGCGTATTTTCAAACACTTTTATAGATGATTTGGTTCGGTTGAGCCAGATTAAACAAGAATTGCAAATCCTGTGTTTATCAAATAATTTCTTTTAGTTTTTGAAATCTTAAATTTTATTGAAATTTATCATTTAAAGATGTATGTAGAACATTTAACGGTCTGCATTGTTCCGATTACCACGGTAATTCACCCTCTTCTCCAAAAAACTTTCCAGTAGGCCCATTCTTGTCAAGCATTGCATATTTAGCAAGGTTTATACAGTTTTCTGCCACAGATTTTCCACCACTGTTACCATTAAAGTCTGTGGAAGTCCATCCCGGAGTAACACAATTTATTTTAAAACCAAGATCTTTATATTCATATGCTAAGGCAACCGTATAAGCGTTTAAAGCTGTTTTAGAAGGACCATAACTAATAGATTTAGCATTATATAGAAGCCATTGCGGGTCCTGGTGCTTTGTTAATGACGATAGATCGCTTGTAATATTTTCAATCACAGGCAGAGGTGATTTTTTTAAATATGGCAGGAATGCTTCTGTTACGGCAATGGTCCCGAAAAAGTTTGTTTCAAAAACTTCCCGCACATCAGAAAGATTTAAAGGGTTATCCTTACTTTGTCTTCTACCTAGAATGCCGGCATTGTTGATCAGGATATCAAGCACATCGCTATCCTTTCCGAATTCCTTTGCAGCTTTCTTTACAGATTCTTCATCTGATATGTTGATTTCTAATAGCATGCAATTTTCTAAACCGGAGCTTTTTAAATCATTAATTGCTTTCTGGCCTATTTCAATATTTCGGCATCCGAGGTAAACAAAATATCCTTTCTGAAGAAGATATTTGGCAAGCTCAAAGCCAAGGCCTTTATTGGCACCTGTAATAAGTACTTTTCTCATTGTAATATGTTTAGTTGTTTATAAAGTAAATGATAATTGAATTCACGTGGGAATCTTTTCAGAGGAGGCATTGAAGCCATAGTATTTTTTAAATGTGGTGGAAAAATGTGAAAGATTTTCAAAGCCAACCTGCAGGTATATGGAAGAGGGGGCTTTCTTTTCTTCAAAAATAAGCCTTTTGGCTTCTTCAAGGCGCATTTTCGTTAGCCATTTATGCGGAGGTAGATTATAGATTTTCTTAAAGTCTCTTTTAAATGTGGCTAAACTCCGACCAGAAAGGTAAGCAAATCGTTCTAAGGTAATATTGTAAATATAGTTCTTGCTCATAAACTCACCCAATTCAAGTTTTATCGGTTCAGTAAAATCAAAAAGACTTTTTTTGATACCGGGCCAAAGTATTTCCAGCAACAAAAAAATCTCTTTTGTCTTGTTAGTACTTAGTTGTCCTGGAATATTCTGTCCTGAATTGATATAAGGCTTTAGCGATTCAAAAAAACCTGACATAAGATCATTTTTAGCTATAAGAAATCTTTCCATATATTCTTTGGAAGAGTCTGAATCTGTATTTGCTGCATGTAGATCTTCCAGTATAAGACTATTTAAAAAATCGCGTGTAAGCAAAATTTTGACCATCTCAAACTTTTCCCCATTTTCACTGTCCATCAATGAAGCTTTTATCAGCTGGTTTCTTCGGAGTAGGATGGTTTGGCCCGCATCTGCCCGGTGTGTCTTACCATCTTCATAAAATAATATATATCCTTTTTGGATATGCCATATCTTATGTTCTACCATAAAAGATTCGATCGCTGAATTATTTTGTTCAGTACAGTAAAAGAATACCTGAGCCTGTTCGGTTGTTGCCATTTCCTTGAAATTATAAAGCAAAATTAGTCGGATTTTTAAATAGTTGGTTTTCTATTCGGCTCAAAATTACTTTTCTATCTGGCTCGTGTGTGAAATGTATTTACCAGGATGAATTTAATTTGTGAAGACGAAATTCTAAATAATCCCCATTTTATTTGCTATATGACATGCTTCAAGCGCACTTTTTACTCGAAGTTTCTCCATAATGTTCTGCCTGTGACGATCAACGGTGTTTTTGCTAATAAAAAGTCTTTGAGAAATTTCTTTGCTGGCCCTGCCGACTGATATTTCTTTTAAAATTTCTACCTCTCTTTTGGTAAGGATCTTTTTGGTATTGAAATTATGATCAGAAAGAATTTGACCATTACTTGAATTGATGATTACAGGTACAGAAGTATGATTCATACCGCTGCTAAAACTGTACTGATATAAAATGAGTTGGATGCTGTCTGTAGAGGATCCGAAGAATATTTTCAGTTCAATCGGAATATACTGTTGGTCTTTATTTAACACTCTTATACCGAGAATGATATGGAAATCCAGTCTGTCTTTTGAATTTTTATCCTTTATAAAATGGAATAATTTAAGCTCCAAAAGATGTCTTGTCCTAAGATCATCAGGATGAATAAGCGATAGAATACTGTCGGCTCCAACTGAACTTTGGATGGAACTGGATTTTTCTTCAGCAATACCAAAATATAAAGACAGCCCTCCGTGATAAACATATTTTTCTTTTGATTTTAAATCAGTAAGAACTGCCAAAGAGTTTTGTAGTACTGAAAATATAAAGGCAACATGTCTGTATTTTTCCAATGACATTTTCGGATCAAGTTCTCCTTTAAACGTCTGGTCAAGAAGAGTATGTGGAGCCTGATTATCAATTACTGGAAAAATGGTCATTTTTTACTATTTTTTTAAGTTTAAGGTGTGTTTACCTTTGTCAAAATTACTAAATCTGTGGTAATTTAATTATTTATCCTTATAATTTTTAGCAATGAACAATACTGAACAAAAATTGGTTAACTTTTGTCTTACCACTAATTTCTGGATATTTTTAATTCCGTTGTTGTCCATCTTCAGCATCATGACTTTTTTTATTATCCCGAATCTGCAACAACAAATAGGCGGAGGAGAGCTGTTGGATACAAGATTCAACGGTTACAACTTAAATGATGTTAATAGTTTAATGGAACAGCTGGGTGAGTCAGGGAGATCTACTTATCTTTATCTTGAGCTTTTCGGAGATTTGCCTTTTATCATTCTTTATGCCATCACATTTACAATTTTAATTGTAAGACTGCTTGAAAAAAATAATTTTAAATCCCGGATTTTATTCTTAATTGTTTTTTTGCCGCTTTTAGCGGGAATATTTGATTGTCTGGAAGATGTTTCGGTTATAAAGCTGCTACTAACTTATCCTGTTATCGGTTCAAAAAATATTTATTTTTCTTCATCTATTACAACTCTAAAGGGGTACTTCCTTACTTTTACCATCTTTTCTCTATTCTTGAATGTCATTATTTTCTTGCTCAAGAAAATAAAAAGATAATCTAGCTTAAGTAATCAGAAAAAAATAAAAAATGGCACCAACTGTCTTTAGTTGGCGCCATTTGGCTGTTGGTGACCCTTAACGAGCGTATATTTAAACACTTTTATCGCTGATTTAATTAGATTGAGTAAAATTAAACAAGAATTGCAAAGCTTATCTTGTCTTTAAGTTTTATTACAAGCTAACTTTTTGCAATATAATTTTAAGCATCTGAAACAAGCAAAATTGACCTTGCTAGTCTTCAATTTACTTCGATTGTTTTTCACTATCGAAAGATGATCAGCCAAACTGTCTAATAGGAGATCTCAAAGATTTTCGAAGTTATAAATACGGAAATTTTTAGAAATAAAACCTCATGTAATAACCATTATGCAACTGAGGTAACAAAAGGTTTATTTGATTATCATTCATCGCAAAAATGCAAGAAGAATATATTGCTATGTAGATGATTACAACACACGTTCACAGCAATTGTGTAAACGCCTTGGCATGCGTCAGGAAGGATTGTTCTTGAGTATATTTCTTTTGCTGGAAATGATGACGGAACGCCAAGATATGAGAATACCCTGTAGTTTGCAATATTAAAAAAAGAATGGGACTAAGTTTTCATTCGCTCAATTACATTCTTTTTGTAGAACTTTCCTATCGGAAGAACCGTTCCGTTTTTTAAAGAGAGTTCACCACCTGCAATTTTGGAAATTTCCTTCAATGCAACCAGATAAGATTTATGAATCCTGACAAAAAGTTCGGGATCCAGTTTGTTTTCAACTTCCTGTGTTGTGATCTGGCTCATATACATTTTCTCGGCCGTGAAAAATTTCACATAATTGCCATAGCTCTGCGTATAGTATATAGTTTTGAAATCCAGTTTTACGATTTCATTGTCGACTTTTAAGACAAGATGGTCCGTTTTTGCTATAGGCTGGTAGGCATCGGAATTATTCTGCTCTAGATTTCTTTTGGAGCTTCCCAATCGGTTAATTACTTTATCAATTGACGAAAGAAATGTCTTAAAATCAAATGGCTTGACCAGGTAATCCACCACATCATATTTGTAGGATTCCAGCGCATACTCCTTGTAGGCCGTGGTAAGAATAACAAAAGGTTTATTAGACATCGCTTCCAGCATTTCCATCCCTGTTAAGCCCGGCATGTTAATATCAAGGAACATAATATCCACCTGATTGTTATACACATATTCCATCGCCTCTACAGCGGTGTAGAACGATCCGTTGAGATGAAGTTTTTTTAGCTGGCTGATAAAATGCTCAAGTACGCGGTGGGCACCTTCTTCATCATCAATAATAATACAATTTAATTGATTCATATAATCTGTTGCTTATCAGATTACTACAGTTAATGAAAAAGTGGCGCTGTTTGTTAACTATGCCGGAGGAGACAGCTATAATACCCCAACATGTCAAATGAATATTCCGAACGGAAGTGATAATTATGGTTATTTAATAGTCACTAAGCTTTAAGTATTTTGAAGTAAGATTACAAGATTCTAAAAACAATAATACTGAAAAAGATGTTCCCACGAACTCCTGCTGTTTTATTCTATCCAGAGAATAAAAGCAGGAGTTGTTTATATGGGTTTGAAAGACATAAAGAGTTATATTATATCTTACTGATTATTAAGTGATTTTTCTCCACACATTTATTCTGTTTTTGTTAGGTAAATAGAAATTGAAAGTCCTGTTGTATCTGAAAAGTTATGTAAAATCAGAATGTCGGTTTTATTGATTAGTTTTGCAAATCTTAATAAACAGTTTTTTCTCTTTCTTCATCCAAAGCTGATACTGCTCTACACTTTTTTATTATTGGAGATGCTATCAGAATTAATATTATCCGATAATCTTACTAAATTTACAAAGGTATTTTACGATGATGTTATTTATCAGAGTTTTTAAAGGTTTCAAGAAAAGATAAATTGCTCCTTTTCGAGGTACCGTTTGTTAGTATTAACATAGAGGGGGTATTCTTTCTTTGCTTGAACTGATCTTTTCAAATCTATGGAATGGGTAGCAAATTTTCTTTCTGGGGTAGTTGATTCTAATAAATTCCCTGTCACCGGCTCAATGATCCAGCCTGTACCACCCCATTCGAAATCATCACTGAATCCTGAGCGATTAGAACTTAAACAATATGTTCCGGATATAATTGCAGAAGTTTTTCCACAAGTTAGCCATTGTTCAACAGAGGATTTTCCTGTCGCCCTAGGGCATAACAATACATCTACATCCTGCTTTCCATACTGACGGGCCTTTTCGGGAAACCACAGCTCAGTACACATCAGTACTCCTATTTTCAATTCATCAAGTTGAACTGCGTCGAAGGAAATATTATCTTCTTTGTCGAACCAGCTCTCTTCCCAAAAATGATCTTCTTCTGGAAAAAAAGCCTTGGTATGAATTCGCCGATGTCCTTTTCCTCTTTGAAATACAAATGCCGTATTATAAAATTTTGTACCAACTATTTCGGGAGCGGAATAAATAATATACTTTGCTTCAAGTTTTTCTACTTCTTTCATCCAAAACAAATGTTGTTCTACACTTTCTTGTTGTACTTTTATTGAAACCTCTTTCTGATTAACAAACCAAGAATAAAAAGGCATTTCAGGCAAGAGTAATAAATCTGTCTTATTTTGCTTGAGATAAATTTGGAGTTCTCGCCAGTCTTCTAAAAATTCCTTTCTGTCATTACTGAGTTCACATACCGTAACATTCATACTTAACTATTTTTAATAATATACAATGGACTATTTAAACAACAGGACAAAGTTTGAAAACCTTGTCTTATTTTATATTGCTGCGAAATCAATTATGCAGAAATACCGCCATCAATTTTAAAGCTGCTGCCTGTAATATATCCTGCTTCATCACCTGCAAGGAAATTAACTAAAGATGCTACTTCTTCTGGAAGTGCAAAGCGCTTTAGCGGAATAGAATCCATAAGATACTGACGTATATTTTCATCAGCATTAATCAGCATATCTGTTTCCGTAGCTCCCGGCTCTACACTGTTCACTGTAATTTTTCTGGGTGCGAGATCCCATGCAAGCCCTCTGGTATAAGCAGAAACAGCGGCTTTTGTGGCTATGTAATCAGACATACCCGGACTGCCAATCCTGATTCCGCCAACGGAAGCAATGTTGATGATTCTTCCACCGTCAGGCATATATTTCTGTGCTGTTCTAACGGCTTCGGCAACAGAACGAATATTTACATCGATCTGGTTATTGTATGCTTCTGCTCGTTCGCTTGCCGTTTCAATCGGACCGTTTACGGCTACAGCAGCATTATTCACCAATATATCGATCCTGCCAAATGCTGCTACAGCTTCTTCAATGGCACTTTCTACCGCACCTTGAATTGCTCCATTAGCTTTGAAGGCTAATGCTGTTCCTCCGGCCTCTACAATATCAGATACGATCTGCTGAGCACTGTTTTCTGAGTTTAGATAAGTGAAAGCCACCATTGCCCCTTCTTTTGCAAGACGTTCTACGATTGCTTTTCCCATTCCGCGAGTTCCTCCGGTAACGAAGGCTGTTTTTCCTTTTAATGTTGACATTTTATGTGATTTTTATTTTAAAGTTCGTTAATATAAGTTTATAAATAATCTAATGTATGTAGCATTGATCATGTACAATTTCTAAGATTTATTGAAGCTTTATCGTTACGGATTGACAATAATTTTACCCGCAGTGTGATTTTTTTCGAGTTCTGTATGGGCCTGTGCCATCTCTTCGAGTTTAAATCGTTTTGAAACATGAGATTTTACTAAACCTTCTTTCATTAATCCTGCAATGGCCGTCATATCTTTTCCATTTGAAACAACAGCATTGTAATACGCATGCACATCTAATTCTTTAGCACGCTTTTCCCATTCGCTTCCATCAATGTGAGACCATAGGCTTAATAATGTACCTCCCTTTTTCACTATGTTAAGGTTTTTTTGGATATGCTCATCCCGTAAGCCTTCAATAACATAGTCTACCTGTTCGATTACTTCTAAGAAGTCAGTCTTTTGATAATCGACAAATTCATCTGCTCCAAGACTCATCACCAGGTCTTTTTTGGATCCGGAAGCTACAGCAATAACATAAGCTCCAAAATATTTGGCAAATTGCACGGCAAAATGCCCCACGCCGCCACCTGCTGCGGTTATAAGCACACGATCGCCCATTTTTATAGGATTTTTGATGAGCGGTTGCCAGGTAGTTAATGCTGCCATGCCTGCAGCAGCTGCTTCATCATGGGAAATATTAGCAGGTTTTATTGTAATGTCAATTATATTGGCAACTACATATTCTGCATAAGCTTTAGCGTGTCCAGCTGTAGTAAAGGTTGGAAAATTGAGTAGACCGAACACCTCATCACCAACATTAAAGGTGCTGACATTATTTCCGACAGCTTCAATTACACCAGAAACATCCCAGCCCAATATTTTGGGTGTTTCATTGTTAAATATGTAGTCTAATGCAGGGTTTTGCCGTGCATAGATATCTGTAGGATTAATGCTTATTGCATGAACTCTGATGAGCACTTCATTATTGTTAGGGGTCGGAATGGGAAGCTCTGCCATTGATAGTTGGTGGACATCTCCCTGCTTTTTTAATATGACTGCTTTCATTTTAGTAATTGTATAATGTTGTTGAGAATTTGAATAAATTTTTATAAAATTTTGATCCTTTATCTCATTTACTTATGCAAAGTTATGAGCAATTAGGTATAACTTTGTAACCGGTATCACGGCTGATACTTGAAATTGAAAATGGACGAAGCCTACTTGACTAAAGCAAAACTTATTTGTTAAAATAATTGAACAATAAAGATTTTAAGAATATGAAAGAATGTGTAAAAACCAAAATTGACGCTCAGGATATAAAGGCCTTGCAGGACACAATTTATGTAATCGGGGGGAAGTGGAAACTACCTATTATCTATTCTATCTGTAATGGGAATAAGCGTTTTAGTGACATTGAAAAAAGCATTCCGGGAATTACAAAACGGATGTTATCATTAAATTTAAAAGAACTCGAAGCCAATAAATTAATTACAAGAATAGTTGATGTAGATTTCCCATCAATCATTGAATATGAGTTTACAGAGTATGCAAAGGAATATGGAGCTCTGATTACTGATATGATTGAATGGGGCAAGAAGCATAAAAGAATTATAATTGATAAAAGTTAGATATTAAGTGATGATAATAATCTACTGAATGAACATGATAAAATTTATTTTTGGAATAAACTAAATTAATTTTAAACACAGAGTAATTTATATTTTTAACTTAGTGCATTAAGGTATATATAGTTGGCATAATAACTTACATTCCTACAGCATCTTTTGCCTTGGCAATCCTATTTCATGTTCCTGTGGATAAGGCTTCCGCCAGGTCATACTGATATCTTCATGCAGATTACGCTGAGCTTCCAATGATTTTTCTTTATCCATAGAATATCTTGGATCCGGAATAAAAGGCATTTTCGCCATTTTATGAATGGTAATGGTGGGGAAGTGAAAATCGACCTCTACTGTTCCCAATAAGAGATAGCAGCCACCACCCTGAAAAGGATATTCTTCAAGGCAGTTTGGAAAATGAGCGGTGTCAAAATATTCTCCTTCCGCATCAATCCAGGTTCCGAAATACATCGTCCCTTTTTTGGTGGGAACATGCTTTCTTGAAATGAGATAAGCGAGCATTTTAATTTGTTTTTTGTGAAACCCTATAAGGTCTTTGGCCATTACACTGCCTCTGTATCGGGTTTGTAGCAAATCAAAAGGACTGAAAGAAACAGGAAAACCTAATATCTCTATTTCATCAAAAGCATCCTCAAATGGGTTTCTTTCTATAGAAGGAAGCTGATAATCTTTCTGAGGCTCCTCAAGTAAAGTCAGATGCCTAAAGGAAGCCTTATGAGTTCCCAGAAGAAATCTTGATTCAATCAGCAGTTCATGTTTCTGTTTTCCGGTAAAGCGGAATGCCCCGATAAAGATTAAAATTTGCAATGTTTCTATGCCAATAGGAATCCTTTTAATAAAATTTTCTAATGAAGTATAATTCCCATTTTGAGCTCTTTCTTCAGGAATCAGCTGTGCTAACCTCGTTTCCAGTTTTTCAATGTGCATCAATCCCAAATAAACCTCTGAACCATACACCGTTGTCTGATATTCACTTAGATTAACACAGGGATTATGAATAGAAGCTCCTGACATTCTGGCCTCATGAATATAGACTTCCGTTCTGTAAAACCCACCGCCGTTATTGATAGCAGCAACCATAAATTCGATGGGATAGTAGACTTTTAGATATAAGCTCTGATAACTTTCAACGGCATAGGAAGCAGAATGCGCTTTGCAAAATGAGTATCCTGCAAATGATTCGATCTGCCGGTATACTTCCATAGATAACCGTTCAGGGTGTCCCAATCTTTTACAGGACTCAAAGAAATTATCTTTTACTTTCTGTAAAGCTGATAAAGACCGACCTTTACCGCTCATGGCTCTTCTGAGTACGTCACCATCGGGAGCAGATAATCCTCCGAAGTGAAGTGCAATTTTAATAACATCCTCCTGGTAAACCATAATACCATAGGTTTCTCCTAATTCTTTTTCAAAAACCTCATGGAAGTACTCAAATTTTGTAGGATGGTTATGTCTGAAAATATATTCCCGCATCATTCCGCTTTGGGCCACCCCGGGCCGGATAATGGAGGAGGCAGCAACCAATACTTTGTAGTTGTTGCATTTCAGTCTTCGGAGTAATCCACGCATAGCAGGAGACTCAATATAAAAACAGCCGATGGTTTTTCCGGAACTTAAGAATTCATTGCATCGGGCTTCGTCTTTTGAGAGGGAAGTGTCCCGGATATCAATATCAATTCCTCTTTTTGCCTTAATCAGCTTTACAGTGTCATCTATAGTTCCTAATCCTCTTTGTGAAAGAATATCAAATTTTTCAAGACCAATTTCTTCGGCGGTATACATATCGAACTGTACGATCGGAAAACCTTTGGGAGGCATTTCGAGTGCTGAATAATGAGTGATAGGTTCTTCTGATATCAGAATTCCACAGGAGTGCATGCTTCTCTGGTTAGGAAACTTTTCTAAAAGCTTTCCGTAGTAATGAACCTGTCTGGATACCGAATTAATATCATGTTCCTGGATGGGTTTTGTTGCCAGCGTATCGAGTTCCTCTTTCGGAAGTCCAAATACTTTTCCTACTTCCCGGAAAATAGAACGGTATTTAAATTCAACATTGGTTCCGCAGAAAGCAACATGGTCTTTACCATATTTATCAAAAATATATTCAAGGATGATATCCCTGGTCTGCCAGCTCCAGTCTATGTCAAAATCAGGAGGTGTTTTCCTGTTGAGGTTTAAAAACCGTTCAAAGTACAGATCCAGCTCTAAAGGACATATGTCAGTAATTCCGATGCAGTAGCTGACAATAGAATTAGCTCCGCTACCTCTTCCTACGTGCATAAACCCCATTCGGTTGCTGTATTGTATAATATCCCAGGTGATTAAGAAATAGGCACAGAAATTAAGCTGGTCAATAACTCCCAGCTCTTTATCTACTCTTGCTTTTGCTTGCAGGTTATCCTCGGAATACCTTTTTGAAAGTCCCTGGTATGCTAACTTTTTTAAAAGCTCAAAATCATTTTCCTTACTGTCAGTAAAATGTTTTTTGTTTTTAGGCGTTGAAAAATCAAAATCAAAATGGCAGCTGTTTACAATATACTTTGTGTTTTCAATAATCTGTGACTCATGGTAAAATTGAGCCAGAAGCTCTTTTTTATCAGTAAACATTTCGTTATCTTTACAGTAATCAGCTTCTGTAAGCTTACTGATCAATGTATTGTGATCAATGGATCTTACTATTTTATGAAGCTCATATTCTTCAGGGGTGGTAAAGGTAACCGGATGAAGAATAACCATTTTATGGATGAACTGTTTTAATTCCGGTTTAATCAAAAGGTTTAACTGGTTCTGTCTGATGCCTATAAATTCATGATCTGCTAATTTTTCAGGAATATTCTCCAGTGGGTAAATAACAAAAGTATCTGTAAAATCAGGATTTGCTTTAGGGATTTCAATACCTTCACAGTTATATGAGGTTAAAAGCCTGTTGACTTCTGCAATGCTTTTTTGATTTCGGGCCAGGCAGATATAATACAGTTCATCCAGAACCCGTATTTCCACTCCGACGATTGGTTTGATCTTGTGAGCCTGACAAACCTTGTAGAAATCATAGATCCCGGTAATGGTATTGATATCCGTAAGAGCCAGGGTTTTAATATTAAAACGTACAGCCTGCTTAACCAGTTCTTTAATAGAAATGGTTCCATACCGAAGGCTATGATAAGAATGACAATTCAGAAACATCTTGTACTTATTTTAATAAACCTGAGGCTCTTCCTACACTTGAAGTTCCAAACCTGTTCTTGATTTTATCCATTGTCTGGTACAGTGATATCAACTCTTCCGTATCTTCAAAAAGATCCATTTGATGGCATCCGTGAACCAATCCGGTAAACTTTACTCCAACTAACCTAATTCTCATACGTCTGGTATATATTTTTTTAAAGAGTTCTAAAACATACCTGAGCAGGGTGTGGTCAGCTGAGGTGTAAGGAATCCTGCATTGTTTGGTTTCCGTATCAAAATTGGAATACCGGAGTTTTACTACCACTACCGATACCAACCATTTTTCTGCCCTGAGCTGATAGCATAGTTTTTCAACCATTCCTGAGAGTATACTTTGAATACCCTGAATATCGATGCTGTCCTGAGCAAAAGTATCTTCTGTAGAGATGGATTTTCGTTCAGAGTATGGAACCACAGGATTTTCGTCAATTCCATGCGCTTTTTTCCAGAGTTCATTTCCATTTTTACCAATCAGTTGCTGAAGAACATCAACAGGCATTTCTGAAAGCGTTTGTATCGTTCTGATTCCCAGTCTTGAAAGCAGCTGAAAAGTAACATCGCCGACCATAGGAATCTTCTTTACCGAAAGCGGGTTTAAAAACGGCTGTATGTCAGACTGTTTCACTTCCAGTCTTCCGGTTGGCTTTGATTCCCCGGTTCCGATTTTAGATACGGTCTTATTAGTGGATAAAGCAAAACTTATCGGCAATCCTGTATTTTTCTGTACGCTTTCTGCGATTTCATGGGTCCATTTATAACATCCGAAAAACTGATCCATTCCGGAGAGATCCAGATAAAATTCATCAATACTTGCTTTTTCGAGGACAGGAACTTTTTCCTGAATAATTTCCGTTACCATATGGGACATATTGGAATACATTTCCATATCTCCCTTAATGACTTTAGCTTCGGGGCATAACCGCAGAGCCATTTTGATCGGCATTGCACTCCTTACTCCGAAAAAACGGGTTTCATAAGAGCAGGACGCCACAACACCACGATCTCCACCTCCTATGATGACAGGCTTTTTCTCCAGTTCAGAGTTTTTCAGCCTTTCACAGGAAACAAAGAACGTATCCAGATCCATATGTACAATTGCTCTTTCCATGTGATAAAATTAGTCACGTTTTGAAACTAATTTTGTATTTTTGTTGTCTAAAATTGTAACAATGTCAAAATTCTCTGATAACATCGTGTTTTTGAGAGGAAAGAAAAATATGACTCAGCAAGAACTGGCAGATCTATTATTTCTTACCCGATCCAGATATGTTGCTTATGAATATGGTAGAACAGAGCCTCCTATTGAAATATTGCTTAGAATTTCAAAATTCTATAACATCAGCATCGACCTATTGTTGACTGTAGATGTCAGAAAATTTTCTATCGATGAACTCATGGAGCTTCCTGACAATCGAATCGTTCTGCCTATAAAGGTTGATCAGGATGGAAACAATCAGATTGAGATTATCCCCCAAAAAGCTTCTATGGGCTACCTGAATGGCTACGGAGATCCGGAATACATAGAAAGTCTGGAGACCATATCATTGCCTTTTTTAAAAGGGGGTAAGTTCAGGGCATTTCCAGCTGACGGAGATTCAATGCCCCCCTATAAGAACGGAACCTATATCGTGGGAAAATATGTAGAAAATCTTTCGGACTTGAAAACGGACAGAACGTATGTTTTCATTACCACCAATGATGGTATCAGTTATAAAAGGTTTCAGTTTCATGAAGCAGATGGTATATGGGTAAAGGCTGACAATCAATTTTATGAGCCTTATAAAATACCATTATCTGAAATTAAAGAGATCTGGGAATTTGCCTGTAGTATTAATACTAAAGAATATGAGCCTGATGAATTTGCAGAACACCATATTCAAAATTTTATCACAGAAATTAAAACTGATATCAGACAGATCAAAGAAAAAATGGGAGATAAGAATTGAATTCATTTTGAGTAGATGGCATAATCAAAAAACTTCCCCGAAGGGAAGCTCAAAAAACACAAATGATGAAAAAAATCCCATAATGTGGGATACTGCTAATATAAATATTTTAATTTAAAGTTAAATAATCCCGTTAAGTTTACCTGATGTTCAGGAAAGAAGCTGATGTACTTAAAAATAAAATTTAATAGGCTATTGCAC
>Ga0070682_100000494_pt1 | contig 24743 bp, 26 predicted proteins | sample KBSC63LmetaG_FD_64668 | JGI IMG/M metagenome (GOLD analysis project Ga0070682, IMG submission 64668) | Corn rhizosphere microbial communities from Kellogg Biological Station, Michigan, USA - KBS C6-3L metaG | ecosystem: Host-associated > Plants > Roots > Rhizosphere | place: USA: Michigan...
TTCTTGGGCGATTGTACGATCATCGCTTCGTCGATCAGATTTTCGCGCAAGAGTTCCGCCGAGATGATTGGCCCGCCCTCGACGAGCAGCCGCGTGATGTTGCGGGTCGCGAGGAGATGCAGCGCTTCGCTCAAATCGATCCTTGCACCCGTCGCGCTCACGCGCATCACCTCGACGCCCGCCTCTTCCAGCTCGCGCTGCTTTTCGAGCGGCGCATCGGGCCGCGTAATGATCCAGAACGGAATTTCGCGCGCCGTCTTCACGAGCTTCGTGTCGAGCGGAATGCGCAAATTGCCGTCGAGCGCGACGCGGATAGGCGAGCGATCCGCCATTCCCGGCAGCCGGCAGTTCAGCATCGGATCGTCCGCGAGCACCGTGCCGGAAGCGACCATGACGGCATCCGATGTCGCACGCAGCATATGCGCTTCCGCACGCGAAATTTCACATGAAATTTCGGCCGGCTTCCGATCCTTCAGCCCCGTCTTGCCGTCGGCGGAGACCGCGATTTTCAGGATCACCTGCGGCCTTCCGTCCTTCATGCGGCGGATATGACCGGCATGCGCGCGCGCCGCTTCCGCTGCGCCCGGCCCTACTGTCACGGCAACGCCCGCCTCCTTGAGCCGCGCGATTCCGCGCCCCGAGGTCGCCGGGTTCGGATCGGCAAGTGCAATCACCGCCCGCGAAATTCCCGAGCGCCTGATAATATCCGTACACGGCTCCCCCCGCCCATGCGGCACGCAAGGCTCCAGCGTCACATAGATCGTGGCGTCCTTCGCGGCAGTGCCCGCTTTCGCCAGCGCTTCGGCCTCCGCGTGCGGCCGGCCGCCCTTGGCGGTAACGCCGCGCGCGATGATGCGCGGTTCAGCACCTCCGGACACGACAAGTGCACCCACCGAAGGATTGGGAAAGGTCTGACCGAGATTCTGCCGCCCATACGAAAGGGCTGCGGCCATGAAGCGTTCGTCCTGATCCTGCGCCGGCCGAAGCGTTTCGGTGACGCGCGAAAGCGCGCTCATCAGCCGGCGCTCTTTGCCCGCTCGGTTTCGGGCGAGATTTCTTCGAGGACTTTTTCGAAATCCTTCGGCTCGCGAAAATTGCGATACACCGAGGCGAAGCGCACATAGGCGACATCGTCGAGCTGCTTCAGCGCTTCCATGACTTGCTCGCCGATGACGGAAGACGGAATTTCGTTTTCACCGGAACTCTCCAGCTTCCGCACGATCGCGGACACCATCCGCTCGATCCGCTCGGGATCGACGGGGCGCTTCCGGAGCGCGATCTCGATCGAACGCAAGAGCTTGTCGCGGTCGAACGGAATCCGCCGCCCGCTCCGCTTCAGCACCACCAGCTCGCGCAACTGCACGCGCTCGAACGTCGTGAAGCGTCCCCCGCAACCCGGGCAAATACGGCGGCGGCGGATCGAGGCGGAATCCTCCGTCGGCCGGGAATCCTTCACCTGCGTATCGAGAGCACCGCAGTAGGGACAACGCATTACACTCTGGCCTCTCTACGAGTAGATCGGAAACCGCGAAACGAGGGCCTTCACTTTCTCACGCACCGCACCTTCGACGAGCGCGTCTTGCGCAACGCCCTTCTGCGACAGCACGTTCAAAACTTCGGTGATGTAGTTGCCGATTTCTTGGAATTCCTTGACCCCAAACCCGCGTGTCGTTCCCGCCGGGGTGCCGAGGCGAATGCCGGAGGTAACCATCGGCTTTTCGGGATCGAAGGGAATGCCGTTCTTGTTGCAGGTGATGTGCGCCCGGCCCAGCGCCTCTTCCGAGACCTTGCCGGTAAGGTTCTTCGGCCGGAGATCGACCAGCATCAAATGCGTATCGGTGCCGCCGGTCGTGATCGCAAAGCCGTGCCCGCGTAGATTTTCCGCGAGCGCCTTCGCGTTCTCGACGACGTTCTTCGCATAAATTTTGTAGTCGGGCTGCAGCGCTTCGCCGAAGGCGACCGCCTTCGCGGCGATCACATGCATCAGCGGCCCGCCCTGCAGGCCGGGGAAAACCGCGGAGTTCACTTTCTTCGCGATCTCTTCGTCGTTCGTCAGCACCATGCCGCCGCGCGGACCGCGCAGCGTCTTGTGTGTCGTAAGCGTCGCGACATGCGCGTGCGGAAAAGGGCTCGGATGCACCCCGCCCGCGACGAGACCCGCGAAATGCGCCATGTCGACCATGAATTTCGCGCCGACGCTGTCGGCGATCTTGCGGAAGCGCGCAAAATCGATGACGCGCGGATAGGCGGAGCCGCCCGCGACGATCACCTTCGGCTTCACCTCGCGCGCAATCTGCTCGGCTTCGTCGTAGTCGATGCGCTGGTCTTCACGCTTGACGTTATACGGAACGGCTTTGAACCATTTGCCGGACATATTGACCGGCGCGCCGTGCGTAAGATGCCCGCCCGCGGCGAGGTTCAGGCCCATATAGGTGTCGCCCGGCTGCATCAGCGCCATGAACACCGACTGGTTCGCTTGGCTGCCCGAATGCGGCTGCACATTCGCAAAACCGCAGTTGAAGAGTTTTTTCGCGCGATCGATCGCGAGTTGCTCGGCGACGTCGACCCACTGGCAGCCGCCGTAATACCGCCGGCCGGGATAACCTTCGGCATATTTATTGGTGAGCACCGAGCCCTGTGCCTCGAGCACAGCGCGCGAGACGATGTTCTCGGACGCGATCAGCTCGATCTCGTGCCGCTGACGGCCCAGCTCGCCCTGAATTGCCTTGAAAACTTCCGGATCGGCTTCTTCGACCCCCGCCGAAAAGAAACGCGCGGGTGCGCCACGATGGCCCGTGGCCTGACTTGTAGACATCCCTTCACTCCCAAAGTCTTAGAAAGCGGGGGATAGCATACAAAATGAAGCGTAGGGAGTCCCGGCTAGACGCTATCGCTGGAGAGCTTCTTCTTGAGCTTTGCGACCGCGAGATCCTCCAGGGCCTTGGGGGGTGATGCCGCCGGTCCCATGACGATGACCTCGGTGCCGGTCGCGACATCGACCGCCGCGACCCGAACGACCGAGCCTACCGGACGCATTTCGATGATGACTTCGCCGGTACCGGACGCCTTGACGGCCATCTTCCCCTCGCTGAGTCGCTGCTCACGAATCATGTGCGTTCACGTTCTCCGGCGCAATTCACGATTTCCGCTTTCCCGGCCAAAGTTGCGGCCGTAATGAAGAAAACCCTAATCGAGCACCGCAAAAAAATAAGGCCCGGCCGATGCCGGGCCTTATTCGAGATTTGGCTCGCTTAGAGCCGATACAGAATCTGGTCGGTCCAGAAACGCTCGAGCCGCTGCAGTGCCTTGTTCAGGACCTGCAATTCGTTCGAGGCGATCCCGCCCACCTGCTCGATGGTGCGGACGTGCTTCTGGTAGAGATCCTCGATGATCTTGTGCACGTCTTTGCCTTTGTCGGTCAGGCTGATGCGAACCGAGCGGCGGTCGACGCGCGAGCGGGCATGATGCAGGTAACCCATCTCGACGAGCTTCTTCAGATTGTAGGAAACGTTCGAACCGAGATAGTAGCCGCGCGAACGCAGCTCGCCCGCCGTCAGTTCGGAGTCCCCGATATTGAAAAGCAACAGCGCCTGCACGCTGTTGATGTCCGAACGCCCCCGGCGATCGAACTCGTCCTTGATGACGTCGAGCAGCCTGCGATGCAGGCGTTCGACAAGGGTGAGAGCCTCCAGATACGGCGCTTTGAGTTCCTCATTGCGCTCGACTGGAACGGCCGGCTCGACCGCACGCATAGCATTCTTCATTTGACGCCTCACTATTGCCCCGTGTGATGGCGGGATATTTTTGTCCCCGCTCTTGCCGCCATTTGTATCGAACACGCGCAAAGGAAGCCTTAAATTGGAGGCTAAATTCTTCCTCACCGAACAGCCTTGATGAAAAGTTGACGGGGCCCGGAAACAATGGGTTTCCAGAGAAGGAATCCCGTAACGGGATTTCCGCCAACCCAAAGCGGAACAGTATCGTTAGGAACGAGTATCTTTCTGCGGCGCGCGCGGCTCCCGCACAAACCTACTTCCGCAAGAACTGAATGATGCCCGAGAAATCCCTGCCCGCCTGACCGCCGTCGACATATTTCGTGTAGAGCGCAGTCGCTTCCGCGCCGAGCGGCGTTTTCGCGCCCGCGAGTTTCGCCGCGTCCTGCGAGAGCCGCAAATCCTTCAGCATCATCGCCGCCGTGAAGCCCGCGGCGTAGTCGCGGTTCGCGGGCGATGTCGGCACCGGCCCCGGCACCGGACAATAAGTCGTCATCGACCAGCACTGCCCGGACGATTTTGAGGAAATATCGAAGAGCTTTTGCTTGTCGAGGCCGAGTTTCTCGGCGAGCGTGAAAGCTTCGCAGACCGCGATCATGGAAATGCCGAGGATCATGTTGTTGCAGATCTTCGCCGCTTGTCCTGCGCCCGCACCGCCCGCATGCACGACGGTCTTGCCCATCTGATCCAAAATGGGTTTCGCTTGGGCGAACGCCTCATCGCGGCCGCCGACCATAAAAGTAAGCGTTCCCGCCTGCGCGCCCCCCACGCCGCCGGAAACCGGAGCGTCGAGCAAATTCATTCCGCTCTCTTCGGCTTTCGCCGCAACGAGGCGCGCGGTTTCGACGTCAATCGTGGAAGAATCGATGAACAGCGTTCCTTTTTTCGCCTTCGCCAACAGTCCGTTCGCGCCGAGATAAACATCGCGCACCTGCTGGCCGGACGGGAGCATCGTGACGACGACATCGCAGCCGGCGATCTGCGCGACATCGTTTGTCGCCGAGCCGCCGGCCGTCTTGAGCGCTTCCATTCCTTTCGGCATGACGTCGGTGCCGGTCACTTGATGACCTGCCTTCACGAGATTGAGCGCCATCGGCAGGCCCATATTGCCGAGCCCCACGAAACCGATCTTCGCCATGAACGCCTCCCCTACCTGTATCGTTGTTCTTCACTATGCGCCTTGATGCGCACAGCCATGAAAAGCGCGACGAGCACGAGCTCCGAAATCGTCAGCACCATCGTCATCCCCGACCAGTCGAGAAACAAGAAGCCCGCGACCACTTGCGATAAGACCGCCATCAGCCAAACGGCCGCGCCCCAAGGCGAGCCGAGCCACAGCGCAACCGCTGCGATCAGATCGATCACCGCGAAAAATACGGTCGCCGACTGCGCCTCGATCGGCATCGCTGTAAAATACGCGCCGGAAAACAGCACGCCCCAGTGGAAGAGGCCCTTCAGGATCATGAAGCTGCCGGCGATCCGCTGAAAGAAAATAAGCCGCGTCTGCCACGGGCCAAGCTCGATGGAATCCGGCCCGATCGGCGCCTCGATCTGCTGATTGGGATCGATCGCGAGATCGGTGAGTTCTGCGGGTTCGGTCTTGCTCACACTTTCAGTTCCTCGGGAAGCGGCGCGAAATGGCGTTCTACCATCACCGGGGTGACCGCGGCGAGCGAAGCCGGGTTCCAGCGCGGCTGGTTGTCCTTGTCCACGATCGCCGCACGCACGCCTTCGTAGAAATCGTCCTCGTACAATACGCGCGAAACGATCCGGTATTCGGCCTGCATGCACTCCTCGAAGGTCCATTTGGCTCCGCGCTTCATCTGTTCGAGCGCGATCCGAAGACTTGTGGGCGACTTCGTCCGCACGATTGCGGCGATTTTTCCGGCCCAGGCGGCGTTCTCGCTCCCCGCACCCGCTTCGCGGTCGAGCGCTGTCAAAATGTCTTCGATCTGATTTCCGGCGAACAGACGGTCGATCAGGTTTTTCCTCGCCGCAATTTCTCCCTTCAGTACCGGCTCCGCGAATGCGGCAATCGTCGCATCGACCGAAACATTCCCGCAGAGCGCTGCCATCAGATCAGGAAGGCGCGAGGCCGATACGTGATGCGTACAGACGCCGGAGCTTACACCGTCCGCGGCTTTTAAGCGCTCGCCCGTGAGCGCGCAGAATGTGCCAATTTTTCCCGCAAGCCGCGGCAACATCCAGGTGCCGCCAACGTCAGGAAAGAAACCGATGCCGACTTCGGGCATTGCGAACTGGAATTTCTCGCCCGCAATCCGGTGCGAGCCGTGGATGGAGACGCCGACGCCCCCGCCCATCACGATGCCGTCGATCAGCGCGACATAGGGCTTGGGATAGCGCTTGATCGCGGCATTCAGTCTGTATTCGTCCTGAAAGAATACCAGCGCTTCTTTTTCTTTGCCGCGGGTCGTCACGCCACGCAGATCGCCCCCCGCGCAGAAAGCGCGCTCACCATTCGCACGAATGATGACGCGTGTAACGGCATCGTCCGTTTTCCATGCTTCAAGCTGCACGGCGAGCCTGCGCACCATATCGTGCGTGAGCGCATTCAGCGCCTTCGGCCGATTGAGCGTGACAATACCGCCGGCACCGCGGCGGTCGAACAGGATTTCGGGTTCAAGGTTCATTGCTGCGATTTAATTGCCCAGCAAGTCCCGGCTGATCACGACGCGCATCACTTCATTCGTGCCCTCCAAGATTTGATGCACGCGCAGATCGCGCAGCACGCGCTCGATCGGGAAGTCGCGCAGGAAGCCGTAGCCGCCGTGAATTTGCAGGCAGCCGTCGACGATCTCGAAGCCCACATCGGTCGCGCGGCGCTTCGCCATCGAGGCATAGCGGCGCGCATCCGCGGCCTTCTCTTCCACTTTCATCGCCGCTTTCCAGAGCAAAAGCCGCGCCGCTTCTAACTCGGTTGCGTAGTCAGCGATCTGAAAGCGCAGCGCCTGAAAATCCGCGAGCCGCTGTCCGAATTGCTTGCGCTCGCGCATATATTGGATCGTGCGGTCGAAGCAGAATTGCGCGCCGCCGATGGAGCAAGCGCCGATGTTCAGACGTCCGCCATCTAACCCAGCCATTGCGATCTTGAAGCCCTGCCCCTCCACTCCGACGAGATTGGCGACCGGCACACGACAATTCTCGAAATTCACCATCGCCGTCGGCTGCGAATGCCAACCCAGTTTCACTTCCTGCGCGCCAAACGAAAGACCGGGCGTTCCCTTCTCAACCACGACGCAGGAAATGCCATTCGGCCCCGGCCCGCCGGTGCGCACCATGCAGACATAAATGTCGGTCTTGCTCGCGCCGGAGATGAATGCCTTCGAGCCGTTGATGACGTAATGATCGCCGTCACGCTTCGCCGAGGTTTTCAAGCTCGCGGCATCCGAGCCCGCGTCCGGTTCGGTGAGGCAATAGCTCGCGCAATGCTCCATCGAGCAGAGCTTCGGCAGAAAACGCTTGCGCACTTGGTCGTTGCCATACGCGTCGATCATCCATGTCGCCATGTTGTGGATCGACATATAGGCCGCTGTCGAAGTGCAACCCTGCGCGAGCTCTTCAAAAATGATCGTAGCGTCCAACCGCGAAAGCGCCGACCCGCCGACATCGTCGCGGATATACATGCCGCCAAAGCCAAGCGCCGCGGCCTTCCGCAAGCTCTCGACGGGGAAGATGTATTTCTCGTCCCACTCTTTCGCTTTCGGCGCGAATTCAGCGTGTGCGAACTGCCGCGCTACGTCCTGGAAAGCCCGCTGTTCTTCGGAGAGCTCGAAATCCATCAAATATCCCCGCGTTAACGCCAACCCAAAGCCGCTTTTTGGCGCCCTCGCTTCAAAGCGCGAGACTCGTTAGATTGTAAGGAGCGCCATTCAAAGGCCAAGCCCACCAAAGGCGAACCGCATGGCTTCTTTTATCGGCCGGAATCGTCCGCTCGACCGTTTCACCCCGCTCGATCCGCAAAGCGCGAGCGAGGCGAAATACCGGCTGCCGCTCAAGACGCGGATGCGCAGGAACCGCAAAGCCGACTGGTCGCGGCGTCTCGTGCGCGAAAATGCGCTCACCGCCGATGACCTGATCTGGCCGCTCTTCATCATCGAAGGCGAGAAACAGCGCGAGCCCGTCGCCTCCATGCCGGGCGTGGAACGGCTTTCCATTGACGAGGCGCTGCGCGAAGCCGAACTCGCGGTGAAATTGAAAATCCCGGCGCTCGCCCTATTCCCGAACATCGACAAGCAGAAACGCGACGAGCGCGGCTCGGAAGCCATGCGCGACGACAATCTCGTCTGTCGCGCGCTCACTGCAATCAAGGAGCGCTTCCCCGAACTCGGCTTGATCGCCGATGTGGCGCTCGATCCCTATACCAGCCACGGCCATGACGGCGTGATGATCGAGGGCGAGATCGTGAACGACGAGACCGTGCATCTTCTCGCACAACAGGCCATTGTGCTCGCGCAAGCAGGTGCCGATGTCGTGGCGCCCTCCGACATGATGGACGGCCGCGTGCAGTTCATCCGTAACACCCTCGACAACAAGGGCATGAACAACGTTCAGATCCTCGCTTACGCTGCGAAATATGCCTCGGCCTTCTACGGCCCGTTCCGCGACGCCGTCGGCTCGAACGCGACGCTCAAAGGCGACAAGCGCACCTATCAGATGGATTTCGCGAACGGCGACGAAGCGCTGCGCGAAGTCGCGCTCGACATCCAGGAAGGCGCGGACATGGTGATGGTGAAGCCGGGCCTTCCCTATCTCGATATCGTCTGGCGCGTGCGCGAGGAATTTGGGATGCCGACCTTCGTGTATCAAGTGTCGGGCGAATACGCGATGATCGAGGGTGCAGCCAAGAACGGCTGGATCGACGGCGAAAAGGCTATGATAGAAAGCCTGATGGCATTCAAGCGCGCGGGAGCCGACGCGATCCTCACTTATTTTGCACCGCGCGCGGCGGAGAAGCTCGCGCACGACGCCTGAAGAGCTGCTTGTCCGCCGCTTTGTTTGCACTACATTTGACCGAACACCTCCGGCGCGGAATCTCCGCGCCTAACAGCGTCAGGGGATAGTGCCCATGTTCGAACTTCCCCGCAGCGGTGCCGGCGAGGCGAAGCCGGATTTTTACGATCCGGACAAGAACCCGGAGCTTTTCGAGGGCGTGCTCGCGCGCCGCGTCGTCGCGTTTTTCGTCGACGTCTGCCTGATCGTCGGACCGATTATTCTCTTGGCATTATTTATTTTTATTTTTGGCCTGGTGACGCTCGGATTGGGCTGGCTGTTATTCTGGATACTGTCGCCGCTCTTCGTCGTCTGGGCGATCGTCTATGTCGGTGCAACCATGGGCTCGCCTCATTCGGCCACCATTGGCATGCGCATGGTCGATCTTGAGATGCGCACTTGGTACGGCGGCAAGCTGTATTTTCTGCTTGCTGCGGTGCACGTCATCTTTTTCTGGATTTCGGTGAGCTTTCTTTCACCGTTGATCCTTTTGGTCGCACTCGTGAACCGGCAGCACCGGCTGTTGCACGATTTTTGCACCGGCACGGTCATGGTCAATAATAAGGCCCGCGCTGCGGCACTGAAGCGCCCATAAAGCGCCGCACAAATTCTCTACATAAATTTTTGGCTTCCCCCTTCTTGCCCTTTGACGCGGGAGCGTTCCGGCGCAATGCTTGGAGGGGGAGATTCTTCCGTCCGAGGACGGTGTGTTGGTGAAAGAGCCGTGACACAGCAACCGCGCGACACTCCGCAATTCTTTCTCACAAGCCCTTCGCCGTGCCCCTATATCCCCGGCAAGCAGGAGCGAAAGGTCTTCACCCATCTCGTCGGCGAGCGCGCACCCGAGATCAACGATATCCTCACGCAAGGCGGCTTCCGCCGTTCGCAATCGATCGCCTACCGGCCGGCCTGCGAGGCCTGCCGTGCCTGCGTTTCCGTGCGCGTGCTGGTGAACGAATTCGAACAGACCCGCGCCTTCCGGCGCGTACTCGCCGTGAACAAGGATATGGTCGGCTACGAGCGCGCCACCGCGCCTACCGCCGAGCAATACTCCCTCTTCCGCACTTATCTCGATACGCGCCATGCCGACGGCGGCATGGTGGACATGACCGTGCTCGATTATTCGATGATGGTGGAAGACAGCCACGTCGAGACGAAGCTGATCGAGTACCGGCTGCGCGGACCCGACACGGCGCTCACGGGCCGCGGCGAAGGGCCGCTGTTTGCCGTCGCGCTCACCGACGTGCTCGCGGACGGGCTGTCGATGGTCTATTCGTTTTACGACCCCGAAATCCCCGGCCGCTCCTTTGGCACCTATCTCATCCTCGACCACATCGAGCGCGCTCGCAAAATGGGGCTGCCGCACGTCTATCTCGGCTATTGGGTCAAGGGATCGAGCAAGATGGACTACAAGCGGCGCTTCCTGCCGCAGGAGCGGCTCCTGCCCGACGGCTGGCAGCGCGTCGAAGCCTAGCCGCCGAGCGCGGCGTCGACCAAGAGCTTCACGTTCAACACGATCACGACGAGAGCGGTGAGCGCGGCGAGCGCTGTCACCCAGCGCGGCGCGACAAGCGCGCCCATTTTCTTGCGGTCGGCCGTGAACATCACGAGCGGAACGATGGCGAAGGGAAGCTGCAGGCTCAGCACCACCTGGCTGAAGATCAGAAGCTTCGCGGTGCCGGATTCGCCGTACCAGATCGTCACAATGGCCGCCGGCACGATCGCGATCGCGCGCGTGATCAGCCGCCGCGCCCAGGACGGCAGCCGCAGGTCGAGAAAACCTTCCATCACGATTTGGCCTGCGAGCGTCGCGGTCACGGTCGAATTCAGGCCGCAGCAAAGCAGCGCAACGCCGAACAGCGTCGGCGCCATGGCCGAGCCAAGGAGCGGCGCGATCAGCGAATGCACCTCGCCGAGCTCGGATACGTTCGTCTGGCCGGCCTTGTTGAAGGTCGAGGCGGCAAGAATGAGGATCGAGGCGTTGATCAGAAGCGCGAACATGAGCGCAATGGTGGAATCGACGGTCGCGAGATTGATCGCCTCACGCTTTTCGGAAAGCGTCTTACCGTAGTCACGTGTCTGCACGATGCCGGAATGCAGATAAAGATTATGCGGCATCACCGTCGCGCCCAGAATGCCGAGCGCGAGATAGAGCATATCGGGATTGGTCACGATTTCGGTCGTCGGCGCGAAGCCCACGATCACTGCCCGCCAGTCCGGATTCGCCATGCCGATCTGCACGGCGAAGCAGACGCTGATGACCGCGAACAACGTCACGATCAGCGCTTCGATCCAGCGGAAGCCGAGATTTTGCAGGAGAAGGATCAGGAAGACGTCGAGCGCCGTAATGAGAACGCCGATCTCGAGCGGAATGCCGAACAGAAGATTGAGGCCGATCGCGGTGCCGATGACTTCCGCGAGGTCGGTGGCGCAGATCGCGGTCTCGGCCAGAACCCACAAGGGAAACGAAATCGGCTTTGGAAACGCGTCGCGGCAGGCTTGCGCGAGATCGCGCCCGGTGGCGATGCCGAGCCGCGCGCACAGCGCCTGCAAGAGGATCGCCATCATGTTCGACAAGAGCGCGATGGTAAGCAGCGTGTAACCGAACTTCGAGCCGCCCGCGAGCGAGGTCGCCCAGTTGCCCGGGTCCATATAGCCGGTGGCGACGAGATAGCCCGGCCCCAGGAAGGCGAGCAGCTTCCTCCAATACGGGCCCTTGGGACGCGTCCGGATCGATCCGAACACCTCCGAGAGCGAGGGCCGCCCGCGCTCGCGTCGCCAGCCGCCCGCGACCGTCTCAACGTCCTTCGGTGATACCCGTTCGAGCATCGAATCCATCCTCGGAGTGTTATCCTACATAGTTGCGAATGATATGCAACTGCAATTCATAGGATAATGCTCCCGGACCGCTTTAAGAGATGCGGCCTATCGCGCGCGGAGCGCATCAGTGTTGAAATCGCGCGGAGCGCGTCAGTGTTGAAATAAAGAGGTCGAGTGCGCGACCGGATCAGTTCCGTTTCGCGCCGGCAGGCGCCACGGCGGCCTCGTATAGCCCTGCCCCATCCAGCGCGCGGCGCACGCTGCCGGTCACCTTGGCGTTCTCGAGAAAATTGGTGACGTAGTTGAGCCGTTCATTGCGGCCCTTCGGCACCGCGACCGCGACACCGGTGCGCCAGAAGCCGCCGGGCAGAATGCGCGAGCCGGGAAAACGCTTGCTGAAATTCTTGAGCGACTCTCGAGAGAGCGCCACCGCATCGGCCCGTCCCGCACGCAGTTCGTCCATCAGTTCCGGCACCGAGCGAAAGGTCGTGAATTGCGCGAATTTGAGCGAAGACGCCGCTGCTCTCCCCGTCGTTGTGTTCGCGACGCCGACGACACGCACGCCCGGTTTGTTTACATCGTCAAGCGTCTTGATCGCCGAACCCGCCGGAACGAGATAAGTGCTTTCGAAAATATAGTAGGCGGGACCGAAATCGACCGACTTCGCGCGCTCCTGATCGACCGGCATGAAAGCGACATCCCATCCGTCTTTTTCCGCGGCTTCGGTGATCGCTCCCGAACTCGGATACTCGACATATTCGACCGGAACATGCAGCAGCCGACCCAGTTCCGCGCCGAGATCGACCGCGACTCCGCGCGGTTTTCCGGTTTTGGAATCCTTGGTGCAATAGAAGGCCGACGCAGCCGGCCCTACCCCGATCGCAACGCGAAGCGTCCCCGTCGGCGCCACTTCCTTCGCGGGCGTCTCCGCCAACACCGGAGCGCAGAGAAAAAGCGCGAGCAACGCAGAAATCGAAACTTTCACCATCGAGGAAAGACCTTCAGTGAACTCTCTCAACTTTCGTCACATTCAAGACAATGGGAGCGTGGTGATGCGCCGTATGCTCGCCGAACGGCGCACCCTTCACGCGGATCGTCTTGCCGACGCTCGCACGCAGCTTTCGCCGGATTTTCCCGTCCATCGAAAAAACGTGAATTCGCTTCGTCGGTTCCACCTTATCGTATTCGCTCTCGCCCTGCAGGCAAGCAGGTTCGGTCAGGGATAAGATAAAAGCCGTTTCGGTACGCTGGTACGCTTCATTGGTGATCTTTAGCTCCGCAAGGCGCCCTGTCACTTGCTGATCGTCGCGGTCCGCGATCAGGCAATTCGCCATTGCTTCTGTCGTGCAGAGAGCACAAAGAAGCGGCACGACGAAGCGCGCGGCGCTCATTTGAAAGTATTGGCCTCCGGGAAGCCCTTGGGCGCGAGCCGCCCGGCATCGGCGCGATTGCCCATCCAGTCGCGCAAGTCGGATTTCTCGACCGTATGCTTGCGGCCCGCCTTGTCGAGCCAGGTGAGTCCGTCGGCGAGTGTGAACGTTTTTACGTCCGAGAGCCCCCCGTCCTTGTAACGCTGCAGCCGGACACCCTTGCCGCGGCCCATTTCGGGCAAGTCTTTGAGCGGGAAAATCACCATCTTGCGGTTTTCGCCTACGGCCGCGGCGTGGTCGCCCTCCGCCACGCTGAAAGCCGCAGCTACATCCGGCGCTTTCACATTCAGAATCTGCTTGCCTTTGCGCGTATTCGCGAGGCAATCGTCCTCTTTCACGATAAAGCCGTTGCCGCTCTTCGATGCGACCAAGAACTTGCGCCCGCCCGCAAACGGCGTGACCCCAACGATCTCCGCGCCTTCCATATCGACCATCAGGCTGAGCGGCTCACCGAAACCGCGACCGCCTGGAAGCTTGGACGCATCGATCGTGTAGAAACGGCCGTTCGTTGCGAAGACGAGAAGCTTCGAAATCGTCTCGGCGTTGAACGCGAAGCCAAGCTTGTCGTCGCCCTTGAAGCCAAGACCCTTGGTGTCGGCATCCTTGCCCTTGAGCGCGCGCGCCCAGCCTTTCTCGGAAACGACGACCGTGATCGGCTCCTTCTCGATCATCGCTTCGGTCACGGCCTTGATGTCGATTTCTTCCGCAACTTCGAAAGTGGTGCGGCGGCGGCCGAGCGCCGTGGTGGGCCCATAGGTCTCGCGCACTTTCTTGATCTCGCCCGCGATCGACTTCCATTGCCGCGCGGTTGAGCCGATCAATTTTTCGAGTTCGGATTTTTCTTTCTTCAGCTCTTCGTTTTCCTTGCGGATCTCGAATTCCTCGAGCTTGCGCAAGTTGCGGAGCCGCATATCGAGGATCGCGGTCGCCTGCAATTCAGTGAGCTTGAAGCGCCTCATCAGGACGGGCTTCGGCTCGTCTTCCTTGCGAATGATCTTGATGACCGCGTCGATGTTGAGATAGGCGATTAACAAACCGCCGAGGATTTCCAGCCGATGCTTGATTTCGGCGAGCCGATGTTTCGAGCGGCGCAGCAAAACTTCGCGGCGGTGGTCGAGCCATTCGCGCAGACAATCCGCAAGCCCAACGACCCGCGGCACCTGCCCACCCATCAGCACGTTCAGGTTTAGCGAAAAACGGTTTTCAAGCTCCGTGAACTTGAAGAGCGACTCCATCATCAGTTTTGGATCGACCCCGCGTGAGCGCGGTTCCAGAACAATACGGATTTCCTCGGTTGACTCGTCGCGAATGTCGGCAAGAAGCGGCAGCTTCTTGTCGGTGAGCAGCTCCGCAATGCGCTCGATCAGCCGCGCTTTCGGCACGAGATACGGAATTTGCGTGACAATCGCGACCCAAGTGCCGCGGCCGGTATCTTCCTTGTGCCAGCGCGCGCGGACGCGGAAAGAGCCCTTGCCGGTGACATAGGCTTCGCGGATCGTCGCCTTGTTGTCGACGATGATGCCGCCGGTGGGGAAGTCCGGGCCCTTCACGAATTTCAGCAACTCGCCCGATTTCGCCGAGCGCTTGTCGATGAGATGGAGCGCGGCGTCGAGAAGCTCGGCGACGTTATGCGGCGGGATCGACGTCGCCATGCCGACGGCGATGCCGCTCGATCCATTCGCGAGCAAATTCGGGAATGCCGCCGGCAGCACAACGGGTTCTTGCGTCTGGCCGTCATAGTTCGGCCGGAACGGAACCGCGTCTTCGTCGATGCCGTCGAGCAGAAGCCGCGCGACATCCGTCATGCGCGCTTCGGTGTAGCGGTAGGCGGCGGCATTATCGCCGTCGATATTGCCGAAATTTCCCTGCCCTTCGACCAGCGGATAGCGCGAGGCGAAATCCTGCGCGAGGCGAACGAGCGCATCGTAAATCGCCTGGTCGCCGTGTGGATGGAAATTGCCCATCACGTCGCCGACGATTTTCGCGGATTTCTTCGGCGGCGAGCCAGGCTCCAGCCGCAACTGGCGCATGCCGTAGAGGATACGGCGGTGAACCGGCTTCAGTCCGTCGCGCGCGTCGGGCAGCGCACGATGCATGATCGTCGAGAGCGCATAGGAAAGGTAGCGCTCTTCCAGCGCTTCCTTCAGCTCGACGACTTCGATCTTGCCCTTCTCAGGCGGAGGAATCACTCGCTTGCCCATGAACCACCGCTATCAGCCGATTTTGACGCGAACAAGCCGCCTTACGCGGCGATGGCGCCACGGGCGACCGTAGCGATCAAGGCGGCGCGCGCCTCCGGCATCGCGATCCCGCGCGGCTCGAACACATGCCGCGAAAGAAAAAAGCCGGTGAGCGTGAAGCCCGCGGCAATGTCCGACGGGCTATGGCTGCTGTCGCTGACGAGGAAGGCCGGAAGCACGAATAACTGATCCTTCCACGGCTCGCCCGCTTCACGGCTTACGGCGCGGCCGGATTTCGGCGAGACGTAAACCAGCTCTTCCGTTGCCCCGCTTCCCGCGCATTCGGAGAGATCCAGGCCGAAGCCGAGCTCGGCGAGCAGCATCAATTCGAACCGCACGATCAATGCTGACGCGAGATCCGGATCGTCCAGACGGTCGGCGATTTCAATGAGCGCATGATAGATGTCGCGATGCGGATCGCGCTCCGGCAAAAGCCGTGAGAGCGCCGCGAGCGTCTGGATGCCGTAGCTCGCGGTCGCCGACAGCATCAGACGCTCGGCCCGAAGCTGCGTACCCTCGACAGTGAAGGCTCCGAGGTGCTGATCGAGCCGCGCCCGCCACACCGCGCGCACGCCGTTACCCGGCTGCAGGATGGGACGAAGCTTCGACGAAATGCCGCCGCGCACGAGGCCGAGATGGCGGCCATGCTGCTCGGTCATGAGTTCGACGAGCACATGCGTCTCGCCATGGCGGCGAACGCCGAGTACGATGCCTTCGTCGGTCCATTCCATCTTATTCTTTCGGAAACTCCAGATTCTGCGCGCGGTAGCGTTCGGGATCGTTCTCCCAGCCTTCGCGCACCTTCACGTGCAGAAACAAATGCACCTTCTGCTCGATCGCCTTCTCTATATCCTTGCGCGCTTCGATGGAGATCGACTTGATCATCTGCCCGCCCTCTCCGAGCACGATCTTCCGCTGGCTTTCGCGCTCGACGAAAATCGTCTGCTCGATCCGCACCGAACGGTCGCGCAGTTCCTTCCACGAATCGGTTTCGACCGTCGACTGATAGGGTAATTCCTCGTGGAGTCTGAGGTAAAGCTTTTCGCGCGTGATTTCGGCCGCCATTTGGCGAAGCGGAATGTCGGTGATTTCGTCTTCCGGGTAGTGCCAGGGGCCCTTCGGCAGGTGTTCCGCGAAATAGTCGAGAAGGTCAGCGACACCGTCGTTCTTGGTCGCGGAAATCATGAAAGTGCGCTCGAACGGGACGAGATCGTTCGCTTCCTTCGTGAGCGCCAGGAGCGCGTCGCGCTTCACGAGATCAATCTTGTTCAGGATCAGGATTTTCGGCTGAGGCAGCTCTTTCAGCTTTGAAACAATCGCCCGCGTCTCGTCGTCGAGGCCTTTCTTCGCGTCGACGAGAAGCGCCGCGAGATCCGCGTCGGCGGCTCCCGTGAGCGCCGCCGTCACCATGGCGCGGTCGAGCCGCCGCTTGGGCGCGAAAATCCCCGGCGTGTCGATGAAGATGATTTGCGACTTGTCCTTGATCGCGATCCCGCGCACGAGGCTTCGCGTCGTTTGCACCTTCGGCGAGACGATCGAGACCTTCGAGCCGACCAGCGCATTCAGCAGCGTCGATTTGCCGGCGTTCGGCGCGCCGACGAGTGCGACGAAGCCGCAATGTGTTCCCTTCATTTCAGTCATCAATCTGCACGCCGTGCCGGCCGAGCATCACGCTCGCCGCCGCCTGCTGCGCATCGCGCTTGGTTTTGCCCTCGCCTTCGGCGGCGTCCAATCCCGGAAGTTCAACGGCAATCCGGAACACCGGCTTATGATCCGGCCCCTTGCGCTCAATCTGGCGATAGATCGGCGGCGGCAAGCCGCGCGCCTGTCCCCATTCCTGCAACATCGTTTTCGGATCGCGCAGGCGGTTCTTCGATTTGAGCGCCCGCTCTTTCCAGTAAGCCTCGACGAATTTTGCGGCCGCCTCGTAACCGCCGTCGAGATACACGGCACCAATCAGCGCCTCGCACACGTCGGCGATAATGCTTTGTTTATGCCGCCCGCCCGATCTTGCTTCGTTGGTGCCGAAATAGATGTAAGCGCCGAGATCGAGCTCGGTGCCCACCTTGGCGCATGTCTCGGCGCGCACGAGATCGGAAAGCCGCTGCGAGAGCTCGCCTTCCTGCGCCTTGGGGAATTCGCGGATCAGAAGATGCGAGATCACGAGCCCGAGCACATGATCGCCGAGAAACTCGAACCGCTGGTAGCTCACCTTCACCTTGCCGTGCGCGATCGCGCTTACATGCGTGAGCGCCTGCACGAGCAAGTTCTTGTCCCGAAACGTATGCCCGATCTTCTGTTCGAGCGAGGCGGATGATTTTCGTCGGCTCATCGCACGAGGGAGAAAATCCGGTGCCAGCGAACGCTCGTGGGCCAGGTCCAGAATTCCCACGGATGCGAATCTTCCTCGATCGAGAAGAACAGCATCTGCGCCTTGCCTTCGAGGTTCTCAAAAGGCACATAGCCCACCGCGCTCAGAACGCGGCTGTCGGTCGAGTTGTCGCGGTTGTCGCCCATCATGAAGTAATGGTTGGCCGGCACTTCATAAACCGGCGTGTTGTCGTAGAAGCCGTTATCGACGAGATCGAGCGTGTAATACGAAACACCGTTCGGGAGCGTTTCGCGCCAGCGCTTGATGGGCTGCCCGCGGCCCTCGGGGTCGTGCGAAACCCAATCGGCTACCCGCTCGCGCTTGATCGCTTTGCCGTTGATATGAAGAACGCCGTCGACCATCTGAATCTTGTCGCCCGGCAGCCCGATCACGCGCTTGATGTAATCGGTGGAATTGTCCTTCGGCAGCTTGAACACGACAATGTCGCCGCGCTGCGGCTGGCTCGCAAAAATGCGGCCGGAAAACGGAATGATGCCGAACGGAAACGAATACTGGCTGTAGCCGTAGGTATATTTCGAGACGAACAAGTAGTCCCCGACCAAAAGCGTCGCCTTCATCGAGCCCGAGGGAATATTGAAAGGCTGGAAAAGAAAGGTGCGGATGACGAGCGCGATGAGAAGCGCCTGCAAGCCGACGCGGAGAAATTCCGAAAATCCGCTCTCCTGCTTTTCCTTTTCGGTGATTGCCATATGAAATTCCGTTGTTCGGCCCGCCCCAGCCGCGCCCGTATAGCGCGGGGTCTAAGGGCGGGCAATGTCGCGAAACGCCCAAAACACAATTAGAAAAACCGGTTTCGGCGCTTCGTGATCATGCTTTAGCCGCAGATTTCGGAACGGCGGAGATGATAACGATGGCCTGCGCCATCGGCCCGTCATCGGTGATGGTGAGGTCGATTTGCGCGGCATGACCCGGGGGCGTCAGCGCTTCCAGCCGCTTCAGCGCGCCACCGGTGAGCTGCATCGTGGGGCGGCCCGAAGGCAGATTGACGACACCCATGTCGCGCCACCAGACGCCCTGACGGATGCCGGTACCAAGAGCTTTGGAGCAAGCTTCCTTCGCCGCGAAACGCTTGGCGTATGTCTCCACGCGGTTTCTGCGGCGCTCCGCCTTCGCGCGCTCGGTTTCGGTGAAGATGCGCTTGAGAAAGCGATCTCCGTGACGCTCGATCACTTTGCCGACCCGGCGGGCATCGATGATGTCGTTGCCGATGCCGAGAATCATGCGGCCTCGCCTTTCGCCCGCAAGCGGCCGCGCTCCATCGCGGCGCGCATTTTCTTCACCACGGTTTCAAGTCCGTCGAAGATCGCTTCGCCGATCATATAGTGGCCGATGTTCAGTTCCTTGATTTCCGGAAACACGGAGATCGCTTCGGCGGTGTCGAAATCGAGGCCATGACCGGCGTGGACTTCGAGACCGAGCTGGTGCGCCTGGCGCGCGCCCGCGCGCAGCCGCTCGAACTCGTATTCTGCCGGGTGCGTACGGCCTTGCATGACGGCCTCGCACCACGCGCCTGTGTGCAGCTCGACCACCGCCGCATGAACGTCGGCCGCCGCCTGAATCTGGCGCTGATCCGGCTCGATGAAAAGCGAAACACGAATGCCGGCCTGCGATAAAAACGCGACTTTCGGCGCGAGTTGGCTTTTTGCGCGCGCGACTTCGAGGCCGCCTTCGGTCGTGCGTTCGGTGCGCTTTTCCGGCACGAGACAGACCGCGTGCGGCTTCGTCGCGAGCGCGATCTTCAGCATCTCGTCGGTCGCCGCCATTTCGAAATTGAGCGGCGCGGGGATTTCCTCGCGCAGCCTGCGGATATCGTCGTCGGTGATGTGCCGCCGATCCTCGCGCAGATGCGCGGTGATGCCGTCGGCGCCGGCTTTGATCGCGAGCTGCGCCGCGCGCACGGGATCCGGATGCAGCCCGCCGCGCGCGTTCCGCACCGTCGCCACATGATCGACATTCACCCCAAGCCGGATCGGCATTGTCTTCATCCGTTAAACCGCTCGGCTGAGGAAACGACGGGCTTTGCGCGCAGTTGCTCGATAATCGCATTCAAATGCTTCAAATCATAGACGCCGAGATCGATGGTGATCTGGGTGAAATCCTGCGACGGGCGGTCCATGTGCACGTTATCGATATTGCCGCCATGCTCGCCGATCACCTGCGCCACTTGCGCGAGCGTGCCGGGCTGGTTCTTCGCCTTCAGGAGAAGCCGCGCCGGGAAACGCTGCGTCGTCACCTCGTCGATGTCCCAGCGCACGTCGAGCCAGCGCCCAGGCTCGTCATCGAACTCTTTCAGCGCCGGCGAATGGATCGGATAGATCGTGATGCCTTTTCCCGGCGTGAGGATGCCGACGATGCGATCGCCCGGAACGGCACCCCCCTCAGGTGCGAACCGCACCGGCAGGTCGCCATTGATGCCGCGGATGGGGATTGCCGCCGAAATCTCTTCCGGTTTTCCCGTGACTGTCCCGCGAAAGCCCGGAATGCGGAATTTCAAGCTCGCGACGCGAGAGAGCCCGAACCAGCCTTCGCTGCGCGGCGCTTTGTTGACGGGCTTGCGTTCCTCCTTCCAGTCGGGATGCACAGCCTTCACGACGTCGTCGACTTTCATCTCGCCGCGGCCTACCGCCGCGAAGACATCCTCGACCGACGCACGCGCAAGCCGCGATAGCGACTTCTTCAGGTGCTCTTCCGACCAGGGCTTTGCCGCGCGAGCGAAGGCCCGCTCGATCATCTTGCGCCCAAGCCCGAGATATTGCGTGCGCACGGCAAGCCGGGTGGAGCGGCGGATCGCTGCGCGCGCCTTCCCCGTCACCACGAGCGATTCCCATGCCGCCGGCGGATGCTGCCCTTTTCCGCGAATGATCTCGACCTCGTCGCCGGTCTGCAATTCGGTGACGAGCGGCGCGATCTTGCCGTTGATCTTGCAGCCGAAGGCGTTGTTGCCGATGTCGGTATGCACCGCGTAGGCGAAGTCGATGGGCGTCGCCTTGCGCGGCAGCGCGATTAGCCGGCCCTTCGGCGTGAAGCAGAACACCTGGTCGTGGAAGAGTTCGAGCTTCGTATGCTCCAAGAACTCTTCCGGGCTTGACCCTTCCGCCAGCATTTCGATCGTGCGGCGAAGCCACGCGTAAGCATTGGATTCCGCGACAAGCGATTCCATCGGCGCCTTGTCGCTGTCCTTGTAGAGCGCGTGACCGGCAATGCCGTATTCGGCGATATCGTTCATTTCCTTCGTGCGAATTTGCAGTTCAACCCGCTGCGAACCCGGCCCAAAGACCGTCGTGTGAATCGAGCGATAGTCGTTCTGTTTCGGCGTCGAGATGTAATCCTTGAAACGCCCCGGAACGAACGCCCATTTCGTGTGGATGATGCCGACCGCGCGATAGCAGTCGTCCACCGTCGGCACGATCACGCGAAAGCCGAAAATGTCGGAGAGCTGTTCGAAGCCGACGGCTTTCCTCTCCATCTTTTTCCAGATCGAATACGGGCGCTTCTCGCGGCCTTTCACCTTCGCCTTGATTTTCTTCTTCGCGAGCTCGCTCGTCATCTCCTCTTCAATTTCCTTGATGGTGCTCTTGTTGGTCTTACGCAGATTGGCGAGCCGCGTCTCGATCGACTGATACGCTTCCGGCGAAAGCTGGCGAAACGAAAGATCCTCCAGCTCCTCGCGCATGTCGTGCATGCCGATGCGGCCAGCGAGCGGCGCGTAAATATCGAGCGTTTCTTCGGCGACGCGGTTTCGTTTCTCCGCCGGCACCCATTTCAGCGTGCGCATGTTGTGCAGGCGGTCGGCGAGCTTGACGAGAAGTACGCGAACGTCGTCAGCGATCGCAAGCAGAAGCTTGCGCAGGTTTTCCGCCTGCTCCGCCCGCTGCGAAACCAAATCCAGCTTTTTGAGCTTGGTGAGACCTTCGACCAGCTCGCCGATGTCCTTGCCGAACTGCTTGTCGATCTGGCCGCGGGTCGCGGTGGTATCCTCGATCGTATCGTGCAGGAGCGCCGCCGCGATCGTCGCGTCGTCGAGTTTGAGGTCGGTGAGAATCGCCGCGACTTCGAGCGGGTGCGAAAAATACGGGTCGCCCGAGGCGCGCTTCTGCGCGCCGTGCGCTTTCATCGCGTAGACGAACGCACGGTTGAGGAGTGCTTCGTTGGTCGCCGGGTTATAGCGTCGAACCCGATCGACCAGCTCGTATTGTCGCATCATGGGCGCGCATCCGGCACATGCAACCAATTCAATCGCTTATGCGGATTTCCGAAAGTAATTGCGAATCCGCATGCGGCTTCACGAGCCACGCGCCAGCATATCGCGCCGCGATGCTTCCCGCGCAAGGCCGATTTCATGTGGCGCTTCATGTGGTTAAAGCGTCGCCGAAACGTAAACGGCCCGGCAAAAGCCGGGCCGCGAAAGCATTGCATCGAAAAGACCGTTACGGGTTCTCTTCTTCCTCGACATCGGGCTCCGGCGGCGCTTCCGGCGGGGGCACCAGGCCCTGCAGGCCAGCCAGGAGTTCTTCCTCGGTCATGCGATCCTGCACGACTTCCCGGTCGTCGGCATCGGCCACGATGCTGCCGGGCGAAGCGAGCGTCGGCGGCACGGCTTCGGCCTCCGGCTCGTCGACTTCGGTGTATTTCTGAAGCGAATGAATAAGTTCTTCCTTGAGGTCGTTCGCTTCGATCGTCTGCTCGGCGATCTCCCGCAACGCGACGACGGGATTCTTGTCGTTGTCGCGGTCGACGGTGATGTCTTGACCGGCCGAAACCATCCGCGCGCGGTGGCTGGCCAGGAGGACGAGGTCGAAACGGTTCTCAACTTTGTCGATGCAATCTTCGACGGTGACGCGTGCCATAAATGCGTGCTCCGCAAACCAATGATCTAGGGATTGAACGAGGCTATAGCGCGCGAAGTCTTGAGAAGCAAGGGCTCGCCCTTCCAAAGCTCCCAGCCACAAAAACATTCCGCTTTACGGAACTTTACCGTCTTGAAATGCCTCGCCGGAAGTCACTACGATGGGAACCGACAATCGCGTGATTACTGCCTTGGTTTAGCTTGAAAGACTTGTTAGCTACCGGGATACAGTCGTAACGGCTGCGACCACCCATTTCATTGACGGATTGCCAATGAATAACGTTGAGAAGACCGTTCTATTTATTGATGGTGCAAATCTTTATGCGACGACCAAAGGCCTTGGCTTCGATATCGACTACCGCCGCTTGCTGAAAGAGTTTCAATCGCGCGGCAATTTATTGCGCGCCTTTTATTACACCGCGCTGATTGAGGATCAGGAATACTCCTCGATCCGCCCCCTCCTCGATTGGCTCGACTACAACGGCTACACGGTCGTCACCAAGCCCGCCAAGGAGTTCACGGACTCCACCGGCCGCCGCAAGGTCAAGGGCAATATGGACATCGAGCTGACCGTCGATGCCATGGAGATCGCCGAGCATATCGATCACATGGTCCTCTTTTCGGGCGATGGCGACTTCCGTCCCCTGGTTGAAGCCGTGCAGAAAAAGGGCGTGCGCGTCACCGTGATTTCGACCATTTCGACACAGCCGCCGATGATCGCCGATGAGTTGCGCCGCCAGGCCGACGTTTTTCTCGATCTCGCGAGCCTGCAAACTCAGGTCGGCCGCGATCCTTCTGAACGGCCCGCCCGCGAACCGCGGCACCATCACGGTCATGCGCAGACCCACGGCCAAGAAACGATGCCGGGCTTCATCTCGCGCGGCCCGACGCCGCCGGCCCGCGCTTACGACCCCGAAGACGCTTGAGATCGCATTAGGCTGCCGCCATTAAGGCAGCCATGACGGCTGAACCGAGTCGCGATTGCCCCCTCTGCCCGCGCCTTGCTGCTTTTCGGAAAGCGAACCGGAAGGCCGAGCCGGCTTGGTTTAATGCGCCCGTTCCTTGCTTCGGTCCCGTGAGCGCCGAACTTATGATCGTCGGGCTCGCACCCGGTTTACGCGGCGCGAACCGCACGGGGCGGCCTTTTACCGGTGACTACGCCGGAGATCTCTTATACGCGACGCTTTCCGAATATGGCTTTGCGCGGGGGAAATACGAAGCGCGTCCGGACGATGGCTTTCAACTCGTCAATGCGCGGATCGTGAATGCCGTGCGCTGCGTGCCCCCGCAAAACAAACCGACACCGATCGAGATCAAAACTTGCCGCCGTTTTCTTGTCGCGGCGATACAGGAAATGAAAAACGCGAAAGCGATCGCAGCGCTCGGCAAGATCGCGCATGACTCCACGGTCGCGGCATTCGGTGAAAAACTATCGCGGCACAAATTCGCACACGGTGCAAAGCACGAGATCGGAGGCTACACGCTTTTCGACAGCTATCACTGCTCCCGCTACAACACGAACACCGGCGTGCTGACGCCGAAAATGTTTCGCGCCGTGTTCGCGGCGGTGAAAAAATATCTTGAGCAATAATCAACGCTTGTTTGCGTTGAGCCAAGCGAGCGTTTCGCCCGCACTCTTGTCCGGCGGAAACACCGGATAAAAGACGTGCGTGATCACGCCATCGTCGATCACCAGCGTGAGGCGCTTCGTCAACTCCATACCGTCAACCTTGAAGGTCGGCAGCCGCAGTGCGCGGGTGAGTTTCAAGTCTTCATCGGAAAGAATTAGGAACGGCAGGTGCAGCCGCTCCGCTGCTTCGCGCTGATAGGCGTTGTCCTGCGTGGAAAGCCCATAAAGATGATCGGCGCCCGCGATCTGCAGCTCCCGGAAGTGATCGCGAAACGAACAGGACTGCGGCGTGCAACCGCGCGCGCCGGGAATGGCGTCCCAACCGGTCGGCAGCGCTTGTCCCGGCTGGCCGGTGCGCGGATAGGCGTAGACAACCGTACGGCCGACAAGTTTTGAGAGGTCCACTTTCGAGTCATCCGTCGCCGCCAGCGAAAACGAGGGAAGCCGCATACCGACAAGATGCTTGGCCGCCCCATCGTCCTCCGGTGCGGGCAAATCGTCGGGCAAATCCAATGGGTTATGGAGTGCGTTCATAGCGGTATCCGATTCCGAAAGTGAAAAAGATTCCTTTTGTGACGGCTTACTTCTTCGTGTTTGCGTAA
>Ga0070682_100000496_pt1 | contig 24700 bp, 24 predicted proteins | sample KBSC63LmetaG_FD_64668 | JGI IMG/M metagenome (GOLD analysis project Ga0070682, IMG submission 64668) | Corn rhizosphere microbial communities from Kellogg Biological Station, Michigan, USA - KBS C6-3L metaG | ecosystem: Host-associated > Plants > Roots > Rhizosphere | place: USA: Michigan...
GCGAGGTGCTCGGCTTCGAACGCGGACCTGACATCGAGGGCGGCGAAATCCCGGCGCGTTACGCCCATTTCCTGCGCACCGGCGACGAGGAGGCGCTCGCCGCCGTGGTCGAGCACAACGCCTGGGACGTAGCGACGATGGCGGCCCTCGTGGGTCTCTACGGCGAGCCGTTCGACTTGCTCCACCCGACCGACCTGCTCGGCATGGCGCGCACCCTGAAGCGCGCGGGCGCGTTCTCCGAGGCTGAACGGGCGGCCGACACCGCCCTCGAGCGCGGTGCCGGGCCCGACGCATTCCGGGTCCGCGGCACGATCGCCAAGGCGCGCGGCGATCGCGCGCGCGCGCTCGCCGATTTCGAGGCCTTCTCGGCCGAAGCGTCGGACGAAGGCGTCCGCCTCGAGCTCGTGAAGCTCTACGAGCACTTCCTCAAGCTGCCGGCCCGCGCGCTCGAGCTGCTCGAGCAGGGGACGGGGGAGTCGACCGAGGCGGTGGCGAAACGGCGCGACCGCCTCACGCGCAAAGCGAGCCGCCAGGGCTCCTGATTCGGCGTAAGCTTCGCGCGCTATGGCTTACGACCACCGCGCGATCGAACCGCGCTGGCAGAAATACTGGGACGAGCACCAGACATTCCGCTCCGAGCGCCACCCCGGCCGACCGAAGGCCTACATCCTCGACATGTTCCCGTACCCCTCGGGGTCCGGGCTCCACGTGGGCCACCCGCTCGGCTACCTCGCGACCGACATCATCGCGCGCAAGCGCCGCATGGAAGGCTTCGACGTGCTGCACCCGATGGGCTGGGACGCCTTCGGTCTGCCCGCGGAGCAGCACGCGATCAAGACCGGCAAGCACCCCCGCATCACCACGGCGGAGAACATCGCCGTCTACCGCCGGCAGCTCAAGCGCCTCGGTTTCGCCTACGACTGGTCGCGCGAGATCGACACGACCGACCCGAGCTACGTGCGCGCCACGCAGTGGATCTTCCTCAAGCTGTACGAGCGCGGGCTCGCGTTTCAGGCGGAAATCCCGGTCAACTGGTGCCCCGGGCTCGGCACGGTGCTCGCGAACGAGGAGGTCATCGACGGCCGCAGCGAGGTCGGCGGCTTTCCGGTCGTTCGCCAGCCGCTCCGCCAGTGGCAGCTCCGCATCACGGCCTACGCCGACCGTCTGAGCGACGATCTCGAGCTCGTCGATTGGCCCGAAACCAAGCAAAAACAGCGGGATTGGATCGGCAAGAGCGAAGGCGCCGAAGTCGAATTCCCGATCGTCGGACGCAGCGACAAGCTCACGGTGTTCACGACGCGCCCCGACACGCTCTTCGGCGCGACCTACATGGTGATCGCCCCCGATCACCCGCTCACGCTCGAGATCACGAGCGCCGCCCAGCGCGATGAGGTCGCGGCGTACATCGCGGCCGCCGCGCGCAAGAGCGACATGGAGCGCACCGCCCTGAACCGCGAGAAGACGGGTGTCGCCACGGGCGCAACCGCCAAAAATCCGCTGAATGGTCGCGAAATCCCGATCTTCACGGCGGACTACGTGCTCGGCGCCTACGGCACGGGCGCCATCATGGCCGTGCCCGCCCACGACGAGCGCGACTTCGAGTTCGCACGCGAAAAGGGCTTGCCCATCGTCGAAGTCGTGAGCCCCGACGGCACGCCGCACGAAACGCTGGATAAGCCCTTCACGGCCGACGGCATCGCCGTGCGCTCGGGCGACTTCAGCGGCCAGCCGACGGCCGAGATGAAGCGCAACATCATCCGCTTCCTCGAGCGCGAGAAGCTCGGTCGCTCACGCGTGAACTACAAGCTAAGGGACTGGGTGTTCAGCCGCCAGCGCTACTGGGGCGAGCCGATTCCCATCTATTTCCCCGTGAAAACCAGCGGCGATCCGCGGAGCGGCGCCGAGTACACCATCGACTACCAAACGCCGATCCCCGTGCCCGAGGCCGAGCTCCCGGTGGCGCTCCCCGAGCTCGAGGACTATCGCCCGGGCGATCCGCAGGGTCCGCTCGCCCGGGCAACCGATTGGAGATTTTTCCAAAAGGATGGCAAGTGGTTCGCGCGCGAAACCAACACGATGCCGCAGTGGGCAGGCTCGTGCTGGTACTACCTGCGCTACACCGATCCCAAGAACGCGAGTGCCCTCTGCTCGCCGGAGGCGTACGACGCGTGGATGCCCGTCGACCTCTACGTCGGCGGCTCGGAGCACGCGGTCCTGCACCTGCTCTACGCGCGGTTCTGGCACAAGGTGCTGTTCGATCTCGGGGTCGTGAAGCACCCCGAGCCGTTCATGAAGCTCGTCCACCAGGGGACGATCCTCGGCACGCTGTACCGCTACTACCGTGGCGCTTCGGGCGCGCTCTACGCCGGGGACGACGCGCGCGTCCGCAGCGACGGCGCCGAGCACAGCCTCGAAAACGGCGAAAAGGTCGCGGAATGCTGGGCGACCGAGGCCGAGATCGAGTGGCGCGATGGAGCGGCCTTCCTGCGCGAGCAGGCGGTGAAGGTGCTCCCCGTCAGCGAGAAAATGAGCAAATCCCGCGGGAACGTCGTCAATCCCGACGGAGTCATCGACGAGCACGGCACCGACGCCCTGCGCGTCTACGAGATGTTCATGGGCCCGCTCGAGCAGATGAAGCCCTGGCAAACCAGCGGCATCCACGGCGTGCGCCGCTTCCTCGATCGTCTCGAGGTGCTCACCACCAAAGACCTCGACACCGGCCCGATGGAGCCGGCCGTGGCGAAGCTCGTGCACCGCACCGTGAAGAAGGTCACCGAGGACATCGACGCTCTGCGGCTCAACACCGCCGTCAGCGCGATGATGATCCTCGTGAACGAGCTGACGGCCCTTCCCAAGCCACCCCGGGAGGGCGTCGAGAAGCTCGTGCTCTGCGTGGCTCCGTTCGCCCCGCACCTCGGCGAGGAGCTCTGGGAGCGGCTCGGGCATCCGCCTTCCGTGGCGACTGCCGCGTGGCCTGCTTTCGACCCGGCCCTTTGCGTCGAGACCAGCGTCGAGATCGGCGTGCAGGTGAGCGGCAAGGTGCGCGGGCGGGTCACCCTCGCGGTCGATGCCCCGGAGGCGGACGCCAAAGCGGCGGCGCTGGCGGACGCAAACGTGGCGAAGTTCCTCGAGGGGAAGACGCTGGTGAAGGTCGTCTACGTCCCGGGAAAGATTCTGAATTTCATCGCCCGCTAGTGGCGCGTGCGGCCGAACTGCTGGACGCTCGACCAGCGCTCTTGCGCGCAGTACTGAGCGCTCGAAGAGCGCAACGCTCGTTCCGCGCTGAACGGGCGTAACACTGTGGAAATCCTGTTGTTTCCCGTGAAACTGAGGTCCCGAAAAATGGCCAAGTTTCGGGCCTATGCGGACGCTGTCAGGTCGCCAGCAAACGTGTGGAGAACGGATCGGACGCGACGGGCGCGGCCCGCTCGGGGAGCACGACGTAGAACGCCGTTCCTGTCAGGGGCACGCCGACGATCTCCTCCGTGGAAGGCGACGTGCACCGCACGTCGCCGCCGTGCCCGTGGGCGACGCCGCGCACGATCGCCAGCCCGATGCCGGTACCGCCGTGTGAGCGCGTGGGGGAGCCGTCCACTTGATAGAAGGGCTCGAACAGCCGTTTCGCCTTTTCGGGGGTGATGCCGGGGCCCGTGTCTGCGATGCAGACCTCCAGGTGCCCGGAGGTCAGCCGGCGTGCGCGAACGCCGACGGTGCCGCCCGCCGGGGTAAATTTCGTTGCATTATCGAGCAGTTGGTCGAACGCGCGCCCGAGGCGCTCGACGTCGCCCGAGCCGGTGAGGGTGCCGCGCTTCGGCAGATCGGCGACCAGGCGCATGCGGCCGTCGTCGAACGCCGGCTGGCGGCTGATGGCCTCGCGGACGATGTCGGCGAGGTCGTAGTCGCGGTACGCGAAGCGCATCTTGCCCGTCTCGAGCGCGGTCACGTCGAGCAGGCTGTCGATGAGGCGCCGCAGTCGCTGCACGCAGTCGTCCATCGCCCGCAGCGCTTTCACCTGCGGGGTCTCGAGCTCCCCGAGCTCCCCGTCGATGAGGAGCTTCAAGTACCCGACGATCGGGGTCATCGGCGTCGCGAGCTCGTGCGAGATGTTCCGATAAAACTCCTTCTTCGCCTGGTCGAGCTCGAGCAGCCGGCGATTGACGCCCATGAGCTCGGCGACCTTCTGCTCGAGGTGCGAGACGATGCGCTGGCTTTGCAGCCGGAGCTGCTCGTTGGCCGCTTCCGGCTGCTCGGGATGCTCGCGCCGGCCGTCGAGGTAGGTGCGGACGGTGTCGGCGAAGGAGCGCGCGTCGATCGGCTTCTGCAAGAAGCCGTCGCAACCGACGGCGAGGCTCGCGTCGCGGTTCCCTTCGGCCGTGATCGCCACGATCGGTAGGCCGCGCAGCATCGGCTCGGCGCGCAGGCGGAGCGTGACCTCGTAGCCGTCGAGCCCGGGGATGGCGATGTCGACCAGCACGAGGTCCGGCCGCTCGGCAAGGGCTTTGCGGATGCCTTCCAACCCGTCGACCGCGTCGATGACCTCGAAGCCGGCGGGGCCGAGGAGCTTGCGCACCAGCAGACGATTGGCCGGATCGTCCTCGATATGGAGCACGCGGGGCACTGCGCGACACTATGGGCCGCCCGCCGCGGTTGCCGCAAGCGCGAAGCTCACGGCGCAGGGCCGTACGGCTCGCTTCGCACGGTTTGTGTGGTACTCCTCGAGCCTTGAGCGGCGGCGGCGACGACGCAAACGCGAAGAAGCGCATCGTGATCGCGGAGGACGACGACGCGATCGGCAGCATGCTCACGAAGATCCTCGAGGTTCGCTACGAGGTTCATCGCTGCCGGAGCGGTACCGAAGCGCTCGCGATCGCCGACCGCGTGAAGCCTCACTTGGCGTTGCTCGACGTGATGATGCCGGAGCTCGACGGCTATGCGACGGCCCAGAGGCTCAAGCTGCTCCCGGGGTTGAAGAACATCGCGATCGTGTTTTTGACGGCAAAAAGCGGCCCGATGGACGTCGTGAAGGGGATCCAATCCGGCGCGCGCTTCTACGTGTCGAAGCCGTTCAAGATGGACGAGCTCCTCGCCAAGGTGCGGAAGGCGCTCGGCGAGTGAGCGGGGCGGTAGCGAGCCGGCCGATTGTGCCGGAGCCCGCGCCCCTCGCTGGACGCTGGGCCGCGTGCCTCGCCGTGGGCTGCGGCGTCCTCTACTTCCTGGCTTTCCCCGGGATCGACCTGTGGCCGCTGAGCTTCGTCGCGCTCGCGCCGCTGATGGTGGCGATGCACGGGCAGACGCCGCGCCGCGCGGCGGGCCTCGGCTGGCTCGCCGGCTTCACGATGACGATGATCGGGTTCTACTGGCTGCTCGAGCTGCTCGAGACGTTCAGCGGCTTCGGAACCCCGCTTTGCCTGCTTTTTACGGCGATTCTATGCGGCTACCAGGCGGGGCGCATCGCGTTCTTCGGGTGGCTTCACGCGCGGCTCAGCCGGCGAGGCTACCCCGGAGGGTTAGCGTTCGCGGTCGGCTTTGCCGCGAGCGAGCAGGCGTTCCCGCTCTTGTTTCCGTGGTCGTACGCGTCCACCGTCCATCAGGTTCCCGCCCTCAACCAGCTCGCCGAGCTCGGTGGGCCGATCCTCGTGGCCTTGCCGCTCGTGGCGACCAACATAGCGGTGGCCGAGCTCGTGCTCGCTTGGCGGGCGAAGACGGCGCCGCGCCGGCGCCTGATCGGTGCGCTGCTCGTGGCGCCGGTGCTGTCGGCCCTCTACGGCGCCGTTCGCATCCCGATGGTCGACGCGCGCACTGCCGCAGCCAAAAAAGGCCGCGTCGGCATGGTGCAGGCCAACATGAGCCTGATGGGCAAGCGCCACAACCGCGGGGAGGGGATGCGGCGGCACCTCGAGGGGAGTCACGAGCTCACGAGCCGCAGCAAGCTCGATCTGCTCGTGTGGAGCGAGACGTCGGTGATGGGCTCGATGGGCGAGGACGAGATCGACAGCGTCGTTCACGATCGCTTCGCGGCCTCGCTCGGCGTGCCGACGCTGTTCGGTGCGGTCGTCGTCAAGTACGTGGACGACGGGCGCCGCTACATTCTCTTCAATTCGGCACTACTCACGAACGGGGCGGGGCACGTCGTGGGGCGCTTCGACAAGCAGCGGCTCGTCATGTTCAGCGAGTCGATGCCCTTCGGCGAGACGTTCCCGATCCTCTACGAATGGAGCCCGAATTCAGGGAAATTCGTGCCGGGAACGCGCTACGACCCGCTCACGTTCGGTGAGCATCAGGTGGCGACGATCATCTGCTACGAGGACATCATTCCGGGGTTCGTCAATCGCATCGTCAACAACGGCGATCCCGACTTGATCGCGAACCTGACGAACGACGCCTGGTTCGGCGATACGACCGAGCCGTGGATCCATTTGGCGTCGTCCACGCTGCGCGCCGTCGAGCACCGGCGTTTCTTCGTGCGCTCGACCAATAGCGGTGTGAGCGCCATCATCGATCCGGTCGGGCGCGTCGTCGTGCACGGCGACACCTTCAAGGAAGAGGTGCTCGACGGCGAGATCGCCTGGCTGCGCGGCAAGACGGTGTACGAGGTGCTCGGCGACATCCCGTGGTGGTTGCTGTCGCTGGTTGCCATGGGATTCGCGTTCACGTCGCCACGGCCGCCCGCTCAGCCGGGCGCGCCCGAGAAATCTGGCGGCCCGTCGGCCGATTCCGTCGTCACTGATCCCGACGCGGAGTTTCGCGCAAAATCTCGACGCTGGTTCGCTGCCTCCTCGGCCGAGGACGAGTAGAGTCTCCCTCGCTGCGGCGCCGCTCGTTGGAAGTGGCGGTTCGAAAGGGGATAGCGAATAATCTCCCCGCCGCTTGCGTCGGACTCGTGGGAACGCGAGTCGCCTTCACCCCGTATCACGATAAAGCAGGGAGTTTTCGTAGCATGGCTCACACTTGGAAATTGGCGATTGGGCTTGGACTTTTGGGCGCGTCGCTCGCGGCGGGCTGCGTCGTGAAAGAAGGCGACGATGACAGCGCCGGCGGCGCAGCCGGTGAAGGCGGTACCAGCGGTAGCGGTGGCAGCAGCGCCAAGGGCGGCACGGGCGGGAGCGCCGGCAAGGCTGGCGGCAGCGGCACTGGTGGCGCGGCGGGCAAGGGTGGCAGCGCGGGTAGCGGCACCGGGGGCGCCACGGGCGGCACGACGTCGGACGGCGGCATGGCCGGCGACACCGGCGGCACCAGTGGCACCGGCGGCACCGGCGGTATGGACATCGTGGCCACGTGCGATCCGGCGAGCGGCGAGCTCGATTCGACGCCGTACCCGACCTGCGACGCGGATCCGCCCGGCGACGAGTGCGAGGTCTGCATCCAAGAGAGCTGCTGTGAGGAGTCGAAGACTTGCTACGGCATGGAGCCCTATAACGTCTGTGGCTGGGGTGGCCCCACGGACGGCCCCTACGCGGGTTTGAGCGAGAAGGGCTGCTTCCAGAAATGCCTCTCGGACAAGGTGAAAGCGGCCGACGGGGAGTGCCTCGCGGACGACGCTGATTCGTGCGCCGCGGAGTGCGCCACGGCCATGTGCTACGAGGGTGCTGGCGCCTTCGCGCTCGTCGGCAACGCCACGAACGACCTGGCGACCTGCATGCAGGACCATTGCGCGAAGGACTGTTTCGGCGCGGACACCTGCGGCAACTGAACGAGCGCGCGCGCCGGCGGTCCTTCTCGGATCGGGACGGCGCGTGTAGCGCCTCTGCTACTGGGGCGGATACGGAAGCGCTCCGTTCCGCCCGGCGCTGCACGGCATGGTGCCCGTTCGTGTGTTAGCGTTGCGGCGACATGATGGTCGTCGGATGCGCGGGCTTTGCGGTGCCCGCGACGCGCTATTTCAAAGAGTACTCGTTCGTCGAGGTGCAAGAGACTCATCTTGCTGTGCCGGGCTCCGGGACGCTGCGCCGCTGGCGGCGTGAAGCGCCGCGCGGATTCGCGTTCGCGCTGCTCGGCCCCCGCGAGATCACCCAAGAGGGTTTTCGCGGCGGCAAGGTCGTGGAGACGGCGCTCGATAAGCTCGCGGAGGTCGCCGTCGAGCTCGCGGCGCGCAGCGCGATTTTCGTGGCGCCGCCGGACTTCCCGCACACGCGCGCCAACCGCACGGCCCTCCGCGACTTCCTGAACGACGTCAAGAAGCGCTTCGATCGCATCGTCTTCGAGACGGGACCGGCGTGGAAGCCGGACGACGCGGACGATCTCGCGGAGGAGACGCAGACGCTCGCGGCGCGCGATCCGCTCCAGCAGGGCCTCTCGCGGCGCACGACGGCGTACTATCGCCTCCCCGGGCCGGCTGGACACAAGTCGCGCTACGAGGATCCGGCGATCGAGCGGCTGGCGGAGATCGCCCACGACGGCAGCTCGCAGACGGCGACCTACGTGTTTGCGAACGTCGATATGTTCGCGGATGCGAAGCGCTTCAAGCGGGCTTTCGGAGCCTGAAACAGGGCGTCCGGTGACGCCCGAGATTTATCTCGACTGGAACGCAACGACGCCGCCCCATCCCGCGGTGCTCGCGGCGATGGAGGCCGCGCGGGCCGAAGGCTGGGGCAATCCGTCGAGCGTGCACGGCGCGGGGCGGAGGGCACGGGCCCTCGTCGATGACGCCCGAGCGCTCGTCGCGGAGCTCGCCGGGCGCGACCCGCGGGAGGTGATCTTCACCGGCGGCGGGACCGAGGCGAACAATCTCGCGCTTTCGGGGAGTGGGACGCTGGTCACGAGCCGGCTCGAGCATCCGTCGGTAACGCGCGTGGCTGAAGAGCACGAGCGGGGTGGGGGGGACGTGCGCTGGGTGCCCGTCGGCAGCAACGGCGCGGTGCCTCCGGAGGGGGTCGAGGTAGCGCTCAGCGGAACCGTTCGGGCGACGGTCGCGGTGGCCGCGGTGAACCACGAGACGGGAGTCATTCAACCGCTCGCGGCGATCGCGGAAGTCACGCGCCGCGCGGGCGCGCGACTCCATGTGGACGCCGTGCAGGCGGCCGGCCGCCTCGAGCCGGCGCTCTGGCGGTACGGCGACACGCTAGCGCTCGCGGCGCACAAGCTCCGCGGTCCGAAGGGGATCGGAGCGCTGGCGGTGGCGCCGGGCTGGGTCCCGCGGCCCGTTCTGCGCGGAGGCGCCCAGGAGCGCGGCTTCCGGCCCGGGACGCAGGACGCGGTGGCGGCGGCCGGCTTCGGAGCCGCGATCACGCGGCTGGGCGAAAGCGTACGGCGCTATGCGGCGCTCCGCACCGAGCGAGATGCGCTCGAGCGCGCGCTCGCCGACGTGGCGCTCGTGAACGGGGCAGAGGCTCAACGTGCGCCACATGTGTCGAGCCTGGTCGTCACGGGTCGACGCAGTGCGGAGCTTGCGGCCGCGCTCGATCTCGAGGGCGTGAGGGTGTCGAGCGGAAGCGCGTGCACGGCGGGCACGAGCGAGCCGTCCGCGGTCATCGAGGCGATGCATGGAACGGAGCGGGCGCTCGCCACGTTGCGCGTGTCGCTCGGCGAGGAGACGACGGCAGCGGAGGTGGCCGGATTTCTTGAGGCTTTGCGCCGCGTGCTCGCTCGCGGCACCCGCCCTTGAGACGATGGATGAGCATCGTCGACCAATCGACGTGGAGCACCTTCGGGATGACGCGCTAGGTGCGCGGAACAAAGAGAGAATCGTCTGTCGACGCAGGGTCCCCGAGGGTCTTCCATTGAATGGAAAACGAGGCACCCATGGAGGGCGCGGGTGTTCAGTAGCGGAGCACCCCTCGGACGTCACGCGAGGGAGGTCGCCTAACTGACTGATTTTCCACGCTGTCTCAGCGCTTCGTAGAGGGCGATGCCCGCAGCGACGGAAGCGTTGAGCGAATCGACGGAAGCGAGGCCGCCGAGCGAAGCGAGCGTGGTGCACGAGCGGCGCACGGCGCGACCGAGGCCCTCGCCTTCGCTGCCGAGCACGAGCACCGTCGGGCGGGTGAGGTCGATGTCGGCGAGCCGCACGGGTGCTTGGGCGTCGAGCCCGACGACCTGGACCGATTGGGCGAGCTCTGTCACGGCCTGGCCGAGCGAGCGGACGCGGCAGAGGCGCGCGTGCTCGATCGCTCCGGCCGAGGCGCGGAAGGTCGCCGGGGTGAGCGGGGCCGAAGCGTGCTCGCCCCAGACGACGGCCGCGCCGCCGAGCGCGACGGCCGACCGGATGACCGCACCGAAATTGTGAGGGTCTTGGATCGAGTCGAGCGCGATGGCCACGAGCGCCGGATCGCCGGCGAGGGTTGCGAGCTCGACGAGCTCGAGCTCCGGCGCGTAGGCGATGACCCCCTGGTGGGAGACACCGTGGCTCACTCGATCGAGCTCGGCGCGCCGGACGCGGTGGAGGCGCGGCACCGCCTGGTCCTCCGCGAAGCGCGCCAGCGCCTCGAGCTTCGGCGACGTTTTCTCGTCGATGAGCACTTCACGAAGTGCGGAGCCGTGCCGGCGGATCGCCTCGCGCACGGGCTGCACTCCGACCACGAGGCGGTCGGATGAGGGGCGGGTCATCCGCTCGCCAGCGCGATCTCTTCGACGATGCGTCGCGCCGCGAGCGCCGGATCGGCCGCGTCGCGGATGGGCCGGCCGACCACGAGCACGCTCGAGCCGTCGCGGATCGCGCCCGCCGGGGTGCCGACGCGCTTCTGGTCGTCGGCCTTGGCGTTGTCGGCCGGACGGATGCCGGGCGTCACGAGCACGACGCCGGGCCCGACCGCTTCCCGCAGTGCGCGGACCTCGGCGGCCGAGCACACGAGCCCCCCGATGCCAGCGCCTACGGCCAGGCGAGCCAGGCGCAGCGCCTGCGGGCCCGTGCTGTCCGAGCACCCGATCGCTCTGAGGTCGTCGTCGTCGAGGGAGGTGAGGACGGTCACGGCGAGGAGCGTGAGCGAGGACTTCTCGCGCTCGACGCGCTTGGCGGCGGCCTCGAGCATGCGCGGGCCGCCCGCGGCGTGAACCGTGAGGTAGCGAACACCGAAGTTTGCCGCCGACGCGACCGCTCGCTCCACGGTCTCCGGGATGTCGTGGAGCTTCAGATCGAGAAAGACGGCCGCGCCGAGCTCCTCGCCCAGGCGCACGGCGGCCGGACCTTCGCGCACGAAGAGCTCTAGCCCCACCTTGAGCACGCCGGTCGACGCGACGACGCGCTCGGCGCCGCGTCGTGCTTCGTCGAGCGTCGGGTAGTCGAGAGGGAAAGCGAGCCGATCGCGCGGAGCGGTCATGCGCCGCGAGCCCTCAGAGATCACCGCACATCGGATCGCCCGGCGCGCAGTTCGAAGAGCTCGACTTGCGTGGCTTCGACGCGCCGCTCGAGCCGCTGCTCGAGCCACCGCTTCGCACGGCCGTCTGCTTCTTCTCCGTGTCGGCCTTCGCTTGGGCGAGCTCGCTCTGGATCTTCTGGCGCGTCGCTTCGTCCTTCGCGCTCGCGAGCGACTCCTGCAGCTCTTCCTGCTTCTTCTGCGCGGCGTCGAAGTCGGCCTTCAGACGCTTCAGCTCTTGCTCGCGGCGCTCTTGCTCGGCGGCGAACGCGAGCTGCTGCTTGCGCGCTTCGTCGGAGCGCTGCTTGATGATGTAGCCACCGGCGCCGATGCTGATCACGAGCACCGCGGAAACGACGCCCACGATCAGCTTGAGGCGCTTCTTGCTCTCGTCGCCTTTCAGCGCGGCAAGCTGCTGCTCGTGCGCCTGCTGCGACGCCATCTGCTGCATGCGCGCTTGATGCTCCGCCTCGGTCCTGGCCTTCTCGATCTCGCCCATGCGGATCGCTTCGAGGCGCATCGTTTCTTCGCGCTTGCGCTGCTCCTCGCTACGTCGCGCTTCTTCCTCGGACCGGAGGCGCGCTTCTTCCGCCGCGCGTCGCTCGGCTTCCTCACGAGCTTTGCGCTCGGCGTCGGCACGCGAGCGGCGGTCCTTCTCTTGCTCCTCCTCTTTGATCCGGTTCTCCTCAAGGTTCATGAGCTCCTTGAGGGAGAAGAGAACGGAGCTTTCTTTCTGTTCGGCCATGGGGTCCTTCAGTCTAGCGCGGTGTCACGCCAGGCCGCGCGTCGAGCGCGGCCTTCGCGAATTACCAACCACGAAACCATGTCGTCAAGCGTTGGCGGGCGACGGCTGCCCTTATCTCGGAGAGGCCGAGAGTAAGCTCTCGGAGAGGCCAAGAGTAAGACTTTTGAGCACATTAGGCTACATCCTTGAGCAGGGTCCCGAAGACGTAGCTCGCCTTCCCGACGAGAACGGGAGGGGCAGTGATAGGCTCCGCGCATGTCCAAGGTGACCGCGCCCGTGACCGGGACGGTTTGGAAAATTCAGGTGAAGGTGGGTGATTCGGTCGCCGAAGGGCAGCCGCTCGTCATCCTCGAGTCCATGAAGATGGAGATGCCGGTGGAGGCGCCGGGGTCGGGGAAGGTGAGCCAGATCCACGTCACCGAAAGCCAGCCGGTCGAGGAAGGCGATGTTCTGGTCTCGCTCGAGTAGTGGAGTGCGGCTAAGATTTGGGGCGATGAGGCGTTTGGGTCGCGTGTCGCCTGTCGGGCTCGTCGTGCTCGCGCTGCTCGTGCCGGCCTGCGCCGGCAAGCAGTCCGGCGGCGCGATGGGGGAAGACTGCTACCGGGACGAGGACTGCAAGGTCGGCCTCGTGTGCGTGCCGAGTCCGCCCGGCAGCACCGACCGTAAGTGCAGCAACAACGTCAAGAGCCTGGCGTCATCGGTCGACGGGCCACCCCCGGACGCGGGCACGCCAGTGGACGACGCCGCCGCCCCAACGGACGACGCCGCCGCCCCGACGGACGACGCGGGGATGTAGCGAGACCCCGGGGCGTGGCGTTCCGCCGCCTCACTGCTTCCACAAGAGCTTCCAGGGGTTGTGCTTGAGGTCCCGGACGAGCTCGCTGAGGTCGTCGTAGAGCGCCTCGTCGCGGATGAGGGCGCCTGCGGTGCCCTGGCCCTGCTTCACGCGTTTGATGAGGGCCTCGGCGTCGGTTGCGGCACCTTTGGCGCTTCGGGCGGCGTCGCCCACGTCGCGGGTGATCGAGCCGAGCGCAGCGAGCTGCTGCTCGCCTGCCAGCGCATGCGTGATCTTCTTCGCGTCGCCGAGCACTTCCCGTCCGTCGGCGATCATGGGCGCGAGGTCGCGCCCCGCAACCTCGGCCGAGCGCTCGACGTTGTTCATGATGCGGGTCACCTGCGGGCCGTCGACGTAGCGCTCGCGGGCGGCTTTGAGCGTCTCCACGGCGTTCGTCGAGAGGATTTCGGCGTTCGTGACGATGTGGTCGATCTTCTCCTGGTTGTGGTCGACGAGCGAGCCCGTGGCACCGAGCGTGCGGTGGAGCGCGTCGAACGTCTCGGCGATCTTGGTCTCGTTGTCCGTGAGGCCGCGGTAGGTGCGGTGCAGAAGCTCGTAGCTTTCGCTGAGCAAGAGATCGAGCTGGGGCGGGCTCACGCCGCGCACGAGGGCGCCGTCCTGGATCGACGGGCGGTCCGGTGAGCCGGGGTCGACCGCTAGGAACTGCTCGCCGAGCACGCCCTGAACGGTGACGTACCAGCGCGCGTCCTCGTGGATCGAGCCGGCGTAGCGTTTCTCGATCTTGGCGCTGGCGCGGATGAGCCCCTCGGTGGGGCCCGGCCGGCGGTCCAGAGCGCCCAGGAACTCGATCTCGGTGACCCGACCCACCTTCACGCCCGAGATGCGGACCGGCGCCCCGGCCGTGAGCCCCCCCGGGTTCTGGAAGGAGACGTGGACCGTGATCGTCGGTTGAAAATTGAACCCCGTCATCAGAACCGCAAATGCCGCAATCAGCCCCACCGCCACGATGATGAGGGCGCCCACGCGAATTTCGATCGATCGCTGGTTCATGCGAGAGAGGGTACCACCACCTTCCGAATGCTATACCGAGTGCTGGTGACGGGAGAGAAGCGGAGCGGCCCGAGCTCGGTCGGGCGCTGGGTAACGATTGCGCGCTGCCTTGGGCTAGCGTGTGAGCTCGGCCTCGGCGCGCTGCTCGCGTACGGCTGCGGCGGCAAAGAGGCGCCCGTAGCCAGCGCGGACGACGCATTCGACGCGCTCCAGCCACCGCTCTGCGGCGTGGACGAAGTGCGCGAGTATCGCTGTGACGCGCTCTTGCCGCGCACCTCGGCGTTGCCCGCACCGGAGCCCTACGAGACGTGCCCTTCAGCCATCGAAGTGCATGACGCCATGTTTCCGCCGCGCTCGGGGGCGGGGCGGTTCGATGCGGCGCGCACCGAGCGCATGCGGCGCCGTGCGCGCCCTGGACAGCAGTGCTGCTACAGCTGGTGCGGCGCGCTCACGGTCGTCGACCCCGGGACCGTCGTCGATCGCTGCAAGGACCCGCTCGCGTTTCACGAGTCGTACTGCATTGCCGCGCTCGAACGCGGCACGAACGGCGGCACGGCCGCACCCCCGTATTCGGCTTGCCCGGCAGCGATCAAGCCGCCGGCCGGTGCGGCGTTCTCGGTCCCGCCAGGCGCGTTCCTGGACGTGAAGCAGACCGCCGAGCGACGAAAAGCACAAGAGGCGCTCTGCTGCTACGGCTGGTGCTCGCACGCGCCCCCCGGCACGGCGCTCGAGCGCGGCCGCTGAGCGTTTGTTTTCGGGCGGCCCCAGCCCCGAAAACGGCATTTCTCGAAGAAGCTAGATGGCACGGCGCACGGGGCGTTCGGGCTCGCTCGGTCGCGCGTCGGCGAGGGTTCGCTCGGCGCGGCGCAGGCGCGACCAGAGTCCGAGCACGCACGCGAGGAGCACGGCATTGACGAGCACCGCCACGCCGACGAGCGCGCGCAAGCCGAGCAGCGACGAGCGCGTCACCGTGAGCGGTCCGAGCCGCGCGAGCTGGCGCTCCGCCGGACGCGCTCGGGGCGGCGCCGGCAGCATGACGACGGTCACTTGCTCGGCGCTGAGCCCAGGCACGGCGCCCGAGACCAGGCGTTGCACGTCGCCGGCCGCGAGCGGCGGCGTCGGGCCGCGGTGGCGGATCAGGACGGAAGCGGTCGCCGGCGGCGCCTGGGCGTCGAGGGAAGGCGGATCGTGCGTAGGAACGCCGAGGTGCACGCGCGCGGAAACCACGCCGTCGAGCCCGCGCAGGGAGCGCTCGAGCTCGTCGCTCGTCCCGGTCACGAGCCGCGCCTGCTCGGTCATGCGGCTCGGAACCATCGACCCTCGGCCGAGCGCTTCGAGCACGCCGGGCGCCTGACGCGGGGGCAGCCCCTCTTCGGCGAGCACGCTGAGCGCTGCGCTCGCATCGTCGCGGGCCACCAGGATGCGGAACGCGCCTTCCTTGTCGGGGTCGCGCTCCTTTTCGGCTCCGACGCCGCCCTGCTCGAGGGCGACCACCGCCTGGCTCGCATCGCCCTCGTCCAGGCCCGCGACGACGGGCACGCTGCATCCGACGGCGCCGAGCCCCAACGTGAGAGCGACCGCGATCCCCGAGATTTTGACCCCTCGCATCGCGGCTACCCTCCCATCGTCTCGCTCAGAAGTTGGTGCGGGTCACGTCGAGCTTCGGGTGCGACGGGAAGCTGAGGCCGCGAACCGACGCCGCCACGCAGCGCTCGAGGCCGGCGTTGCGGGGGCGCGCGGTGATGGTGACGCCGACGGCGCGACCGTTCTGCACGGCCGCACAGATGCTGAGCCCGGTCGAATCCGGGACCCCACAGTGGGCGAAGTAGCTGCCGCGGTTGAGCACGCTGCCGTACTGGCCGGCCGTGATGTCGGCCTGACCGCGCGGGCCGCCGACGTTCATCTCTTCCACGTACGCGTTCTGGGCGGCTTCGCAGCTCATGCCGCCGCCGAGGATCGGGACGCCGCCGGGCCCGTGCCCGACGACTTTCTTGCCGGTTCCGCCGCGCTTGCCGGACGCGTTGAGCCCGCCGTCGACCTCGATGTTCGACATGGTGTCGTCCTGAACGTCGACGTCGTCCTTCTTCAGGCCGCGCACCTTGAGGAACCAGACGCCGCCCGCGACCAGCATGGCGCCGAGCAGCGCGATCCCGACGAGCGCCTTGCCGCGGGTGCTGCGGCTTTCTTGGACGACCACGCGCGCGATCGCCGCCTTCTCGGCCTTGATGTCGCGGTGGAGGCGGGCGTGCTCGGCGAACGGCGCGAACTCGTCCCAGTCCTTGATGGTGCGCTCGTCGTTGCTGAGCGAGTCGCGGATGATGTCCGAATCGACGAACGTGTGGGTCGCGATCTGCTGGAGCAGCTCCACGGCGCTGAAGGGGCCGTGGTCCATGCCGTCCTTCACGACGACGTAGCGCGGGCGGGGGTCCGACTCGAGGCGCGCCTTGAGCGAGGCGAGCTCGGTGGTCGCATCCATCGGACGGGACGGAGCGGGCTGCCGGTGGGGCGGCACCGCCGGCACGTGGGACGCCCGCAGGTCGATCGGGATCTCCTCGGGCGGGAGCATCGACATGCGCAGATCGACGTCGAAATTGCCGTCGTGGTCGAGCTTCGTGACGTCGGCGGGCGGTGGGGGAGCGACGCTCCCGGGCGGCGCAAACTGGTGCAACGCCTGCGCGAGCGCGTTGAGGTCGTCGGGGCGGTGCGCTGCGTCAGAAACGAGGGCCTTGGCGAGCACGGCCTCGAAGTTCTGCGGGAGGCCGAGCGTGACCTCGCTCGGTCGCCGCATGCCGGGGCCGACTGACAGGCCGGTGACGAGCTCGTAGAGGATGGCCCCGATCGCGAACACGCTGGCGCGAGCCACACCAGGCTGGCCGCCGCGCTCCTCCGGTGCGAGGCACGCCTTGTCACGGGGGAGGATCGGCGAGCGCGCCGCGAGCTCGGGCGAGACGGCATAGAAGCCGTACTCGTTCTCCACGAGCGACGACGGATGCACGAACAGGCGGTGCCCGGCGCGATGCAGATTCGCCACCTCGACGCATAGAGGCACGACGATGCCGACCGCTTGCTTGAGGTTCATCCGTTCGCCGCGGGCGCGAACCTCCTCGAGGCGGGCCCGGAGGGTTCCGGGGATGACGGCGGCTCCGACAGGCAAGGGGGTGGCGAGGCGCTGTGAGGTCGTCACCATGGACGGGGGGGCCATACTAGCTTGCTTCACGTCGATTTCCAGTGCGGGCTGAACCTGCGCCCAAGAAGGCTCTACAGCGCTGTTTCGTCGCTGCGGGCGGGGCCGGTCCACGGATTTCGTCGGGTCCGATAGGTGCCCCGGACGAAGCCACCTAGCACCGGGGCGATGTTTTCGGGGATGTCGGCGTCCCACTCGCCACCGCTCACGTAGTCCGAAGGCGCCCCCGCGGAGTCGAGGAGGGCGAAGCCGGGCCGCACGTCGACCGGCACGCCGAGCTTGACGAGGTCGTGGTGAAAGTCCGCCGCGTCGACGCGCAAGAGCCGCACCCCGGCGAGCGCCTCCTGCAGGCGCCGTCCCGACAGGGCGACCGACACACCGTTGCACGGCGCGCAGTCGACCGAGGTCACCCACAGCACGAGCTTCTGGTGCTCACTGTCCGCCAGAGCACGCTGTGCCTTCACGAGCCCGGCGAGAGTTTTCACTTCCGTGCCGGGATCGACGAGCGTGAGCTTGCCGACGGGCGTCACGCGTGTCGCCTCCTCGCGCGTCGCGCTGCCCGGGCGTTCGCCGGGCGCACGAGCTGCCGCGCTCGGCGCGGGCGGCGGCGGCGCGAGCTTGAACGGCGCGGCGACCTTGGGTGGCGTGGCCGGGGTCAGGAACGACGGCGGGTGCGCTGCGAACGTGAACATGGCAGCCATTCCGATCACGATGGCGAAGAGGTGCAGCGCCCCGAGCACGATGCCGGCGATCGCAAGCCCTTGGCCGTGCTGCTTGCCCTCCGAGCGCTTGATCTCGGCGCTCGCGACGACCCCGAGCACGATCGCGCCGATGCCGGCGATGCCCCAGAAGAAGCAGATCGTCCCGAAGACGCCGACGACGACCGAAAGGAGCGCCGTCGCGTTCAAGCGCGAGGTCGGCTCCGGCGTCATCGCCGGCGAGTATAGCGTGAGTGCTGCGCTTGCCGCGCTCGCCGCTACTTCCGCGGGATCTCGAGCGTCGAGGCGAGGGCTGCGTCGAGCTTCTTGTCGCCGAGATCGATGCCGTTCGCTTTCAGATCGAAGGCGAGGATGGCGTAATACTCGTCCGCGCTGAGGCTACCGGGCGCTTTCGGCGGCATCGACTTCACGACGAACTCCGCGACGTCGGCGACGGTCTTGAACTGGTTCTTGCGAAACTTCGCCTTGGGGGGTGGCGCGAGCGGAAGTGCGCCCTTGTCGAGTCCGACGACCGGCGGCGCCTTGCCGTCGTTGCCGTTCTTGCCGTGGCATTCGGCGCACTGCTTGCCGTAGAGCTCCTGCCCGACGGCCACCTGCGCGGCGAAGTTGTCGCTCGGGCCCGCGGCGGGTGCGGCCTCGGTTGCGGGTGCGGCGTCGGCGCCCGGTGCCGGAGCGGCGCCTTCCGGTGCGGGGGCAGTCGGCTCGGCGGCGGGCGGCGTGCTTCCGCCGCAGGCAATGAGGAGCGAGGGTACGGCGAGGATGAGGCGTAGGTTCACGTGATTTCCCCTAGGTGGATGGGTGGCGTTCTCGTAGTCGTAGAAGGACCGCTGCGACGACACGGTCGCAGCGAGGCCGGTGAAAGCCGAACAGGTCGGGCAGGGTGTCGCCGACACGGTTACTGAGCGAGCTCTGCAACCGCTCGCGCGCGCGGTGCAGGCGCGTCTTCACGGTCTCTTCCGGGATGCCGAGCACCTCCGCCGTCTCGGCGACGCTGAGCTGCTCGACCGAGCGCAGGACGAACGTCGTGCGGAACGCTTCCGGCAGGCTGTCGACCGCCTCCTCCAGGAACACCCGGAGCTCGCCGTCGCTGGCGCGATTTTCTGGACCGAGCACTGGGGATGCCATCAAGAGGTCCTCGGACTCCGTGTCATCGAGTGATTCGACGCGCTTGCGTTTGCGCAGGCGGGCGAAGGCTTCGTGAACCGCGATGCGCGTGAGCCAAGTCGAGAAGCGAGCGCGCCCGGAGAACTCGGCGAGATGAGCGAACGCGTTGACGTACGCCTCTTGCATGACGTCGAGCGTCTCGTCCTCGTCGCGCAGGATCGCGCGGACCGTGCGATAGACGCGCTGGTTGTGCCGGCGCATCACGATCTCGAACGAGTCGATGTCGCCGCCACGCACGCGCGCGAGCACGTCGTCGTCGCTCGGGTCGGGGCTGCTTTCCGCGGGTAGCACCGCTCCCGTCTCGTTGGTCATGGGTGATATCTCGCGCCGGCCCCCAATGGAGTAAAGAGGGCAGGGAAGGTTCCCGCTCCCGTGACGGGCCTAAGGGCCGGGCGCCTGCGGAGGGGCCGCTTCCGCCTGCGCAAACCGCCAAAATTCTGCGAGATCGGCGGGGAGCGGGGACGTGAGCTCGAGCGGCTCGAGTGTGACAGGATGCCGCAGCGCGTAGCGGTGTGCGTGCAAGGCGTGGCGGGGGAGCTCGAGCAGCTCGAGGTCGTCCTCCGTGAGAACGCCGTCGGCGGCACGCGCGAGCATGCGCTCGTCGGGGCCGTAGAGCTTGTCGCCGACGACCGGACAGCCGAGCGCCGAGAGATGCGCGCGGATCTGATGCTGGCGCCCGGTGTGGAGCGCGCAGCGCACGAGCGCGTACCGCGCGCACGCTTCGACGATGCTGACACCGGTGCGCGCCTCGAGCCCCGTGCCCGGCGCGGCGATGCGCATCTTCACGCGGAGCGAGTTCGCCGCGTCGAGCTCGAGCGGAAGAGTGATGTCGCCTGCGGGCGGGCTGCCGTGCGTGATGCTGAGGTATGTCTTCTCGAGCGGTTCGGGCGCGCCGCGTCCGAGCGTGCGATCCTCGAGCACGCGCTTGAAGGCGCGATCGGCCTCGGGCGTGCGTGCGACGAGCAAGATGCCGCTCGTCTCGCGATCGAGGCGATGCACGAGCGTCAAGAACTCGTTCGGGCGCGCTTCGCGCAGGCGCGTGATGACGGTGTGCTTGTGGTGGCGCGCGGTCGGATGCACGGCGACGAGCGGGGGTTTGTCGACGACGAGCAGGTGCGGGTCCTCGTACAGGATCGGGAGCGGGGGCTGCTCTTCGTCGGGCTCGAACGGCTCGCGCCAGAGCAGGATCAGCGCGCCCTCGCGCACGCGGTCATTCGAGCGGAGTCGCTTGCCCGTGGCGTCGAAGGCGCTCTTCTCGACGATGCGCTGCGCGCGCGTGCGGCTCGTGCGCCGGAGCTGGGCTTGCACGAAGATGTCGAGTCGTTGCCCTGCGGCATCGGGCGGCACGCGCAGAACGCGGCGAATCGCGCCTTCGGGCACCCCCTCCGGTCGGACCACGGCGCTTTCGTCGAGGTCGAGCGGGCGGGACATGCGCGACAAGCCTAGCGTCGGGCTCAGGCGCCGTCGCGCCGGACCACGCCGGACCGCCGGATCTCCGTGCCGACGCCCTTGTCCGTGAAGAGCTCGAGGAGGAGCGCGTGCCGGCGGCGGCCGTCGATGACGTGCACCTGCTCGACGCCCGCTTGCACGGCGTCGAGCGCGCAACGCACCTTCGGAATCATGCCGCCCGTGATGACGCCGTCGGCGATGAGCTTTTCGGCCATCGTGGCGTCGAGGGAGCTCAAAAGCTCGCCGGTTCCGGTCTTCACGCCTTCCACGTCGGTCATCAGGATGAGCTTGGCCGCGTGCAACGCGCCGCCGACCGCGCCCGCGGCTGTGTCGGCGTTGACGTTCAGGGAACGGCCCTCGGAATCGACACCGATGGGCGCGATGACCGGAATGAAGCCGCTGCTCGCGAGCTGCTCGACGACGCCCGTTTCGACGTGGACCACCTCACCCACGCGACCGAGGTCGACCAGAATCGTCTCGCCGTGCTCGTCCTTGGTCGGGACGCGGTCGAGCTTCTTCGCGACGAGGAACCGATCGTCCTTGCCGGAAAGACCGATCGCGCGACCACCGTGTTGGCAGATCATCCCCACGATCTCTTGGTTCACGCCGCCGCCGAGCACCATCTCGACGAGCTCCATCGTCTCGTCGTCGGTGACGCGGAGTCCGCTCGAGAACGTGCTCGTGATGCCGACGCGCTCGAGCATGCGATTGATCTGCGGGCCGCCGCCGTGGACCACGACCACGCGGATCCCGACGTAGCGGAGCAGGCACACGTCGCGCGAGAAGCTCTCCTTGAGCTCGTCGTCGACCATGGCGTGCCCGCCGTACTTCACGACGAACGTGCGCCCCTGGAAGCGCCGGATGTACGGCAGGGCCTCGTGCAGAACCTGGGCTTTGCTGATGAGATCGTCCATCGGCGGACGGGGCATACACCCGGTTTCGACCCTTGGCCATGCCGCCTTTCGCGGACGGGGCTTGGTTCCGGGCAAGGCCGGGTGTAGACGGGCCCGCTCATGGACGTCCTGATGGTCACCGCCGAGCTCTCGCCCTACGTGCGTGCGACGCCCGCGGGTGACGTGGTTCTGGCTCTCACCAAGGGCCTCCGGCAGCTCGGGCACCGGGTAACGCTGGCGCTGCCCCGCTACGCGGCCTTCGAGGAGCACGGCTTGCTCCTGGCGCGCCGCCTCACCCCGCTTTCCGTCGACGGCAGCGACGTGACGGTCTTCGACGGGCAGCACTCGAGTGGGGCGGAGCTCGTGCTGTTCGACATCCCGGGTCTCAGCGCCCCCGGGGCGCTCACCGCTCCCGAAGTGGACGCGCACCTGGTCGACGGCTTTCGCCTGCTCGGCCGTGCTTCGGCGGCGCTCGTCGCGCAGCGGCGCGAGCAGCAGCCGTTCGACGTCGTGCATGCGCACGACTGGCCCGGTGGGCTCGTCGCGGCGAACCTCGACGGCGGACCGCCGGTCGTGCTTTCGGTGTACCACCCGCGACCGACCCCGCTCGCCACGGGGCTCGACCGCGCGCGCATCGTCGTGAGCCCGTCGCCGAGCTACGCGGCGACGTTCACGGATCCCGCGACGAGCGGCGCTCTCGCGAGCACCTTCGCGAAGCTCGCCGAGCCGGTCGTCGGCGTGACGAGCGGGCTCGACTACGCCACGCACAATCCGGCCACGGATCCGGCGCTGGAAGCGCGGTACGACGCCGAGGAGTCCGACGCGAAAGCGCGCACCAAGGGCGTCGTCCAGCGCGAGCTGCGGCTCGAGCTCGACATCGCGCGGCCGCTCGTGCTGTACGCGGGGCCGCTCGATCGCGAGCACGGCGCCGACCTCGTGCTCGCCGCTTTGCCCGAGCTGCTTCGGCACCCGATCTCGCTCGTCGTCGCTGCGACCGCACCGGGCGGGCTCGAAGCCGGCTTTCGGGTCGCGGCGGCCGAGCACGCGGGCTCCCTCGCGTTCGTCGAGGCGCACGACGCGGCGCTCGTTCGCCGGCTGCATGCAGCGGCGGATATCGCGCTCGTGGTGCCGCGCGACGCGCCGTGCGAAACGGGGCAGCTCGTGGCGCAGCGCTACGGAGCGATTCCGGTAGCGTACGCCGCCGGCACGGCGCTCGACACGGTGGTCGACGCCGACGCAGCGCTCGAGACCGGCACGGGGTTCCTCTTCGATCGGCTCGAGCGCGCCGAGCTCGTGGGGGCGGTCGAGCGGGCGCTCGCGGGGCTCGCGACGCCGGAGGCTTGGGCGAGGTTGCGCCGGCGCGTCATGCGGCTCGATCTCGGCTGGGATCGGCCCGCCCGCCGCTACGCCCAGCTCTACCGGCGCGCGATCGAGCCCGTCGCGAGCTAGGGCTGTCCCTAGGTCGACCGTCGACCGGATCTCGAGCGCTCGGGCGTGGGTCACCCGGCACGCGCGAACACAGGAGTGTTCGCGGTGGACACCCGCGCAGCCGTTTTGTCCTTGAATCCGCGACTTCGCGCGCGGCACGGCGATTGCCTTAGCTCGACGTCGACGCTCGCTCTGGCGGGACTCGTTCCCGTGGCTCGGCGAGCCATTGTCGAAGGAGACACGATGAGAAAATCTATGTTTGGTCTTGCGCTCGGACTAGCCACCCTGGGCGGCAACCTCGCGCTGTCGGCCCCTGCGCACGCCGCGATCCAGTGGCGAAACTTCGCCTCGAACGTGTGTCTGGCCGTGGCCGGCGCTAGTCAGAACATCGGCGCGTCAGTCATCGTGGCAACGTGTGAGGCATCGCCTTCTGCGAGCCAGCGCTGGTATTCGAGCAACGTCCCCAACACCGGCTACTATTACTTCGATAGTGGCCTATTTACGGGCTCAGCGCCGGATAAGGTCATTGGTGTGGCGCAAGGAGTGATGAACAACGGAACGTCGCTCATCACGTGGACGAAGCAGACGACTTCTGCTGGTTACAACCAGCAGTGGGAGTGGGTTTCTGCGTTCTCGGACGGCAACGGCAACTCCTGCTACTACTTCAAGAATCGCGCTAGCCCGGCGAACACGACGAAGGTCATGGGCGTCTTGGGTGGAGTCAGGAACCCCGGAACAGCCGTCGGGATCTGGGATTGGTTCAAGACCTCGAGTGGCGGTCCCGACTTCAATGGGCACCCCGACCAATATTGGTGCGTGTACTGACCCTATCCCCGCGTTTTCGGTTCCCGGTGGGGAAGGCAGCGGTTCGCACGTGATCGCCGCCGGCTCCTGCCGGGGACCCGCAGCCGGGGCGCTACGGGCGGCAGCAAGCGCGCTGGACTAGCCCCCTGCCGCTTCCGCGGGACCGTTGGTCAACGTCAGCGAGAGGTCTCGCTCGACGAGCCCGAGCGCTCGGCGGAGCCACCACGCGCGGCAGACGGAGCGCCCGAGCAGCACCGCCTGGTGCAGCACGAGCACGAGCACGACGCGAAAAGCTCCAGGGCGACCGACGTCGAGCGCTCCCGTGACGAGCGCTCCGGCCGCGATCAACGCGCCGGTCGCGAGCCCCGCCGCACCGAACCCGGCAAGAACGGCACCCGGAGCGCGCACGAGCGCCGCACAACCGCGCCGCAGCGCCGCGGGGCTTCCGAGCGTCTCCTCCACGCACGCCGCGCTCGAGAGATCGCGCAGTGCGCCGAGGCCGAGCACGAGGAGGCCGCCGAGCCCGAGCAGCGCCAAGAACACGAGATCGGCTCGGCGCGACGTGGCGCCGACGAGCGCCTCGCGGAGTCCCGCCGCGAGCGTGGCGACGGCAAGCAGCGCGGCGCTCTGCGCAAGCAGCGTGAGCCCCTGGAGCGCGACGAGCGGCGGCACGCGTGTGACCGCCCTGCCGACGAGCTCCGATGCCGTCGCGGGCACGCGGCGCGAAAACGCGACCAGCAGCACGGCATACGGCACGACGAGCCCGACCGCGAGCACGAGCCCCATCACGAGCTCGGCCTGCACGAGCGGTACGACGGCGGACCAGAGCGCTCGAGCCACTTCCACGAGCATCAGGCCCCCGGGCTCGAAGAGCAGCCGGTCGCCTTCCGGAAAGCGCGTGATTCCGGTCGATGCGACCGCGGCCACGACCGGGGAGGCGAGCAGGAGGCCGGCCGCGCCGCGGAGCGCGAAATCGAGCGCGACGGCGAAGGCGCGCTGCTTCATGGCCCGACCAGGGAAAGCGCGAGGGCGCCGAAGTACGTGGCGCGCTCGAGGACGCGCGGCGTGCCGGAGCTCGCCGTGCTCGCGGCGTTGTCGAGGAGATCGTCGTCGAGCATCACGCGATGCTCGGGATCCACGACCACGTAGGCCGGTGCGTCGGCGCTTTCCCACTCGAGCA
>Ga0070682_100000500_pt1 | contig 24620 bp, 31 predicted proteins | sample KBSC63LmetaG_FD_64668 | JGI IMG/M metagenome (GOLD analysis project Ga0070682, IMG submission 64668) | Corn rhizosphere microbial communities from Kellogg Biological Station, Michigan, USA - KBS C6-3L metaG | ecosystem: Host-associated > Plants > Roots > Rhizosphere | place: USA: Michigan...
GGCGCTGCTGAACCCGGTGCGCCGTTTCGGTTATCTCCTCGAGACATATATTCCATAGTTTGTAACCACCTTTGTTATTTAAATACCACCCTATACTAACTCATAAGCGTTTTAGCTTGCAAGCCCTCAGTGCCTTTTTAAGCTAAAACAGGTTATACACACCTTAGAGCGATTTGACCAAAACCGGCCCTGTAACACCTTTCAAACAGGGGTGTTGTACTAAATACCAGTTGACAAGGGAAATCTTAACAGAGTATTTTAGGGGTACCATTACTAATTAACGGAGAGAGGGAAGTAAATGGCATATAAGCACACTAACAGTAAGGGTGTTACCTATTACTTGAACGCCAAGAAGGTCACACTACGCGGCGGCAAAGCCCAAACAATCTATTATTTTTCTAAGGACGAGCGAGCCGACACTGGCGTAGATCTGCCAGACGACCGCAGCGTTAACGAAAATCCGCGCAACGGTTTCTTAACCTTGAAGCGCAAATAATTTAGATAGAAACAAAATCTTAGCGCGCCCCGGGGTTCCGGGGCGTTTTTGATTATGATTTTCCGGTCTGTATACTTATTTCTTATGGCCGGGACGATATTAGAAGTAAAAAATCTGCAAAAATCCTACGGTGACAAAAAAGCCGTCAACGGTATCAGCTTTCAGGTCAAAAAGGGCGAAACTTTTGGGATTTTAGGTCCCAACGGCGCCGGCAAGACCACTACCCTGGAAATGATCGAAACCCTCAGGCCAATCGATGGCGGCAGTGTGGTGCTTGACGGTGTTAATGTGGCTGACGAGCCTCAAAAGATTAGATACATGATTGGCGTCCAAACCCAATCGACGGCCTTCATGGATAAGGTTAAGCTGACCGAACTGCTGGAGCAGCAGGCCGCGGCCTATGGTGAAAAAACCGATGTAAAGCAACTGCTGGCAGATGTTAATTTGACCGAAAAAGCTGATAGTTACGTGGAAGACCTATCCGGCGGTCAAAAACAGCGATTTTCCATCGCCGCGGCCCTGGTGCACAAACCCAAGGTATTTTTTCTGGACGAACCAACTACTGGCCTTGACCCCCAGGCCCGCCGCCGGCTATGGGAGCTGGTCCAGCAGCTGCAGAAGCGCGATGTCACTGTAATACTGACTACTCACTATATGGAGGAAGCCGAAGAGCTTTGCGACCGAGTGGCAATTATGGATGAGGGCAAAATTGTAGCGCTTGATTCACCTAAAAACTTGATCCGGCAGCTGCTGGGCCGCGGTTTCAAAAAGCAGCGCCGCGTCGAGCAGGCTGATTTGGAAGATGTATTTATTGATATAACTGGGAAGAAACTGGGTAATTAATATGCCAAAGTGGCTATTTACGATTTTAGTTTTTGCCAAGATTAGCATTCGCCGCTACTTTCGCGATAAGCTGGCCATTTTCTTCACGGTATTGTTCCCGCTAATTTTCTTAGTGGTCTTTGGCAGTTTCAGCAAAAACAATGACGTATCGTTCCATATCGGTCTAATTAATCAAAGCCACAGCCAGTTTGCTCAAAAGTTCGTCAGCGACACCAAATCTAATAAAATGTTCAAAATCGATCCGCAAGTTAGTAACTTATCTGAAGCTAAAAGCAAGATGAGCCGGGGTGAAATTGATGCCACGCTAGTTTTGCCTCCTGGCTTCGGCGAGATCAAGGATAACAGCTATCCCTCAGGCCAGGCTGTTATTTATTACGACGAAAACAGTATTCCGGCCGCCCAGACCCTTAAGTCGGTGCTCCAAGGCCAGTTTGAAGCTATCAATACCAGCCTGGTGAAAGTTCAGATGCCGTTCAATGTTGTTAGTAAATCTACTAACACCCAGGGATTATCTAAACTCGACTACACGGTTTCGGGTTTAATAGGCTTTTCGATTATTGGTCTGGGGATTTTTGGGCCTGTCAATTACTTCCCGCTTATGAAGCGGCAAGGGGTTTTGCGGCGTCTGCATATAACGCCGCTGCGGGTCTGGCAGTTCTTTGTTTCCAGCGTGCTAAGTAATGCCGTCATTGGTTTGTTTTCTATCGGCATAATGATTGCGGTGGCCAGCTCGCCGCTGTTCCACTTCAAAATCGTCGGCAATTATTTAGAGCTGGCAGTCTTTATTGTTTTTGGCATACTGACGATTTTTGGTATTGGACTAGCCATCGGCGGCTGGGCCAAGAACGAAAACCAGGCTGCGCCGCTGGCTAACATCGTAGTTTTCCCGATGCTGTTTTTGTCGGGCACTTTCTTCCCGCGCTACGCCATGCCGGAATGGCTGCAGCACGTTACTACCTTCTTGCCGCTAACACCAATAATTGACGGTATCCGGATGATAGCCACCGAAGGCAAACACCTCACCGATATTGGGCCGCAAATCGGCTTAACAGCCCTGTGGGCGATTGTTATTTATGCCATCGCCTTCCGCGTCTTCCGTTGGGAATGAAATACTTAACAAGTTAAGTATTTCACGGGTATTGAAAAGCGCTCCTTTCGGAGCGCTGCGTGCCTGGATAGCGAGCCTGACGCTCAAGCCAGTCCAGGGCTTTCTTATGTGATGCGAGTCACTTGACGAGGCAACCGGCCATCTGTGGCAAGTTCGTCAGGGAGTGGAGAGTGACGTAGACCCGTGTGCCTTGAGCCGTTTTCAGCCAGACATATGTCCGGTACACCCGGTACTGCCCGTACGGGCGCTCGACGTAGACCGACGTTGTGCACGAACCAACAGAATAGTCGAAGTAGTTCGACCAGCCGTCATTCTGCATGTCGGCTTGCTGCACCTGCGTGAACCCATGCCGGTGAATGGCCACCAGCTGCTGGGCATTGTGGTGAGCTGCCGCAGCTCGATGTCCGTTCACCGCCGGAACGATGACAAAGATGATGATCGACACAAAGCCGGCAAAGCTTGCCGCTACTGCGGTGATGAGGCCTACTGCAACGAGCACTGCCCGCTTGTCGATACCTTTGTCAGTTGCGATTTCCATCGTAAGCTCCTTTCGGGTCAGTTTTAAGCCGCTACTGCCATGACACATCCGGCGATCATGGCGACAGATCCGATTGCGTTGCAGACGATCAACTCCTCAGAGTCTCTGCAACCTATGGAAGCCACGAACAGCCCCAGTCCGACTACAGCTACGATGATGCCCGCTATGAACATCTCGCTCCTTTCGATCAGTCGTGGTTGCCGTGGGTCTGTAGCCAGCGTGAGTCCTCTCGGTTTAGCTGGTCGACTAGTTCGTCGCGTTTCTGCCACGACAGTCTCGCGATGGCGACGCCCATGAAGGCCCAAATGAGAGCCAAGGCGAACACCAGACCCGCAATCGCAAAGTTGCTGGTGCCATCACGACGCTCGCGTTCCCACCACAGTCTCCAGCCACCTCGTGGGTCGGCCGCCATCCAGCTGAAGAAGTAGAACGAGAGCAAGTTCAAGCCGAGAAGTCCGGCGACCCAGTAGGTCGCTTCAGTCTGCTTGGGCAAGAACAGCCACATCAGCAAGACAGGAAGCCCTGCCCACACCGTGATACTGAACCAAGCCCAAGCTGCAGCCCACGGGACTCTGCTTCTCCTGGTCTTCATCTTTGCTCCTCAAGTTGTAAGAGCTAAACTTCAGCTCTGATTGACAAAACCGAAATTTCTATACCTATTTTACAATAAACAAGGGTAAATAGCAATTAAAACCACTAGTTTTTAACTTCTAAAAGCTCATCCAGCTCTTTATACTTATATGAGCATGAACCCCAAAGAAAAACGCTCAACCATTGGCTCACTGACCATTGAGCATTGCTCATTGATTATTGCATCGAAGGTATTCTTCGATGAATAGATGGCTTAACCGCGCCAATCGGCGCGTTTCGTTGCTAAGCGCCGCCGCCCTGCTGGTGGGCGCTTCTTTAATTGGCCAATTACTAGGCTTTATGCGCACCCAGGTTGTAAACGGTAATTTCAACAGCCCCGGCCACATCACCACTGATGCTTACTTCGCGGCCTTTAAAATACCGGACTTCTTTTTCTATACAATTGCCGCTGGCGCCCTGGGCGTGGCCTTTATGCCGTTTTTGGCCGACAAGCTCCAGCAAGGTGACCGCCAATCAGTTTGGAAACTAACCTCCGGCTTGCTGAATTTCCTAGGCATCTTAATGTTTGGGGTCGGCCTAATTCTATTAATCTTTACTGAGCCGCTTCTAAAAGTCGTGGTTGGCAATAACTTGAGCCCCGCTCAAATGCACGACGCCGTTATGATAATGCGCCTGGTGGCCTTTAACCCCTTACTTTTCACAATTTCGGGTATATTAACCAGTCTTCAGCAAACATTCGGCCGGTTTTTCTTTTATGCCATCGCGCCAATTATCTACAACGGCTGTATTATCGCCAGTGTCTATATTTTTAAGGATAATATTGGTCTGGTGGGTTTGGGCATTGGCGCCCTAGCCGGCGCGATTATTCAGCTTCTAATTGTTTCATTCGGCTTAATCGGACTCCGCTTCCACTATCAGCCGGTTATCAACCTGCATAATGCTGACTTCAGACGGATTTTGCGGAACCTACCGCCGCGGTCGATTGACCAGGGCATCGACTCCATAAACTCGATTGTCGAGACCAACCGGGCCAGTGTGCTGGGGCAGGGTAACATCACGTTTTATGAAAACGCCTACACGCTGCACTTAGCGCCAATCCTGCTGGTCGGCACGGCCATCGCCACGGCGGCCTTCCCGCGGCTTAACGACCGCTTAGCCCAGGGCCGGCCCGACCTGTTCCGGCGCGATTTTTTACGCATCCTGCGAGCTATGATTTGGATTATCATGCCGATAATCGTTACCACTTTCTTCACGCGTGCTTATCTTGCCCGCCTAATCTATAAAAATATCGCGCCAACAATTGCCACCATCCTAGGCTTTTTGGTCGGCGCTATTTTATTCAGGACGATTTACGCCATCATTTCGCGCTATTTTTACGCCCAGAAAGATACCCGCACGCCTCTGCTAGTTTCACTATTTGCTATCGGCCTTAACATCTTCTTGGCCTTCACTTTAGCTCGGCCAACCGCCGCCGGCGGCTACGATGTAGCCGGATTGGCCATCGCCCAATCGATTGTCGCCGCGTTTGAAGTCTTCTTCTTGTTCGGCGTTATGCTGTGGCGCGACCCCAAGTTATTCAACGCCCAATTTTGGGGCGGCGTCAGCCGGATACTATCGGTGACTGGTTTTACAATCTTAACGACCTACACGATGGTTACACTAATCCCGCTGGCGGCTACTGACCGCGGGTTCATTAAACTTAGCGCTAAATTATTAGCAATTATTATCCCAACCCTGGTGATACATATCGGTCTGTCATCGCTTTTCGGCCTGGAGGAAGCCGCCCCGGTCACCAAACGGCTAAAGGCCTTAGTCCTCAAACCGGTACGGGTTCAGTGAGAACTTCGCATCGTCTAAACCTGCCAGCCAGCCAAGCTGACCGCGCTGTTTAGACTTCTGGCGCATTACGGCGTCAGAGCCTCCGCTACTCATTCGCAGTATTTTCCTATACAGCTCATTCCGTTGCTCGGCTCTTCCTTGTACTGCATCCAGATGCGAAGCTCTCATCTGGACCCGCATATTCGAGCTACCTCTGTTATAATTAGGGGTCAATGGACCAAAACCACATTAGGAATTTTTGTATCATTGCTCATATTGATCACGGGAAAAGTACTCTCGCGGATAGGCTATTAGAATTGACGCACACGGTTGAAAAACGCCAGATGAAAGCCCAAATACTCGACAAAATGGATTTGGAACAAGAGCGCGGCATTACCATCAAGCTGGCGCCCGTACGGATGAAGTACAAAGATTACGAACTGAACTTAATTGATACGCCGGGGCATGTCGATTTTAGCTACGAAGTCAGCCGTTCGCTGGAAGCCGTGGAAGGGGCTTTGCTAGTCGTTGATGCCAGCCAGGGCATTCAGGCCCAGACTTTGGCTAACGTTTATTTGGCGCTGGCCGCCGACCTTAAAATTATTCCAGTACTCAACAAAATCGACCTGCCGGCGGCTGATGTCGAGCGCGTCAGCGCTGAAGTTATCAACCTGCTGGGCTGTTCTAAAGACGATATTCTGCTGGTTAGCGCCAAAACTGGCGAGGGGGTCGATAAATTGCTGGAAAAAATCGCCTCTGAGGTACCACCGCCATCCGGTTGTACTGATGAGCCGGCCCGAGCCCTGATATTCGACAGTTACTACGATGATTACCGGGGTGTAATTTTATACGTCAGGTTAGTCGACGGCCAGGTGCCCAAAAATGGCCCCATAAAAATGGTGGCAACCAAAGCCGAGGGCGTGGCCTTGGAGGTCGGCAGCCTGAATCCGTCCATGGCGCCTAGCGCCAGCCTTAAAACCGGCGAAATCGGCTATATAGTTACCAACCTCAAAACCACCCGCGAGGCCCGGGTTGGCGATACGGTGACAGTAGTCTCGGACACAGCCGTTAAGCCCCTACCGGGCTACAAGGAAGTGACGCCGTTCGTCTATGCCGGTTTCTTTCCGGCCAGCCACGAGAACTATCAGGCCTTAAAAGATGCGGTTGAACGCTTAAGCCTCAGCGATTCGGCCCTGCAGTACACGCCGGAAAACTCGCCAGTACTAGGTTTTGGTTTTAGATTGGGCTTTTTGGGCCTGCTGCATATGGACATCGTACGGGAGCGATTGGAGCGCGAGTACGATCTGGAACTGATTGTCACCAACCCATCGACCGATTATCAGGTTAAATTAACTGCCGGCGACGAAATTGATATAAAATCAGCCGCCGAACTGCCGGATATAAGCCAAGTTTCCGAAATCCGCGAGCCCTGGATAAAGGGCGAAATAGTCACGCCCGGCAGCTACGTTGGCGCGGTACTCCAGCTAATTGCCGGTTCTCGCGGTATGCAAAAGCACATCAACTACGTCGATGCCCAGCTGGCGGTTATCGATTTCGAAGCGCCGCTGGCCAACATGCTCACCGACTTTTACGACCAGCTCAAAAGCCTCACCAGTGGTTACGGCTCGTTTAATTACGAGCTGAATGATTACCGCACCGAAGATTTGGTGAGGCTGGATTTTTACGTGGCAGGCGATAGGGTAGACGCGCTTTCCATCATGGTCCACAAAACTGAAGCCGAGCGGGTAGCTCGTAGCGCCGTGGCCAAACTCAAGGAAGTAATTCCGCGCCAACAGTTTAAAGTAGCCCTGCAGGCGGCCATCGGCGGTAAGTTCATTGCTCGCGAAGATATCAGCGCTTACCGAAAAGACGTTACAATAGGACTATATGGCGGCGACGTTTCCCGCAAGAAAAAGGTGCTGGCCAAGCAAAAGAAAGGCAAGGAGCGTATGAAGCGGTTCGGCAAAGTGGATATACCGGCTGAGGCATTCGCTGTTATGCTCAAGAGAGATTAGCACCGCCTAAACCTGCCAGCCAGCTAAACTGGCTGTACCATTTAGGCTTTTGGCGCATTACGGCGTCAGAAGCTGCGCGCTTCGCTCACAGTATGTTAAATACAGCTCACTGCAGTGCTCGCCTCTTCCTTGTACTGCATCCAAATGCTAACCTCTCTTATCACCCAATTATGTTAATCTGGTTAAAATGACACGCGACGATTTTATAAAACTTTTGCCCGAACTTGTCAGAGCCTATCAGACGCCGCCTGAGGTCCTGGACCAGATAAGCAACATTGATTTGCTTATGATAATCGGCGCCACTGGCGTCGGTAAAACCAGCATCATTAAACGTCTGGGTATTCCATATGTCCCAACCGATACCACTCGGCCGATCCGGCCCGAAGAAATCGATGGTTCAGATTATTTCTTCCGAACCGATTATGCCCAAGTTGTTACTGAAATTAAGAACCGCCACTTTGTGCAGGTAGCGGTTGGTCCGGCCGGCGATTTTTACGGCACTCGAGCCAATGTATATCCACAGATTGGGCTAGCCGTCTACGCTGTAGTAGCCGATGTGGTGCCGTTTTTTAGAACTCTTGGTTTTAATGAAACCATTAGTGCCTATATAACGCCGCCGACTTTTCTAGAGTGGATGGACCGTATGGACCGGCACAATGTCGAAACCGACCAGCTGTCTATGCGGTTGGAAGAGGGCAAGCGCTCATTTAAGTTCGCTATCAACGATAAAGAGACCCATTTCATACTCAACGATGATTTAGAGAAAGCGGTTTACCAGACCAAAATGCTGGTTAATGGCAACGTTAATGCCGCCCGCGAAGCCAAAGCTCGCCAGGCCGCCGAACAGATTTATAAAGAATTGAATTTCGCCTAAGCTATAATTTATCAATGGCCGATCTGCACTATGACCTACTCGACGCCGCCAGATTGTACGAGCTGCCTGCACCGGCAATTGAACTATTATTACGTCACCAGCCGCTAATAATTTCGGCGATTACTGCCGGCGGCAAATCAACTATTGCCGAGCGGATTATTGAAAAATCAAATTACCGCCATGTAATCACTCATACTACCCGTCCGATTAGGTCGGATGAAGTCAACGGTGTTAATTATTGGTTTGTAGATGAATCTGAAATGCTTGAGCTTATCAAATCCGGGGCATTTATAGAGGTCCAACCCATCCACGGTGAATTCGTATACGGCACTAGCATCGACGCCTATAAATCAGTCATAACCGGTGGCCACAAGCCGCTATTAGTAATTGATGTACAGGGAATTAAAGAAATTATCACTAGCGTACCGGATATAAAACCGGTCTTTATTTTGCCGCCTAACTACGAGTCTTGGATAGACCGCCTGCACAGTCGTGGGGTAATGAGCCACGTCGAGCGCAGCCGTCGGCTAGAGAGCGCCAAAGCCGAAATCGAGACGGTCTTAGCCGATCCGCATTTCGTTATGGTAATTAACCATGATGTCGAAAGGACCGCTGACGAGATTCTACAGGGGCCAACTATAGTTAATCAGTACAAAAGTCACGAAATCGCCCAGCAGCTAATCGACAACATCAAAACCTAAGGGTTAGCACTCTTGACCATGTCAAGAATACCAGCCCATATCACCGCTAGACTTGCCCGTGCAGGCCTATCTTGCCGCTTTTTCCTCCAGTCCAGCTCAAAGTAGCAACAGCTACATTTCGCTCAGGGCTTCGGAAAAATCGAACAAGCTAAACCTACCCAGATCAACCCTATCGGTAACATGCGCTGGCACTCTTGACATGCGAGTGCTAACTTCTTAAAATATAAGCACACTAGCAGTAATGCTAGAGGAGTGCTAAATGACCGATAGACAAGCCAAAATTTTACAAGCGATTGTCGAGCAATACGCCGAAGTCGCCAGCCCAGTGGGCAGCAGTTTGCTGGCCAGGCTGTTTGATGTGTCCAGCGCTACTATTCGTTCCGAAATGGCCGAACTGGAGCGATTGGGCTTTATATCTCAACCCCACACCAGCGCCGGCCGCATCCCTACCGATAAAGGCTACCGCTATTACGTGAACGATTTAGCGCCGGCTGAGAATAAGCCCTCAGAAAGCCGGGCCGAGCGGGCCCTCGAAGCCCGGGTTAACAGCGGCGGCCACCCGGAGCGGACCATCCGCAACACTGTTGATACGCTTGTAGAGCTGACCCACAACCTTGGTATTGCCACGATTGGCCCCCAGCTGTATATGAGCGGGCTATCTAATTTGTTCGGCCAGCCGGAATTTATGCATCCCGGCCAGGTCCAGGAAGTCGCCCGCCTACTGGATAATTTGGAACCGTGGCTGCAAGAAGCCGCGCCTAATCAACCGCTTAGCGTTTACATTGGTCGCGAAAACCCTATCGGCCGCAGCGCCGGCGCCAGCCTAATTATCAGTCGTTTCCGCAGCCCCTTCAGCGACAGTAGCTACATCGGCGTCTTAGGTCCCACCCGGCAAAGCTATAAAGATGTAATGAACCTGGTCGGCCGGGCCGGCAAAGCCCTAGAGGAGACACTTTATGTCTAAGGCTCTGCGAGCTGAAATGCCGGCTATCAGTATTTTTGATCCTGCTAAAGAGGACGCTTTTTCAGCGGAAATAAGACGAACAGTCGATGAAATTACTGGTGGTAACTACGATATCGAGAGTATGTCACAGGCGCAAAAGGATCAATTACGGCAAAAACTTTTGGGCGTGTCCATAGTCTTAACAAAAGACGGAGAAATCATCCATGAGTAAAAAACCGACCATCAAAGAGCTCGAGCAGAAAATCGCGGAGTTAACAGATGCTTTACAGCGCGAGCGGGCCGATGCCCAAAACCTGCGCCGCCGCCACGAAGAAGAGCGCTCTAAAATGGCCGAATTCTATAAGGCGCTGATAATTCAGGAATTATTGCCGGCGCTCGATAATCTGGAGCGGGCCATGAAGCACATACCGAAAGAACTCAAAGACCACGACTATGTTAAAGGAGTCCAAGGCGTAATTAAGCAGTTTGAACAAAGCTTCTCACAGCTTGGGGTTAAACGCATCAAAACTGTTGGTGAAGTTTTTGACCCCAGACTGCACGAAGCAGTGCATATGGAGGACGGTGACGGCACGGTTGAAGTTGTTTGCGAGGAGCTTCAACCGGGTTATCGCATCGGTGATGAGGTCATCCGCCACGCCATGGTTAAAGTAAAAATGGAGAAAAAATAATGAGAGAAACAAGAACCGACAGTATTTTTGAAGGTCGCCGACCAAAAGTCCAACCGACTGAAGCTGGTATATCTATCGCCAATATTTTTGGTAACCAGCGACTAAACAAAGCCGAGCGACAGGGTTTAGTCATATCCAATAGACAAAAAGCCGAAGATGAGTCTTCAATTGGTGACCCCTTAGGATTAGTAGAAGACCTAAAAGACTTAGCCCAAAGTGCCGGCATTCAACCAAGAGAAATAGGAGAGGAGATATAGCATGGCAAAAATTATAGGAATCGATTTAGGAACAACCAACAGCGCTATGGCGGTAATGCAATCCGGTAAACCGGAAATTATCGCCAATAGCGAAGGCAATCGCACCACGCCTAGCGTGGTGGCGATTAATAAAAATGGCGAACGGCTGGTCGGCCAAGTAGCCAACCGCCAGCGTGTCACTAACCCAACTAACACCATTTTTGGTGTTAAGCGGCTTATCGGCAGGAAATTTGATGACGAAGAAGTCCAACGCGACCTCAAGCTGATGCCTTATGACATCAAAAAGTCGGGCACCGGCGTCAAAGTCGCCATGGCCGGCAAAGACTACAGCCCCGAAGAAGTCAGCGGCATGATTCTAAGCAAGCTTAAGGCTGACGCTGAGGCGTTTTTGGGCGAACCGGTCACCGAAGCAGTAATAACGGTTCCGGCTTACTTCGATGACAGCCAGCGCCAGGCCACCAAAGACGCCGGTAAAATTGCCGGCCTGGAAGTTAAGCGAATTATCAACGAGCCGACCGCCGCCGCATTGGCTTACGGCTTGGATAAAGGCAAAGAAGAGAAGATTGCCGTATTTGACCTCGGCGGCGGAACCTTCGATGTTTCGATTCTCCAGTTGGGCGACGGCGTCTTTGAAGTATTATCCACCAACGGTGATACTCACCTGGGCGGCGAAGACTTCGACATGCGCATCGTTAACCACTTTGTGGAGCAATTTAAAAACCAGTCCGGCATTGATGTTAAAGAAGATAAAGCTGCCATGCAGCGGCTGAAGGAAGAAGCCGAGAAAGCCAAGAAAGAACTATCCACCACCGAAGTTGCCGATATTAATCTGCCGTTCCTAACTGCTGATGCTGAAGGCCCTAAGCACTTTGAGTACAAACTGACCCGCTCCAAGTTAATTGAGCTGGTACAAGAGTTAATCGATAAGACCGAAGAGCCTTGCCAAAAAGCCATCAAGGACGCCAAGTTATCGGCCAGCGATATCAATGAAATCGTTTTAGTTGGCGGCATGACCCGCATGCCGGCCGTAGTTGAAAAAGTTAAGAAAATCTTCGGTAAAGACCCCCTGCAAGGTGTTAATCCTGATGAAGTCGTAGCCGTTGGCGCCGCCATTCAGGGCGGAGTCCTCCAGGGCGACGTCAAAGATGTGCTGCTGTTGGATGTCACACCGCTATCCTTAGGTATCGAAACCTTGGGCAGCGTCAGCACCAAGCTGATTGAGCGCAACACCACCATCCCCACCAGCAAGAACGAGGTATTTTCAACGGCTGCCGATAACCAGAATAGCGTAGAGATTCACGTTTTACAGGGCGAGCGCGAAATGTCCGCCGATAACAAATCGCTCGGCCGCTTCGTACTGGACGGCATTCCGCCGGCGCCGCGCGGCGTACCGCAGATTGAAGTCACCTTCAACATCGATGCCAACGGCATTTTAAATGTTACGGCCAAAGATAAAGGTACCGGTAAAGAACAGAGCATTACCATCCAGGGCAGCGGCAATCTAGACAAAGCCGAAGTTGAAAAAGCTGCCAAAGATGCCGAAGCCCACGCCGAGGAAGATAAGAAAAAGCGCGAAGCTATCGAGGCCAAAAACACCCTGGAAAATGCCGTTTACCAGGCTGAGAAGATGAAGACCGACTACAAAGACAAGCTGGCCGAAGAAGATCTAAAGACTTTGGATGAAGCTGTGGCCGAAGCCAAAACCCACCTCGAAGCCACCGATAAAGACGAGCTTGAAAAAGCCGCCAAAGAGCTCAGTGACAAAATAATGCCGGTCGGTGCAAAGATGTACGAGGCCGCCCAAGCTGAAGCTAAACCAGCTGAAAATGCCGCTACAGACGACAAGAAAAAGTCTGATAAAGACGAACCCATCGAAGGCGAAGTCGTCGACGACAAAGACGCCAAGAAAGATTAATAGTGAAACCGGCTAATTTTCTGCGTTATATTTTACTTCCGGCGGCGGTCCTAGCCGCCGGGGTAAAGCTGGGCATTAAATATGCCGAGGATCACTACGTTTCCAAAGACCGCAAATTCATCGAAGCTGAAATTTCTAAACGCGAGAGGCAAAAAAGTGACTGAGAGAATCCTAACATTCGACGAGTTTAACGAAATGGCTCAAGGTGATTTGACGGCCGACCCCAATATATTAGAAGTTGGCCTTAAGGACATGTATGTAAGAGGCGCTGCCAGGCGCCGCCTTTTTGCGAACACACCACAGGGCTTAGATAATTATCGCTATCAAGTTAGCGAACGGCTTCGTGAAATAGGTATTGATGAGGCCTATGATGAAACTATCTTCGATATCGCTGAATCCATAGCCCGTAGAGAATACGAGGCGAACCGTGTCTGGTAAGAAGGATTATTACGAGGTTTTAGGCGTTGGCAAAACTGCCAGCGCCGATGAGATTAAAAAAGCTTATCGCCGATTGGCCGTCCAGCACCACCCCGACCGCGGCGGCGATGAAGCCAGTTTTAGGGAAGTTAACGAAGCCTACGAAGTACTCAAAGACGATTCCAAACGCAAACGCTACGACCAGTTCGGCCACGCCGGCGTAGGCAGCAGCGCCGCCAGCGGCGGCAACCCGTTCGGCGGTTTCGGCGCCGGCGGCCAGGATTTCAGCTTCGATTTCGGCGACCTAGGTCTGGGCGATATTTTTGGCAGCTTTTTTGGCGGCGATATGGGGGGTGGCCGGGCCCGCAAAAACCGCGGACAGGACGTTGAAACCAATGTCGAAATAAGTTTTGAACAAGCCGTTTTTGGCACCGAAATAGACCTCAACCTGACCATGCAGGATGTTTGCAGCCACTGTTCCGGAACTACTGTAGAGCCGGGCTATGATTTAAAAACTTGTGATAACTGCAAAGGCAGCGGCCAAGTCACCAATGTTATGAGGACGGTTTTTGGCAACATCCAGCAGTCGGCGCCATGTCCCAAGTGCGAAGGCCGCGGCCGAATTCCCGAGAAAGTTTGCACTGTTTGCCGCGGCAAGGGTACTGAACGCCGTAACCAGAACATCAGTCTTAAAATCCCGGCCGGTGTCGACGACGGCGCCACCATCCGCCTGCGCGAGCACGGCGAAGCCATCGCCCACGGCCCTAAGGGTGATTTATACGTTAATATCCGGGTGCGTCCCCATAAAAAATTCACTCGCGAAGGCGATCTTATCTTATCAACCGAACATATCAGCATGGTCGATGCCGCTTTGGGCACCGAAATTGACGTCGATACCGTAGATGGCCCGGTCCGCATGAAAGTACCAGCTGGTACCCAAAGCGGCACCGATTTTAAGCTGTCCAATCACGGTGTCACGCATCTAAATAAATCCAGCCGCGGGGCCCATATTGTAACCATTGCGGTAGATACGCCGGCCAAACTCAGCAAATCCCAACGCAGCATCCTAGAATCGTTCAAAGACAGCCAAATCTAAGCGCTGAAATTTTTCTTGAACATTACAATTGTAAAATCTTTCTGCAGATACTCTGCGCGTAAAATCACCCGGTCGCTCATGGTTTTGCAGTACTCAAAAATCTCCTGGGCATTGGCATAGGCTATCAAAGTATCGTCCTTAGCCGGTTTAAGCCCACCGGCCATATTGAAACTTAGAACCTGGTTAGTTTGGTCATAAAGGGCGGCAATCATTTTTTTTCGGCGCTCAAGCCAGCCTTCATAATTGCCGTTCATCACGCCGGACGAAAGGGTAACATCAAAGCTGCCAATTTTTTTATCAAAGGGGTTATCAACCCTAAAATTATGCCCCTCATAGCGTTTGGCGGCGATTTCAATGAATCCCGGGTTAGTATCCACGCCCAGATATTTAAAACTGGTCGATTTGGCGTACAAATAGGGGAGTAGGTCGCCCATACCGCAGCCGGCATCCAGCACCGTTTTACTGTCCAGCGGCACATCTTTTACTAATTCCCTAAAACGGATAGCCATCGACCGGTAGTCCCACCACAGAAGTGCTTTAGGACTTTCGCCATACTGCTTCAGACTATTAGCATAGTCCTCTCTCAACTCCCGCGAGTTAAAGATATTCATTTAGTTATTTTATACCTTAATCGGCCGGACAAGTCTTTCTGGCTCAACAATCCTTTTAAAAAATTATTTTTGGGCATATAATGAAAATTAATCATTAACATTAAAAATGCGAAATATAAACCAAAATCAAAGCGGTTTCATCCCAATGCTAATTGCATTCCTGCTGGTCATTGTGGCGGTTATCTATTTGGCATTTACCCAAGTCCTGCATAACCAAAAATGAAAATCCTGCTGATAAACAACCACACTCGCCATCTTAAAAACTTAACCCAATCCCTGGCTGGCCACGAAATTGAAATCCAAATGTATCAACCCGGCTTGGAATTTAATGATTCCGGCAAGGATTTGATAATCCTTTCGGGAGGCGGCGGAGAGGGTTTAGAAATTGACGACCAAGTTGAGCGGGGCCGTTTATGGTATGAAGATGAGATGGAATTCGTTCTGCGCAACAAGAAGCCATTGATCGGAATCTGCATGGGCTTTGAAGTTGTCTGCCGGGCCTATGGAGTAGATGTGCCTAAAATGGACAAGCTGCTGCTCAGCCAAACCCAGTTAAAAACTACTAAAAAGGGTAAAAACAATCTCGGATATGACCGGCTTTCACAATTTGAAGCTCATCAATGGCACGTCACCAAAGCCCCAAAAGGGTTTGACGTCTTGGCCGAATCCGACGGCATCGAGATTATTAAAAAAGGCAATATTTTCGCCACCCAATTTCACCCCGAAAAAACGGGTAGCCTAGAGCTTAAAAATATAGTAACAGGAGCATTTTGTTAAAGGGAATAACTCCTGTTGTTATAGACAAACTATTCTAAATATGTTATTGTAATAACCTTATGAATAAGGTCATTGGTGCTTTTGAGAAAGTAAGCTTCCCGGATTTCGGGCTGTTTGACGTGGTCGCTAAAATTGATACCGGTGCAACTTCCGGCTCACTGCACGCCACCCGTATCAAAGAGATCGAGTTACCTACCGGCGAACCGGCTTTAAGGTTTCTACCTTACGGTAAAAAACAGCGAATTGTAGTCAATTCATTTCAACTCAAGGAAGTCAGAAGCAGCAACGGCGCCAGCTCTCTGCGCTACTTTATACCCACAACTATCGTTATTGAGGGTGTTCAGTATCCAATTGAAATTAGCCTGGCCGACCGGACGTTAATGAAAAAGAGCGTATTGGTGGGCCGCCGTTTTTTGAGAAGCCATGGATTTATAGTTGACCCTAAAAAGGGAACCAAGTATCGTGGCGAGGTGAAGTAAATTATGAAAATAGCAATTTTATCTAAAGGACCGGGAAACTATTCTACCAAACGCTTAAAGGAAGAAGCCCTTAAGCGGGGGCATGAAGTGGAAGTTATTAACTATATTCTGTGCGAGGCTCGCATAGAGCAAAACAAGCCGGTGGTTATTTATAAAGGCGAGGCCCTTAAAGGCTTTGACGTTATTATACCGCGCATCGCCTCATCTTACACTCGCTACGGTTCGGCCATCGTTCGGCAGTTCGAGATGCAGGGTGTATTCACGACTACCAGTTCTATCTCAATCGTTCGCTCGCGCGACAAGCTTCGTTCTATCCAGCTACTGTCCCGGGCCGGAATCGGTATTCCTAAAACTATTTTCTCCAGAGGTCTTAGCGATATAGATACCATCATGGAAGAGCTCGGCGGCCCACCCATAATTATCAAATTGGCCCGTGGCACCCACGGCCGCGGCGTAGTTTTGGCCGAAAGCCGTAAGGCTGCTCGCTCGGTACTGCAGGGCTTTTATCTAATGGATGATGACGGTACTAACATTTTGATGCAGGAGTATGTCGAAGAATCAGCCGGGACTGATATCAGAGCATTTGTAGTCGGCAGCCAGGTTGTGGCCAGTATGAAGCGCCAGAGCCTGACCGACGACTTCCGCTCCAATCTGCACCAGGGCGGCGAAGGCACAACCATAAAACTAACCGACGAAGAAGAGAAGGTGGCTATAAAGGCTGCCCGAGCAATGGGCCTGTCCATCTGCGGCGTGGATATGATGCGAAGCAACCGCGGCCCGCTGGTATTAGAAGTAAATTCCAGCCCGGGCTTTGGCATCGAACAAGTTACCGGCCGCGATGTAGCTGAAAAAATTATTGATTACGTCGAACATAATGCCAAACAGCGCCGTCGTAAAGACAGAGTAGGGGCCTAATCAAATTGTCTTTGAATCCTAAATATTTGCGGCTAATAGTTGCCAGTGTAGTGCTAGTAGTTATAGGCGCGGCGCTGGTATTTAGCGGCGATTCTAAACCTAAACCCTCGGCAGCTAAACCAAAGACGGTTGTGGGCTGTGGAACTTATCGTACGGATAAGGTGGTAACAGTCAGTTCGGCCAGCTTTAATACAGAGGTAGTCACATCTTTGACTGATAAAGAAAAAGGCTTAAGCGGCCGGCCGTGCATCGAACCTAATCAGGCTATGCTGTTTGTTTTTGACAAGCCCAGCCGTTACTTTATCTGGATGAAAGGCATGCGTTTCCCGATAGACATCGTCTGGATAACTGCCGACCACAAAGTTGCGGGCTACGAATTTGATGTTCCACCCTCAAGCTATCCGACCCGTTTTGCCAACAAAGCAATGCCCGCTCAATATGTGCTGGAGCTTAAAGCCAATAGCGCTAAAAATCTAGCTATAGATATCGGTACCCCGGTAACTTTCTAAACCGTTAGTGCTAAAATTAGGGCATGTCCGAAGCTCTCTTAGCTGTGCTAGTTCTATCGCCGGCTGTCCTAACCTACTTCCTTAAAAGCAACGCCGCGTTAGCTTTTTTGGCGCTGTGCGGCGGTTTTGCGGCCATAACTCTATCCGGCAGCGACATCCAGCACCTGATAGGTCAAACTAAAATAACTTCTCTTACATCTAACAACGTGGACTTGGCGTTACTGTTAATCCCATTACTGTTTACATTATTATTCACTTTTCGCTCAGTAACTTCGAAAAGCCGGCGTTACTTTTCGTTGTTGCCGGCGCTCTGTGCCGGCGGCCTGCTGGCTGTAGTAGCGGCACCAATGTTTAGCAGCGGCCTGCAGACCGATATTACTGATTCCAGTTTTTGGCACGACCTCCAGAATATTCAATCGTACATCGTAGCAGCAGGGCTGCTAACTAGCCTGGCCCTGATTTGGTCAGGCAACTCCAAACGCTCCAAAAAACACAAGTAGCTCAGATTGACTTTTTGGTTATATAACAGATAATGTAAGGTGTTAATTTGCTCGCTAACGCGGGCCCATAGCTCAGTTGGTTAGAGCAGAGGCCTTTTAAGCCTCGTGTCGTGGGTTCGAATCCCACTGGGCCCTCCATGAACAAAGTCCAGCATTGTATTGGACTTTTTAATTTCAACCGTAAGCAATTAATCTTTGGCAATGGCTGTGTAATCATTGATGGCAAGATGAGGCGGTTTCGGAAGACGACTTTAATTGCGGTTTTGTGCTTAGCGATTTTGGGCGGTCTTGGACTGGCGCGAAAAGTTAATTTTATCCCACCAATTTGGCTTGGGCTTTTACTACCAATTACACTGCTGCTCAAAAAGAAAAACCTTACTTCGTTAATCCTAGCCTTGTCGATAGGCTTGGGCTTGGGACTGTGGCGCGGCGGTATTTATATGCAAAATGTCTATCAACTGCGTGGCTTAACGGCGCACAAAGTCACAATAGAGGCCACGGCTACCAGCGACGCCGTGTACTCTACGCGCTCCCAAATTGAATTCATCGCCAATCAGGCAGTTTTAGCTGGTGCTCAGCCAAAACTCCTAGCTGGCAATTTTAAAATTAGCGGTTTCGGCGTGCCGATGATTTACCGCGGCGACAGGGTGCAAGTTAGCGGTAAACTTTTCCCAATGCGCGGCTCCAACCAAGCTCGGATTGCCTACGCTCAGCTGGAGAGACTGTCGGCCGGCCAAATCGCTCTAAACGACTTTACTCGCAAATTTGATGCCGGCATGCAGACGGCTTTGCCGGAACCCCAAGCCTCATTCGGCTTGGGCCTTTTGATTGGCCAGCGGACAACTTTGCCTAAAGACATAACCGCAGCCCTAACAGCTGTTGGTCTAGTTCATATCGTCGCAGTTTCGGGCTATAACCTAACTATTTTGGTCAGGGGAGTCGGCCGGCTGAAACTGGGCTCGAAATATCAGAAGCTGATAACCTCTCTGGGCTTAATAATTGGTTTTGTTTTAATCACCGGCTTTAGTGCCTCAATTGTTCGGGCGGCCTTGGTCTCAATTCTTAGCCTGTGGGCCTGGTATTACGGCCGGCGGATTAAGCCGGTAGTACTGATTAGTTTCGCGGCGGCCGTCACTGGGCTGTGGAATCCGTTCTATGTGTGGGGTGACTTGGGATGGTACTTATCTTTCTTGGCCTTCTTCGGCGTCCTGGTCATAGCGCCACTCATCGCTGCCAGGTTCTTTAGCCGCCAGCCCAAACTGCTCACCATGGTTCTGCTAGAAACCCTATCGGCCGAAATTATGACCCTGCCGCTGATTCTAATGACCTTCAGCCAGCTATCGATTGTGGCGCTGGTAGCCAACCTGCTAGTGGTGCCACTGGTACCTCTGGCCATGCTATTTGCCGCGGCTGCCGGGCTGGCCGGCGCCTTCGTGCCGGCGGTAGCCGGCTGGTTAGCATTTCCAGCCAAATTGCTGCTAACCTATATGCTCGATATTGTCCATATGCTGTCGAACGTTCCCTCGGCCCTGATCCACCGGTCAATCAATACGGTTTATATGCTGGCCTTCTATACTTTGGTGATTCTAGTTGTGGTGGTACTGCGCAAAAAACTACCCGGTAAAACTACATCGTATCAAGATGAGCCGAGTGCAATAACACCTTAAAAGTGGTAAAATAACAGATATGTCAGGTCATAGTAAATGGGCGACAATCAAGCGGCAAAAAGGGGTAAATGACGCCAAACGCGGCGCGGTATTTACTAAACTGGGCAACCAGCTGGCTATTGCTGCCCGAGGAGGTACCGACCCGGCTCATAACTCGGCTTTGGCGATGGCTATCGAAAAAGCCAAAGCCGCCAATATGCCGCTGGCTAATATCGAGCGTTCCATCCAGCGGGCCGCTGATAAATCAGCCGCCCAGCTAGAACATGCTATGTACGAAGGCTACGGGCCCGGCGGCGTGGCGGTGCTGGTAGAAGTTGCCACAGACAATAAAAACCGTACACTGCCGGAAGTCCGCACCGCCTTCAGCAAGACCGGCGGCAGCCTGGCCGAACCAGGCAGCGTGGCGTTTCAGTTTAGCCGCAAAGGCGTGATTCGCCTGAAAGGGATGGGCGACGAACTGGAGCTGCAGGCCATCGAGGCCGGGGCCGAAGATATTTTTGAGGAACCCGAAACCGGAGAAACTGTGGTCCATACCGCACCAACCGACTTGGCTAAAGTCCGCGACAGCCTAAAACAGCAGGGTGCGGAGATTGTGGATGCCGAGCTGACCTACGTGCCCAATAACACTATAGAAATATCAGACACCGAAACCGCCCGCAAAATCATCCGGCTAATGGACAGCCTGGAAGACTTAGACGATGTTACGGCCACTCACACCAACTTCGAAATCGCCGATAACGTAGAGGTCTAAATGCGGCTATTCTTATCCTCGGAAAACCTCGGAAACTATCCCGATGAATTCATTAACCTGGTGGGCCCTAATAAAAAGCTGGCCTTAGTAGAAAACGCCAAAGATGACTGGGTAACCAAAGACCGAACAGCTAAAGTAGATGAACACCTGGAACAATTTAAAGGATTAGGTTTTGATGTTTTTGAATTGGACTTAAGGCAATATTTTGGCAAACCCGCTCAACTTGATACTAAGCTCAAGACCTGCGCTGGGATTTTTGTAGCCGGTGGCAACACCTTTATTTTAATGCGAGCTTTGAAATATAGCGGTGCCGGAGCTTTACTTTATGATATGGTCCGCAAAAATCAGATTGCTTATGGGGGTTCAAGTGCCGGCTCAATTGCTGCAACACCGTCACTACGAGGCTCTGAGTTTGGAGACCATCCAGGAGTAGTGCCACAAGGCTATAAACCAAAGATTATCTGGGACGGACTGGATTTTGTGAGCTACAACATCGTGCCGCATTATAAATCCAGTTGGTTTGGTATCGAAGCCGAAGCAATGCTCGATTACTTCAAAAAGCATAAATTGGATTATCGAGCGTTGATGGACGGCCAAGCGATTTTAATAAACGGCGACAAAGAAGAATTCCTGCAATGAGAATTATTGGCATTGACCCTGGGACGGGGATACTCGGCTTTGGGATTATAGAGGTTCAAAAAAATAAAAACATTTTAGTGGACGCTGGCGTTATCCGGACGCCAGTTAAAGAAGATGACGCTGTACGCCTGCAGACAATTTATGATGAAATATCAGATATAATTGCCCAGACCAAGCCGCAGGAAATGGCCGTGGAAAAATTGTTTTTCGCCCAAAATGTTACTACTGCCATGACGGTGGCGCAGGCCAGGGGAGTCATTCTACTGGCTGGGATGCAGGCTGGGCTGACAATCGCCGAATACACGCCCCTGCAGATAAAACAGGCTCTGACGGGCTACGGACGGGCTGAGAAGAAGCAGATGCAGGAGATGGTACGGGTTTTGTTAGGCCTTAAAGAAGTTCCTCAACCCGATGACTGTGCTGATGCCCTAGCCGCAGCTCTGACCCATGCCGGCCAACATAGGGTAAAATAAGGCGATGATAGCCACACTGGAAGGGAAGATATCGCAGAAAGTCGGTGACCTGGTGATTATTGAGTGCGGCGGGGTTGGCTATGGATTATTTGTAACTTTCGAAGATTTTGGTTCACTCAATAGCGGTGAAGACGCCAAACTGTATATTTACGAGCACATCCGCGAAAACAGCCATGATTTATTCGGCTTTAGGAACTTGGAAACTAAGCATTTGTTCGAGCAGCTTCTGAGCGTTAACGGGGTAGGGCCCAAAATGGCACTGGCCATTATGAGCATTGCCAATTCCGGCCAGGTCCGCCAGGCGATTGCCGGCGGCGACACTAAATTTATCTCCCAGGCCACAGGGGTAGGGAAGCGAGTAGCCGAACGTGTGGTCGTAGACCTCAAAGACAAAGTTGGTCTGGCAGCCGACGAAAACGCCACCGATTTCCTAACCACCACGGCCGACCCCAGCGACGAGGCCTTGCAGGCGCTAGTAGCGCTGGGTTATTCGGTCCAGGACGCCGCCGAAGCCCTCAAAAAAATCGACGAGAAACTCCCAGCCGCTGACCGCATCAAGCAAGCCCTCAAATCTTAATATTGCTAAAACATTAACTTTATGTTAATATAGTTTATATGTCTAAGTCTCGAATAATTGGGCAAACGTCTTTAATTGAACCCGAAAAACTTTATGAAACGCAAGTTGTGAGTTCTCTGGACGGTTATGACGTCTTGAGTAGATATGGTAGTGAGGGAAGTTACGTTAGTGTTGTGGACCGTGCGCAGCATCTCATTGCCGCACTTAATGCTATCAGCCAGCGTAATATTCGGGATGGTATCGCGCTGGCAGCTTATACCGAGGAGTACAGCGCGCCTATCTGGGCAAACTACCGAAGTGCGACGCCGAATGTTCTCGACGGTGCAAGTAATAACCGCAACATTTTCCAAAAAGAACTGCGTGAAAATTTTTGGCGCGCTACGGGATTTGCCGCCCTTAGGGGCTCAAAGCTAATGCCGGAAGCCCAAATCAATCCCAGAGCCCAGAAAATGTGGCGGGATTTTAACGAGGCCTATGCTCATCCGAAAAAAATTAAAGAGCGCAATGCTTATAAGCGAAGCCTTCAAAAACAATTAGCTAGCATTGAGCATTTATCTGATTTGGCCGCATAGGACAATAGTGCTAAGTTATAAAATATGACAGAAACACCAAATTTTGAAGGCCCTCTGTTAAACCCTGACTGGACGGAGGAGCAAAATCGTCGATATGACGAAGCCGAAAATAGGAACACACCAGCTCTCGCAAGGAATGAAGCGCTTATTGGCGCAGAATCAGGCCCGATGCTTAAAGACATTGCAGAAAAAGCAAAAGGCATGGTTGATAGCCCGACGTCTAAGCCGGCTAAACCAGCGACAAGCTCGACAAGGCCCTACAGAGCACGTTATAAAGACACTACAGATTTCGTAACCAGACAATTAAAAGATATCTGAAGCGCCCAGACTTTGTTAGAATAATCGAACTATGAGTTTTTTGGAAGAGTTACCTAAGCCATTTTTTGTATTGGCGCCGATGGATGATGTTACGGACACGGTTTTCCGGCAAATTGTGGCCGATTGCGCCAAGCCGGACTTGTTCTTCACGGAATTCGTAAACGTGGATGGCCTACAGAGCGCCGGCAGGGAACACCTTTTGCACAAGCTTAGGTTGTCGGATAAAGAAAAGCCGGTCATTGCCCAGCTGTGGGGCCTGAAGCCTGAGAATTTTTATAAAACCACCAAAGAACTGATCGAAATGGGCTACAGCGGGGTAGACCTGAACATGGGCTGTCCAGTAAAGGCGGTGATAAAAAACGGCGCCTGCGCGGCCTTGATAAATAAAAGGGAATTGGCGGGCGAGATAATTGACGCGACCAAGGAAGCGGCCCATTCGACAAGCTCAGGGCAGCCAGGGGAGCACTTCCCTGTCAGTGTTAAAACGCGCGTAGGTTTTACAACGGTTGATATGAGCTGGATTGAATTTTTACTATCCAAAAAAATACTTAACATGTTAAGTATTCATGGCCGCACAGCTAAGCAATTATCGGCGGTGCCGGCCGATTGGGATTTAATAGGTCAGGCCCGCGAACTGCGCGATTCCCTGTCGCCTTCAACTCTGATTATTGGCAATGGTGATGTAATCAGCCGCCAGCAGGCTGAGGAAATCGCCGAAAAACATCAGCTAGATGGGGTAATGATTGGCCGCGGCGTTTTCCACGACCCATTTATATTTTCGGAAAAAAGCCCTTGGGCTGGCTGGACTAAACAACAAAAACTGGAGCTTTTTGCCCGGCACATCCAGCTTTACATTGATACATATAAAGACAATGAGCGCCGCTTCGAAGCCCTGCGCAAATTTTGCAAAGTTTATATCAATGGCTTCGACGGAGCCTCCGAACTGCGAGCCAAATTCATGGAAACCAAAACACCACAAGATGCGCTTACCGTTTTGCGAGAGGATTCGCAAAAATTTTTTTAGGGGTCCCCATTGTTTGAGGATAAACAATGGGGTAGAGCGTAAGAGCGTGCGAAAGCTGGAAGTAAAACAGCCTCCGGTGTTTTACGGAAGCTGTAGTCACGGTCTAAGCTGGTGGGGGTGCTTGGATTTGAACCAAGGACCAAAGGATTATGAGTCCTCTGCTCTAACCACTGAGCTACACCCCCATGAACAGAGGTAATTATACCAATAACGCCAGCTAATTTATAATAGTTGGGGATGTTTGATGAAATAAAAAATGCCCTAACTGGCAAAAAAGCCAAACAGCTGACTGATGTCCGCAACATCGGCCTGTATATTTTTGGCATCGTTATTGTGGCCATCGCCTGGAGCGGTGCCAAAACCGTTCAGAGTAATTACGAGCTGCAGAAAAAAATCGCCACCCTCCAGCAGGAAAACGCCGTTCTGCATTTACAGAACGGGAACATTTATCTGCAGAATAAATACTATGAAACCGACCAGTATTTAGAGCTATCAGCCCGGCAAAAC
>Ga0070682_100000501_pt1 | contig 24595 bp, 20 predicted proteins | sample KBSC63LmetaG_FD_64668 | JGI IMG/M metagenome (GOLD analysis project Ga0070682, IMG submission 64668) | Corn rhizosphere microbial communities from Kellogg Biological Station, Michigan, USA - KBS C6-3L metaG | ecosystem: Host-associated > Plants > Roots > Rhizosphere | place: USA: Michigan...
GGCTTGTGCTTTTTCGGCGCCCACGCCCGCGGCAGAGCGCTGCGGCCCCACCGAAAGAAGTTGAGCGGGAAGGGTGACCGGACCCCCTATGGCGTGCGGACTGCCGGCATTAAGTGATCTGGCTGACCGGCCGATAAAAGCCGGGATGTTCGACATCGATTCAGCGCTGCGCACGATGGTGGAGCGGGGCGGCTCCGACTTGCACGTGAAGGTGGGCGTGCCGCCGACCGTGCGGCTGCACGGCGAGTTGTGCCCCCTCGAGGGCTATCAGCCGTTGGAGCCGAAGGACACCGAACAGGCCTTTCAGGACGTCGCCGAGGTGCGGTCGCTGACCGAATTCGAGGAATCGGGGGAGGCGGACTTCTCCTACTCGATCCCCGGGCTCAGCCGCTTCCGCGTCAACACCTTCAAGCAGCGCGGCTCGATCTCGATCGTCTGCCGGGCGATCCCGTTCGAAATCCGCTCGGTCGAGGACCTGGGGCTGCCGCCGGTGGTGACCAAGCTGGCCGAGGAGCAGCGCGGGATCATCCTCGTCACCGGCACCACCGGCTCGGGCAAGAGCACGACGCTGGCGGCGATGATCGACCACATCAACCGCACCCGGACCGACCACATCATCACCCTCGAGGACCCGATCGAGTACCTGCACGAAGACAAAGGCTCGATCGTCAACCAGCGCGAAGTCGGTTCCGACACCGAAAGCTTCGGACGGGCGATGCGCCGCGTCCTGCGTCAGGACCCCGACTGCATCCTGATCGGCGAGATGCGCGACGAGGAGACCGTGCGGACCGCCCTCTCGGCGGCCGAGACCGGCCACCTCGTGCTCTCGACCGTCCACACCCTGGACGCGACCGAGACGATCAACCGCATCGTCGACTTCTTCCCGCCCCACCTCCAGCACCAGGCCCGCGTGATGCTGGCGGCGACCCTGAAGGGGGCGATCGCCCAGCGCCTCGTCCCCGACGTCACCGGCGACGGCCGCGTCCCCGCCTCGGAGATCATGGTCGTCACCGGCCGGGTCAAGGACCTGATCATGAACCCGGAGGAGACCGGCAAGATCACCGAGGTGATCTCCGAGGGGGAGTACTACGGCATGCGCACCTTCGACCAGTCCCTGCTCCAGTACGTGATGGAGGGCAAGGTCTCCGAGCACGTCGCCCTCGAGTACGCCTCCAGCCCGCACGACTTCAAACTGATGCTGGCGGCCGGCGGCCAGCGCGCTAGCGGGATCGAGCAGCTCGAGCCTCAGGCTGCGTCTTAGTACGGGCGTCCAGATTCCCCGATTCGGACGAGGGTTGCTCAAGGGCAGCCTCCCAATTGACGATCAGGTCCGGTGATGGCAGCGATCGACCGCTTTATCTTGCTCGTTCGGGACCTGCGTCGGGGCGAGCGCGGCATGGCGCTGCCGACCACGCTCTTCGTAATGGTCACCGGCATCGCCCTGGCGGGCACCGCGGTGATGTCGACGGTCAACGTGCAGCAGGAAACCCATCGGGATTCGGCGACGAAGAGCGCGATCGCCGTCGCCGACGCCGGCGCCAACATCGCTCGCTCCCGCATCGATCGCTACGCGACGGTGCTGGCGACGAAACCGTGCTTGAAGAAAGGCAGCACCGGGATGCTCGAAGGGACGGTTGCCGAAAGCGACGGCTGGTGCCCCGCGGTCGAAGGGACGGTCGGCGGTGGGCGCTATTCGTACCGCGTCAGCCCCGCCGGCTCCACTTGCGGTGAATACAAGCTCTGCGTCGTCTCGACCGGAACGGTGAGCGAAGCCAGCCGTCGGATCGAGGTCGCCTACGAAGAATCGGCGATCCAGGAAACGATCGAAGAAGAAACCACCGGCGAAACCACCACCGGCGAAGAAAGCACTTCCACCGGCTCGGAAGGCAGCTCCGTCATCGTCGAAGGCCTGATCGGCCTCAACGACATCAAGATCAAGGGCAACGCCGACGTGCGGGTCGGGGTGGGGACCAACGGCAACGTGATCGCCGAAGGCAACGCCACGGTCTGCAACGACGTCCGCCACGGCACCGGCAAGAAATTCGAAAAAACCGGCAACGCCAAACAGTGCACCGGCTATCACGAAACCGAAGGCAACAAGACCCTGCCTCCGGTGACCAGCTTCATGCCGTCCAACATCGCCACGACCAACTCCAACTACCGGCTGGTCAAGTGCACGAAGACGAAACCGGTGGCGGAACCGACCGGTTGCGAACTGGACACCTACGGTCCCGGCTCCCGCACCAGCACCACCCCCTGGAATCCCACGACCAGGAAGATCGACCTCGGCGGTAACTCGACGCTCACCGTCACCGGCGGGGACTACTGGATCTGCCAGCTGGAAATGACCGGCAACTCACAGCTGATCGTCGGCGCCGGCGCGAAAGTCCGGTTCTTCTTCGACACGCCCGAACATTGCGGGCTGTCATCAGGAGCGACCCAGATCCAGCTGACCGGCAACACCCGGATCTCGGCGACCGGCTACCAGGCGTCCGCAAGCGGATCGATGCCCGGCTTCTACCTGCTCGGCTCCGCCACGGTGCCGACGACCGTCAACATCACCGGGAACCTGGGGACCATCGACGAGTTCGTCATCTACGGGCCCAACACGACGGTCAACCTCTCCGGCAACGCCACCTACAAAGGCATCATCGCCGGCAAGGAAATCACCCTCGAAGGCAATCCCAGGGTGGAAAACGACGCCGGCTACAAACCGCCGGTCGAAATCGCCCCGGTCACCGAAGTCAGCAAACCGTCCGAAGGCGAAAAAACCACCGGCGAAACCAAAAAAACGACGGTGACGACGGCGCGCTACTACACCCCCCAGTTCTACGTCGAATGCACCGGCACGGCAGCGGCCGGATCGGCGCCCAACGCCAGCTGCTAGCCCGGACCCCTCCCTCCAGCTTCGCCGTGGGAAGGGCGTCGCGGGACTCAAGCTTCGGCTCGACTTTGTCGAGCTACTAACTGGACGTATGAGGGAGAAACTCAACGAAAACCCCATGATGCAGGCGGCTGTGGTCGGCGTCCTGCTGCTCCTCGTCGGGATCTTCCTGATGACCTCGATGGGCGGCGGCGAAAAAGCCGAAACCGAAACGAGCGCGCCACTCGAAGGCCCCAGCGCCGAAAGCGCTGCCGAACCGTCGGCAAGCCTCTCCACCGCGCTGGCGATGGTCAACCAGGCCTCGGCCGGCTCCGCCCGTCCGCTCCCCACGCCCGTGCTCGCGGCCTGGAACGCGGACAAGACCGTCGTCCTGCTCTTCGTCCACGACGGCGGCATCGACGACAAGCTGGTCGCCTCTGCCACGAGGCAACTCACTGCCCTCCCCGAAGCGGCGGTCTTCATCGTCCCTGCCCATCAGATCTCCCGCTATGCGCCGATCACCGAGGGGGTGGGCGTCAACCGCGTCCCGGCCCTCGTCGTCGTGCGCCCCAAGAGCCTCCACCAGACGACCCCCTCGGCTTCCGTCAACTACGGCTTCCAGAGCGGGGAGAGCATCGTCCAAGCCGTGATCGACGCCGGCTACAAGGGACCCACGCTCAGTTATCACCCGTGAGGAGGAGTTGAGCATGGACTCGCGTGACTTTCCCGCGCATCTTCGTCCAGTCCCCGACTCCGGCGACTCCACCGCGCCCGCGCTCGATCCGACCGCAAGCGGGACGCCGGGGCTGACCCCGCCGCTGCACCGCGGGCGCTCCAGCGGCTTCGTCACCGACGTGCTGGTCGACCTCGGGTTCGTCGGCGAAGACCGCGCTCGCCAGGCGATCGAAGAAGCGCGCACCGCCGGCCAGCCGCCCGAGCGGCTGCTCCTCGAGCAGGGGGCGGTCGACGCCGACCAGTTCTCCCGGGCGGTGGCCGAGCGCTACGGGCTCGACCACATCGACCTCTCCGCCTACCAGATGGACATGGCGGCGGCGAACCTGATCTCGGTCAACACCGCGCGCCGCTACAAGGCGATCCCGGTCGGGTACGTCGACAAACAGACGCTGCTGGTGGCGATGTCGGACCCGACCAACGTCCTCGCGGTCGACGACATCCAGATCGCGACCGCGCTCGACTGCCGCGTCGCGGTCGCCACCGAGGAGGACATCGATGCGCTGATCACCCGCCTCAACACGCTCCAGAGCGCGGTCACCGAGACGGCCGCGGTCGACGAGGAAGACGACGAGCTCGCCGAAGTCAGCGACATCGAAGTCAGCGCCGAAGACGCGCCGGTGATCAAGCTCGTCTACAGCATCCTCGGCCAGGCGGTGGGCGAGGGCGCCTCCGACGTCCACTTCGAGACCGGCGAAGGGGAGATGCGCGTCCGCTTCCGGGTCGACGGCGTCCTGCGTGAGGCGGCGCACGTGCCGAAGCGGATGATCAACGCGGTCATCTCCCGCGTGAAGATCATGAGCGACCTCAACATCGCCGAGAAGCGGGTGCCCCAGGACGGCCGCGTCAGCATCACCGTCGAGGATCGCCGCGTCGACCTGCGTATCACCACGCTGCCGACGCAGCGCGGAGAGGGGGCGACGATCCGCATCCTCGACAAAGACAACGCGCAGCGCTCGCTCGACGAACTCGGCATGGCCGGCGACGCCCGTTCGCGCTTCGAGGAGGCTTTCCATCAGGCCTACGGCGCCGTCCTCGTCACCGGCCCGACCGGCTCCGGTAAGTCGACCACGCTCTACGCGGCGCTGCAGGACCTCAACTGCATCGAGAAGAACATCATCACGATCGAGGACCCGGTCGAGTACCAGCTCAACGGGGTCAACCAGATCAACGTCAACCGCAAGGCCGGCCTCGACTTCGCCACCGGCCTGCGCTCGATCCTCCGCGCCGATCCCGACGTCGTCATGGTCGGCGAGATCCGCGACGGCGAGACCGCGCGAATCGCGATCGAGGCCGCCCTCACCGGCCACCTGATGCTGACGACCTTGCACACGAACGACGCCCCCGGCGCGATCACCCGCCTCAACAAGATGGGGATCGAGTCCTTCCTGACCGCCTCGGCGGTCGACTGCGTCGTCGCCCAGCGGCTCGCCCGCAAGCTCTGCAGCCACTGCAAGAAGCGGGCGATCGTGCCAGTGGAGGCGCTCGCCGACGCGGGGGTTCGCGCCAGCGTCGAGATCGAGGCCTACGAGCCGGCCGGCTGCGCCCGCTGCAACCAGAGCGGCTACCGCGGCAGGGTCGGGATCTACTCGGTGATGAAGATGGGCGAGAAGATCAAGGAGATGACGGTGGCGCAGGCCTCCGAGGCCGAAATCGACGCCGTCGCCCGCCAGGAAGGCATGTTCACGCTGCGCGAAGACGGCATCGCCAAGGTCCGCAGCGGCCTCACCAGCCTCGAGGAGGTCATTCGTGTCACCGCTTAAGGAATCTGCTTAGGGGACCGATCTAGTGCCCATGGACTTCGACTTCGCAGAGGTCCTGCGCCGCATGGTCGAGGCGCGGGCCTCCGACGTGCACCTCACCCCGGGCTTTCCGCCGGCGATCCGCGACAAGGGCAAGATCACCCCGATGGACGGGTTCCCCGTCCTCACCGGCCAGGAGACCCGCGAGGTCGTCTTCAGCATCCTCAACGACGACCAGCGCAAACGCTTCGAGAACCACAAACAGCTCGACTTCGCCTACGCGATCCCGAACGTGGCCCGCTTCCGCGTCAACTGCTTCTTCCAGCGCGGCGCCGTCAGCGCCGCCTTCCGCTTTGTCCCGCAGGAGATCCCGGCGCTCGACTCCCTCGGGGTGCCGCCGGTTCTGCGCGAGCTGACGGAGAAACCGCGCGGCTTCGTCCTCGTCACCGGCCCCACCGGGTCGGGCAAGAGCACGACCCTGGCGGCGATGATCGACGTGATCAACCGCGGGCGCCAGGACCACATCCTCACGATCGAGGACCCGATCGAGTTCCTGCACCGGCACAAAAAGTCGATCGTCAACCAGCGCGAGGTCGGCTCCGACGCCGAGGACTTCGCGCTCGGCCTCAAAGCCGCCCTGCGAGAGGACCCCGACGTGATCCTGGTCGGCGAGATGCGCGACCTCGAGACGATCTCGACCGCTCTGACCGCGGCCGAGACCGGCCACCTCGTCTTCGCCACCCTCCACACCCAGTCGACGGCGCAGACCGTGGACAGGATCATCGACGTCTTCCCGCCAGAGCAGCAGGGCCAGGTGCGGACCCAGCTCTCGATCGCGTTGCAGGGCATCGTCACCCAGCAGCTGCTTCCCACCGCCGACGGGATGGGCCGGACCGTTGCCTGCGAGGTGCTGGTGCCGACGCCGGCGATCCGCAACCTGATCCGCGAGGGAAAGACCCACCAGATCTACGCCGCCGTGCAGACTTCCGGCGCCGTCGGCATGCAGACGATGGACGCCGACCTGGCGCGCCTGGTGCGGGCCGGGACGATCACCCGGGCGATGGCCGAGCAGCGCGCCTCGGTGCCCGAGGAGCTCAAGCGCGTGCTCGGAGGCGCGCCGATCGAGCCGCCGGCCGCACTCCCGGGCGCGAGGGGCCACGGCGCCGCCCCGAGCCCCTCGGACGGGCCTCCCGGCAACGGCATCCTGCAGGCGCCGCCGCCGCAGACGGCGCAGGAGCCCGCTGTCGCGGCCGTGCCCCCCGCCAACCCCCAGGGGCAGTAGCCGATGTCGGGCGCGACCACCTTCGCCTTCCGGGCGATGGACCTCGCGGGGACCGCGACCGCCGGCGAGGTCGAGGCCGAGTCCAAGTCGCAGGTCACCGAGCAGCTGCGGCAGCGTGGGCTGATCGTCCTCGACGTCAGCGAGAAGAGCGAGCCGTTCAAAATCGAGGATCTCTGGCGCCAGTGGAAGAGCGTCGACATGCGCGAGCTCGCGGTCTTCTCCCGGCAGTTCGCGACGCTCGTCAAGTCCGGCATGCCGATGCTTCGCACGCTGCACTCGCTGGAGGAGCAGACCCAGGACGAAGAGATCAAAGAGGCGACCGCCGGCATCCGCGCCGACGTCGAGGCGGGGAGCACTCTCGAGCAGGCGATGGCCCGGCACCCGAGGGTCTTCGACCGGCTCTTCCGGGCGATGGTCCGCTCCGGCGAGCAGTCGGGGCGGCTCGAGGACGCGCTCGACCGCATCGCCTTCCAGGTCGAGAAAACCGACGCCCTGCGCCGCCAGGTGAAATCGGCGCTGATGTACCCGGCGCTCGTCTTCTCGGTCGCCGTGATCGCCCTGGTCGCGATCGTCGTCTTCGTGATCCCGGTCTTCGTCGGCGTCTTCAAAGAAATCGCCGAAGAACACCCCGGGGAAAGCTCCTCGCTGCCGCCGCCCACGCAGCTCTGCGTCGGCGTCTCCAACGCGCTGACGGGCTACTGGTTCGTGATCATCCCCGCCCTCGTGGTCGGGGCCATCCTCTTCTTTCGCTGGAAGCGGACCGTCAAAGGCAAAGAAACTTTGGACCGCTATGTCCTGCGCATCCCCTTCAAGATCGGAGACGTGATCCAGAAAGTGGCGCTCGCCCGCTGGTCGCGCACCTTCTCCGGCGCCGTCTCCTCCGGCGTGCCGATGCTGCAGGCGATCAAACTCACCGGCGAGACCGCCGGCAACGTCGTCGTCGAACAGGCGATGGACGACGTCTACGCCTCGGTCAAGCGCGGCGGCTCGCTGGCCGGGCCGATCGAACAGAACCCGATCTTCCCGCCGATGGTCGGCCACATGGTTGCGGTCGGCGAGGAAACCGGTCAGCTCGAGCACATGATGAGCAAGATCGCCGACTTCTACGAGGCCGAGGTCGACGCCAAGGTGAAGGCGCTGACGGCGCTGATCGAGCCGTTGATGATCGTCTTCGTCGGCAGCATGGTCGGCTTCATCGTGATCTCGATGTACCTGCCGCTGATCAGCCTCTACGAAAAGATCCGCTGAGGCTCCGGTCCCTCGCTCCGGCGGCTGCGACCGCCTGGGCGTAGAAGGCGACTTCGATCTGCCTGCGGGCGCCGCCGATCTCGAAGGAGACCGAGCGCGCCTGCGGGGCGAGCGCGAACGGCGCGGGTAAGTCGGCGTCTTTGCCGGCTCGCAGGATCAGACCGTCTTCGGCGGTGCCGGGGACCACTCGCCAGGAGCGGCCGCCGTCGACGGTCGCCCAACGGTTGCGGGCGCGGTAGAGCGTGGTGCGAAGCGCTTCCAAGCCTTCGACTCCGAGGCCGCGGATGCGGGCGAAGACGATCTGTCCGGCGGCGGCCGTGGGAACGCGGACGGTGGCCCCAGTTTCCGCCTCCACCCGGGTCAGGAGGTGCGCGGTGCCGCAGCGATCCGGCGTGGGGTAGAGGACCTGCCAGGCGCTCGTGGTGCGGACCTGCCGGTAATGGCAGAGCATCGCTCGCGCTGCCGCCGGGGGGTCCCATGCTTCGTAGCGGTTGTCGATCGAGGCGCCGATCGAGCCGGCGAAAGCGGCGGTGTTCTGCCGCAGGATCGCGGTGGGGCGCCCTGGATCCGACAGCGCCGCGGCGTTCAGCCCATCGAGGCGTGACGTGTAGGCCTGGTAGCCCTGGATCACCGGCAGCGGTTGCCAGTCGAGTCGGTAGGCCCAGGCGGCGCCGATTTCCCACGGCTCGACGTCGACCGTGCGCCCGCGCAGCAGGGCAAGGTCCCGGGGGTCGAGGCGATAGGTGGAGACCATCCTTTCCGCGCCTTCCCGTTCGAGCGCGTCCCTTTCGCTCGGCGAGGCGAGCGCTCGCAGTCCTTCCCGCAGGTATTCGACGTGGTCTCCCGGTTCGAGCGCGCGCCAAAGCGAAGGGGTGTGAAGGGTGGCGAGGGTGAGGATCGCGAGGGAAGCGAGCAGGGCGGCGGGCGGCGTCCCTTGCGGCAACCGCCCCAGCCGCCGCGGCAATCGCCAGGCGATCGCGACCGCGGCGCCCAGCATCAGTGGGAAGAAGTCGGAGGCGTTGCCGAGGCCCTGGCGGACGAAGGACTGCTTGAACATGGCAAAACCGAAGACGGCGAGGAGGGAGACGGCGGCGAGGCGCCTGGGGGCCGGATCCCTCCACGTTGCCACCGTCGCCGCGGCGACGAGGAGGACGATCGACGCGATCGCCCACGGACGCTCCCAGCCGACGTCGGCGATGTCGGTGCCCATCGCCTGCGAGTAGCCCGTCAGGACCTGGAGCGAGTTGGCGGCGAAGTGGGGGATAGCGGCCAGGGTCTGTCCGGTTCCGAACCAGGCCGCCGCCAAGACGACGAGGAAGGTCGCGCCGAACAGGGGCAGGTGCAGCCGCCGCCGCTCGAGCCCCAGCAGGGCGATCAGGCACAGCGCCGTGACCGTCAGGCCGAAGTTGAGTTTCCCGAGCAGCTCGACCGCGGCGAGGGTGCCGCCGCCGACGGCGATCAGCCATGGCGCCCTTGCCGGCGGGCGCTCGCTGAGGGCGCCGACGCAGAGCACGAGGGTGAGGAGGACGGCGGCTGCCTCCAGATAGCCGACGACAAGCAGGAGGTAGACCCCAGCGGCGGCGAGCGGCACCGGCAGCGCCCGCCGGGCCGCCCAGACGAGCGAGGTCGCGAGCGCGGCGTAGATCAGCGCCCGGTAGAGGAAGGCGACGCACCAGAGGCCGCCGTCGTAGAGGGCGGGGTGCTCGAGGAAGCCGAGGGGCCCGTAGGTGAAGACGAACTGGGTGCCGAAGTGGAGGCCGTTCTGCAGGGCCATGTAGAGGCCGGCGACCCAGGAGGCGTCCGGTCCGACGGTGGGGACCTGGGACTCGATCGGCCAGGTGAGGGCGGCGAGCAGAACGCCGAGGAACGGAGTCGAGAGGAGGACGGCGGCGACCCGCTCGATCCCAGCCGTTCCCTGGGCTGCCTTTGCCACCGCTTTGGATTCTTCGGCGGAGCCATGTGCCCTGCTCAATCCGCGACGGCAATTTGTCGATACCCGTGCCATGACCGGCCTGGCCGAACGGTTGATGCCGTATGCGCTGATTTCGGCAATCAGCGCCTGGCTGTCGCTGCAGATCGGCTCGATGGGAGATTGGCGCGGCGACACCTGGCCGGCGGTCCACCAGCTCGCCCAGGGCGACATCACCGGTTATCTGCACGCGAAGGCGATGATGGGGCCGTTCGCCACGCTCGTGCAGGCGCCGTTCGTGGCGATCTCCGGCGCGAGTGGGCTGGAGGCGTACCGCTGGGCGGCCTTTCCCTGCCTTCTGGCGGCGGGCCTGCTGGGGATCGAGCTGTCGAAGGCCGCGCAGCGGCGAGGGCAGGGGGCGTTCGCCCGCGTGGTGCTGCCGGCCCTCTGCCTCCTCAACCCGCTCACCTTCCAGGCGCTGGCATCAGGGCACCCCGAGGAGATCCTCACGGCTGCCCTTGCGGTTTGGGCCGTCCTCGCGGCGGTGGAAGACAGGCCCTGGCGGACGGCCCTGCTCCTCGGCCTCGCGATCGCCTCCAAGCAGTGGGCGGTGATGGCGGTCCTGCCGGCGCTGATGGCGCTCCCGGCTCGCCGCCTCAGGGTCGCGTTCGGAGCGGCTGCCGTGGTGTTTGCGCTCCTCCTGCCCACCCTCGTGGTCGCACCTTCGACCTTCTTCGACGTACAGCGCCATGCGGCCTCGGCCGGGCACGTGGTGGGGCCCTGGAGCCTCTGGTACCCGTTCGCGTCGGTGCAGACGGAGACCTACGCGGTGAGTGGGGAACACTTGGCAGCCCAGGTGCACCACGCACCGCCGCTCGCAGGGGCGCTCTCGCATCCGCTGATCGTTCTGCTGTGGCTGCTTTTGCCGGCGGCGCTGGTGCTGAGGCGCCGGACCTTCCGGCTGCAGGGTGATGAAGCGATGGTGCTCCTGGCGCTCCTGGCGCTGTTGCGCTGCGTGCTCGATCCCGTCGACAACCTCTACTACCAGGCGCCGATCCTGCTGGCAGTCGTCGGCTGGGACGCTCTCTCCAGCCGTGGGTCTCCGTACCGGAGCCTGGCTGCGGCCGGCGCCGCCCTGCTTCTCTGGCGGCTGGCCCACCATCCGGTCCAGCCCGCGCAGCTGAACGCCGTCTACCTTCTGGTCGCGACTGGAGGCCTGGTGGCGATCGCCTCATCGTTTTTGGGGCGCCCAACCTGGACGGGCGTTCCACGCATAAAACTTTTCGCGGGACTAACTCCTAATTCTGGGGATTAAGGAAACCGCTGCAGCTACCGATGTAGGCGCTGTGATGAATCTGCCAGCGCTTCGGTGCAAAAGGCAAACCCGTCGTGAGGCGGGGGCGCAAAGCCGTCGGAACTCCCTTGGAGTCAGCCGGGCTACCACCGGGGTCGACAGACACCACGTGGCTTCACGCGACGGGGCTCTGGCTCTAACGATTAGGACCATAGGAGGTCACTAATGTCAGTCCAGAATCTCCGGGCCCGGCTTGGCGCTCGGCTCAGCGGCGATAGCGAGGCAGGCTTCACCCTGATCGAGCTCCTCGTCGTGATGCTCATCCTCGGAATCCTGGCCGCGATTGCGCTGCCGGCATTCTTCAACCAGCGCGAAAAGGCCACCGACTCGCAGGCCAAGGAGTACGCACACTCCGCTCAGGTCGCGGCCGAGACCTACGCCACCGAAAACGCGGGGACGTACAAAGGTGTCGAACCCTCGATCCTTACCAACATCGAGCCGACCCTGAACGGGGCCGTGAAACTCGAAGCGAAAGCGATCGAATCCGACAAAGGCTACGAAATCGCGGTCGAATCGTCGACGGGCAACGTGTTCACGATCAAACGGAACGCGGAATCCAAAACCTTCCTTACCTGCACCGCAAAAGGTAAAGCTGGTTGCCCGCCGAGCGGCGAATGGGCCAAATAGGCCTCTGATCGAAGTCGCTCACTTGGCCTAGCCAAGCGCGAAGTACCGGGGGCGGGCCATCTGGCCCGCCCCCGGTCTTTTGCAGGGCCCAGAGGGCTAAGAGAAACCCCGATTGCAGCCGATAGAGCATTGATGCCGGCGATGCCGAAACTGCCCCTCTGCCTGGCGCTGATCGCGCTGGCCGCGCTTCTGGCCGCTCCTGGCGCCGAGGCCGCGTTCTCGGTCAGCTACAAGGGCTCCTCGCTCGACGGCGAAGCCGTCTTCTTCGAAACCGAAGAATCGCTGGTGGCCGGCGACACCGACACCAAGCGCGACGTCTACGAGCGCTACTACGACGCCGAACCTGGAATCGAAAGCTACGTGACCCGCGAGGTCTCGCTGGGCCCCGCCGGCGGCAACGATGCCTACAACGCCACCTTCGAGAAGACCAACGAACTCGGGACCAAAGTCTTCTTCTCGACCGGCGAGTCGCTGGTCGGGGAAGACACGGACCTCAAGACCGACGTCTACATGCGGGACCTGGAAACGGGGACGACGACGCTCGTCTCCCAGGGCGAGGAAGCGTGCAAGCCCGGCTGCGGTAACCAACCGATCGACGCGGGGTTCGCCGGAGCGAGCCTGGACGGGACGGAGGTCTTCTTCGTCACCGAAGAGCGGCTGGCGGCCGGCGACACCGACAACTCGGTGGACCTCTACGTTCGCGATCTCGAAGACGAAACGACGAGCCTCGTCTCCGCGGGAGAAGCACCGTGCGCCCCGTCATGCGGCAACGGCGCTTTCCCCGCCGCCCTGCGCGGGATCTCCGCCGACGGGTCGCATGCCTACTTCACCACCGACGAGCCCCTTTCCAACGCCGACACCGATTCGACCGGTGACATCTATTCCCGTGACGTGACGACCGGCACGACCAGCCTGGTCTCACGCGGCGGCGAAGGCTGTGCGCCGAGCTGCGGCAACGGGGGGCAGGTGCCGATCTTCCAGCGCAGCTCCGCGAACGGCTCCCGGGTCTTCTTCTCCACCGCCGAGCCCCTGGTCGGAGCCGACAGCGACAAAGCGACCGACATCTACGCCCGCGACCTGCCCGCCGGCCCGACGACCCTGATCTCCGGCGGAACGGCGGAAAATGAACCCGCCAGCTTCGCCTCGGCCTCGGCTGACGGGGCGCACGTCTTCTTCACCACCGCCGAGCCGCTCCTGCCGGCGGACGAAGACGCCACCAACGACGTCTACGAGTGGAACGGGGGGACCCTCGTCCTCGTCACCTCCTCGGCCTGCGCAAGCGAATGCGGCGTCGGCTTCGACGCCGCCAGCGCCGATTCGGAAACCGTCGTCTTCAGCACCGCGGGGCAGTTGGCGCCCGAAGACGAAGACAACCGGGTCGACGTCTATTCGCAGCAGGTCAGTGGGGGAGCGCCGACCCTCGTCTCGCGCGGAACCGGTTGCGGCGGCTGCGGCAACGGCCCCGCCGACGCTCGCTTCGACCGCGCTTCCGCCGACGCCGGCCGCGTGGTCTTCACCACCTCGGAAGTGCTCGCGGCCGACGACGGAGACGAAGAAGACGACATCTACGCCCGCGACGTGGCGGCTGAAGAAACGAGCCTGATCACCACCTCGCCGAGCTACTGCCCGCTGAAAAAAGGCAACTGCGGCGCCACCTTCGTCGATGCGTCCAGCGATGGCAGCAGGGTCTTCTTCACGACGGTCGAGCGCTTCACGCTCGAAGACGGGGACAACGAAGTCGACGTCTACGAACGCTTTCTCGGCGCCACGCCGGATGAAAACGTGACCCGGCTCGTCTCGACGGGCAACGACCCCAACCTGGAACTGGGCCCTTCGGCGCCGAACCTGAAGGAAACGAGCCCGCCTTCGCCCGCTGCCTCCACCAGCCCGAAGATCCTCGGCGAAGCCGAGGCCGGGTCGATCGTCAAGGTCTACACCACCTCCAACTGCTCGGGCGAACCCGTCGCCCATGGCACGGCTGCGGAACTGGAAGCCCCGGGCATCACCGTTACCGCGCCGACGGGACAGACGACGAAATACTTTGCGAGCGCCGAAGCCGAAGGCTTCGTCTCGCTCTGTTCGGCGTCGATCTCCTACACCCAGGAAAGCGGGACCTCCGGCGGTGGTGGCGAAGGCGGTGGTTCGAGTGGCGGAGGTGGAGGCTCGAGCAGCGGCCCGGTAGTGACGACCACGACCATCGGTGGCAACACGCCCAAAACGGCATTCACTTACGTCACGCCGAAGACGCGGATCACCTTCGCCCCCGCGGCGAAGACGCGCAGCCGCAGCCCCGTCTTCCGCTTCGTCGACGCGACCGGCCAGCCGGGGACGAAGTTCAGCTGCAAGCTCGACCACCACGCCTGGAAGCGGTGCAAGTCGCCGCTGCGGTTGAAGCGGGTGAACCGCGGGGCCCACGTGCTCGAGATCAAGGCGGTCAACGCCGTGGGCGCCTCCGAGCCCCGTCCCGTCAAGCGGAAGTTCAAGGTGGTGCCCCGATGATCGGGCGGCTGCGCAGGCGAATCCGCGCGCTCGACTCCGAGGCGGGGATGACCTTGATCGAGCTCCTCGTCGCGATGGTCATGGCCATGGTGGTCGTCGGCGGTGCGAGCGCGATGCTGATCAGCGCCATCAGCAAGCAGCCGGAACAGAGCAAACAGGCGCAGAGCATCTCCACCGCCCGTTACGAGCTCGAACGGATCACGCGGGACCTGCGCAACGGGGTCAACGTCACCGCCACTGCCTCGAACAGCGTCTCGTTCGTCGCCCGGGTGAGGCGGACGACCTGCGGCGGATCGGTTCCAAGCAGCTCCACCGCGCCGGCGATCCAGTGCCAGATCCTCTACAGCTGTACGACCACGACCTGCACCCGCACCGAACGAGAAGTGGGGCAGACGAGTGGTGGTGCGTCGTCGACGGTCGTCACCGGCATCAACTCCTCTGAAGTCTTCTGCTTCGTTCCCAGCACCAACAGCGATCCGACGGAATGCGGGACGGCGAAAGGGGGCACGTCACCCACCTACGTCGGCGTCACCCTCCGCGTCCCCAATCCGTCGCGCTCGGGCTCCCTGACCATCTCCGATGGCGCCACCCTGCGAGGCGCGGCGTTCTCATGACCATGTGGCGGCGACCGGCATCGACTGACGCCCTTCGCGAAGAGGGCGGGTTCACGATCATCGAGGTGCTGATCGCGGGAATGATCCTCGTCCTGGCCTCCGCTGCCGTGTTCGGGATGCTGGCCACCGCGGTCCGCAACGGAGCCCGAGCCGAGTCGACCCAGGTGGCGCTCGACCGGGCCCAGCAGGAGATGGAGAAACTGCACAGCCTCAGCTACGAAGAACTGGCGCTGAAAAAAACCCCGGGCTACGTGGCCAGCACGAAAGACCCCAACCATCGGGTGCTCAACGGGGGCTTTGCCCTGCAGCGCGAACCGCCGAGCGAATACGCGCCGATGGTCGTCAACGGAGGCCGCCTCGAACACGGCGAAAACAGCGAAGAAAAAGTCATCGAAAAGGGTGTGATCAACCCGGGCCCGATCGCGTTCCAGACCGGCGACGTGAAGGGCCACATCTACCGCTACATCGTCTGGCGCAACGACAAAAGCTGTCCGGAAACGAGCACCGAAAACATCTGCCCCGGCACCCAGGACTACAAACAGCTGATCGTCGCGGTGAAGCTCGACTCGACGGGTAGCGAACCCGCCGAACGCGGCTACGTGGAAGTGCAGTCGGCGGTCCTCAACCCCGATCTGGCGGCGGAACCATCCAGCGGCGGAAGCGGCGGCACCGGTGGCAGTGGCGGTGGTGGGGGGACCGGCGGAGGTGGCAGCAGTGGCGGAACCGGGACCGCGGTGACCGCCGAGCAGTTCTTCCTCACCGATACGCCCTGCGCCGCTTCCGGGGCGACCGTGCACGAAGAAATCACCGGCGATCACCTGCTCCACAACACCCTCGGCACCTGCGCCAGCGGACCGCATACCGGGACGACGATCGGGGCCCCCGATGCGCTGCTCCTCGGCGCCCCGCCCGACCCCGCCCCTGAAGACGAAACCAACCCGGCGCTCTACGACTACTCCAACGACGGCTACCTCGAGCCCACCCCCGACACCGACAAGGGCGTCCAGATCAAACGCGACGACACCAGCGGCTGCCACTACAGCCCGACGGGCACGGTGCACCCCGAGTCCCAGGCGCACCGCTGGGTGACCGATCCCTTCGCCGAAGCGTTCCAGATGAACGGCCGGGTGACGATCGAGTTCTACACGCGAACCCTGAACGACGCGCTCTACCACGGCACCCTGTGCATCTACCTCTTCGACCGCCACGAAACCGGCTCCGGCAGCTCGACCGTTGCCACCGACTCCCTCTTCCAGGACAAGGAAACGGGTCTGGCCTACTGGACCTACACGCCGCAGGGAAACGGGTTCTGGCCGCGAAACGCATGGACCAAGGTGCGCGTGCCGATGGAATTCCCAGCAGCCCCCTACACGGTTCCCGCCGGTGACCGGATCGGCGTCGCGCTCAGCGTCGACCCCGGCAACACCGACGCGGAAGCGATCCCGATCATGTACGACCACCCGAACGACCCGACGCGTATCGAGGTCGACACCACGACCCCGACCGACGGGGGCTGAGATTGCCCGCCGCCCCCGCGGCGGTCATTGCCTTCGTCGCAGGGCTGATGGCCGGGAGCTTCGTGACCGTGGTCGCCCACCGAGTCCCGCGCGGTGAATCGATCGTGGGCCCCCGCTCGCGCTGCCCGGCCTGCGGCGCCCAGATCCCCGCTTACGCGAACGTCCCGGTCATCTCCTGGGTGGCGCTGCGGGGGCGGGCGCGCTGCTGCGGCGCCGCGATCTCGGCCCGGTACCCGCTGACCGAGCTCAGCCTCGGCGTCCTCTACCTCCTGACCGTGCTCGTGCTCTGGGGCGACGCGGGCGACGTGGCGCTCGGGCTCGTCTTCGTGACCACGCTCGTAGCGGTCACGCTGACCGACCTCGAGCAGCGGATCATCCCCAACAAGATCCTGCTGGTCGCCGCGCTGCTCGGGGTGGCGATCGCCGCGTTCACGGATCCGGGCAGCCTGCCCGAGCGAGCAGCCGCGGCGGCCGCGGCGGGCGGGGTCCTCTTCCTCGCTGCGCTCGCCTATCCCCGCGGGATGGGCCTCGGCGACGTCAAGCTGGCGGCCGTGATGGGCCTCTTCCTCGGTCGTAACGTGGCCCCCGCGATCCTCGCCGCCCTCGTGGCCGGCTCGGCGGTCGGCCTCGCGATGATTGCCCGGGAGGGGGCTGCGGCCCGCAAGAAGGCGATTCCGTTCGGCCCGTTCCTCGCCTTCGGAGGGGTCGTCGGGCTCCTCCTCGGCGACCAGCTCGTCAACTGGTACCTGGGCACCTTCTAACAAGCGTCCAGGTTTTCCCAGAAATAAGTAGTTGCAGGGCAAAAGGTTTGCGGCCTTTCTGTCGATTCAAGGAGTCAGATGCGAACCAGCTTCGCCAGACCAAACCTGCAACTGCAGCTGACCCGGAAGAAGAAGACGGGTGGGGTTGCCGGCCTCGACATCGGGGCGGGCAGCGTCGCCGCGGTCGAAGTCCAGGGAAGCAACGGCACCACGCGCGTGACGGCGTCTGCGATCCAGCCGCTGGAGCCGGGGGCGTTCCACGAGGGAGAGGTCCTCGATTCCGACCGCCTCACCGCGGCGCTGAAGAAGCTCTTCTCCGAGAGCAAGCTCTCGAAGCGGGTGCGCCTGGGGATCGGGAACCAGCGCGTCATCGTCCGCACCGTGCGGCTGCCGGCGATCGAGAACCCCGACGAGATGGCGGCGGCCGTCCGCTTCCAGGCCCAGGAGCAGATTCCGATGCCGCTCGACCAGGCGGTGCTCGAGTACCAGGTCGTGGGGGGTGTGCCGGCCGAGGAGGGCGGCGCCGCTCAAGTCGACGTCGTCGTGGTCGCCGCTCGTCGCGACATGGTCTCCTCGTTCGTCGAACCGGTCCGGCGCGCGGGCCTCCATCCCGTCGGCGTAGACCTTTCGGCCTTCGCGATGATCCGGGCGCTCGCCAACGGCGCCGTCGTTAACGAAGGCGCCGAGCCGGGGGGGCGCCCCGACCAGGCGGTGCTCTACTGCAACATCGGCGACGTCACCAACCTGGCGGTCGCGCGCGGCCGTTCCTGTCTCTTCACGCGGGTCTCCTATGCCGGTCTCGAGTCGATCTCGGAGCGCCTGGCCACCACCCGCAACCTCAGCGGCGAACACGCGACCCAGTGGCTCTTCCACGTCGGCCTGCAGCGGCCGGTGGAGGAGATAGAGGGGGACCCGGAGATCGTCGCCGAGGCCCGGGGGGTCCTGATGGAAGGCGTCTCGACCCTGCTCGACGAGCTGCGCCTGTCGCTCGACTACTACGGCGCCCAGGAGGGGGCGCTGCCGGTCGGGGAAATCGTCCTCAGCGGCCCCGCCAGCGCCATCCCCGGACTTGCGGCTCGCATGGAGGAAGGGCTGGGAGCCGCGATCAGCATCTCCCGCCCCCAGGCGCTCGCCGGATTCGACGAACAGGCGGCGGCGCGCCTCACCCTGTCCTACGGCCTTGCCCTCGAGAGCTGAGCGATGCGCCCCGTCAACCTCATCCCACCCGACCAGCGCCGTGGCGACAGCGCGCAACTGCGTACCGGCCCGTTGCTCTACATCGTCCTCGGGGCGCTGGCGCTGATCCTGATCGGCGTGACGATGCTGGTCCTGACCGAAAACCAGGTCGCCGACAGCAAAGCCGAAGTCGTCAGCTTGAGGCACGAAGACGCGGCGGCGGAAGCGAAGGCGAAGAAGCTCTCCGCCTACGTGCAGTTCAGGACGCTGGCGGAACAGCGGATCGCCACCGTCGAAAGCCTGGCCGACAGCCGCTTCGACTGGGAGCGGGTGATGCGCGAACTCTCGCTGGTCCTGCCGAGCAACGTCTGGCTGACCGGCCTCTCGGCAAGCGCTTCCGCGGAATCGGCGGCTGGCGCCGAAGGCGGCGGCGAAGCATCCGGCCTGCGGGACACGGTTCCCGGCCCGGCGCTCGAACTCAACGGCTGCGCGGCGGGGCAGGAAGCGGTCGCTGAATTCGTCACGGCACTCAAAGACATCGACGGCGTCACCCGGGTGGGGGTCAGCTCCTCGGAACTGGCCAACAAATCCGGTGAGGCGGGAAGCGGCGAAGGCGGCGGCGAAGACTGCCGCACCCGCAACTTCATCGCCCAGTTCCAGCTCGTCGTCGCCTTCGACGCAGCGCCGGTGCCGGTCGGAGAAGAAACCGAAGCCGTCGTCACGACCGAATCGAGTGAAAGCTCCGAAAGCTCCGAAGAATCGAGCGAAGGGTCGGAAGGCTGATGAAGCTCGAGACGAAGAAGACGACGAACCTCGTGGTCGGCGGCATGGTGGTCGTCGCGGCGATCGCGATCGCTTTCTGGATGCTGCTGCTCAGCCCCAAGCGCGACGAAGTCAGCAAACTCGAAGGGCAGGTGACTCAGCTGGAAGGCTCGCTCGCCGAACACGAATCCGAAATCGCCACGGCGGAAGAAGCACGGAAACAATTCCCGGCCGACTACGAACGCCTCGTCGTCCTCGGTAAGGCGGTGCCGAGCGAAGACGAAACGGCGTCGCTTCTGGTTCAGGTCAGCCACATCGCCGACGCAACCGGCGTGCGCTTCCAGATGCTCAAGCTGGAAAGCGCGGGCGAAAGCGAAGTGACCGAAGAAGCTGCTCCGACGTCCACCGGCGAATCGGTCTCCCCGACGGAGGCCTCTGCGTCGACGTCGCCGCTGGGCGCCACGGTCGGGCCCGCGGGCCTCTCCGTGATGCCCTACTCGCTCACCTTCCAGGGCGACTTCTTCAAGGTCGCCGACTTCATCAAGGGGCTCGACTCGCTGGTCAAGACCACGAACGAAGAAGTCGGCGTGAATGGCCGTCTGATCACGATCAACGGCTTCTCCCTCCAGGAAGACCCGGACGCGCCATTCCCCATGCTGCAGGCCAACTTCAGCGTCACCACCTACCTGACGCCGCCCGCGGCGGAACCCCCTGCCGCCGCGCCTGAAAGCCCGTCCGAAGGCCTGAGCTCGGTTCCGGCGTCGACGACGATCGGCGGTGCGCCATGAAGCGGCTGAAAGGGGGTCCCGAGCTGAAGATGCCGGAGCTGAAGATGCCCCCCTTCCTCGTCGACCTTTACCTGGACCTGCGGGATCGCCGCCTTCTGCCGCTCGTCGCCTTCGTCGTCGTGGCGATAATCGCCGTGCCTTTCCTGCTCAAGAGCGGCTCTGAACCGGTGTCTTCCGCCACCGCGGGCCTCGGTGCGCCGCCGAGCCCCGAAAGCCATCCGGCGAGCCTGACGGTCGTCGAGGCTCAGCCGGGGCTGCGCGACTACCGCAAGCGGTTGCGCGACGACAGCCCGACCGACCCCTTCGTGCAGCGCTTCACGGGCGCGGAACTGAAGGGGACGAAGCTGGGGGGCGGTGAAGAAGGGGGGTCGACGACGAGCTCCACCTCTGAATCGACGACGACCACGGTGACGAAATCCGGCGGGGACTCGAACGGCGGCAGCACGACCACGACGCAGACCACGCATACGACCAGCGAATCGGGCGCCGGCGCACCGAACTCGGAAAGCGGCAACAGCGGCGGCGGCAGCGGTGAAGAACCGGAACTCACCCTCTTTGCCTTCGCCGTCGACGTGAAGATGGTGCGGACGCATGTGGTGAACGGCAAGAAGCAGACCGACGAACCGGTGATCCGCAAGCACGTGGTCCCGCCGGCGGCCCTGCCGAGCGAAAAGACGCAGGCCGTGACCTACCTGGGGCTGAGCCCGAAGACCCGGCAGCCGTTCTTCCTGGTCTCCGACGAAGTCAGCTCCATCTTCGGCGAAGGCAGTTGTCTCTCCGGGGCCAGCACCTGCCAGCTGATCGAACTGGAACCGAGCTTCCCGGAGACCTTCGTGCTCGGAGAAGGGGCGACCCGCTACAAGATCACGGTGCTCAAGACGTACCCCGTCGTCACCGGTCATTCCTAAGCACAGCGCCATTTGCGCAAAGCTTCAGTAAGTGAAGCTATGGCGCTACACTTGTTGAAGCGAGATCGGCCCGACCGCCTTTCTCCCTTCGACCATGAGTGCCGAGAGCAACTCCACCTGCCCCGTCTGTAGGACCGCCGAAGTCGTCTGCGGCAAGTGGACGCTGCTCCTGATCCGCGACCTGGCAGAAGGCAGCGCCCGCTTCTGCGAGCTCGAGCGCTCGCTGGAGGGCATCAGCCCGCGCACGCTCTCCCTGCGGCTCCGCGCCCTAGAGGACGAGGGCGTCGTCGAGCGTCACACCTACCCCGAGGTCCCGCCCCGGGTCGAGTACGCGCTCACGCCCAAGGGCGAGGCCCTGGTGCCGCTGGTCGAGGACATGCGCGCCTACGGAACGCGCTGGCTGCTGGGTGATGCGGCCGACCGCGCGCCGGCTGCCGTCTAGCCGCCATCGCAAGCCCCTCCGACTTTTTGCACCCCCTGGTGTGCAAAGAATCGGAAGCGGGATCTGCAAGCCGCCGTGCAAGCGCAGGAGGCCCAGGCGGGGGGCGGAAGCCTGGGGCGTGCGTGACTTTCTCCTGAACGAATCGATCAAGCGGCTCGCCACCGAGGCCGCGACCCGCTTCAGCTCCCTCGTCGCGATGGGGGAGGAGATTCCCTTTGACGTCGCCGCTGATGGGGGCGAGGAGGCCGCCTTCTACAGCTACGTGCCGATGACCGGGCGCTATGTGCTCGATCACGCCGAGGAGCTGCGCTCGCTGCCGAGCTTCGCGGCCGCCCGCGAGGCGACGGTCGAAGCCGGCGTCGCCGCTCCTTATCTGGAGGCGCGGGGGGAGGCCGTCCTCGCCGACCCCGGGGAGCGCGCCGAGCTGATGCTGACCACCTTCTTCGCCGAGCTCTGGGAGGGCTCGGCGGGCTTCGCGCTGGACCGGGAACGACTGGAGGCGGCGCTTGCCACGCTCGACGCCGAATCCCGCGAGGCCGACGACGCCGAGGTGCTGATCGTCCCGATCGTCGGCCTGCGGATGTCGGTGCCGCGACTGCAACTGCCCCACGGCGTCCGCGTCGTCCGCGCCGACTCGATCGAGGCGCCGGTCGAGGCGATGCGCAGCGAGGGCATGGGCCGCGCCGCCTGGGAGCCGCAGTACCTGGCCGTGGCCGAGCAGGACGCCGACGGTGGTGCCGAGGCGGCTCTGCAGCAACTGCGCGAGCTGGTCAGCGTGATGAGGATCTTCAAGGGGGGCGGGATCGGTCTCGGCCCCTACGCGTTCGCCCCCACCGGCGAGGGCTGCTGGCGGCGGATCGCCACCGGCGCGCCGGCGACCCGTCCCGGCGGCTACCGGCTCGGTGAGGCGGAGGGCGAGGAGCTGGTCGAGCTGGCGGCGACGCTGGAGGCGCGGCCAGACCCCGACAGCGCCCTCACCTGGGCGGTGGGCCGCTTCGAGATGGGCTGTGAGCGGCCGACGGCGCTGGAGGGGCTGAGCGACCACCTGTTGGCGATGCGCGCGGTGCTGGAGGGCCACGGGCCCGTCGGCGCCTCGCTGCCGCTGCGCGCGGCCGCCCTGATCGAGGACGACTCGATGGACCGGCTGCAGGCGCGCGAGCGGATCGAGGACGTGCTCGAGCTGGAGCGGGCGATGATGAACGGCCTGCTGGCGGAGCGCGCGGTCGAGCTCGCGACCTGGATGGAGGAGGGGACCCGCAAACTGCTGCGCGAGGCGGCGTTGGGTGAGCTCGGCAACGACCTCAGCACCACCGCCGACGAGACCCTGATCGTCAACGGCCTCGAAGCCGGCGACGCCGAGATCATGGTCTCGGTCCAGTCCGAGCTGCCGGTGGAGGAGCCCGAGGTGTTCTCCGAGCCGGAACCCGAGTTGCGGGTCATCGCCGAGCCCGAACCTTCAGAAGAACTTCAGCTGCCCGTCGACGAACTACCGGAGGAGGAGTACGTGGAGCAGGAGACCCGCATCATGGAGCCGATCCCGGCCGAAGAGGAGATCAAGATCACGGCCACCCCGTGGCTGGAGGAGGTCTCCGAATCCCGCCCCGGCGACTCCCTCGAATGGCCCGCCGCCTCCGACCGCGACATCCAGCACCGCGAGCGGATCGACACCCCCCGCGTCCGCCACCTCTTCCCGGTGCCCGACTCGGACTGGGACATCGAGCACCTCGAGTTCGAGTACTCGCGGAACCGTGCCGGCTGAGCCCGGTTCGCCCTAGGCGGCGATGCGCCGAGGGAGCTGCTTGAGGTACTCGTTCCCTAGCTTCCTGACCTTGGCGTAGTCGCGATTGGTGAACTTTGTGCGCGAGTCCTTCGCCATGCCGGTGATCACCGCGATCTGGGGCTGAGCGAAGCCGCGCTTGCGTAGCTCCTTGGGGCTGCCGTTGTCGAGGACGCAGAAGAGTCGGTACTGGCGCCGGACCAGGACCGGTCAGGCGGATCTCGTAGTACCCGCCCATGTCCCCGTGCATCGCCTCCCAATAGCCACCGCCGCTGAATTGCGGTGGTGGCGCCTCTCGAACTGCCTCCAGCACCGCGGCGAAGCGGGCGTCGACCTTCGCAGGGCACGAGTCCAGGAATTCTTCGGCCGGCACCTTGCCGGCTTTCGTCATGTAGTAGACGACCCCCCATGCCATCGTCCGCCAAGGCTAGATGGACTTGCGGCGTTTTGTCTGAGTTAGGCTGCGTGGGGGATGACCTCGACCTTTGCGTCGAGGATGTCGGCGATCGCCGCCACGGTTTTCAGCTCAGGGTTCACGTCTGCCGTGAAGAACCGGCGGATGCTCGATGGCTCCTTGCCGATGGCGCGCGCCAGCTCGGCCTTCGACATTCCGGCCTCTTTTCGCAGCTCGTCGAGCTGGCGAACAACAGCATCGATCTGGGCGATCTGGCGACGCTGGCGCTCGAATTCAACGCGAAATTCTGGGTCCTCTTTGAGCCGCCGGGCAAGGCGCCGATCGTGCTTCGTGGTGTCGAGAAGGCGAGCCATCGAATCGAGAGGCAGAGCGTAACACAAGAGTTACGCTCTGCCCGCCGCCATCTCGACCCGCTCCTCGGCGGTGGCGAAGAGGTAGCGGTCGATTTGGGAGAGGCCGGCTAGGTCGTGGACGTCTTCGTCCAGGTAGGGGACGCGGATGACGGAGGTGGTGCGGAGCTCGGAGGCGAGGTGGTCGATGTTGCGGGCGTCGCGCTCGGCGAGGGCCTGGTAGTCGGCGAAGTTGTTGGCGACGCGTTTGGCGAGGTCGGGGTCGTCGAGCTTGTCGGCGAGGGTGGCCGGGAGGTCTTCGACCTCGGCGCGCAGCTCGTCGGCGGGGTAGTGGACCTTGTTGACGACGACGCCGCCGAAGGGGAGCTTGGCCTCGACCAGTTTGCGGTGGAAGTAGACGGCCTCGTCGATCGGCTCGCCCTGGGGGCCGCAGACGACGAGGAAGCAGGTCTTCCGGTCGGCGAGCAGCTTGTTGACGCGTTTCGCCCGGGCTTGAAAGCCGTCGACCATGCCGCTGAAGGCGTTGAAGAACTCGGCCAGGTCGGCCAGCAGATCGAAGCCGACGATCTTCTTGAAGACCGATAGCGCGACGGAGACGCCGCGGCCGGTCACCTTCGCCGCCAGCCCGGTCGGCTTCATGAACACCCGCAGCGATTTGCCCTCGATGAACTGGGTCAGCCGTTTCGGCGCGTCGAGGAAGTCGAGGGCGTTGCGGGTGGGGGGCGTGTCGAGGACGAGCAGGTCGAACTCGCCTTCGGTGTGCAGCTCGAACAGCTTCTCCATCGCCATGTACTCCTGCGAGCCGGCGAGGGCGCTGGAGATCTGCTGG
>Ga0070682_100000502_pt1 | contig 24582 bp, 16 predicted proteins | sample KBSC63LmetaG_FD_64668 | JGI IMG/M metagenome (GOLD analysis project Ga0070682, IMG submission 64668) | Corn rhizosphere microbial communities from Kellogg Biological Station, Michigan, USA - KBS C6-3L metaG | ecosystem: Host-associated > Plants > Roots > Rhizosphere | place: USA: Michigan...
GATTCCCGTCTACATCGCGGCCGGGCAGGGCGCGGTGCCGAGCGTGAGCGTCACCGGCGCCACGGTGTCGTCGTCCTTGATCGCCGCGTCGCTTTCGGCCCAGAGCTCGCCGGTCGAGCAGGCTCCGTCGCCGTTCTTGTCGACGACCGCGCGCACGCGGACCGTATCGCCCTCCACGCTGACCGTTTGCTTGAATTCGCCGACCGCATCGAGCTTCGTTTCGGCCACGCTCTTCGGCGTCTCGTCGCTCGCGACGACGTCCAAAAAACTCAGCGTGATCGGATCCGTTACTGCCTGACCTGCGGGCGCGGCGACGCTACCCGTCACCTCCACGTCTCGGTCGCCCGCGCACGCGAACGTCGCCGCCGACGCGACGACCATCACGAGCGCCCTTACTCTTTCGAGTCGAAGCATGTTGACCTCTCCCGTTCGGATTTTTTGACTACGACGCCGAAGCGCCACCCGAGCTCGGAGAGAGCAACCGATGTGCCAAGCAGCGAGCAGCGCGAGCGCCGCTCCGTCGCGCGCCCACGGCGAAGCGTGGCTCTGCGGCACAGGCGCGTGAGGTCGCGTTTGCGACACTGTGCCGAACGCCGCTCGGCCGAAGCGTCGTGGCGCTCGGGTGCGACCTTTCGCTACCCTGGAGCCGGGTCGGGCGCTCCGGCCGGGGTGCGTACGGAACGGCGGGCACTGTGCAGAAACGATCACACCTCCCGGGGTGAGCCCCCGACCGGCGTAGCCGCGGCCCCTTGAGAAGTGCCGAGAAATCAGCGAAAATAGGGGCTTCTATCCAGACTGAGACAGTCTGGCCTGCTCCTTGCTGAGGGGATGCCCATGCGAAAGAAAGCCTTCTTGCTCGTGCCCGCACTGCTCGCCCTGGCGGCCCCCGCGTTTGCGAGCGTGATGATGCTGCCCGTTCAGGGCACCAATCTCGAGCCAGGGGAGGTGGACGCCATCGGTCAGATGGTCATGACCGCCTACCAGGTCGAAGCGAAGGACACGACCATCCCGCCCGCCGACGCGCAAAAGGCGGTGGACGAAGCCGGGGGCTATCCGCAGGCGGCGCAGAAGCTCGGCGCGAAAGAGTACATCTACGTGTCGGCGGTGAAGCTCAACTCGCGCATCGTGCTCAACGCGACGCGCTATTCCGCCGACGGTCACTACATCTTCTCTGCAAAGATGTCGGCCACGAGCCTCGACGACATCGAGCCGGCGGCAGAGCGGCTCTCGAAGGCGCTCCTCCAGCAGCAGTCGACGAGCGAGGTGCGCACGCAGGAAAACGTCCTCCGCACGGAGGAGCAGCAGCCGGTCCGGACCTCGGCGCAAAAGGTTGCGGGTCTCAAGGCCAGCGTCATCTATCCGATCGGTTGGGACCACAAGATCGCGCCGCAGATGTCGGGCGCCTTCGACCTCCGGCTCGAGAACGGCATGCACTTCATCGAGCTCGGGATCGGGCTCACGTTCGCGGCTCCCGACCAGCGCTACTCGTACGGCGGCATTTGGCTCGATATCGGCGGCAGCGTGTACTTGATGGAGGGCAACACGGCGCCCTACCTCGGCGCGGGTCTGATGCCGCGCCTCATGTCGGACGAGGGCGAGTCGCTCGCGAACTTCGCGCCCTACTTGCAGGCGGGCGTCATGTTCTTCCGTGAGTCGAAGACGCGCTTTTACACCGATTTCCGCGTCGCCCAGAACGTTCTCCCGATCGCCTTCGGCGGCGGCGAGGTCTACAACGCCGCGAACGGCAGCTACCAGAACCTCGGAACGACGAATCTCTACCCGACCGAGCTCACGTTCAGCGTCGGCATGGGGTTCTGAGACACGCGCTCTAGCGGGGGGGCGGGTAGCACGGAGGTCGCAAGCCGCTGAGGTCGCTCGCGCGGCTCAGTCGCCGAGCAGATCGAGCAGTCCCCGGAGCGGCAGGCTCACCCAGTGGGGACGGAAGTCGAGCTCGTAGCCGAGCTCGTAGAGGGCCTTCTCGACGAGGTGGAGCTCGAGCTCCGGCGCGAGCGAATGCGTCGGCAAGAGTCCGCTGCCCGACATGGCGTCGAGGTACGCCGACAGGAAGACGGCCCCCGACCAGCGCGCGTGCAGGGTGGCCCACGGCACGAGCACCGGGTGCGGCAGGCCGTCGAGCGAGCTCGGGCCGAGCGCGCCGGTCAGCACGCCGAACGCCGCGTAATGAAACGAGCGCAGCATGCCCGCGACGTCGCAAAGCGGCGAGCGTCGCCGCGCGCGCTCTTCCCGCGCGCGAGCCGGCTCGCCCTCGAAGTCCACGATCACGAAATCGTCGCCCGTGTCGAGCACTTGGCCGAGGTGGTAGTCGCCGTGCACACGCATGAGCGGCGCATCCGAACGCGCGTCGATCGCGCGCTCGATGCGCCGAAGCAGATCGGAGCGCCGCGGCAAGAGACGCGAGCGGAGGTCGGCCTCGAGGGGAGGGAGCTTGGCCTTTTCGAGCTTCTCGCAGGAGCGCTCGTACAGGATACGGAGCGAAGTATCGAGCGAGCGCCGGAAAGTGTCGTCCGGCGCTTGCGGCCGAAATGTCGGGTTCACGCGGTCGTGCGCGAGCGCCCGGTGGAGCTCGGCCGTGCGTCTCGCGAGGAGCTCGACGCGCGGGAGGTGCTCGCCGAACAGCTCCTGCACGCGCGGCGGCGCGTCGAGCGCGGCCTGCGGGAGAAACGGCGCGGGCGACGCAGGCAGCGTGGGCCCGTCGGCGCCGAGCGCGCGCTCGTAGTAGCGCACGACCGCCGCCACCGTCGTGGTGAACGCGTCGCCGACGTTCTCGACGTAACGCTCGGAGAGCCAAATCGTCGCGGATTGGCCGTGCCCTACCGTCGCATCGACCCGCCCGACGAGCTCGGGCACGCGCGCTCGCTCCGGCGCGCGGGCGAGATGCTCGAGGAGCTCGACCTCGAGCGACACGCCGGGCTCGAGCTTGCGAACGAGCTTGTCCGCGAACTCATGACCGATGCGAAACGAGCTGTTGCTCTGCTCGCCCGCAAGGGCGCTCGCCGGGCCGGTCGGCTCGGGGCACGGCGCGCGGGAGCGCACACCGACGAGCTTCACCGAGCCGGCCCGCTTCCGCATTTCGCGTACCGAAAGGCGATGCAGCGTCTCGGCGACGCGCGGGTCGCCGGACGCGTCCACGAGCCAGGTCGGACCGACGCCGCTGTTCGCGCGAGCACCGACGACGGCGCGCTCGGGCGTCGTGGTCGTCCGCTCGACCGCGAGCGGGAGCACGTACGTCTCCGCCTCGCCCTCTTCGAACGACACTTCGACGAACGCGAGCCAAAGGTCACCGGCGGGGGTGAGGTCGATCGCATCGCGGACGAGAGCACCGCGCGGACGGCGACCCTTGCCACGAAACCAGCGCTGCGCGGGCAGGTAGCGGAGCAGCGCCGGCCCGAGGGCTCCGCCGCGTGCCAGAAGCGCTGCCGGCTCGCTGCTCGAGACTTCGACGACGGTCACGCGGGGCGTGGGCGCGGGTAGCTCGGTCACCGCTCACGCCTCGGCATCCCACCAAAATAGCTGCCGGCGCCTCCTGCCGCAATCGGGGCTCTTGGGCTCAAAGCGTGGTGGCTCTGGGTGTCGCGGCGCCCAGCGCTCGAGCAAGTCGGTCGCTCCAAGCGCTCTGCCCGGCCGCGTCGGACACGAGATCCTGCCGCACTTCGAGCTCCACGTGGAGCAGGCCGCGTCCCTCGCCGTGCTCGACGATGCCGTAATCGGTGAGCTCGCTCGCGGCGTACGGCTCGTTCTCGCCGACGACGAGCCCGGGCTCGGCCCGCAGCTCGGCGAGCACGGCACCGGCCAGTCGCGCATCGCGCAGGTAGAGCACCCCGGCATGCCACGGTCGCGCGACGCCGCGGTACACGGGCGTGAAGCTGTGCAAGAGGATCAGCGTCGTCGCGCGGCCCTGGGCCGCGCGCGCGTCGAGCTCCTCGCGGATCCGCGCATGATAGGGCACGAAGATTTCGCCGGTGCGCTCGAGCGCTGCGGCGGGCGAGACGTCCTGGTTGCCGGGCACGAGCGTGTCCTCGCTCGACTTCGCGATCGAGTCCGGGCGCGACGGGCGCCGGTTGCAGTCGATGACGAGACGCGAGTACGGCTGCAGAATCAGGGTGGCGTCGAGCGCGCGCGCGAGCTTCTGGCCGAGCCCCGCGACGCCGATGTCCCAGGCGATGTGACGCTCGAGCTCGCTGTCCGGCAACCCGAGCGAGTCGAGCGCACGCGGCACGCGTCGCCCGGCGTGATCGCAGACGACGACGAAGCGCGACGCCGGCGACGCCGGCACGACTTCGAAGGGCGGGGGCTCGTCCGCGGCGAGCAGCAAGGTGCTTCAGGATACCAACATCCGGGCGCGCGCGAAAACGCCTCAGCGCGGGGCGCAGATGATGACGGGGCCTTTCACGACGTTGTTGGCGTCATTGCACTCTTTGACCTCGTCGTTCGGGTCGACGACCGCCCAGAGCGTCACCGTGCGGGCCTGCTCGCCGATGCTCACCGTGAGCATCGTGCTTTCGCCGGCCGGCAGCGAGTCGATCGTCGATTGCCCGAGTACCGCGCCGCCGGTCGCCGGATCCCCGGCGTAAATGCGCACGACGACGTTCGCCGCGTCGTGGGAGCCGTTGTTGGTGACCGTCACCTTCACGTCCCCCATGCAGTTCGCGCTGTCGATCGTGACGACCAGGTCGGCGAGCGCCTCGCCCGGGTCCACTTTCTGGACGAGCTCGTTGTTGTCCTCGCGGCACTCGCGCTCCTTGCCGTCGGGCGACGCGTTGCCGCCGTCGATCGTGACGCGAACGCTGTCGGGCAGGGCGCCGTCGTTCGGCGCCGCGTTGTCGCCGACCGAGTACGTGATCGTGACGAGCGTCGACGCGCCAGGCTCGAGGCTCTTGTCGAGCGTCACGACGACCGGCGCGCCGCCGGCCTCGAGCGGCGCCTCCGTGCCGCCCCAGTCGCCGTAGAACGCGACCTCCACGCCCGGACCGACGCGCAGATCGCCGCCGTTCTTGATGGCAACGGTGATCTCGATCTTCTCCGAGAGCTCGCCGCACGTCGCGTCCGGCGACGAGATCTGGATCGCGACGACCTGAAGATCCGGCGCGACGCCGTACGTGCGCGGCTGCGAGCGGTACGTGTTGTAGACGCGGCCGTTCAACGGCTTGAAGCTTTCGGGCTCGTGCAGGGGGATGGCGCCGCTCTCGAGCACGTTCGTCACGTGGTAGCTGTGCTCGTTCCAGATGCGGCGCGCGGCCACCCAGCTGTCCGTCGGATCGCCGAGCACGGTGAGGCCGGCTGGCAGCGAGTCCTTCGCGACGGTGCCCGTCGGCCAGTCGCTGAGGTTCGCGCCGTGCCAATTCATCATGCCCATGCCGACGTTGCCTTCGTCGCACTGGGCGAAGGAGTTGTTCGACACGAACACGATCTCGGCGTTGCCGTCGTTGTCGACGTCCGCGATCACGGGGTTCTCGAGCACGGTGCGGCTCACGGACGGTAGCGCGAGGAAGACTGCGCCCGTCGCGCCGTCGTACAAGCGGAAGTAGCACTCGTCGCCGTACGCGACCTCGGCGGCGCCGTCGCCGTTGAAGTCGAAGACGCTCGAGGACGTGACGCGGCTGGAGTCGTCCTCGGAGGTGCGCTTCCAGCCGTTGTGCAAGCAAACGCACTGCCCGCTCACCTCGTTGCAGGTCGTGCCCGTGAGTGTGCAGTCGGCGTCCGTCTTGCAGGCTCCGCCCGCGTTGCGCGCGGGGTTCGTGCCGGGCGGCGCGGCCGTTTCGGCGAGCACGGTCGGCCAGGCGGGACAGTTCGTGTCGTCCGGCGCCTGCAGATCGAACACCTGGTAGTAGCTCGCGAGCGCGGTCGCGATTTCGGGGAAGCCGTCGCCGTCGAAATCGTCGACGTTGGGCGCGCCACCGTAGTCGTCGCCGAGCTTCTCCGAGCGCAAGAGGTTGCCGGTCGCGCCGTCGAGGATCACGAGCGTCCCGTTCGCGATCAGCACCACCTCGGGCTTGCCGTCGAGCGGGTTCGCCGGCCCCGTCGGCTTCGCCATGCAATCGCTGACCGACGTGCACGCCCCGAGCACGTCCGCGATGGCGCAGAGCCCGTCGGTCTGCGTGATCTTCGAGCGCGCGTCCCACACGATGTCGAGCGGGCAGGGCGTCGCGACGTCGCCGCAATTGGCCGGCGTCGTCGCGGGGAGCTTGAACGCCGTCGGTCCCGCGACGATCTCCATGCCGGGCGCGGCGGTGAGATCGGCGACGCAAACGGTCGGGCCGTAGGTGCCGCCTCCGCCGCCCGTGGGCGACGACTGCTGCGCCCCGATCGAGGCGCCCTTGGCCTCGTAGATCTTGTCGATCGCGAACGCGGTCCCCTCCATCTTCAGCTTCACGACGCGCGCGCCGATCACGATCTCGGGCATGCCCTCGAAGTCGAGGTTCACGAGCGCGGGCGCGGGCGCGACGTAGGTGGCCGCCATCGGCTCGAACACGTTCGCCGGGCTCTGGAAGAGAACTTCCCCGCGATGCGAGAGGATCTGGAACCCCTTCGTTTCGAGCGCGACGACGATCTCGGGGAAACCGTCGCCGTCGAGATCACCCGCCGCAGGCGTCGACGACGGTCGCGCCAGGCCCGACGTGATGTCGCCCGCGTCGCCGCAGTCGTCGATCAGATCCGCGCCCTCGCTCCAGTAGGCGCCGCCGTTCGTCGCATCGGTGTACGACGCCGCGGGCTCCGCGGGCTTCGCCGGGTTGCCACAGAGGGCGAAGAAGTCCTTGCCCTTGTTGGGCCCGCCGCCGTGCACGGCGCGCACGACGCCGTGGGTCTCGCGGTTGTCCGTGTCGTGCGTGATGAAGATGATCTCGGGGAAATCGCGCTCGTCCGCGCGGCCGTCGCCGTTGTCGTCGTCCAGGTTGATGACGAGCGGCGGCGAGACGACCTGCGACGACCAGCTGAACGCCTTGCCGACGGCGTCGTCGACGGCGTTGTCGGTGGTGTCGTCGCTGTAGTTGTGCTTCGTGCCCTCGCCCCAGCGGAACTCGACGGCCGGGAGCACGTCCTTGAACGGCGTCGCGGGCAGCGTGCAGGTCGGAGCGAAGCCGGTGCCCGTGCAGATCCCGGCGTCGCACGTCATGTACGGCGGGCAATCCCAGTCGTCCTCGCAGGTGCACGCGCCCGAGCCCGCCTGGTCCGCGGTGCACGCGCTCGCGAAGTAGCCGGCGCTGCCGCACTTGATGGGATCCCCCGGCGCGCCGTTCGAGCTGCACACGCGGACGGTGTCGTCCGCGCCGCACATGCGCGTATCGGGCGTGCAATCGTCCGGCACGCACTCGCCGCTCGCGGTGTCGCAGTGGAGCGCCATGTCGCACGCCGCGTCGGAGGTGCACTTGGGCGCGCAACCGTGTCCGCCGCCGTCGACGGAGACGCAGAGCTCTGTGGCGGTGCACATGAGCTCCTCGCACGTGCGGTCGACGCAGGTGGCCACACCGGCCTGATTTTCGCAGCGTTGACCCTCGTTGCAGTCCTTGGCCGCACAGGGGTCGGTCATCGACGTCCCCGCGCTGCCCGCGGGGCTCGAGCCGCCCACGCCAATCGTGCCGCCGGAGCCGACCCGGCCGCCGGTCGCTCCGTCGCCCCCGGAGCCGCCCGAGCCGCCGGCCCCGCCCGTTCCGCCCGTGCCGGGCATGTCGACGAGGCCCCCGGGATTCTCGTTGAGCTGCGGTTCGGAGCTGCACGCGCCGAGCGCGAGCACACCTAATCCAAAGAAAGACCCCCGACACCACGTTGCCATGCGCGCAGCCTACCTCTGCTCCTCAGGAGCGAGCATCTCATCAGTGGCGCATTCGTGTGCATTCGGCTCGGCCGAGGGACGACGGAATCATTCCACGCCCGACAGCTTTTTCCGTGCACGTTGGGGGAACCGTTTCCAGGTCACGCCGGCGGCACGTAGAATCAGTCCAGCCGCGGCACGTCGAGCGGCCACGTGAACGTCCCGACCGGCATGTAATCGAGCCCGGTGCAGCGCATGAACGCGCCCGAGCAGTGAGCCAGCTCGCAATTCATGCAACCGTTGGCGGTCTCGCCCGGGCACCAATTCGCGCCGCACTCGGTGGTAACGCAGTCGACGAGATCGACGAAGCAGCTCGCGCAAGCCGTGCTGACGCCCCCGTCCTGCGACACACAGGTCGTTTCGCAGCTCGCGCTCGCGTTGCAGTCACGATCGCACGCCTCGGCATCGGCGCGCAGGATGCCGCCCTCCACCGCGGGACAGTCGCCGGTCGAAGTGCACGCTCCGCCCTGCGCCTCCCCGCATTTCGGCACGTGAGCGTCGAGAACGCGCACCGTACGGTCGCCGTAGCTGTAGGTGACGAGCACGATCTGATGCGTCTTCAGGTTGACGAGCTCGGACATCCTCTCGACGTCATGGGCAAACGTGTACGAGTCTTGCGCGCAGTCGAGTTGCATCGTCAGCAGGGACAACCAGGAGTTGCGAGTCCTAGCGCCGTAGCCGAAGCTGTATTCCCCGTCGGTCTCGTCGGTGAACCCGAGCACCCATTCGCCCTGCCTGCTCGTCGCCGCGTCACTCGTCAGTGTCGCCGTCCCGCTCTCGAAGTCGTACACCAGGACCGCGCTCTCGCCCGGCAGATCGCCTGTGCGCGCGAGCGCGAGCTCACACGGTACCGTGCACGACCCGTGCTGCGGCGGACCGACGTCGTGGCTCGGCTCGCCACCCGCGCCGCCGCCTAACGTCGTCCCGCTGCTTCCGCCCGTCGCGCCTCGAGCACTCGTGCAGCTTCCTCCGCCCGCGGCCTCACCCGTCGCGCCACCGCTGCTTGCGCCTCCGGTCTCGCCCGTGGCGTCCTCTTCGCCCCCTTTTGCGGTCCCTCCGCCCTGCAACTTTCCGGCGTTTCCGCGCGACGTTCCGGAGTCGCCGCCTTCGCCTCCGTCGTCGTGCCCGGTGCTCTTGCCTCCGCACCCCGTGAACGCGATTGCCACAGCGAGCGCAAGCGTACCGACGAGAAAATGTTTCATGGTGTGCCTCCGGCGAAAGCGCGCGAGGGCCGTCGACGAGCTACCTCGCCTCCCAAGGCCCGTACGATGCCACGGTGCGGCAAAACGTAACCGCCACAGCGTGGCGAAGCAGCCACGCAATCGCTCGCGGGGGAAGCGGCGGACACCGAATCGAAGGCACCCTTCGACGGAATGCGCGGCACGCGGCATGCTTGACGCTGGACTTCAGCGCTCACCCTGAGCGCAGGAGGTGACGCCATGAAGACTCAGTCGAAGCGAGCTCTGGCCCTCAACGGTTGGAAAACCTGCAGCCGCGGTCACAAATACCGGGGCTCGATCTGTCTCACGTGCTGGCCTGGTGGGAAGAAATCGCGAATGGCCGCGCGCCCGAAGTAGGGGCGTTTGCCTGGAGACGGGGCTTACCGCCCCCGCCCCTCCTGAAACGTCACCTCGAGCTCAATCCGCTTCCCCTCGCGAATGACGGTGACTTTCGTCGTCTCGCCCGGCTTCGAGGCGTTCAGCACGTACATGAAGTCTTCGATGCTGTTGATGTCGTGCGTGCCGATGCGGATCATCAGGTCGCCGCGCCGCATGCCGCCTTTTTCGGCGGCGCCGCCGGGGCGAACGCCGCCGAGCAGGACGCCGCTCTTGCCCGGTCCGGGACCGGCGTAGTCCGGAATCGTGCCGAGTGACGCGTTGAAGTTGCGGAGGTCGCCGTGCGGCGCGGGCGACTTCGCGCCGCGGTTGAAGCGCAACGGCTTGTCGGTGGCGGTGACGGACTTGGCGACCTCGGCGACGGCGAAGGCGATTTGGCCGAGGCCGGCGGCGTTGATCTTGTCCGCGGTGTCGGTCGGCTTGTGGTAGTCGGCGTGCGCGCCCGTGAAGAAGTGAAGGACGGGCATGCCGGCGACGAAGAAGGACATCTGGTCGCTCGGGCCGTAGCCGCCGTCGGGGGTGAGGGCGCAGTCGATGCGCGCGCCGGCGCAGGCCTTCGGCACGAGCTCCGCCCATTCGGCGGCCGTTTCGGTGCCGAGCACCGTGACGCGGTTTTCGCGCAAGCGACCGATCATGTCGAGGTTGAGCATCGCGAAGCCGCCCTTCTTCGGGAGCGCCGGATTTTTGCCCGCGTCGCTCGACCGGACGAAGTGCGACGAGCCGAGCAAGCCCGACTCCTCACCCGAGAAGGCGACGAGCACGATGTCGCGCCGGAGCTTTCCGCGGTCGGCGGCGAGAAGCCTCGCGATCTCGAGCAGGCCGGCGACGCCCGAGGCGTTGTCGTCGGCACCGACGTGCGGCAGCGTGCTGTCGGGCGCGAGGGAGTAGCGGCCCCCGTGCCCCAGATGGTCGTAGTGCGCCCCGATGACGAGGGTGCCCTTGAGCTTGTCCTTCGCGGGCACGCCGGCCGGGATGCGCGCGACGACGTTGAAGGCGTCGGTCGTTTGCGGCGCGAGATCGAGCGCGAGCTTCGCGGCGACGTGCTCTTTCTTCTCGAGCCGCTCGATGAGCGCGTGCCCGGCCGCGCGTTTGAGCATCACGACGGCGATGCCGGCGTCGCCGTACCTTTCCGGCTGCACCGAGGGGAGCGCGGCTTCGTCCGGGGCTTTCCAGTCGGCGGGAGCACCGGCGGGCGTGGCGGGATCGTCGACGACGATGAGCGCCTTGGCACCGTGCTCCTTGGCGAGCCAGGCCTTGTAATGGAGATCGCCGAAGCGCCGTTTGTCCTCGGTCTTCGTGAACGCCGGGTCCTCGGGGACGAAGCGGCGGACGACGACGACTTTGCCGCGCACGGCGAGCCCGGCGTAGTCGTCGCGCTGCCGCTCCTTGTCGATGATGCCGTAACCCGCGAAGGCGAGCTCGCCTGCCGCCTGCGCCTTCGGTGGCGAGAACCCGAGCGGCGCGTACTCCTTCGCGTCGAGCAGCTTGCCGTCGAGCGTGATGGCGGTGTCGCCGCCGATCTTCAGGGCCGTCGGCACGACGAACGCTTGCCGGTAGCCGCCCTTGTCGCCTGCGGCCTCGAGCCCGAGACCTTTGAAGCGCGCCTCGATGTAGGCGCCGGACGCTTCGAGGCCCGGCAGGCCGAGTCCGCGCCCCTCGCGCAGCGGATCGGCGAGGTAGCGCACGTCCGCGAGCGTGCGATCCGCCGCGGTTTCGAGCGTCGTCTCGATTTGGCCTTCCGCCCAGTGCGCTAGCAAGACGTGCGTGTCGTGCGAGCCCGCGGGAGTGTTGCGGTTCGACGAGAACGCGAGGAGCGAGCCGTCGGGGGAGAACATCGGGAACCCGTCGAAGCCGGGCGCCTGGGTGATGCGCTCGAGGCGTGCGCCCGTGTCGTCGATGGCCCAGATGTCGAACTCGCGGCCTTTCGGATCGCCGGTGTTGCTGCTGAAGAGCACGCGCTTGCTCGAAGGGTGGAAGAACGGCGCGAACGAGGCGGCGTCGAGGTAGGTGAGCTGCGTCGCGTCCGAGCCGTCGGCGTTCGCGACGTAGATCTCGAGCTTGGTCGGGCGCACGAGGTGCTCCGCGAGCAGCGCGCGGTACTCGTCGAGCTCGGCCCCGGGCTTCGGACGGGCGGCGCGCCAGACGATGCGCGTGCAATCCTGATTGAAGAAGCCGCCGCCGTCGTAGCCCGGCGTGTTCGTGAGCCTTCGGACGTTCTTGCCGTCGGCGTCCATGCGATAGAGGTCGAGATCGCCGTCACGCACGGAGGTGAAGAGGATCGAGCCGTCTTTCGGGCAAACGGTGCCTTCGGCGTCGTAGCCGGGCGTGTCCGTCAGGCGCGTGAGGGCGCCGCCCGGTCCCGTCTTGAAGATGTCGTACGTCTCGTAGAGCGGCCAGACGTAGCCCTTGCTGTGGTCGGGCTTCGGCGGGCAGACGGCGCCGCCGAGGTGCGTCGACGCGTAGATTTCCTGCTGATCTCCCGGCAAAAAGTACGAGCAAGTCGTCGCGCCCGCGCCGCTCGAGACGGGAACCCGTTCGGCCGCCGCGTCCGTCACGTTCATCCGGTAGATGCGATCGCAGGCCATCCCGGGCAGGCGCGACTGCATCGTGAGCGAGCGGCCGTCGAACGACCAATACGCCTCGGCGTTCTCACCCTCGAAGGTGAGTTGGCTGAGATTCGTGAAGTGCTTCTCTTGCGGAAGCGCGGGGCCGTAGACGCGCGGCTTCGGGGGCGCGGCGGGCGGCGCGCTCGCGACCTTGGGCGGCGCGGCCGGAGGCGGCGGCGGTGCGGCACAGGCCGTGAAGAGCGCGAAGAGCGAGACCGGAGCGAAAAATGGCTTCATGGTGAGACGGAGGGCACGACGGTGAGCGTGACGGTCCCCGGCGTGTCCCGGGTAGCGCCGTCGAACGAGTCGACGGCGACGAGATAGCGCGATTTGCCGTCGGCCGCGCGCACGATGAACGCCGTCGCGGGCCGCGGCGCCGGCGGATCCGTGCCGAGCTCGACCCACTTACCCGTGAATGCCGAGGTCACGCCGTCGCCGTGGTACTCGAGCTCGGGGGAAGCGAGCGTCGCTTCGTCGGTGTCGTCGAAGCGCGGCTCCTCGCTCGCGGCCGTGCGCTTCTTCACGAGGGCGATCGTCTCGTCGTCGGTGTCGCCGGCTTGGAGATCGACGCCCGTCACGTCTCCGGGTCCGCCGCGGTCGCCGTTGACGCTGATCGACTCGCGCTGAAAGCAGATGTCCCAGTCGAGCGACTTTTGGGCCTGGTTGGGGGTGAGCGCAGACGTGGCGCCGCTCGCGAGCGTGAGACAGCCACTCGGTACGTCGGGGCCCGGATCCTTGCCGTCGAGCGTCGCGTCGAGATCCTTCACTTCTTGGGTCTCGCCGCTGCCGCCGGGCGTCACTTCGGCGTAGCGCAGCTGATAGAGCGCGCTCACCGGGGCGCCCTGCACGTCGCCGTAGTAGCCGAGCACCTGAAGCTTGTACAGCGTGCCGCCCGAGCGCAGGCCATAAACGTGATAGCGGCTGTAAAGGGTGTGCGACGAGCCGTCGTACGCGTACCAGCGCCAGAAGACGCCGCCCGCGGCGTCGACGATCCAGAACGGGACGTCGACGGCCTCGTCCGGGAACGCGAACACCGAGACGTCGAGTGGACCAAACGCGGCACCGGAGGCGGAGCCGGAGATGCCGCCGTTCGTGAGCACGTCGTAGCCCACGAACGCGAGATCCCAGTCGCTCGAGCTTTGGGGATTGGCCGGCGTGACGAGTGCGGGGCTCGCGAGCTTCACGTAAGTGGGCTCGGTCGCCGATACCTCGAACGTGAGCTCGGTTTGCTCGGGCGGGGGCGGGGGGTTGCTCGACCCGTTCGGCTTCGTCTTCACCGGATCGCTGCCGCACGCCGCAAGCAGCGCGACGAGCGCAATCGAGCGGAACGACGGGGGAACGCGAGTCATCGCGCCCTCACTTTAGCAGGGACTCGCCCGCGGAAGGGTCAGGGGGATTCGTCGCCGTCGTCCGCGATGGTTCCGCGGACGCCGAGATACACGGTCGTGCCGAGCGTCGGGCGCATGTCGCCCGGCTGGTGCGGATCGCGCTTTTCGTCGAGCAGGTTGCTGCCGCCGACGTAGAGCTCGATGAGTCGCGTGACGCCGTAGCCGAGTCGCGCGTCGAGCAGCGAGTACGTGGGCGTGGAGACGGTGTCGGTGACGAACGTCTCGGTCGTGAGCCGGTAGCGGACGAGCGCGTCGAGGTGCGCGGGAAGCTTCGCACCGAGCGACGCCGTGACCGTGTGCGGCGGGCGGCTCGGCAATGGGCCGCCGCTCTCGTCGTCGCGCGTGAAGAGGTACGCGTAGGCGAGCGTGCCCACGAGCCCCGGGAGCGGCTCCGCGCGCACCGAGACGTCCGTGCCGGCGGTGCGCGCGCGAGCGACGTTCACGTAGATGTAGTCGACGACCGCCGGATCGGTTTGCACGGGCGCGACCGCGAAGTCGATCAGGTTCGAGATCCAATTGTAGAAGCCGCCCCAGCGGAACCGGAGCCGCGACGAGGGCCGGAGGGTCACGTCGCCGTTGATGCCCCACGACGATTCGGGCTCGAGCGTGGGATTGCCGAGCACGCGATAGCCGATCACCGAATGATCGAAGACGAAGCCGTACTCCTTGGCACTCGGCGCGCGAAATCCGCGTCCGCCCGACGCACGAACCGTAAAAATCTCGGCAGGGTGCACGGCCACGGCCAGGCGCGGCGCAACGACACCGCCGAAGCGAGTGTGCGCTTCGCCCCGCACCCCCGGCATCACCGTGAGTACGTCGCTCAGGTGATAACCGACTTGAGCGTACGCGGCACCGCTCGAGAGGCGCTGGGGCAGAACCTCCTGTGCGCTGTGTGGGACGAGCGCATTGCCCTCGACGGCGACGCGCGTGACCGATTCGGAAAATCCCTCCGACTCGCCGCGTGCCCCCACGACCCAGGTGCGTTTCACGCCGTCGGCGATCGTCGCCGTCGCCTCGAAGCTTTCGAGATCGGCTTTGCGGCGCCGGCTCTCGTCGACCGGGGAGTCTCGGCGATCGCGCGCGGATTCGCCGTGGAAGCTCGAGTGCGCGAGCGAGAAGTCGAGATGCGATCCGCCGCCGAGGTCGAGCGTCTCGAGCGCGTTCAGGGTGACGCGCCGGGTCGTCTCCGGCGTATCGATGAGGTAGGTGCCGAGGCCGGGGACGTCTTGCGTGGTGACGCCCTCGTTGTGATCCTGGCCGAGCTTGGCCTTGAGACGCACCTCGACGCGCCGTTGCGGCTGAAAGCCGGCGCGGAGCCCGACGAGCCCGGTGTAGCCGCTCGGCACGAGCAGGGCGGGCCCTTGGTCGAGCTCGTGCTCGTGCCTGTTGAAGTACGAGCCGTCGACCGCGAACCAGGTCTTTTTCCGGCGGTAGGCGCCGGTGGCCTCCGTGAGCCAATCGCCCGAGGTGCGGCCTTCGACGCGCGCTTTGGCGCTCGGGCCCTCGTAACGGGGAGGCGCGGTAACGATATTGATCACGCCGCCGAGCGCGTTCGTCCCGTAGAGCGAGCTCGTCGGGCCGACCACGTACTCGATGCGATCGACGTCCGTGAGCGGCAGCTCGGCGAGATCGAGCACGCCGCCCGTGTCGCCAATCACGCGCTCGCCGTCCTCGAGCACGAGCACGCGATCGCCGTCGAGACCCTGCATCTGCACGCCGCTCGGTGAGCCCAGGTAGCCGTACGCCTGCGGATTGACTTGCAGCGTCGGCTCCCCGGCGAGGGCTTCGCCGACGTTGCGTGCCCCGCGCCGCTCCGCCTCCTCACGTGTCACGGTTTCGGTGCGCACCGTCGCGCGCTGCGAGCTCTCCTTGGTGCGCGTGCCCGTGATCACGACCTCGGTGGGAGCGCACGGCTGCCCGCCCTTGGCTTGCGGCTCCGCGCAGGGCGTCGGCGGAGCGCTCGGCTCGGCACGCGCCATGCTGGTGAGCGCCCACGCGCCCGAACCGATGAGCGCGAGCGTCGTCGTTTTCCGGAGGGACAGGCCCGAAAAGTCTACTAGTTCTCGAGCGGCGACTCGAGCCCCCAGAGCTTCGCGAGCTGTTCCAGGACCTCGACTTCGGCCGGAGCGATGGTGTCGGGAATCGCCATCTCGTAGAGCACGCCGAAGATGACCTCGCGTGCTTCCGTCCGTTCGATGCCCTGGGCGGCCTTCATGATCGCGGCGCCGTCCTCGAGCGCTGCGGCCGCGTCTCGGACGTGCGCAAACCGCTCCGGCGTGATCGCGCGCCGGAGCTGCTCGAGCGTGCTCATCTCGGTTTGGGAGAGCCGGCCGTCCACGCGCGCCAGAAGGCCGACGAGGGACAACAGCACCACTTGCTCGGATTCCGAAAGCCCGCTCACGTCCATGTCCGCTTGTTAGCATGCGCTCGGCACACGCGCCGAGTGCGCCGCCGCGCACGCGGGGGGCAAGAGTCAGGGCCCCCCAGCCGGCAGGCCGGTATTGCCGCGCGGAGCCTTTCGCCTATAAGAATTGAACGGTTCGGGAGCGGCCGGGAACGACTCGAGCAGGCGCCCGTGCGCCTCGGAGGCGAAAGGCAGGCGATGGTGGAAAAAGTGGTGCAGCGTGGGTGGCGAGCGTGCGGGGTGCGCTCCTGGTTCTTCTTGGGATGTCTGGCGCTCAGCGGCTGTGGGAGTGACCACGACGACGAGCGATCGCGCCCGCCGACTGACGAGTACGGCTTCGGTGCTTGTCCTCAGAGTCTGACGGGCTCGAGCCGCGGTCGCGCTTGTGCCGTCACGCAAGTACCGCTGCGCTGGGACGAGCCCGCCGGAAAGAAGATCGACGTGCTGGTCGCGCGGTACCTGAGCGACACGCCGCACCGCGGGCAAATCTGGCTGCTCGACGGCGGTCCCGGCGGAACGGGTGGCATCTACATGCAGCAGGAGATCCTCGCGCTCTACGCGAGCCTCGGGCTCGACGTCTACGTGCCGCAGCACCGGGGAACCGGCCACTCGACCCCCCTCAGCTGCAAGAGCGACGACATCGGGGAGTGCGGCGGTGAGCTCGTCGCGAAGTGGGGCGACGGACTGCGCGGCTTCCACTCGACCGAAGCGGCGCACGACGTGGGCGCGCTCATCGACCGCTTCCGGACCGAGGGCGAGCGCGTCTTCGTCTTCGGCTTGTCGTACGGCTCGTATTGGGCGCAGCGCTACCTCCAGGCTTTCCCGAGCCAAGCCGACGGCGTCATTCTCGAGGGCGTCTTTCCGCTCAGCGAAGCGCTCTGGGAGGGCGACGTGATCGCGGACGCGGCCGGTCGCTCCGTGTTCGAGGCGTGCCGTGCAGAGCCCGACTGCGCGGCAGCGTTCGGCGACGAAGATCCGGAGGACGTGGCGCGCCGTGTTCTCGCTGACTCGAAGCTGCGGGAGACCCGGTGCATGGGAGACGACGGCCCGCTCCGTGAGGAGATCGAGGCCGTGCTCTCGCTGCTCGTCGTGAGCGATCTCGGGCACTTCGCGCCGGGACTCTTTCGTCGCCTCGATCGCTGCTCGGAAGCGGATCAAGAGGAGCTCGTGGCGCTCGCCGCGTTCATCACCAAGGTCCTCTCGACCCCGCCCGATCCGGAGCTCGACAATCCGATCCTCGGCTTGCACGTGCTTCGCACCGACCTCATGGCGAAGCTCACGACGTTCCCTCTCGACGACATGCTCGCCGCCCGCGAGCCGCTCGTCTTCTGGTCCGGCGCGGCACCCACCGAAGAGTTCGACGCCATCGTCGAGGGTTGGCCCGTCAACTACCCCGCGGCGCCGACCGCGCTCGAAGGTCTCGCGACGCCGCTCCTGCTCATGAACGGCGGGCTCGACATTCAGACGCCGTCACCCTGGGCGCGCAAGCTCGCGAAGCAGCTCGGAGCGCCGCTCGTGGAGTTTCCCTACGTGGGTCACGGGGTCGACGTGTCCCTCGCTTCCCCGCTCACCGCGGGCGACGCGAGCTGCAGCCTCGGGATCTTGCGCTCCTTCATTGACGACCCCCAAGCTACGATCGACGGCAGCTGCGCGAAGACGGCATACACGCCCGACGTCGCCGGCCACGGTGCGGTGACCCACTCGGTGATCGAGGTCCTGTACGGTCACGAAACGCCGCTCCTCGGCAGCGAGCCCGCCGCGCCGAGCGCCAAACGCGTCCGCTCGGAGCGCGTGACCGATCTCGAGCCGGTCGCTCGCCTCTTGCGCGAACGACTGGCGCACGCGGTTCGGGAGATGCGTTTCCAGAAGCGCTAGCTCAGCCCGCACGACCCCGCTCGGGCCGGCGGGGCGCGTCAGGCAGCAATACGCCGAGCTTGCGCCAGGCGCCCACGCGCTCCGCGTTCGCCGTCGCGAGGCGGCGGAAGGCTTTCGAGATTCGGGAATCCCCCGCGACCTTCCGCCAAAAGTCGGCGGCGGCGTGGCTCGCCGAGTCCCAGCCGGGCCCGTCTCGCGGCGAGGGCGCAAGCAGATCGAGCGGATCGCCCGGGAGGTTCCCACTCTGAGGGGAATAGCGCGTCGGAAGCATGTCGTAGGTCGGAGTCAGGCCCAGAACTCGGATGCCATTGCTGAAGAACGACAGGTTACCCCCGTGCATGTCGCTGTTGCCGATCAGCCTGCCGAAAAGCTCGAGCCAGCGGGTCGCCTCGAGCGCGGCGGGCTCGGCGATGCGCTTCGTGACGAGACCCTCCACACTGTCACTCCAGCTTCGCAAGCGACCGACGAACTCGGCATCCAGCGTCATGAGCGAGATGACGCCGCGCCTCCCGCCGTGGAGCGTGCGATCGAAGCGTTCGATTTCGAGGAACATGCGATCCCTTGCCTCGTAGAGGCGCGACTGCGGCGCGGGGTGCCCATGCCGGCGGAGGGTCTCGTGGGCAATGTGCTCGGCAACCAAGAGGTCGGCGGTTCGTCGTCCGACGGCGTTCGCCGTGGCTGCCGAGAACTTGACGAGCAGCGCCACCCCGTCGGGGCGGGAGACGAGGAATTTGGGCTGTTCGCCGCCTGCGGAGGAGCCCGGGGTCGGCGCGAGGACGCCTGCGGCGAGCTCCGGGTAGCGGTGCCCACGGGCGCGTGGCGCAACGACGTCCGGTGGCGCTTTGGCGTGCTCCACGTATCGCTCGAAGGCCTCGTCGCCGACGATCAGATCCCCCGGCAGGTTCCAGCCGAATCGCGCTGCGTAGCGAACGACTTGGGTGCCGGACCACGACCGCACGTCGCTCGGTGCCTCGAGCTCGGGATGCTGGCCTGGGACCAGACGCCCCAGGAACCCGGCCGGTCGGAGCGGATCGAGGAAGTACGGTAAGTCGGCGTAGAATGCGGAATCGATCCGAGCGTCCTTCTGCTCGACGTACCAGGCCTCGGGCAGTAGGGCATGGAGTACGGCGACTCGCTTGGCTGCTCCGCGCTCGCTGATCGCGTAGATCGGAAGGCGATCCCCCACGTCCGTTACCGTCCGACGTGCGGCGTAGCGGGTGCTCCGGGCATTACCGGTCACCAGCAGTCGCTCACCCATTTTCCCCGCGAGGCGCGAGAAGGTCGGCTGGCTCAGTCCCAGGCGCCGTGCGAGCTCAGGCGCCGCCCCCTGCCCGACCAGCGCGAGCTCGACGAGCAGTCGCTGCTCGAGCCCTGTCGCATCATCCCGCGCGGCCACTTTGAATAGATACTTGAATTGATAATGGCAGGCAATACACCCAGAAAATCGCTGACTTTCTTGAGGTCGGGACGACCGGACCGCGCGCCCCTGAATAGATTCTGGCGACGCCCTCCGCGGCACTCCCGGCCCGCGCTCGGGCTGCTCGCTCGCGTGTCGCGCTAGCGTCGCACCACCGCGACCCCACCGGGTCCGACGCGCACGCTGTCCGGTGCGGCTGCGACGGCGCCGTGCGCGAGGACCAGCGCGTCGCCGCTCGCGAGCGGCAGCGCATACGGCTCGCCGGCGAAGCAGAGCGCCACGACGAGGCGCCCGCGATCGAGCAGGAGCCAGCGCTCGGCGGGGTCGAAATCGACGCGGCTCGGCAGCGAAGCGAAGTCCGGCTGCTCGCGGCGGAGCCCGATCAGTGCGCGGTACCAGGCGAGAACTTCGGCGTGCGCCGGCGTCTCGCGCTCGTCCCAGCGGAGCCGCGACCGATTGAACGCGTCCGGGCTCTCGGGATCGAGCGTGCCGTGGAGCTCGAAGCCGAGCGCGCGGTATTCGCGCTCGCGGCCTTCCTTCACGTCGCGCGCGAGCCCAGGGTCGCCATGGTCGGTGAAGTACACGAACGGGGTCGACGCCGCCCACTCCTCGCCCTGGAAGAGCATCGGCACGAACGGGCCGAGCAGCATCAGCGCCGCGAGCTGCCGCAGCACCGCGGGCTCGACGAGCGCCGACAGCCGCTCGCCGCGCGGTCGATTCCCTACTTGATCATGGGTTTGCAGGTAGCCGAGGAGCCGCGCTTTCTGCGGCTCCGCGCGGGGATGGCCGTGAGTCCGGCCACGGAACGCGCTGAACGTCCCTTGGTGCCGAAAGCCGTGCTCGAGCACGTGCGCGAGCCGCGCGAGCTCGCCGAAGTCCTCGAGTCGTCCGTTGCGCTCGCCGGTGGCGAAGGCGTGCATCGCGAACTGAAAATCGTCGGACCATTGTGCGTCCATCCCGAGCCCGCCGCCGTCGAGCGGCGCGGTCGTGCGGGGATCGGCGCGATCGCACTCGGCGATGAGCTCCCAGCGCTTGCCGCGCCGCGCGCCGGCGGCCTGCACCTCGCGCGCGAGCTCGGCGAGGAACGGAAACGCGCGGTCGTCGTCGAACGCCTGCACGGCGTCCAGTCGGAGCGCGTCGACGTGGTAGTCGCCGAGCCAGAGCAGCGCATTGTCGATGAAGAAGCGCCGCACCTCGTCGCTGCCGCGGTCGCGCAGGTTCACGGCGGCTCCCCACGGCGTGTGCCGATCCGTGAAGTAGGGACCGAAGCGCCCGAGATGATTCCCGCGTGGCCCGAGGTGGTTGTAGACGACATCGAGGATCAGCGCGAGGCCGCGGGCGTGGCAGGCGTCGACCAGGCGCTTGAGCCCGAGTGGGCCACCGTACGCGTGATGCGGTGCGAACAGGTTCACGCCGTCGTAACCCCAGCCGCGCTCGCCCGCGAACTCGCACACCGGCATCAGCTCGACGTGCGTCACGCCGAGGTCGACCAGGTGGGACAGGTGCTCGATGACCCCCTCGAACGTGCCCCTCGCGCTGAACGTCCCCACGTGCAGCTCGTAAATGACGCCGCGGGCGAGCGGAACGGGCGCGAAGCCCGTGTCGGTCCAGGCGAAGGCGGCGTGATCGACGCGCCGCGACGGGCCTTCGATGCCGGCCGGTTGATGCTCCGAGCGCGGGTCGGGCAGGGGTGGCCCGCCGTCGAGGCAGAGCCGGTAGTCCGCTGTGAGATCGATGCTCGCGTCGTCGAGCTCGTGCTCCCCGTTCGACGAGCGCCGGAGCGGGACGCGGCGGTCGGTCGTTACGACCTCGACGCGGCCTGCGCGGGGGGCCCAGACTTTGAGTGGCACGCCCTCACGCCCGTAACACGGATTTCATCCGCCAGCTCGCGCGCGAAGGCGGTGACTCTTTGCCAATCCGTGTACTCGTAGTCGCGCGACGTGTCGGTGTCGCCGCCCTCCTTTTCGACGATGCGGCGCATGACGAAGCGAGTCACGAAGTCGTACTTGGAGTACGGCAACGCTCCCGCGATGAGCTCGATGCGTCGCGGGCGCCACCCCGTCTTCTTCACGAAACCCTCGACGACCTCGAGCGTCTGGGCCCGCCCGTCGCTCGTGCGGCTGCACACCGCGAGCCCCACCGAAAAGAAGGCGGACGGGAGGCGTTCGAGCAACGCGCGGTGCTCGCGCGCGAAGCGCACGATGGAGCGCGGGTACCCCTGCGCGTGGATCGGCGCGCCGACGATCACGAGCCGGTAGCGGTCGAGGTCCCCGCGCACGTGCGCCTGCTCCGTATCGAGGAGCTCTACCTCGTGTCCCTCGGCGCGGAACGTCTCGGCCATCCGCGTCGCGATACGCCCGGTTTGACCTTCTTTCGTCGCATAGACAATCAGCACGTTGGCCATGGCCTTCACCGCGCTCGAGTGATGCAAGCGCGGTACCAGGTCCGGCAGTAGTCGCGCCGGCGCGCGGATCCCGCGATCTCCCGCGGGGACGCGCCCGCAAACCCGGAGCAAGCTGGCAGATCGTGCGTGTGCGGGATCCGAGTCGGCAACTCGTGCGCGCCGCGCTTCGGCGTAGGGCAGGGCCACGCGGCTGTGGTACGAGTCGCGCGTGGCAAGCATTCCGCGTCGGGTTCTCGCGGGGATTTCAGGTCTCATTGGCGGCCTCGGCGCGCTCGCGGTTTCCCCCACCGCATCGGGCGCCGAGCCTGCCCCAGTAGCGGCGGAGGTCGCCAAGGTTCCGGTGTCCCCGGTGCTGCGCGACCTCATCGCGCTCGCTCGGCAGCGCGCGCCGGAGGTGTCGCTCGGTCGCGCAGCCCTCGGTGCCAGCCGTTCGAGCTATGCGAGCGCCTCGCTCGCCCCGGTCGGTAACCCCGCGCTCGAGGTCAAGGTGGACCACGGTACGCAAGGCGTCACGAAGGACGTCACCATCGACGCTTCCATGTGGCTGCCCGTCGAGCTCGCCGGGGAGAAGCAGACGCGTGGCCGCGAGGCGCGCGACTTCGTCGGCCTGCACGAAGCCTTGCTCGAGCAAGCGCGGGCGGCCGCCACGGGACGTACCGTGCGCGCTTTCGGCGGGCTCGCCGTCGCGATGGCGCGCGAGCGCGTGCTCACGGAGCTGCTCGGCGTCGCGCGCGCCGAGGCCACCCACTATAGCGAGCGGCTCGCAGCCGGCGACGCCACGGAGCGCGACGCAGCACTCGCTTCGCTCGAAGCCGCGCGCAACGAGGCCCTCTTGAGCGAGACCGAGGTCGACGTCCTGCGCCACGCCGGCGAGCTCGAGGAGCTCACCGGGCGTGCGCTCCAGACGAGCAGCAAGCTCGAGGAAATCCCGCCGGCGTACGCGCCGAAGCGAGCCACCGCAGAGCTCGCGCAGGCGATGCCGAGCGCGCGCGTGCTCGAGGCGCAAGCCCGCTACTACGCTTCCGCGGGCGAGCGCCTGAAGCGCGAGGGGTACAATCCGCTCGCGCTCGGCGTCACCGGGGGGCGCGGCGATTTCGGCGAGGCACGCTTCGGCGGCGGCATCGCGTACACGTGGCCGCTCTTCCGCTCCAACCAACCGGAGCGAGCCCGCACCGAAGCCGAGCGGGTGCGCGCCCTCGCGGAGCTCAACCTACGCCGCGAGCTCGTCGTGCGCCGCGTCATGTTGCTGGAGCAGGAGATCCGCGGCCTCGCTCGCGCGATTGACGTCCTCAAGAGCTCGGCGCTTCCGGCCGCGACGCGCGCCGTTCAGGCGGCGCTCGAAACGAACCGCGCGGGCAAGGGCGATTGGCTCACGGTGCTCGTCAGTCGGCGCGATCTTTCAGCACTCTCGTTGCGTCACCTCGAGCTTCTCGATCGCACGTGGCTCATCCTGGCCGAGCTCGTCGAGCTCACGGGAGAGCTGCCGTGAGCACCGAACCGGAGGTCGCGGGCTCGCAGGGCGGATCGGGGCAACCGGCGCGATCGGCCACGCCGGGCGTCGCGCCGAAGTCGCGCACGCGCCTGTTCGCGTTCGGCGCCGTCGGGCTTTTGGCCGCAGGCTCGCTCGCGTGGGCGCTCGGCCACAAGGGCCGGGTGGCGGCGCCGCCGAAGCCGCTCGACACGCCCCGCGTCGAGGGGCAGGACATTCGCTACTCGAAGACGTTCGCCGAGCGGAGCGGCATCAAGCTTTCGCCCGTCGTCACGGCGAACCTCGTGCCCGTCGTCAACGCCACGGGCACGATCGACTTCGATCCGGAGTACGTCGCCGCCATCGGCACGCGTCTCCGCGGGCTCGTCACGCGCGTCGCGAAGTTCGAGGGTGACAGTGTCGACGTGGGCACGGTGCTCGCCGTGATCGAGAGCGGGGACCTCGGCGAGGCCCAGGCTGCCGTGAGCACGCTCGAAGCGCAGAAGGTCGCCGCCGACCTGAACCTCAAGCGTGAGAACGAGCTCGCCGAGAAACGGCTCTCGACCGCGCGCGAGGCGGAGCTCGCCGCCGCCGATGCGGAGCGCGCCCAGCACCTTTTGGCCGCCGCGCGCCAGAAAGTGTCGGCGATCTCGGGCCACGGCAGCCGTTCGACGCGCTTCGGCGCGCACGAGCTCAGAAGTCCCCTGAAAGGCACCGTCGTCGAGTGCAAGGTTTCTCCCGGGCAAGCCGTCGAGGGCGAGCTCGTCGCATTTCGCGTGGCCAACACCGAGCACCTCTGGGTCGGTGTCGATGTGTTCGAGAAGAACATCGGGATCGTGAAGGTCGGAGATCGCGTCGACTTGAGCCCGCTCGCGACGCCGGGCGACGCGTTCGAGGGACGCGTCGCGCGCATCGGCGCCCTGATCGATGCGGAGTCGCACAGCGCTCAGGTCCGGGTCGAGGTCGACAATCACGACGGCCGTCTGCGCGCGGGCCAAGCGGTGGATGCGCGCATTCACGGCTCGGCGCGCGGCGAGCGATCGAGCACGCTCGTCCCCACGGCAGCCATCACCTTCGTCGACGGCAAGCCCACGGTCTTCGTGTCGACGGGTGAGGGCGTCGTGCGCGTGGTGAACGTCGAGACCGGCTTCGCCGACGGGACCCGTACCGAGGTGAAGAGCGGGTTGACCCCGGGTCAGACCGTCGTGAGCGACGGCATTTTTGCGCTGAAGAGCGAGCTTTTTCGCTAGCCCGCGAGGCATCTTTCCATGCTCGAGAACCTGGTCGAGACCTCCGTTCGTGCCCGCGGCGCCGTCCTCGCCGCGCTGGCGCTCTTGCTCGTGATCGGGGCGTGGGCGGCGCGCACGCTGCCGATCGACGCGTTGCCCGACGTTTCCACGTCGCAAGTCTCGGTACTCACGCAAGCCTCCGGCATGTCGCCGGTCGAGATGGAGCGCACCGTGACGATGCCGATCGAGAACGCGCTCAACGGCGTTCCCGGCTCGGTGGACCAGCGCAGCGTTTCGCGCTCGGGCCTGTCGGCCGTCACCGTCATCTTTCGTGACGACGTGAACAT
>Ga0070682_100000503_pt1 | contig 24570 bp, 9 predicted proteins | sample KBSC63LmetaG_FD_64668 | JGI IMG/M metagenome (GOLD analysis project Ga0070682, IMG submission 64668) | Corn rhizosphere microbial communities from Kellogg Biological Station, Michigan, USA - KBS C6-3L metaG | ecosystem: Host-associated > Plants > Roots > Rhizosphere | place: USA: Michigan...
TCCACCGGCACGACCAGGGGAACGGGGGCCTGGCTTGCGGCAGCTTCGTTCAGCGAGGGCACAGTGGGCGAACCGCTGGGCACGTCAGCGGTCGGTGCCGTGTGGGTTCCGAGGAGCCGAGCCGCCAATCCGACGGCCGTCAACAACGCGAGGGCGGCGGCGACCAGCAAGGCTCTGGGAAAGCGGCGCCGCACACCGAGCGTCGTCGCCGTCCGGCCGAAGCTGCTCGAGGTCGGCGTGCCCTCGGCCCGCGTCTCCGGCCCGCGCGAGGCTGCGGGGAGCTCAGGCTCCTTCCGCGACGCAGCGCCGTGCCCGGCCGCGGCGAGCCAGCTCTCGAGTGCTCGCGCGAGGTCCTCGGCCGTCTGAAAGCGCGCCTCGCGATCGCTCGCCATCGCCTTCTCGACGAGCTTGGAAAACGCCAGATCGACGTGCGGAACGTCGCGCGTGAGGGGCGGTGGGGGCTCCAAGGCGATCTTGAAGAGAAGCTCGTTGAAGGTATTGGCGCGAGTCGGCACGGCCCCCGCCACGGACTCGAACATGATGACGCCGACCGTGTAGAGATCGCTGCGCGCGTCGATGTCCCGCTGCCCCTTCGCCTGCTCGGGCGACAGGTAGTACGGCGTTCCGATCACCGCACCCGTGCTGGTCATGCTCATCGCGTTCGGATCTTCGAACTGATACTTGGAGACGCCGAAATCGATGATCTTCACGAAGTCGGCCTGTCCCCCGCGGCGGGCAAGCAAGAAGATGTTGTCCGGCTTCAGGTCACGATGAACGATACCGGCTCGGTGCGCGGCCCCGAGCCCATCGAGGAGCTGAAGCGTGAACAGCGCGGTTTCTCGCGGGCTGAGTGCGCCTTTCTGCAGGCGGCTCGAGAGCGTCTCCCCGTCGAGAAACTCGCTGACCATGAAGCGCGCGCCGTCGGGCAAGGCACCGACGTCGAAGACCTCGAGGACATGCTCGCTGCCGATGCGTCCCGCCGCGCGTACCTCGCGCTCGAACCGCGCGACGCCCTCTTTCGATGCCGTCGCCTCCGGCAACAGGACCTTGATGGCGACTCGACGCCCGACGAGCAGGTGGTGTCCCTCGAACACCGCCCCCATCCCGCCTTTCCCGAGCAGTCGCTCGACGCGGTACTTGCCGTCGACGACTTGGCCAATCTCGAGCATGCCGCCCAAGCCTAAACACCTGGCGACGGAAGGCAAATCACGCCCCTCGGCGCGCCCGAATCCGCGTCGGCGCCGGCTTCTTCCAGAGGGACGCCGTCGAGGTTATGGTGCGCGCGTGTCGCCGCTCCGCTCGCGTCTTCTTGCTCTGCTCCTTGCGGGCCTTTGCTCCACGACCTCGGGCGTTGCGTTCGCCGACCTGGCTCGGGACCGCGCGGCGGCACGCTCCGCCGCCGAGACGGGCGCAGACGCTTTCGACCAGGGCCAATACGAGCGCGCGCTCGGGCTCTTCACGCGGGCCGAGGAGCTCGTGCACGCTCCGCCCCACCTCTTGTTCATCGCTCGCTCGCTCACCAAGCTCGGCAGGCTCGTCGAAGCGTACGAGGCCTACATGAAGCTCGTGAGAGAGCAGCAGCCGAAGAACGCGCCGAGCGCATTCGTTTCCGCCCACGCGGAGGCCGAGCGCGAGGTCAGCATCGTCGAAGCGCGCCTCGCGCACGTCACCGTCGTCGTGCGCGGCACGGACGCGGACAAGGCGGTTGTCACGATGGACAGGACCGACCTCCCCGCGGCCGTCGTCGGAATCCCGATGCCCGTGGATCCCGGAAGCCATGTCTTTTCCGCACACACGGAGCGAGCGAAGAGCAACGAGACGACGCTCGCCCTGCGTGACGGCGCGAACGAGAGCGTGACGCTCGTCCTGCCTACCCCCGCCGCAACGGCGACCCCTCCCCCGAGCGCCGCGCCCGCGGGCGAAGCCGCGACGCAAGCAGAGAGCCACCCCGCCGATCCACCAGCGCGGGACTCCGGCGGGATTTCCGGCCAGCGCATCGCCGGCTACATCACCCTCGGACTCGGCGTCGCCGGAACCGGCGTCGGCACCTACTTCCTCATCTCGTCCCTCGACAAGCGAGGCCAGGCGAACGACCTCTTCCAGTGCGACGCCACCCAAAGTTGCTCGCCGGCGCAGGTCATCGAAGTCGGCAAGCTCGACGATGACGCCGATCGCTCGCGAAACCTCGCGATCGCAAGCTACGCGTTCGGCGCGGCCGGCATCGTCACGGGCCTCGTGCTCTTGTTGACGGACTCGCCGTCCAAGCCTCAGCCGGGTGCGGTCCGCGACGTCCATCTCGTCGCTGGGCTCAGCTCGGTCGCTGTAACCGGAAAGTTCTGACCGTTTTCTTCCACCCGCTCGGTTCTCGGACGACGTGAAGCGCCCGCCCGCGAGGGCGCCCGCGCACTAGCGCGAGCTAGTTGATTTGAGCGGGCCGAGGGCCCGCGGCTTCACTGCGACCGCGTCCAGTACCGGTACTTGATGTAGAGCTGGACGTCCGAGATGGCGTCGAAGTTGACGCCTTCCTCGTCCCAGATCTTGAGCAGGAAGCTGCCGTCGAAGGGACGCCCCTGGAACTCCTTGCGAATGTACGGGGTCAGGAGCGAGCGGTCCGTGTCCGAGAGCGGGTTCGTAACGTAGCGCTCGAGCGCGACGCCGCGAGCGTGCTCGATGATGCCCGTGAAGAGCGTGGTCTTGAAGTCCGCACCCTCGTGGTTGCGCACGAAGTACGGGCCGAGGTGCGTGATCGAGTAGGGAATGAAGCCGGCGCCGGCGCAAGCAGACGGATTCGGCGAGTTCGAACAATCCCGCGTCTCGGTGCCGACGAAATTCACGGCCACGTCTTCGATGCGATAGTTGTAGTTGCCCTTCGCAAAGCCCGCGTGCTGGAAGATGCGACCTTCCTCGAGGTCACGTTGATCGAGGCCGATCGTGGATTCCCAATAGCAAGACGAGGGGCGATCGGACTGCTCGCAGCTGCCGCTGAACCCGTTCGAGCACAGGTGTTCGCAGCGGCGAGTGAACGCCGTCGCACGGAAGGCGCTGCCATCAGTGTCCTCGCACGCCTTGATCATGCGCGTCGTATCCAGGCCCGTCGCTACGTAGGCGCCAGGCCGCAGGTCCACCGGATCGCTCTTCGAGTCTTGCGGCTGGAGTGCCTCGAACATGATGCCGGCCACGCTCCCCGCGCGACTCTGGAGAGCAGCGGTGAGCAGCTTGACCGTGGAGTTGCCTGCCGTCTTGAGATCGAAGATTCGATAGTAACGAGTCCAACCGTTGTACGTGCCCGCGACATTGGCGCCCGAGGTATTGCCAACGATGTAACGACCGTTGGTTCCACCCGTGCCCGTGGTGGACGTCACCGACGCGCCGTTCGGGTCGAGGACCCCCATGTCGATCATCGGCGACGCCGTGGTACCGGCGATGTCCTTGGAGAACCAGGACAACCGGTAGCGCCCGACGTTCGTCGCAACCCGCTGCGTCAGCGACTCACTCAAGTTGGCCGCCGAGCCCCAGGTAACGACCCAGCCCGGGGCCGCACCCTCGGCGGCGCCGAGGTTCAACGGGCCCGTCGTATCTTTCTGTACATTGAGGCAGGTGGACGAGATGCCGTTCGGTCCGGCTGTGCAGCCCGTGATCAGCCAACCAGGTAGGGCCGGATCCGACACGAAGGTGCGTAGATCACCCGAATACGTCAGGAGATTGCCGAGGCTCTGAGCACAACTCTGCCGCGTTCCGAACACGTCGTCGCGAACGGAAACGATGGCTTCGTCGATGCCTTCGTGGAAGTCGTATTGGAGCCGATACGATTCCACCGTGTTCTTCAGCTTCCCCACCAGGTCACCGATGTAGGTGCCCGCGAAGTTCTTGGGGACATTCGAGATGTTGCCGCTAATGGCGGAGTAGTCGACACCTTCCGACGTGCAGATCAAAGACTCCCAAGTCGCAGGCGCATCGACCAGCGGCAGGTCCGCTCGCAAATCGGAGAGGTGGACGCCGAGCCGCTGCTCGATGGCGCGCTTGGCAAGGAACGTTAGATTGATGGCGTTCTTGTGCGCTTGCTGGTAGCGCATCTTCGACGTATCGAGCTTCGCGTTCAGCGCCGAGTCGATGTTCGCGGTGATCGCCGCAGTCGTCGACTGATACTGCATGGCGCGGCCGAGCGCCCGGAGCGCCTTGAGCCGCAGGCCCTCGAGGCCCGCAAGGGCCCCGCGGATGTCCTCGAAGCTCGCGCGTGTGTCGTCCGAGATCTGGGCCATGCGCCCGGACAGGCTGCGAATGGTCGCGCGCGCCTTGACGATGTCGCGACCCTTCTCCAGCAGGTCGTATTCGCCCTGCTCCACAGCCTGTTGCGAGTGCACGTCGGCGATCTCGGTCTCGATTTGGGCGATCTGCTTTTCGTAGCCGAGGGTTTGGGCGTCGAGCGAGGCATCGACCATCGACGCTGCGCAATCGGCGGCGGCCGCCGCAGCACTCCCGCCGAAGCTCAGTACCGCGTTGGACACCGCGTGACCGAACGCCTGGACACATCCCATCGCCCCCTTAATCCACGCGGCTTGCTGCTGGAAATCGATCTGCCTCACGCGGATGCGCGCTTGCATTCCCGAGAGGTTGGCGACCTGGGAATCGAGTTCCTCCAGATCCTGCCGCACTTGAACCTCTTTAATCAGTGTCTGCAGGTCTGAAACCGCGTCCTTCAACGACTCCGCCGCGTCGCGCATGGCAGCGTTTTGTTCGCCAAAGCGGATCAGTGCCGCGCGGAGGTTCTGCATCTGCACTGCCATCTGGCCGCCCACCGCGGGGAATGCACCCTGTGCACTGTCGTGCAGGTTCTGGATGACCCGCACCGGGATCTTCGGCAGTAGGAGCGCGCCCATCGTGCGCTGAAAATCGGCGACCTTGCAATCGACCCACGCGGTGACGTTGTCGAAATCCTCCGTCTTTGTCAGCTGGGTCGGGTCGATGTCCGCGCCGCAGGCGGTGTTCGCCGGGGATTTTGTGAGAATGCCACGCTCGGCCTCGCACAGAAGCTCGGCCGCATCTGCCACGCCCTGGTCGTCGTAGCGAAAGCGCGTCGTGAGATAGGGGAGGTCGGGCGCTTGCCGGTTCAGCAGCGTTTGCTCGCTCGATGCGAGTCCATTGCCCTTCGGGATAAAGCTGAAGCCCTGGGGGACGGCACTCGTGATGGTGAAGCGCCACGTGTTCTTCGGGTCAACGTTGAACTCCGTGCTCTGATGGTTGCCACAGAACTGCGTGTTGAGCGGGAGAGTGTTGAGAGTGTCGAACGTCCGAAGCATTTTCGGCCCCGGAACGAGGGCGCGCGTGCTCACGGTGGAGGCCTGAATCGGATAGTCGGTCGGGGTCGGGTTGCCCGGCGCGTAGAACTTGTAGAAGACCGGCACAGTGCCGGTGGCGCCGTTGGTAAAGAAGCCTTCGAATGTCATCCCGGGTTGCAGGCTCAGGGTCCCATTGATCGTGCTCATCCAAAAGGGCCAGTTGCCCGAGTACGGCTGCCGCCGCCAAGGGCCGGTGTCATTGTACTGCCCGGTGATAACGGCACCGATGGCCGTCATATCTGCGGGCGCGTAGGTGACCGGGAGGGTGATGTTCTCGAAGTGGGCGTGAGCCATGCCCTGGAGGAGCACTATGGCTTCGACCAGGCGCTGGTTGACTGCGGCAATTTGTTGCAAGTCCGCGGCGCTGGGGTTCGACCCGCAGTTGACGCGTTGGCAGAACAGAGAGTTCGGTACGGTGACGCAGTCGGCCGCACTGACACCTCCGATCGTGTTGCAGGGCCAGTAGTTCGTGAGGCCGTCTGCACCGCTGGTACTCCAGCGCGTCTTCTTGTCTTGCACGATGTCGACGCGCGGCCCGAGGGTGTCACTGAACGTGTAATTTGCCTTGAGCGTGTCGACCAAGTCGGCGTCATCGCCGCCCTCAGTGCCAACGAAATATTCGTCGGCGAGGTCGAAAGCCATGATTCGACCGCAAGCGGCGTCGCGCCCCAGGTTGTGGCGGAGCTGGCGCAGATCGTTGCACGGATCCGCGAGCAGCTGGTTCGTACCGTTCGGAATGAAATTCAGCTTGACGTCCAGCTGCGGCTTGCCGGGGGTCGGAGTGAGGGGCCACTGGTCGACGAGCTCTGGCGCGCTCGCACCAGCAGGGGGGACGAGCCCGCTGCACGTGTTGTGCCCCGAGGCGTCCACCAGCGCGGGGACGGGGCAAGGGTACTGCGCGCTCTGCCCATAGCAGATGTCGTTTACGTTGTCGCTCTTGGTCCAAACGCACAGCGCCTTCGACCCGATCACGGCGTAGTCCGCCACCGTTCCGTCACCGATGCACTCCTTGATCCGGCTGATGCTCTCGCTGGTGGACGGTGCGGTGATGATGCCTTCGATGGTGCGACCGCAGGTTTTCGCCGCCTGATCGCACTTGAACGAACACTGCGTGTTGGCGGGGCAGCAGTCGGCGTCCACGCTGCAAGCATGCGCCTTGCACGTTCCCCCCACACAGGTCGAATGAGTGCAACCCGCCGCCTCCGGCTTACAGCAGTCGTCGTTGACGGCGCAAGGGCCCTTGTTGGTCGACATTCCGCTGAGGTCGACGCCGAGCTGCGTCAGGAGATCGTCAGTACTCTCCGCCGTGCCGCAGATGTCCTGCACCGTCTCGAGCTCGGCTTGCGACTGTGAGGCGAAGCGCTGCTCGTCAGCCTGCTGGCGAAGCTCCTCGATCTCCTTCTCGCGATCGACCTCGATGCCGTTCTGGATGTACTGCTCACCCAGGGTGTCCGATTCGGCCGCGGCGGCCTCGGCGAGCGAGAGGTAGTGCTTCCACGACGTCTCGACACCGTCGTTGTCGTCGGAGAGCTCATTTTCGAGCGGGAGGCGTTCGTCGAAGTAGGTGCCGTCGCACTCGACCGCGGAGTGCGTGCAGGAGTTGTGACTCGGGCGCAAAATCTCCCCGGCCTTGCGATCGAACTCCGGGACCATCGGTTGCTTGAAGGAGAGGTTGGTCGGCGTCCACGTGTCCATGAAGCCGGTAAGATGCTCGTAGCCCCCGGGCACCTCCTGCGCCGAGTTCTTCGGCTTCACGACGAAGTACGGCACGGTGAGCGATTCGGGAACGCTGCCGACCCAGGTCGCCGCCGTTGTGTAGCCAAATTGCGCAAAACCGTTCGTGGTGAATCGCGCGAGGGTATACGGAGTCAGGTCGGTGCAGCGGACACCTTCGATGAAACCAGTCGTCGCACAGAGCAAACCATCCATGCCCGTGACGATCCGGATGTTGTCCGCAGCGGTATAGCCATGGACGCCTAAGAGCCATGTGCCATTGGTGATCGCCGAGCGCAGCAAGATGCCTTTTCTAGGGTCACCCGCCAGTGCCGTGCTGAGAACGCCATCGATGAGCGTGTATTGCTGGGGGTAGGTTTCGGCCTGACCGCCGAGCCCAGGGGACGCCTTCGCGAGGGCGATCAGAGCAGGCGCACTCGTTTTGAGGTTGATGAACGCCTGGTTGAGGTTCATCGCGAGATTGGGCTCGCCGACCCAGCTCGTCGGCGGGATGTAGCCGTTCGGCGAGTAGCGCGCGAGCGCGGCGTAGTATTCGGGCGGGGCCGGCGAAGGCTCGCTACGCGTCGCGGCGAAGAATTGGAGGCCCAACGCAGGCGACGTGCCAATCCTGCTGGGTGTGAACGTCACGGTCGTCGAGCGCGCGAAGGCAGAAATCTCGTCACTCAGGTAGTTGCGCGCCTGGGTAAAGTCCTCGGTCGAGATCCCGGTCTGCTCCTCCATCTTCGTGACCGGGCAGACAGGCACGACAGCGTTCGAGCACTTGCCGTCCAGGTAAGCGAGCCGCACGGCGATGCTTCCTTCCGGGAGCCCTGCTTGCGTTCCATTCAGGAACGCATCCATGGTGATGGTCTTCAGTGCCTGCACGGTGACCGGGCTGGGAGCGGCGCGCCGAATCATCGCGAGCGCCTTGCGCGCGCGCCCCGTCAGCTCGTCCGAGGCGCAGAACGGATTTGCCACGCTGCCCAAAAGACCGGGGTTACCACCGATGAGGATATGCGCGGCTTCGGCACGGGATAGCTGGGCGCCGGACACCGCGCGTGCGGCGCCTGCTTTGATGTCGAGCGTCGTAGAGCGCTGTGAGTCCGCAACCGCCACGACGGCGTCCACGGCGTCGAAGGCGATGTCCTGCGTGAGGCGGAGGAGCTCGCCGGCCTGTTCTGCGTAGAAGGCGCCGGCGGCGGGACCCTCCGCGGTGGTAAGCACGCCGGGGATCGTCTGCGCAACTGCATCGGCGCTAGAACCGGGGGGATCGGGAATCTGGCAGCCGTAAAAATTCGACGCCCAGTCGAGCCCTGCTTGGGCAATCTTCTCCGCGGTCCGAAGTAGCGCCGCCCGCGCCGGAGCCTCTTGCGCGGGGAAGCTCAACGCGTAAGGCGCGTCAGGAGCAGAATTGGGTGAACGAACCTTCACCGGCTGCGCACGAATGAGCGCAATGTCCCGGAGCGTCTGGGCAACGCATTCGTACACCTTCATCTTGCAGGCGTTGAAGAGGCAGTTCCCTGGGAAGAAGTCGACCTGGGAACACACAACGTCCATGCCGCAGGAGCCGCCCAGGAGCTCGGCATCGAAGCCGCCCCCTGGCTCGATGTATGCGGGCACCTCATCGACGTCCAGGGTGATGTCTTCATCGTTTGCCACGTCGTGCGCGTGGATGAGCTGCATCTGCGCGAGCCGCTTCGACTCCGCGTCGGCGTCCGGCGTGAGGGTCGGAGCGGGGGACGCGTCGAGCAGAGACAGCTGGCGCGGCTCACGCCCGCCGCAGCCGAGGGCGAGGAACAGCAGCGCCAGGACTTGAGTCAGGCGCGGACAAGGGTTCAGCGATGTGTTTCTGCTCATTGTCGTATCCTCAACCAATGGGCCGGCTTCGACGAAAACGGTCACGGCGCGCGCGGCGGCGCGAAGCCGCTCCGAACGCCAAAGCGAGAGGTGCGGCGAAGAGCCAACTCGGTGAGCCGTCGTCTGCCGCGCGGTCAACGTCCGGCGAAACGGCGCAGCCCCGCGCCGCCCGCGGCGGAACGCACACGAGCTTGCCCTCGGCTCCCGAGCAAGACCATGAGGTCGGGCACGCGGGCTCGCGCGCGCCGCAGAGGCGCGTGCAAATGGGCTCGCCCTGCGCGCCGGCCAGGCACTCCCCGTCCACGCACTCCGTCGACAGCGAGCAGCTCTGACCAAGCCGTTTGAGCGGCTCAGCGCCGCAGTAGCCGGGAATGTTCGGATCCTGATCGAAGACGCAGGAACGCCCCGCGCTGCAATCGGTATCGGCGACGCACTGATGCGTACAGCTTCCGTCGGCCAGGCATGTGCCGCCGGGGCACTCCGAGCCGCTCGGACAGGGGCGAACCCAATCGGGCGGAGCGGACGCGCACGCGGTCGCCGCGCACTCCTCTTGAGTGAGGCAAGCGCCGTCGACGCAGACCTCGTTCATCTGACAGACTCCGTCCCCACAGACCGGCAGACAGGCGCCCTCGGCGCAAGCGTACCCCGCGTCGCAGCCGTCCACTTCGCAGCTCGGGTAAAGTGAGCAGATGCCCGCCGTGTCGTCCGGCGTTAGCTCGATCTGCCCGGGCTCGTAGAACGGGTACATGATCGCCGCCTCGGCGAACGAGTCGTCGCACACGGGGGCGCCGTCCCCACCGTCGGCCTCACAGGGGTGCATGAGGCCGAGGGCGTGACCGCCCTCGTGACGCAGCGTACCGAGCAGGCTCCGGCGGCCGTCGGACGGCGCGTCCGAGAGACTCCACTCGAACCGTTCGGCGTTCAAGCGGATGTCCGCCTCCACGATGCTCCAGCTGCCGTCGTCGGCCTGCTCGAAGCCAAGCTCCGTCGCGCCGACCGCGTCACGGTCGTAACCAAGATGTTCCCAACCGCTTGTGATCATCTCGATTGTATTTTTTCCGTCCCCACTTTCAGCATGGGATGAAGTCAACCCATCGAAGCCACTCGTGACCGCGGAACAGGGGGGCTCGGACCACGCCGAAAAGGCGCGATCGGCCTGACTCACGAGCCCTTCGAGCGTAACGCCGGCTGGGACGACGCTGTAAACGTCGTAGTGAAAGAATTTTTCAGACCAGCGAACCGGGCCTGAACCGTCGAAGTCAGGGGATTCAGCGAGCGTGCGATAGGCGAGCGCGTCTCGACTGCATAGCGCGACGCCGAGCGCGGCGAGCACCATTGGCAATCTCGAAAACCCTCCCCAAATGCGCATACGTGCTCTGCTGCGTTCCGCCTTACCCACGCCGTGTAACTGGCGCGCACCCTAACGCTTGCTCACTCAGTGTGTCAAGGCAACCCTCGAGGGTATCCGATGCTCACGTGAGCTGCTCACGTGAGCATTCCACGCTTGCGTGAGTATTCCGCGCGCGGCTGCGTCGACGCTCGCGTGAGTATTCGACGCTTGACAGAACCGGAGGGCGAAGAGAAGCTCGCCTTCGCTGGGAGCAGAGTGTCCATGCGAATGCGCGGGTGGGTCGTGTTTAGGCTGCGTGACAGGGAGGTGAGCGGTCGTGTTTCGGGGGCTCGCGGCATGAGCGTCCGATCGCGGCTCGTCTCCTTACTCTCGCTCTCGGTGGTGATCGGAGCCGGCGCGCTCCAAACAACGGGCAAGGCGGCAGTTGGCGACGCGGAGCTCACCGCATCCGGCGTGCGTACGGCGCCGGAGGCGGTCCCGGACGCGCGGGGCCGCGACGACACGGCGCGTGAAATCGCGGGTCCGGCCGCGTCGCGGCGCTTGCAACCGCTCGATCCCAACGCGCTTCCCGCGGACCGAGACCCGGGCGACTCAAACGACGACGACACAGAACAGGGCGAGAAACCTGGGCAAAATGGCGCGGCAGCCGCACCTGCCGGCACAGCGGGCGGTACTCCGGCCGCCGGCGAGCCGAACGTGCCGGCCGAGGCCGTCCTCAGTACCGACGCCGAAAAGACCGGCTCGTCGAGTCAAGCCATCCAGGTTCCCAAGGGCGCCGGCACGATCGAAGGCATGGGCGAGAGTTTCTCTGTGCAGCCGTCCACTGGTGGCAGCTCTTTCTCGGTTCCGATCAACATGCCGAAGGCGCGCGGCGTAGCACAGCCGTCGCTGGCCCTCTCCTATTCGTCTTCCTCGGGCTGGGGCGTTGCCGGCGCGGGCTGGGACATCGGCGTGCCGTACATCGCGCGCCAAACCGATCGCGGGCTCCCGAAGTACAACGACCTAACCGATTTCACCTTCGAGCAAGATCGCTTCGTCTTCAACGGCGGACAAGAGCTCGTGCCGATCTGTACGGTCACGGGAGCCAGCCTCTCTTGCGCCGGCGCCCAGCCCGGCGAGGTCATGCCTCCGTGGAGCCAAGGCTCGCAGTACTTCCGTCCACGCGTCGAAGGCTCGTTCTTGCGCTTCTTCTGGTCGCCCAATCACCAGACCTGGCGAGTGCAGGACAAGAGCGGCGTGACGATGGAATTGGGCGTTCCGCTCGACGGTTCGCTCGACCGGAGCGGGCTGGAGGTCAACCCGGACAGTAGCGGCGAAATTTACCGCTGGAACCTGGTGCGACAATACGACACGCAGGGCAACGCCAACCCGACCTCGGCTACCGCGTCTCCAACTCCCAACAACGTCGTCGTCTATCGGTATCTCCAAGCCGGCGGCGCGAGCTACCTGAGTGACATCTACGATACGACGCCGAACAGCACGCCGACCTCGACGGTGCTGACGGCGTTCGCACACCACACGCGTCTCGTCTACGAGCAGAGGCCGGACGGCACCGAGTCGTACCGGTCGGGCTTCCCGATCGAGCATCACTTGCGCCTCTCGCGCATCGACGTCACCAGCAAGACCTTCGACTACGGCTCGACGCGCAATCGCCAGCACCTCCGGCGCTACTACCTCACCTACGCGACAGACGTGCCCGTCTCCGAGCTCGTCTCGGTCGAGCTCGAGGGCCGCTGCACGGGGAACGAGATCGACGGGCTCACAGAGCTCGGCGACGGCACGCTCGGCGTAACCAGCTGCCCGCGCCTTCCGCCAATGAAGTTCGGCTACACGCCCTACGCCATCAGTCAGACGGTGGTCGACGTCGACAACTCCCCTCCCCATTCGGTGGACGAGGACACGTCGGATCTCTTCGACGTCAACTCTGACGGCTTGCCCGACGTGCTCGTCACGGCGCCCAACAACGACAGCTCGGGGCACACGGTCTATTTCAACTCCGACGGCGGCACGCCTAACCACTTCGGGCCGGCGGTTCCGATGGGCGTGCTCGGCGAAGGCGCGGGGGTCATTCGGCTCAACAATCCGAACGTCACCGCGCTCGACATCGACGGCGACGCGACCATCGACCTTCTGCACATGCCGGCCGCGCAGACCTACTCGGTGTACCGCCCGGTGTACTCGGGCGGGTGGAACTGGGTGCAACGCACGGTGACGACAGCCGACGGCCTGCACCCGAAAATCGACTTCGGCCGCGACGCGCTCGAGACGCGCGTGCTCGACGTGAACTTCGACGGCCTAGTCGACGTGGTACGCAGCACCGGCCTCGAGATCCAGACCTACCTCGCGCTCGGTCGGTATCCGGGCGGCAATGGCCTTTTCGGCCAGGCGATTCGCACCGGCGTCAACACGGCCACGCTCTCTACGGAGCCGCTTCGGACCTGTGTGCCGCATAGCGGCTCGCCTGTTCATTTCGGCGACCACGAAATCCAGCTCGCGGACATGAACGGCGACGGCGTGCAGGACATCGTGCGCCTGCAGCGCGGCGCCGTGCGCTATTGGCCCGGGCGCGGCAACGGCTTCTGGGGCACAGGCGCCCGCAACGACTGTGCCGCTGGGACCTTCGGCCAGGGTCGCGACGTGCTCATGTCAGCGAGCCCCGAGTACTCGGACATCAACGGCACGAGCCTCCGGCTCGACGACGTGAACGGCGACGGCCTCGACGACATCGTCCAGATCCGCTTCGACGGCGTGGATCTCTGGCTGAACGACCAGGGCACCGGCTTCAAAGCGAAACAAACGCTGAGCGGCACGCCCGCGAGCCCGTCGTTCGCCAGCCGCGTGCGCCTGGTCGACATCAACGGCTCCGGCACTCGCGACATCGTCTGGGCGAACGGCAGCCGTTACAAGTACATCGATCTCCTCGGCGGCACGCGCCCGTTCCTCCTCACGCACGTCGACAACGGACTCGGGAAGACGACGGACCTCGACTACGGTACGTCGTCTTCCGAGATGCTCGCGGCGGCCGCCGCCGGCAAGCCCTTCAAGACGGTGGTCCCAACCGTGGTCCAGCTCGTGAAGCGGGTCACGGTGAGCGACAATCTGACGCTTGGTGGGTCCGGACCGTCGCGGCAAGTGACGGAGTACAGCTACCGCGATCCGCTCTGGGACGGCAGGCAGCGCGAGTTCCGCGGTTTTGCCTCGACCACTGTCCGCCGCGTCGGCGACACCAACAGCCCTTCGGACTTGACGGAAAACACGTTTTTGCTCGGAGAGTGTGTCGAGCCGGTGCCGGGCGGCGATACTTGTCGCGATCCGTCGCTGGACAACACGCGTGAGGCCCTGAAGGGACTCCCCCTGATCACCGAGAAGCACGACGAGCTCGGCGTGTATCTCTCGACCGAGTCGTCGTCTTATCGATTGCGTCAGCTCTACCAGGGGCGCGACGGACGCACGGTGTATCATGCCTTCGAGACGGCGCGCACCACGACGCTCTACGACGCCGACGCGGGTGCCCCGAGCAGCTCGAGCACGGTGGCGCGTAGCTCGGTACTCGTCGAGACGCCCGGCACGTGGACGTTTAACGCCACGGCGCCGCCTTGGGGCCAACCGACGGGTCAAGACAACACTGTCTCGGTGCCGGTCCGCGCGACGACCGGCTACGCGACGCTGAAGACCGAAAGCGTGTTTGATCCGTTCGGCAACCGCTACCTAGCCATCGACGACGGTTGCATCGCCGGCAGCGCCTGTCCGACGGCGGATACCGGGCTCGATGCCGACGAGGCCATCTACAACTTCACCCTGCCGTCGCGCCCGACCGGCGACGTGACGGGTTGGCTCTACCGAACGAGCAGCACGTACACCACCGGCTCGGTCCACACGGCCGAGCGCAAGCGCCTCGACACGACCTACGACGCGTTGGGCAACCCCACGCAGGTGAAGGCAAAGATCACCGGCACTGTGGCGATGCTTCGGTCGCACGCCACTGCGGGTCAGGCCGTCGCCGCGGAGCCCCCGGGGCGCTCGGTCGACAGCACGACGCCCGTGCTCGTAAGCCAGTCCGTCTACGACAGTTTCGGCAACATCGTTGAACAACGCGGCGCGAACGGCCGTTGCAAGAAGATTGCGTTCGACACCACCGTCAGTGGCGTCGACGGCTTCGTTCAGTTCCCGACGAGCGAGACTCTGTACGTGAACGCGTCGGGCAGCGGGTTCGGCACTTGTGGCACCGGTGTGCCGACGCTCGTCACGGCCGCCTACTACGACCGTGGGCTCGCGAAGGTCACGCGCGTCGTAGACGCCGGTATGCAGACGACGACCGTTCGCTACGACGGCTTCGGTCGCGTCTCGACTCTGCGCAAGCCCCTCCCTGATGGAACGCTCGCGTCGGATTCAACGCCATGGTCGGTCACCATTGGCTACGACATGGCCACCCCGGTCCGCCCCTATTCGCTCGTGACCACGAGCATACAGGACGATGCAAGCGCCACGGTTTCCGATCCAAATCCCACGTATCTGGTGAGTACCCGTTACGTGGACGGCCTTGGGCGCACCAGGCTCATTCGTGCGGAGGCCGATGCTGCGAATGGTGACGGCGGGACGTCGATCGATAGCGAGTTGCTCGCGCTCGACTCGAAGGGAGCCGTTGCGCGCAAGTACCTGCCGTACTTCACCAACAACGCGGTCGCGCCCGGCGTGTACTCGACTGCGCGCTATGACGCTTTCGGGCGTCAGCTCGAGACCACGGACGTGGGCGGCGTTATCACGGCGCGCACTCACTACCACGCCCTGTCCACGGACGTGTGGGACGCGGCCGACCTCGAGAGCGCAGGTCTGCACTACGGCACGTACGCCAGCACTCGCAGAGACGGGCACGGGCGGCTCGTCGCGTCAACTGAGCGGATCAAAGAAACCAGCAGCATCGTCGCGCGGGAAGTGCGCTCGCAATATCTGGCGAGCGGCGAGCTCTTGGCTATGACGCGCATCCGCATGGGGACGAGCTCCGCGCCGGTCAAGCGCTGGATGCGTTACGACACGATGGGGCGCATGGTCCTCAACGTGGCCCCGGACACGTCGGTCGGGTACACCGACGACGTCAATGTCGCGGTCTCGAGCAGCCTCAAGGTCTGGCGCTACGCGTACGACGACGCTGGTGACCTCCTGGGATCGAGCGACGCGCGCGGCTGCGGAACCAATTACTCCTACGACGGTCTCGGACGCATCATTGCCGAGGACTACAGCCCCTGCGCTGCGGAGCACGTCGGCACCCTGCCGCCCTACAGCACGCCGAACCTCAGCACCCGCGCTGGCATTGAGGTCTACTACCAGTACGACTCGGTCCCGAGCTCGTTTAGCAGCCTCCCCGTGCCGGCCGGATACTCGGGGACGTCCGACCGTTTGAAGGGACATCTCGCCGCCATCTTCGACCGCGCGAGCCTGAATTACTTCATGTACGACGCGCGCGGCAACGTCGCGACGGAGTACCGCGAAGTCGCCGTCCCGGACATGTTGCAAACGGCGCTCGCGACTCGCTACAAGGCGCCGTGGTTCACCAAAGCGTCAACGTACGATGCGATGGATCGGCTGTCGCACGACACGACTGGGGCGGCATCGCCTGAGCTGTTGAACGGCTCCGCGGGGAGCGCGGTCGATCTCACGTATTCGGCGCGGGGGACGCTACTTAGCGTCGCCGGTGCGTACGGCACCCTCATCAACCGCGTCGAGCGCACTTCCGACGGCTTGGTCAGCAAGGTCGTTTACGGGGACGCCGCCGCGACCACCGAAACCAGTACCTTCGACGCCCGCCGCCGGCTCCTCACGGCGACGGTCGATCGAAGCACGCCGACGATCTGGACGAGTCCGCCGTCGACGTACCTGCCGGCACCAGCACTTGGGAGTGGCGGGCAGCCGACCTTCCAGAACACGCTGCGGAGCGACACGTACGGATACGACATCGTCGATAACCCGACCTCAATCACCGACATACGCAATGCCGCGAGCTGGCCGGCTGGCGCGAAGCCCGTCACGCGGCAGATGCAGTACGACGACCTGTATCGGCTGACGAACGTCACCTACAACTACGGCGGGGCGGCAGACACGTACACTCCGTGGGATGCCTCCGAGAGAAGCGGTCAGACCGATCCGCGCCGGCCGAGCGACACCCCGTCACACTTGAACCTTGCGACGCGAGTCGTCAGTCAGCTCTACCAGTACGACTGGCTCGGCAACCTCACGCGCTCCGAGGACGATCTCAAAGCGTATTGGGATCGCGGCATGGGGCCCATGCGCATGGACACGAGCGCCCGCTTCCCCTACCGCTATCAAGACTCCGGAACCGCCGCCGACCCGACGTGGACAGGCAAGGGCTGGGGTGACGCCCTCCAGTGGGATGCGGCGGGGGACATGCAGCAGCTCCGGGTCCAGCGGCCCGGCACCTCGTGCACCAACGGCACGTCCAACTGCGACCTGCTCTTTTACTACTACTACGACGAAATTGGTCGCCTCTACCACGCGCAGCGCTACGAGGGGTCAACGCTCAAGTCGGACTACCTCTTCGCCTACGACTCGAGCGACGACCGCGTGCTCAAGAGCGATGTTCTTCCCTCAGGTACCGCGAACGATCTGCACACACTAGCCGTCTTCCACACGTTGGAGCTCCGACGCACGAAGTACGACGCGACTAACAACACGTTCATTCGCAATGCCCAGATCGAGGTCCCCTACTTGGTCGCCGCCGGCATCCGAGTCGGCAAGATCGACTACGAGGATGCGGCGGACGGTGAGCCCCGCCTCACCACGGCCGACCGACGCCATGTCCTCTTGACGCTGGCGGACCATCTCGGCTCGACCAGCACCGTCATCGATCGGGCAACGAGTGAGCTTGTCGAGCGCACGACCTACCAGCCGTATGGCGCTACTGAGAGCGACTATCGACCCGCTCGCTGGAAAGGATTCCGCGAAGACTACCGTTTCACCGGGAAAGAGGAGGACGTGGAAGTCGGAGTCACGTACTTCGGGAAGCGCTTTCTATGCCCTTACTTGGCAAGGTGGGTGAGCCCGGATCCACTTGCGATTCACCGGCCCGGGCAAGGTGATCTGAACCTCTACGCCTACGGGCGGGGGCAGGCGTTCAAGGCAACCGATCCACTCGGTCTCGACGTCAACACCATCGAGGCGTTCGTCCACCGCTTCCAGGACGTGTTCGTCCCTTCACCGCAGTACACCCCCGGAAACATGGCTAAGGGTGCGCTGAAGCAGGCCGTGAACAACACGGTCGACCTCGGGAAGACGGTGTTGGAAGGAGCCGCACTGACCGAGGGACCGGTGTCGGCGGACCCGGGAATCAAGCTGCAAACCATCAAGAGCATCGAGCAAGGCGCCGACTCTTTGAAGCTCAAGATGAGCAACGAGGGTGAGGAGCTCGGCGGAGCGACGTACAACGCTGCCGCAGTGACCCTGGGAGCCACTTCGCTCGCGGGGACGCTGGCGTGCGGAGTCGCAAACATGTCGAGCGCCGCGCCGGCTGAATCGCTGATGTCGAAGCTCAGCCGCGTCGAGAGCGAGACCGCGACGGCTATGTCCGGCCCGGAGGCAGGCGCCAGCGGTGCGGAAGTTGACGACATCGATGCCGCCTTCTCCAACCAAGCGAGCTCCGGCAGGATGGTCCAGTTCAGCGATGCGGCCGGGCCGCTGAAAGGCAGCGGTCCGAAGGAGGGCACCGGCGCGATCTGGTTCCACGATAACCTCAAGATCCCAGGCGCCGGGCCTGCCGGAGAGACCGTCGAGTTGCGTACCCACTCCGCGAACCCCAACGCGCCAGAAGGCACCTACTCTCAGAGCAACTACACGACGCAAATCAACACGTCTGACCAGCGCATGCTTTCCGACGGAAGCTGGAAATCCACTTCGGAAATGACCGACGCAGACTGGGCGGACTCTCACATGGATGCGGGAAACTGAGAGTGGAGCAATACTCGAAGGCAGCGTTCACAAGCGCGGACGAGCAGCGTAGGGCAACCCTGCTGGCTGAGCTCGCGGACACCCTGACCGCGCGCTTCGAGCCGACCGATTTCCATTCATCCGTAGGAAAGCTCGTGGGTGAGCTGCGTTCGCTCGGTCACGACCTCTGGAGCTACGACGAGGAGGACGAGTACGAGATCTGGGGGCCGGACTACCACACTCCGAAGGGGCCGGGCATCATTGTCACGTTCCGCGATAGCGGCAGCGTCACTGTGGCTTGGTCCAAAACGGTGAGCGCGTCTCGGACAAGTGATAAGTCGTGAGTCGGTCGTTCTGCGACTAGACGCCCGCTCAGTTCGTCACCACCCGCACCGGCGCCCACCCTCCCTGCGCCCCATCCATCCAAACCTCCGCCGGCACCGACGTCGTATCCGTTTGCATCACGCCCGCAATCGCGGCGAAGCTCAGCGGCGGGGACGGCGTCGAGCTGTGGTACTCGGTGTGCGCCCCGCGCACTAGCACGCCCACGGCGTAGAAGTGCCCCGCCGTGACGGCGACGCTCATGGTGCCCGACGACCAGTACGTCGCCGCGCCTGCGGTTGCCGTGGTCGTGAGCTCGAAGAGCTTCTCGTAGTTTCCGGTGCTCGTTGCGGAATCGTAGATGACCCAGACGAGGTCGGTGTCCGTCGAGACGCCGAGGTAGGCGTCGAGCCCGATGATCGTGCGCGGCGTGAGCACCTCGAGGGCGGTAAGGTACAGGGTCGCCATCGGGTCTATCGCCGAGAGGTCCGTGCCGCCGAGAAGGTCGGTTGCCGTGGTCGAGCAGCCGGCGAGCGTGCAGACCTTGGCGGATTGGGCGCAGTCGGCGCCGGTCGAGGCGTAGCCGGAGCCGTCATCGTTGCAGACGGCGAGCGCTTCGCCGGAGCAGGCGGCGCCGTTCGGAGCGCAGCGATCGGCGCGGCAGCGGGCTACGTCGCTGTCGTCGCAGTATTCGCTCGCGAGACAGTCGTCGTAAGGGCCGGAAGCAGTGCCTGAGTCGTTGCACAGGCGCACGTGGCCGCCCTGGCAGAAGCGCTCGCTCGGGGTGCAGACGAGCGGCACGCACTGACCGAGGCTGCACGCCTGGCCCGTAGTCGCGCAGTTCGTCCCGCCCGCTAGCGGTCCGGAGCCGTCGGCGTCGCACGTCGTTGCGACGGTGCCGTTGCACACTTGCGCGTTCGGACTGCACGAGTTCGGCTCGCACAAGCTCTCGCCCGCGACGCAGTGCTCCCCGTCGAGGCAAGCATCCGCCACGACCGACTGCGTGCCGCTTCCGTCGCAGTGGTGCACGTCGCCGTCGGCGCAGTAGTAGGCGCTCGGCGTACAGATGAGCGGCGCGCAGCTCCCCTGGTAGCAGCCCTCCCCCGTGTCCGCGCAATCCGTGCCGTCGGGCTCGTAGCCGGCGCCGGTGTCGTCGCACAGCGTCGCAATCGTGTCGTTGCACACCGGATCGCCCGGCGTGCACACCTCGATCAGGCAGACGCCCGCGACGTCGCTACAGAGCTCGGGCCGACCGCACTCGCCGAGCAGGTTCAGGGCGGTGCCGTGGTCCTCGCAACCGTAGAGATCACTGCCTTGGCAGACGTATTGGTCTTTGCAGACGACGGGCGCGCACGACCCGTTGAAGCACGCCTGGTCGGTGAGCGTGCAGTCGACTCCGCCATCCACCGGTCCCGACCCGTCATCGGCGCAGACCGTCGCAAAATCACCCGAGCAAAGCGGTTGCGAAGCGTCGCAGCCGACGGTCTCGCAGCGCCCCGTGTCAGCGTTGCAGAACGTGGACGGCGAGCCTTGGGGGTCGCAACGCTCGGCGGCGTCGAGGCGCGTGCCGTTGTCGAGGCAGGCGTACGAGGTGTTCCCGTTGCATTCGAAATCAGCGAGGCACACGCGCTCCAGGCACGCACCGTCGAAGCAGGCTTCGCCGTCCCCGCACGCTTCGGCTCGCCCGACGAACGCCGTCCCGTCGTCGTTGCACCCGCGAACCGAGTCACCGTCACAGGCCGGCATGCCGGGCTCGCACACGAGCGGGACGCATTGGCCGTCGGCTGCGTCGCAGAGCGCGTTGCTCTTGCAACGCTCGACGACCTCGTTCGCCGTCCCGTCCGCCGAGCAGCGATAGAGATCCCCGCCGTCACACGTGTACTTCTTCGGCTTGCAGACCTTTGGTGTGCAGGCGGCCTCGATGCACACCTCGTCGCTCGCGCACGCCGTGTGCCCCGCGACTGAAAGGCCGTCCGCCGCGCAGAGCTCGACCGAGTGCGCGTCGCTGCTGCACGCTTCCGACTCTGGATCGCACGTCCAATCTTCGCAGGTCGGCGCGCTGTCGACCGCGCTGCAGCTCTGTCGGGCGTCGCACGGTTTGGCGGTGAAACCGCTCCCGCTCGCATTGCACGATTCCACCGCTCTCCCGCTCGTGGCGCAGCGCGCGTCTCCCGCTTCGCACACGTCGAGCTGGCAGCTGCCGGCCGCACAGAAATAAACGTCCGGGCAGTGCGCATGCGTCGCGCACTCGACACAGTAGCCCTCGGGTCCGCACACCGGCGTCTTTCCCGAGCAATCCTTCTCCGCGTGACACGCTGTTTCGCACTTTGCCGCCACGCAGAGGCCGCCACGCCCGCAGTCCGCCGCCGCGACGCATTCCACGCACTCGCCGCGCGAGGCATCGCAGACGCCGCTGTTACAATCTTTCTTGCTCTGACAAGGCTCGTAGGCTTTGCATTCGTTGTCCGTACAGTGCGCCGTACCCGGACAGTCGCCGTCGACCACGCAGGCGACGCACGTCTTCGATGCGTCGCTACAGACGGGTGCGAGCGAATCGGTGCAATCCGCAGCGCCATCGCACGGCACGATCGCCTGGCACTCGCGATCTCGACAACTCTCCCCGTCGGAGCAGTCGTGATCGAACAGACACTCCACGCAGCCCCGCAGTGGGTCGCACCGCCCTTTGTCACACTGGGCGTCCGTCTTGCAAAGCAGCGTGGTGCCGCGCGCCGGCGGTGGCACCGGCTTGTCACCATCGCTGCCACACGACAGCGCGAACATCGCAATCACTGCACTCGCAACGAGAAGTCTTCCAACCCGCATCCTTCGCCCGCGAGGCTCGCTAATACCACGGGGTGCTACCGTACCAGAGTCGGCCAACTGGCCGAACCCGTCGGCTCGGGGTCGGCGCCGCGCGGGCTCTCTCTGCTGTTCGCGCGGTGGCAAGCGTGCGATTGGTAGCCTCCAACGGCGATGCGGAGACCACTGGTGAGGACCGGATTCCTGGTTGGGCGCGCGCTGCTCGGGGCGGCGTTCATGTGCTCGTGCAACGCGCCGCATTCGCTCGCCGTGAAGGACAGCGAGGGCCGACGTTTCACCGCCTCGTACTCGAGCGACGGCACCTGGCGCCTTGCCGCTGCCGCGCGCCCGAGCACCGACACCGAATCGCCGTTCGAGCTCACCCATGAAGGGCGCGTGGTCGGTGTCTGCGAGAAACCCGATCACAACGCCTACGACTGCCGCCCGCTCCGCTGCCAAGCGGCTGACGACTGCCCGCGCGCCCCCGATCTCGGCTCCGATTGCTCACACGGCTACTGCGTCGACCCCGCCCGCGAATTCACTCGCGACGATATCATCATGCTTTGCATGGCGGGCACCGGCACTGGCCACGACCTCGCGCCCCAACGCGAGCGCTACGCTCGCGCGCTCGAATCGGGCACGCCCCCGCACGTGCCCGCCGGCTGTCCGGCGCCATAGGGTCGCGGCGCATGCTGTGCTCGCGGGGTGGAGGAGAGCGCCTCGCGGCTAGTGTCGTATCCGCTCGCGGCAGCGCTGCATGAGGCGTTCGACGAGGAAGTCCCGGAGCAGCGTGACACGCTTGGGTCGTTTGGCCCCCGCCGGCACGACGACGTGAAGCTCGTCACCGGTGAGCGCGTATTCGGGCAGCACGCGCTCGAGGTCCGCGCCCTCCGCCCGCCGCGCACAGCTTGACGAGACCAGGACCGGTAGCAGGCCGATGCCGAGGCCCACGCCCACGGCTTGCCGCACGAACAGCGTCTCGTCGGCACTGACGAGGCCGTGCACCTCCACGCTCGCGGGCTCGCCGTGCGGCCCCTCCAGGCTCCAGAGCGCACGGCCCTGCTCGCCGCGGAAGAGCACGCAATCATGCTCGACTAAATCGGAGAGCACCTTCGGACGTCCGCGCCGCTCCAGGTACGATCTCGCAGCGAAGAGCCCGAGCTCCGCCACGCCGAGGCGCTTGGTCACGAGCGTCGTGTCCTCGACCCGCCCGCAGCGCACTCCAAGATCGAACCCTGCCTCGGCGAGCTTGCCCGTGTGCCACCCCAGGGCGAGGTCGACGTGGATGTCGGGATAGAGCGCAGCAAACTCGGCGAGCAGCGAAGCGAGCCCGAGCACGCCGAGCTCGAACGTCGCCGACATGCGCACGATGCCGCGTGGCTCGCTGTCGAGTCCCGAGGCCGTCTCCGCGGCGGCAGCGAGTCCCGTGAGAGCGCGCTCCGCTTGCTCGAAGTACGCGCGTCCGGCTTGCGTGAGCGAGAGCTTGCGCGTCGTGCGCTGCAAGAGCTCCACGCCGAGCTCGTTCTCGAGCTCCGTGATGCGACGACTGACGGACGACTTCGGCAGGCCCAAGACCTTCGCCGCGCCAGTGAAGCTCTGCGACTCCACCACCTGCACGAAGGCGGTCACCAGGTTCAGGTCCATTGTTGCCAGCTTAGCAACGGGCGATTGCTACGCCACGAGCTAGTCGTTTCTACAGCAACAATTAGGTTGTAGGGACACGGAGGCTCGAATGTCCCAGCGATTGAAGCTGCAGGCGGCTGCGCGTCTGCTTCTAGGTCTGATTTTCACGGTATTTGGTCTCAACGGGTTCTTCCATTTCATCCCGCAACCCCCCGCGCCCGCGGCCGCCATGGCTTTCGGCGGAGCGCTCGCCGCGACGGGCTACATGTTCCCGCTCATCAAGGGCACGGAAGTAGCGGTCGGAGTGCTGCTCCTCGCGGGGCGGTTCGTGCCGCTCGCGCTCACGGTGCTCGCGCCGATCGTCGTCAACATCGTCGCGTTCCACCTGTTCCTCGCGCCGGCCGGGTTGGCTTTACCCATCGTCATCGTTCTGCTGGGCGTCTACCTCGCCTGGACCGAGCGCGCCGCCTACGCGCCCCTCTTCCACACGCGGAACGAAGCTGCCGCAGCGAGCGTGCGACCAGGCACGCCGGCGCGCGTTCACGGCTGAGTCGTTCACCCAAATCCCGTTGGGGGCGTTCGCGTCGCTCACCCCAACGGGATCCCGGCGGTCGCGCCACTGCGTGGCAGCGGGCTGACGCTTCAAAGCGGAACGGCCGTCCCGATGCAGTCGTGGTCCGTCGAGTGCCAGCATGAAATCAGCGCGTAGAAGTGCTTTCGCAGTGCTCGTGGCTGCATCGCTCGGCTGCGCTTGTGGCCGGTCTTTGCGGAACGGCGCGGGTCAGCGGCACGAGACGATGACAGGCGGCGCAGGCGGCGCAGGCGGCGATTTCGGCGGGGCGGGCGGAAAGGCCGGCCATGGCGGCGCTTCGGGAACGCTCGGCGCCGGTGGGACCCCGGCCGGCGGCAGCGCGGGCGAGGACGGCAGCGCCGGTGCGTCGGAACCATGCGCGTCGCCGAGTCCCCCGCCGGCTCCCCTGCGCCGACTGAGCCGATTCGAGTACGACAACACCGTCCGCGACCTCTTCGGTGATACGTCGCACCCCGCGAACGCGCTGCCGTTCGATGCGTACGACGACGTCTCCGCTGAGGCGTCGACCTCGCTCGTCGAGGGCTATCACCGCCTCGCTCACGACTTCGCCGCCAGCGTGGCCGGGACGCTGGCGGACGCCGCGGCATTCGCCGGCTGCGATCCCGAGAGCTTGGGTGAAGCCGCCTGCCGCGATCAGTTTTTGGGTGATTTCGTCACGCGCACGTTCCGTCGCCCCATCACGGCCGACGATCTGCAGGCGTTTTCTGCGGTGTTCGCGAACGGGCGCGTGCTCGTAGGCGACTTCTCGGGTGGGGTGCGCGCGGTCGTGGAGGTGGCGTTGCAGTCGCCGGAATTCCTCTACCGCCCCGAGCTCGGCGAGCCCGCGACCGATCGCGGACCAGGGTGGGCGCGCCCGACGCCGTATGAGATGGCGTCGCGCCTGTCGTACTTCTTCTGGGGGTCGACACCGGACGCCGCGCTCCTCCACGCTGCCGAAGCCGGCGAGCTCGACACCGAGGACGGGCTCGAGTCGCAGGCGCGGCGACTCCTCGCCGACGACCGCGCGCGGGACGCCGTCGGTTATTTCTACCTGCGCCTCCTGC
>Ga0070682_100000505_pt1 | contig 24511 bp, 13 predicted proteins | sample KBSC63LmetaG_FD_64668 | JGI IMG/M metagenome (GOLD analysis project Ga0070682, IMG submission 64668) | Corn rhizosphere microbial communities from Kellogg Biological Station, Michigan, USA - KBS C6-3L metaG | ecosystem: Host-associated > Plants > Roots > Rhizosphere | place: USA: Michigan...
CTGATGCGCGCGACGCGCGCGTCGTGCAGGGCGCGGTAGCGGCTCCAGTGAACGCCGGGGTGCTCGTGGTGAACGGTGTGGAGGCCGTTTTCGAATACGAACCAATTCCAGAACGGGCTCACGAAGTTCCGCGAATGATCGTCGGGCGAGGTCGATTCGCAGCCGACGTGCTGCAGGTAGTTCGTGAACATCATGAAATAGGTCGCAAGCAGTGAGGGCAGCCCTGCCGAGAGGAGGTAGGCAGCGAGGCCCACGCGCGCGCCGTGCGCGAAGCAGAAGGCGGCGATGAGCCCGAGGTGCCCCACCACGACCGCAGCGGTCTCGAGCACGACGCGGCGAAAGCGCGCGGGGTGCTCGGTGCGCGAGCCTCGCACGTAGCTCGCGAGGAGCGGGCGCTGCCAGGCGCCGGAGTAGATGGGGTAGGTGAGCGCGTTCCAGAGGTCGTCCACCGCGGAGCGTCGCGTCGTCCGCGTGGCGTCGCCCTCGCCGTTCAGGTACCGGTGATGGTTCTGGTTGTGCGTGGGCACCCAGGCAAACAGCGGAAACCCGTAGAAAATCGAGAGCCAGGCGCTGTACGCGACGTTCGCGCGCCGGCCCACGAAGGTCGGACAGTGGTTCTGATTGTGCGCGAGCACGCCCGAGCAATACGAGGCGTAGAACGCGAGCGGCAGGAGCCAGGGCGCGAGCGCAGGTCGCCACAGCGCGAGCGCCGGCACGAGCGGCAAGAGGAGCAGGGCCCAAACCAGCGTTCGAATGTCTTCGCGGAACCGGAGCTGCATGGTGATGAACCCGTGTTACAGACAGTCGCGAAAGCGTCGCGACGCGCGAAGGTGAGCTTGCGCGCCAGGCGACGCGCGGTCCATTCGCGTTCCCCTCAGGTTTCCAGCATGCAGAGCCCCCTCACGTTGGTCGGTCGTAGCAGCTCTCATTTCACGCGCGTGGCGCGCATCTACGCCGCGGAGCTCGAGGTCCCTCACGATTTCTCGCCCGTCTTCGACCTCGCTTCCACGAGCCCGGAGACCTTCGGGGACAATCCCTCGCTGCGCGTCCCGAGCCTGCACACGCCGCAAGGCACGTGGTTCGGCTCGCTCAATATCTGTCGCGAGCTCGCGCGGCGTTCGCCCGTGGCGGCGCCGCTCGTGTGGCCGGAAGACCTCGCCGAGCCGCTGACGGCCAACGCGCAGGAGCTCGTCCTCGACGCGATGGGCACCGGCGTGACGATCATCACGGGGCGCCTCGCCGGCATCGGCGACGAGCATGCGCTCTACGCGAAGCCCTTCGCGCGCCTGCGCGGCATGGCCGCCTGGCTCGACGCGAACCTCGACGCCGCCCTCTCGCTCCTGCCCGAGCGCCGCCTCAGCTTTCTCGAGGCGACGGCGTACTGCTTCTGCACGCACGCCGAGTTTCGCGGCCTCATGACGCTCGACCCGTTTCCGAAGCTGCGCGCCTTCGCGACGACCTTCGGCGCGCGCCCCTGTGCGGAGCGCACGCCGTATCGGTTCGATCAACCGCCGAGCGCCTGAGCCAAGGGAGGCGTGTGAACGATGATCTCCGACGTTCTCCTGATCGCCGCGTTCGTGCTCTTCGTCGTGAAATTCGGCCTCGCGCGCGGATTTCTCGGACGGCTCAAAGAGATCGGGAAAGTGATCGACGGGCTCGTGAACTTGCTGCTCGTCGTGATCGTCGTCGCGTATGGATTGCAGCTCGCCTATTTTCTGTTCACGCGCCGCGGGCAGTGAGTGGCGTCGCGCGCACCGCGACGCAGTCTCGCGTGACCACGCGATGGACTTCGAGCCGAGCTCGGGTGGGGGTAGGCCGCGCGTCTTTTGCCGGGCGTCGCGCCGGGCGCCGCTCGAACGTTGACGTCCGGCGTGCTTTTCGGGGATAGATCGAGGCAATGATTCGAGGAGCGGCCGCGCGGGGTCTTCTGGGTGCATCGATTCTGGCCTTCACGTCCGAGGCTTGGGGGCTCGCGGGCACCCACCCGATCGTCGTGTCGAGTTGGGACGCGCGGGCGTCGAACGTCTCGCTCGAGTACCGGCACGGCTTCATGAAGGGCGGCGGGTTCAACGACGTCGCCTACAACGCCGACTTCAGCTCCACGACCGGCGTGCTGAGCGCGCAGTTCGGCCTGCACTACGTGAACTTCACGGCGGCCGAGGGCAACCCGACGGCGCACGGTCTCGCCGCGACCGCGACCGCCCTCTTTCACCTCCCACTCACGAAGCGCTACGAGAACGGCCTGCCGGTCGCCGCGCTCGTCTTTCACGTCGGCTCGGCGCCGACCACGCTCGTGAGCGGCTCACTCAACTACGTCACGATCCCGCTCGTGCTCGGCGTCGGCGTGCCGCTCTCACCGGCCAAGGTCGTCACCTTCGCGCCGTGGTTCGAGCTCTCACCCAGCGTGAACCTCGACACCGAAGTCAAACCGTACGAGCTCGACCCCGCCGATTTCCAGGGCAGCATCGGCGCGGGCGGCGTCACGCTCACCGACGACCAGGTCGCGCAGATCGTGGCCGACAGCGTGAAGTTCAAGACGAGCGTCGCTGCCGGCGCGCGCGGCGGCCTCGATATCGCGCTGCACCTCTCGGATTCCGTCGATTTCGCGGGTGTCTTCGCGATCTCGAGCGCGGGCTCCGCCTTCTCGGGACCCACGGTCACCTACCTGGGCGGCGGCATGGTCTGGCGCTGGGACAACATCGTGCCCGCCGTGCTGCCCGCCGACCGCCGACTGCTTCGCGAGAACTGCGACGACATCGAGGAGCGCTTCAAGAGCTGCCCGAACTCCCGTGCGTGGAAGCGCCCGGCGGAAAACGCGAACCCTCCCGCGGTAACGCCGGCGCCCGTGCCCGTCGTGCCCACGACCCCGGCCGCACCGCCACCGCAACCGACTCCGCCACCCGCGGCCGCTCCGCCGCCGGCCGCGGCGCCGCCTCCTCCGCCACCCGCCGCAGCGCCGTCCCCGGCGCCCGCACCCGCGCCCGTGCCGCCCGTGGGCTCGACGGGGTTCCCGCCGTGAGCGCCCGCACGTTCGCCATCGGTGACATCCACGGGGAAACGTCCCACCTCTTCAAGCTCCTCGCGGGCCTGCCGAAGCTCGACAAGGACGACACGCTCGTGTTCCTCGGCGATTACCTCGATCGCGGGCCGAACTCGAAGGAGGTCGTCGAGTACATTCGAACCCTTCACGAGCGCACGCCGGCAAAGGTCGTCGCGCTGCGCGGCAATCACGAGGACGCGTGGCTGCGCGTGTGCCAGCGCGGCTGGGACGAGTTCGTCTTGCCACCGGGCAACGGTTGCCTCGCCGTGCTGCGGTCGTACACGGGCGGCGCGGTCCCCGCGGAAGGTGAGGCCCCCCGCAACGACGAGATGATGGACCTGACGACCGGGATGTTCTTCCCGGACGACGTCGTGAAGTGGCTCGAGGCGCTCCCCTACTTCTACGAGGACGAGCACGCGATCTACGTCCACGCCGGCTTGCCGCCCGGGAAGGCGGGAGGATTTCTTCACCCCTCGCAGGTCGACGACAAGATGATCCTGCTCTGGATACGCACCGAGGCGTTCTTCCGCGAATACCGTGGCAAACGCGTCGTCTTCGGCCACACGCGCACCGAATTTCTGCCTCAGGAGCTCTCCAACTACACCCCCGACGACCCGACCGACCTGTGGGCGGGCGAGAACGTCGTCGGCATCGATACGGGCTGCGGGAGCGGCGGATTTCTGACCTGCGTCGAGCTGCCAGCGATGAACGTCTACGAATCGCGCTGAGGAACCGGTTTCAGTAGCCATTTTCGCGCCCTGCCGGCACGGGGAGGGGGCGCTTCCGCGGGGTTCTAGGGCCCTGCTTGAGGCCGCGCCGGGTTCTGGGATAGTTCCCTGAAGGCGTGTCCACCGTGTCGCAGGAAGACGCGTTCGGCGGCCGGGTCGTTGGTCCCGGCGACGTGCTCGGGCGTTATGAGCTGCTCTTGCCGGTGGCGGCAGGCGGCATGGCGATGGTGTGGGCCGCACGCCTGCGAGGCTCACGCGGCTTCCAGAAGATCGTCGCCGTGAAGACGATGCTGCCGAAGCTCAGTGAGGACCCGCAGTTCGAGCGGATGTTCCTCGACGAGGCGTCGCTCGCTTCGCGCATTCATCACCCGAACGTCGTCGAGGTGCTCGACCTCGGTGAGATGAACGGCGTGCTCTTCATCGCGATGGAGTGGCTCGACGGCGTACCGCTGAACCAGGTGATGAAGGCGGCCAAGGGCGCCTCGGGGATCCCGGCTCCGGTCGCGATTCACATTCTGACGCACGCCGCCGAAGGCCTGCACGCCGCCCACGAGCTCAAGGACGACGACAACGCGTACATCGGTCTCGTACACCGTGACGTGTCTCCGCAGAACATCCTCGTCGGCCACGACGGCCTGACGAAAATGGTGGACTTCGGCCTCGCCAAAGCCACTGCCCTCGGGGACGGCGCGACCCGCGCCGGACAGCTCAAGGGCAAGATCAGCTACATGGCGCCGGAGCAGATCAAGGGCGATCCGCTCGACCGGCGCGCTGACGTGTTCGCGCTCGGAGTCGTGCTCTACGCGGTCACGACCGGCAAGCACCCGTTCCGGCGCGAGTCGGAAGGCGCGACGCTGTTTGCCATTTCCGCGCCGGATCCCGCACCGGCGCCGAGCCGCTTCATGAGCTACCCGCCCGAGCTCGAGGCCGTGCTCATGAAGGCGATCGCGAAGGATCCCGACAAGCGCTACGGCTCGTCGCTCGAATTCGCGCGCGCCTTGGAAGGCACGCTGCCCCAGGCGGAGCGCGCGCACGGCGGCGAGCGCGTGGCCGAGTTCATCAAGGGTTTGCTCGGCGCGCAGCACGAGCAGCAAAAGGCAGCCCTCGCGGAGGCGCTGCGTCGCGCCGACCGCGCGTCGATGCAGCCGACCGCCTCGGCGCTCGAAGGGCTCACCGGCTCCGGCAGCTCGAGCATTTCCAGCCTTTCCGCCGTCGGCATCTCGCGACCCAGCCACGACGGACTGAGCGCTCCCTTCGAGGCGCCGTCTCCGCTCCGGCGCGCGCGCCTGCCGCTCGCGCTGCTCGGACTCGCGCTGGTGGTCGGCGGCGCTGCCTTCGCGATCACGCGCGGCACGCAGAAGCCCGCGCCGCACGTCGCGAGCCCCGGCCCCACGGGCAGCCCAGCCACGCCGACGAGCGAACCGCGCGCGCCCGAGGTGAGTCTCGGCTCACTCCCGGTCGAACCGACGGCGACCCCCGAGGCCACGACCCCCGACGCGCCGCCCGCCGACTCCGCGAAGGCAGACGCGACCGCGACGCCAAGACCCTCGCCCCACGCGCCCTCCACGGCCCCGGGCGCACCCGCACCCGCGCCGACGACGAAGAAGCGCAACGCGTGGCGGCAGGATCCGGGCTTCTAGTCGTTACGAGCGCCCACGTGGGCGCGAGCGTCGGCGTCGCTCAGCCGGGTCGAGCTTACGGCTGGCGGTACGGCACGAGGCCGAGGCCGAGGTAGCCCGCGGGATTGCACCAGTTGTACTTGTAGCCGAGCGTCTGCGCGCCGGCGGGGAGCACGGTGGGATAGCCGCCGTGGTACCCGCCGTAGACGTGGATCGAGTGACCGACGTTGTCGAGATTGAACGTCGTCGTGATCCCGCCCACGGCCGGGCTCGAGTTGAGGCCGTAGTATTGCGCCGCGGACAGCACGTAGATGGCGGTACCCGGGATGAGCGTCGTGATGGTGGCCGTCATCGTGCAGGTGGAGCCCGTGTTGGCCACCCTACCGCCGGCCGCAGTGAGGAGCGGCGCCGTTTGATCGACGCCGGTGAACGCGATCACGTTGGCGGTGGTGAGGAACGGGTCGTCGTTGCCGGCCGTCGAATCGATGTGCACCGTCTGGTTGCCGGACGCGGGTAGCTTGTTCGTGCCGGTGTCGGTCAAGTAGTAGTAATAGAGCTGCGGCGAATCGTAGGCGATCGTCCCGCTGTCGCTCGTTTGCGAGCCGTTCGGGCTCACGGCCGTCATCGCGATCGAGCCGTAGGTCACCGTCTCCGGTCGCCCGCCGTTCAGGCCCGTGTAGTTGTTCGACTCCGACACGACGGCGGCGAGGACGATGCGATTCGTGCCGGCGCTCAGGCTGTGGGTGAAGTCGAGCGTGGCGCTGTTCGAGCTGCTTTCGGCGTCGTTCACGTAGGTGACGCGGGCCTGGCACTTGTAGGTGGTGGCGCTGCCGCTCGTGACGCCGACGCAATCGGGGGTCGCGCCGCTGCACACGTTGCCGCAGGCGCCGCAGGCAGCCGCCGTATTGAGCGATGCTTCGCAGCCGTTGCTCGGGTTGCTGTCGCAGTCGCCGTAGCCGCTCGCGCAGCTCGGCACGCAGAGGCGGTTGGTGCAGGCGAACGTGCCGTGGGAGTTCGAGCACACGTCGCCGCAGGCCGAGCAGTTGCTGGTCGTCCCGAGCGTCGTCTCGCAGCCGTTGGTGGCGCTGCCGTCGCAGTTGCCGAAGCCCGTCGTGCAGGTGCCGAGCGTGCAGGTGCCGGTGCTGCAGCTGGCGGACGCGTTCGCGCGCGAGCACCCCACGTTGCAGTCGCCGCAGTCGGTCACCGTGGTCACGCTGCGCTCGCAGCCGTTGTCGGGGTTCGCGTCGCAGCTCTTGAAGCCCGTCGTGCACACCGGCGAGCAATCGTAGCTGCCGGCGGAGCCCGTGCAGCTGTTCGTCCCGTTGAGCGCGACGCAGGAATTCCCGCAGGCGGCGCAGTCGGTGTTCGTGCCGAGCGGAGTTTCGCAGCCGGCGCCGCCGTTGCAATCGACGTAGCCCGTCGAGCAACCCGTGAGCGTGCAGGTGCCGCTCGAGCAGGAAGACGTGCCGTGCGGCATCGAGCAACCCTGACCGCAGGCGCCGCAGTTGGTGTTGCTGTTGAGCTGCGTTTCACAGCCGTTCGGTGCGTTGCTGTCGCAGCTGCCCCAGCCGCTGTCGCAGCTCGGGACGCATGCGAAGTTGCCCGGCGAGCCCTGGCACGGGTTCGTGCCGTGGAGCGCCGTGCACGCATTGCCGCAGCTCGCACAGTTGGTCGCCGTGCCGAGCGGCGTCTCGCAACCGGCAGTGCTCGTGCAGTCGGCATAGCCCGAGGTGCACGCTCCCATGTTGCAGCTCACGGTCGAGCCGGAAAGGGTGCAGGTCGCGGCCGCATTCGCGAAGGAGCACGCGGTGTTGCAGTTGCCGCAATCGGTCAGCGTGACGACGTTGCGCTCGCAGCCGTTGTCGGGGTTGTTGTCGCAGCTCTTGTAGCCGGGGTTACAGACCGGGGTGCAGGCGGCCGGGCTGCCCGTGCAGCTGGTGGTGCCGTTGAGCGCCGTGCAGGTGTGGTCGCAGCTGCCGCAATCGGCGACCGTGTTGAGCGTGGTTTCGCAGCCGTTGCCGGCGCTGCCGTCGCAGTCGTCCGTACCCGGGTCGCACGTGGTGGCCGTGCAGGTGCCCGTCGAGCACGACTCGCTCGAGCTCGGCAGGTTGCAGGCGGTGCCGCACGTCGCGCAGTTGGTGAGCGTCGTGAGCGACGTTTCGCAGCCGTTGTTCGCGTTGGTGTCGCAGTTGTCGAAGAGCGGGTCACACGTGTAGGTGCAGCCCGTGCTCGTGTTGCAACCGACCGAACCGTGGGCGTTCGTGCAGGTTTCGCCGCACGTCCGGCAGTTCGAGGTGGTGCCCTTGTTCGTCTCGCAACCGGCGGCGCTCGTGCAGTCGAGGTGGCTCGAATCGCAGCTGACGACGCAGCTGCCCGTGGAGCAGGTGGCCGTCGCGTTCGGCGGGTTCGTGCACGTCACGCCGCAGTCGCCGCAGTTGGTGGCCGTGTTGACCTGCGTCTCGCAACCGTTGCTGACGTTGCCGTCGCAGCTCTTGTAGCCGCTGCTGCACACCGGCTTGCAGACGTGGGTCGTCCCGTCGCAGGCGTTCGCCGCATGGCTGTCGACGCACGCGTCGCCGCAGGCGGAGCAGTTGCTGTCGGTGTAGAGCTGCGTCTCGCAACCGGCGACCGAGGAGCTGCAGTCGGCGTAACCGCTGCTGCAGGCCGTGATCAGGCACTGGCCCGTGCCGCAGGAGCCCGACGCGTGCGCCGGGGCGCAGGGAACACCACATTGGCCGCAGTTGCTGTTGGTGTTGAGCTGGGTCTCGCAGCCGTCCTTCGCGGTGCTCTCGTTCGCGCTGCAGTCGTCCCAGCCAGCGTTGCAGGCGACGATCGCGCACGTGCCCGACGAGCACACGGCCGTGCCGTGGGCTTTCGTGCAAGCCGTCCCGCAGGCGCCGCAGTTGGTCAGCGAGTTCAAGGCCGTCTCGCAGCCGTTGTTCTTGTTGCCGTCGCAGTCGCCCCAGCCCGACGCGCAGGTCGGCGAGCAGCCGTTGCTCGTGCACTCGTTCTCGCCGTGGTCGTTCTTGCAGGATTCGCCGCAGCTCCGGCAATTGTCCTTCGTATTGAGCGCGACCTCGCAGCCGTCGGTGGGGACGTCGTTGCAATCCTTGTGGCCGGAATCGCACTGGTCGAGCTCGCACACCTTGTTCACGCACTTGCCGGACGCACTCGGGAAGGCGCACGTGTGGCCGCAGTCGCCGCAGTTCTCTGGGTCGTTCGAGAGGTTGGTCTGGCACTTGCCCGCCCCCGGACAGGTCTCGAGCGGCGCCGTGCAGGTCGACACGCCGCATTCCGACTTCTCGCAAGCGGGGGTGCCCACCGTCGACATGCAGACGTTGCCGCAGCCGCCGCAGTTGCTGGCGCTCGCCGTCGTGTCGGTCTCGCAACCGTCGGCAACGCCATTCAGGCAATCGGCGCGCCCGACGTCGCACTTGATCGTGCAGGTGCCGTCGGCGGGGTTGCAGCTCGCCTTCCCGCCGTTGTCGGAGCAGGCGTTGTCGCAGCTACCGCACGTCTCGGGCGCGCTCAGATCGGCTTCGCAGCCGTTGGCCTTGTTGCCGTCGCAATCCTTGAAACCGTCCTCGCAGGTGGCGCGGCACACGCCGCCGCGGCACGTGCCCTCGGCGTTGTCGGGGTCGCACTTCACGCCGCAAGCGCCGCAGTCGTCCGTGGAGGTGTCGGTGTTGGTCTCGCAGCCGTTGCTCGGCTCGCCGTCGCAGTCGGCAAAGCCGTCGCCGCACTTCGGCACGCACTCACCGTCTTCACACTTGGTCGAGCCGTTCTCGTTCGTGCACTCGGTATCGCAGTCCCCGCAGTGCTTCTCGTCGACGTTGAGGTCGATCTCGCAGCCGTTCGTGACCTTCCCGTCGCAGTTCTCGTAGCCCTCGTCGCAGGCGATGTCGCAGCCTTCCTTCGCGCACGAAGGCTCCCCGTGAACGTCGCTGCACTTGGTGTCGCACGTGTTGCAGTCGGTGACGCTCGTGAGGTCGGTCTCACAGTGATCGCCTTCGTCCCCGTTGCAATCAGCCGTGCCGGGCGCACATTCCATCGTCGTGCAGCGGCCGCCGGCGCAGAAGTTCGAGGCGCAAGCCACGTCGCATTTTCCACAGTTCGCCGGGTCGTCCTGGGTCGGTGTCTCGCAACCGTTCGACGCGTCGCCGTCGCACTCGGCCGTTCCGGGCAAGCACGGAGGCTCGCCGCAGACGCCGTTCCAACACGCGTCGCCGTCATTGCAAATCTTGCCGCAGGTGCCGCAGGCCGAAGTGTCGGTCTCGGAATTCTTGCAGGTGCCGTCGCAGCACGACCAACCGCTCGGGCAGTCTTCGTTGGCCGCGCAGCTCGGCGTGCAGGTGGCATCGGTGCAAATCGTCCCAGGAGCACAGTTGCTGTCGCTCTGGCAGTTGATACAGAGGCCCCGCTCGGGCTCGCAGGTCGTGCCGAGACAGTCGCCGTCCACCTGGCAGCCGAGCACGCAATGCCCGTCGGCAGCGCAAAACGTGCCGTTTCCGCAGCGATCCAGCTCCGTCTCGCGGGCCGGATCGCATTCGACGCAATAGCCCGCCTTCGGGTCGCAAAGCTGGGTGTTGCTCAGGGCGGCACAGTCGTCGTCGGTCGTGCACGCCGTCGGCGTGGAGGGCGGTCCTTCCGGGATGCCGCCTTCCTCTCCGCCATCAGGACCACCGTCGGCCGTCCCGGCGTCGGGCACTGGGTCCGGGACGAACGTGTAGTCGTCACCACAGCCGAAAAAGAGCAGAGCGCCCGCCATCGCGAGCCAGGCATGCCGCGCCCAGGGCGTGCGTCGAGTGTTCACCACCCGCTATTCTATCAGTGTTGCCGGAGTGCGCCCGCAAAAGCGGACGCGACGCCCTCAGAAACGGTAATCGAGCGACATGCCGGCGAGAGCGCTCGGCGCAGACGGCGTCAGATGAAGACCCGCTGCCGCGGCCTTCTTCGGCTTCTTTTCCGTGAGGATGAGAACCACTGCAGTGCCGATGCACGCGACACCCACACCACCAGTGATGATGGTCAAAGCGTTGTAAGTCTTGAGCCGGTTGTACGTCGGTTCGTTCGACTGCGGGCAGTTGTCGTGATCCGGGCAATCCTTGTCGAGCTCGGCCGACGTGGCCTGACGCAGCGCGAAAAAGACGCCGGAGCCGACGATCGCCGCGATGCCCACACCACCCACCACGTAGGGAATGGTGCGATCCGGCGAAGGCTCGGGCTTCACGACGACGACCTGCTGCGCTTTCTGCTCATCCGGCGCGGGAGTGGGCTCGGGCTGGAGCTCGAGCGTGACGCGCGTGACTTCGCGCTCCTTCAACTCCACCGTCGCATTGAAAGCGAGGAAGCCCGGCGCCACGGCGGTGACCGCGTGCGGCCCGGGATCGAGCGGTACCTCGACACCGACGGAGCTCGCTCCGATGTCGACGCCGTCGAGCTGAACGGCGGCGGCGTCCGCACCGGGGCCGCGTTCGATGAAGAGCTTCGGGATGCGCGCCCGCAGGCTCGTCACGGCGGTCTCGACCTCGCCTTTGAAGTCGGCGCCCACCTGATCGGCCTCAGCCTGCGCGAGCTCGTACCCGCCGAGCGCCGTCACGAGCCGCCCGAGGCCCTCCTCGCAGTACGCGATGTGAAAGCGCACCTGCGGCGTCATGCGCACGCCGCCCACCTCGCGGAACTGCTGCAGCGCTTCCGACCAATTGCTCGCCTGCTCGAGCTCGATGCCGCGCTGGAACTGCGAGCGCGCCTTCTTGAGCTCGGCCGGCGTCGGGCCGTCGGCATGCGCCACACGCGGCGTGACGGCGAAGCCCGAGGCGGTGACGAAAGCGAGCAGGAGCGGAGCGAAGCGCCGAAGAGTCATCAGTTCTGGGCGGGCTGCACCAGCACGAGGTACTGCGCCGACATCTGCGGAGCATAGTTCCAGTTCCAGCTGATTGTCACGGGACCCGGCGTGCGAGCGGCGCTGACACCCCCGTAGGCCAGAACGACATTGCTCGAGACGTTCTGGCTGATCGTGAGGGGCGAGACGAGATCCGTGTCGACGGGAGTTTTGTAGCCATCGACGTATTGAGCCGAGGCGATCGCGTAGATCAGCGAGCCGTTCGTCGCGACGGTCGCCGTGCCGGAGATCGAGGCCTGGCCGGTTCCGGTCGCCGTCTTGGCACCGGTGACCACGGGCGCCGTCTGGCTCACCCCGTTGAACTGCACGGCGTTGGCGACGAGGATTTTTGGCTGCGGCGAATGCTTGCTGCCGTCGATCACGATCGCTTGGTTGCCGGTCGCCGTGGGCGGCAGCCGATTGCTCCCGGTGTCGGTGAGGTAATAGACGTAGAGGTTCGCGGCGTCGTTGGTGGGACCGGCGAGCTCGTCGAGCTTGGTCATGGCGACGCCCGCATACGTGACGGTGTCGGGGCGACCTTGCACCAGGCCGGACGAGCCGCTGCTGTCGCTGCGCCCGACCACGGCGACGAGGACGAGGCGATTCGAGCCGGACTGCAGGTTGTGGGACACGGAGTTGAGGACGGCGCCGTTCACGTTGCCCGCGGCGCTGCTCCCCACCGTGATGTTGGCCTGGCAGTGGTACGCGCTTCCGCTCAGCACGCAGCTCGGCAGCGCCGTCGTGCAAGCGCCACCGTTCTGCGGGCACGCGTTGCAGCTCGCCGTCGTGCCGAGCGTGGCCTCGCAGCCGTTCGCGTTGTTGCCGTCGCAGTTCAGGTGGGTCGAATCGCAGACGGGCGCCGCGCACGCACCGTCCGTGCACCGAACGGTGGTGGCGCCCGCATTGGAGCAGACGCCCGTGCAACTGCCGCAGTGCTGGGTGTTGCTCGAGGTGTCGGTCTCGCAGCCGTCGGCCGCGGTGCAATCGTCGTAGTCGTCGTCGCAACCGGTGCGGACGCACTCCGAGTCGACGCAGCCCATGACGGCGTGCGCACCCATGCACGCGTTGTCGCAGCCGCCGCAGTTGTCGCGATCACTCGTGACGTTGGTCTCGCAGCCGTTGGCGAAGCCGCCGTCGGCCGCGTTCGTGTCGCAGTTCTTGTAACCGGTGCTGCACGTGACGATGCCGCAGGCGCCGTCCTGGCAGGTGCCGTTGCCGTGGTCGACGCCGCAGCTTTTCCCGCAACTGCCACAGTTGTCGGCGTTCTGATCGGTGTTCACCTCGCAGCCGTCGGAGTACCCGCCGTCGTCGTCGCCGCTGTTGCAGTTGTCCCAGCCGGGGTCGCACTCGTCGACCACGCATTTTTCGTTTTCGCAGCGCGGCGTGCCGTGACCGACGCTGCACACGTTGCCGCAACGACCGCAGTTGTTCACGTCGTTCGTGAGGTCGTTCGCACACTCGCCGCTCGGATCGCCGATGCAGTTGCCGCGGCCGTCCTCGCAATCGCTGTAGCCGCAGCCGTCCTCGTCCGTGCAGAACGGCTCGGCGCCGTCGGGCGCGCTGCAGCGCGTGTCGCACTCGAGGCAGTTCTCGACGTCGTTGACGCTGGTTTCGCAGCCGTTACTCGCGTCTTTGTCGCAATTGCCGTAGCCGTCGTCACAAGAGTCGATGACGCATTTGCCGCCCACGCACGAAGCGTCGGCGTGGAGCGCGGGGCACTCCATGCCGCACGCGCCGCAATTCTTCGGGTCGTTGCTCAGGTTGGTTTCGCAACCGTTGGTCTGATCCGTGTCGCAGCCGTCCCAGGGGGACTCGCACGTGTCGATCTGACAGGTGCCGCCCACGCACATCACGCTCGAATGCGGCAGGTCGCACGGGTGGCCGCAGACACCGCAATTTCGCGCCGAGGTGAGCAGGTTCGTCTCACACTCGTTGACGGGATCGCCGTCGCAGTCGTCGCTCCCGGGGCTGCAGGAGAGAATGCATTTCTGCGAAGCCGCATCGCACGAAAGGCTGATGCAGTCGGTCGCCACGGTGCAGTGGGAGCCCACCGGGCAGCCGTCGCAGACGGAGCCGCCGCAATCGCGCGAAGGCTCGTCGCCGTTCAGGACGTCGTCGTCGCAGGCGGCGGCCGCGCAGTGCTCCTCTTTGCAGGATTTGCTGGAGCAGTCAGTCGGGGAGAGGCACGGGTCCCCGTCGGGACACGGCATGCAACCGCTTCCACAATCGATGCCCGTCTCCAAGCCATCGCGGATCTGGTTGGTGCAGCCCGGCTCGATGCAGAACCCTCCGAGGCACTCACCCTCCGCGCAGTCGCTCGGCACCGAGCAGGCTTGACCGAGGCCGCAGGCGTCGCAGTCCGGACCGCCGCAATCGGTGTCCGTCTCGCCCGCTGCCGGGTCCGGCATCGCGTTTTCGCAGTGAGCCACCTCCACCTTCGGCTTGACGAACGTGATGTCGGGCGCGCACCCGACATCGACGACGACCGCGACGGCACTCCCCACGAACAGCGCGCGCCAAGGACGCAACGAACGAAAGACCAACACCAGGAAACAGGATAACAGCGTTTGGCCCTGCGGTCAGGGCCCGGGCCAAAGTCCCCAGCGTCGGCGGGGGATCACTCTGCGCCCTCTCAGCTGCCGCCCATCAGCTCGACGTACTTACGGATCGACGCGCGGGACTCCTCCGCGACGTTCTCGAACTCGAAGCCCGTCGCATGGCGCCCGGCGCGTGCGGCTTTCGTCCAGCGCGAGGTGGCCGGCGTTCGCAGCACACGCCCCGTCAGCGGCTCGGCAAAGCGGAAATCTCCACGCTCGCCGGAAGCAACACCACGGGGTGCGATGAACTGCACTCCACCCTCCGAAATCTCCTCGACCTGGCCCGCGATCACCTCGCCGCTCGGCAGGGTGAGCTGCGCGAGTGTCGTGTAGGGGGCGCGAGCGAAGCGGCGTTTGGCAGGGGCGGCCGGGCGCAAGGCGGCCTCGAGGTCCGTCGAGGGGACCTCGGCACGCGTCGGGGGTGCGGCCGGCGGGGCGGGGCTCGCGGCTGCTCCGAGCGCCACGCTCTGCAGCGAGCCGAGCGCGCCGGTCAGCGTTTGCACGACTTCCGCCATGCTTTGAAAACGCGCGGCCGGGTCGCGTTGCAAGCAGCGCTCGATGGCGGCGACGAGGTTCGCGGGCGTACCGGGCCGCAGCGACGCGATCGACGGCAGCTTCTTCGTGGAGAGCTGGATGAGCACGTCCGCGTAGCGCCCCTCGAAGGGCACGGAACCGGTGAGCAGCTCGAACAGGATCACGCCGAGCGAATAGATGTCGACGCGGTGATCCTGCACGGCGTCCATCTGGAGCGCCTCGGGCGACATGTACTCGGGCGTGCCGACGATGGAGCCCACCTGCGTGAGCTTGGCGCTCGGTTCGCCGTCGGCGCCGGGCAAGAGCTGCGCAATACCGAAATCGAACAGCTTTAAATTGAAGGTGCCCGTGGCGAGCACGAACACGTTGTCGGGCTTGAGGTCGCGGTGGATGACGCCCTTGCCGTGGCAGTGCCCGGCGATCTCGGCGATCTTGAGGCCGACGTAGGCGACCTCCTCCCAGCCGAGACGGCTGCGCGCAGCGAGCAGGCCCCCGAGCGTACGCCCCTTGAGGATCTCGAACACGAGGTACGGGGACCCGTTGTACTGCCCGGCGTCGACGAGCTCGACGACGCCGGGGTGGGCCGCGCGCGCGACGGAGTGCCCTTCACGCAGCAGTCGGTCGTTGACGAGCGGGTCGCCACTCACGTCGGTGCGCGGGATCTTGAGCGCGACCTCTCGCTGCGTGATGCGATGTTGGGCGGCGTACACCTGGGCCACGCCGCCCGCGGCGATGAAGCGACGCACCACGTAGCGGTGCTCGACCAAGGTGCCGGGCTCGAGCGTCGTTGCTTCCATGGATTCCCCTAGCGAGAACGCACGCTTCCACGGTAGCATAAGGCCACGCTCGAAACGCAGCGTCGCGCGTGCGCCCGTCCCGGACGCGCCGACGTGTCGCCCGACGCCTCGTGAAACCGCGCTCACCCTCCCTCGGATGGCTCGCGGCAGGCGCGCTCGCCCTCGTATTTCACGCCGTGTGGGAGGGACACGGGGTGCTTAACCCCGCGTTTCGTAACCCCGACGTAGCGGGAATTGCCTACAACGCGCGGCTGCTCGTCACGGGGTCACTTCCATATGTCGACTCGGCGGAGATCAAGCCGCCGGGGGCGTTCCTGCTGTTCGCGCCGCTGCTCGCGCTGGGTGGCATGCGGCTCGTGTGGGCGGCCGCCGCCCTGTGGGGCACCGCCCTATCGCTCGGCACGGGCATGCTCGCCGGCGCGAGCTTCGGGGAGCGCGCCGGGCAACGCGCCGTCGTGCTGCACGCGGCCTGTGCGGCGATCGCCTCGGACGGGGACATCAACTACTCGTTCTGGATGGCGACGCCGTTCACGCTCTCGGCAGCGTGCGCGGCGAGCGCCGTGCGCACGGAGGGCCGACGCGCGACGGGGCTCTGGGCGTTGAGCGGCGCGCTCGCGATGCTGGCGGTGTCGATCAAGCCGTCGGCGTGGCCCGTGTGCGCGCTGTTCGCGGCGTTGCTCGCGCAAGAAGTGTGGCGCGGGCGCGGGCGGTCGGCCGTCCAAGGCGCAGCGGCGGGCTTCGGCGCGGCGCTCGGCACGGCGACGCTCATCGCGCTGCCGTACCTGCTCGCCGGCAAGCTCGGCGCGCTGAAGAGCGGCCTCGACGACGTTGCTCGCTTCGGGGCCGAGTACGTGACGGTCGTGACGGCCGGCGCGGGGGGGCGAACGCTCGCCATCGCGCAGGGGCTGCCCTGCTTGTTCGAGCAGATCCCGGGGCTCTTGCTGCTCGGTGTGCTGGGGTCGAGCGGGCTCTTCCCCGCAGGGCGCGCGAAGGCGCCGCTCGCGCTCGCGGCCTGGGTTTTCGCCGGAGCGGCGTTCGTCGGGGTCGCTTACACGCTGCGTTTCTTCTCGCACGACAATGTCGCGCTCTGGCCCGCGCTCGCCGTGCTCGCCGTTCGCCCGGCGGGGCTCGTGGCCCGCGCGCTCGATCGCGTTCCTGCCCTGCCGGGTGCCGAGCTCGCCGCGCCGTTGCTGCTCGGTCTGCTCGCGGCGTGGCCCGGTGCGCGGCAGCGCCTCGACTACGTCCACTTCATGGGCGATCGCGATGAAATGGTCAAAGACCTCTGCGCCGAGGTCACGCCGAGACTGCCCGCGAACGAGCCCGTGCTCGGCTGGGGCTGGAGCGCGTGGAGCGTGTACGAGCACTGCGAGCGGCGCGCGCCCGGACGCGTGTTCAAGGTGATCGCGAGCGTCACGACCGTGAACACGAACACCTGCAACAACGGCTACGGACCGATGCGACTGCGCACGGATGGTGCGCCTGCACGCTTCCTCGCCGAGCTCGCGCGGCGCCCGCCGGGCCTCTTCCTGTGGTCGAGCTACTTCCGCGAGATGGGGGGCGATCCGCTCGAAACCTGGCCGCCCCTCGCCGCGTTCTTCAAGGACCGCTACCGCGCGGTGGGCGCGCGCGGGCCGTTCATCGCCTATTTGCGCCGCGACCTGTTGCCGGCGCCGCGCGCGTTCGCGGCTCAGGATTCGCCGGAGCCGCCGGCTTTTTCTGGGGGAAACGGCGGGTACGGCTCGCCCGGCTCGGCGGGCTCGGTGTGGACGAGCACGTCGCGCACCTCGGAGAATTCGCGCTTGATGGCGTCGATCACCCAGTGCGTCACGCGGTGAGCGTCGACGACGGTGAGCTCGCGCGCGACTTGAATGTGGAGGTCGACGTAGATGCTGCCCGGCATGCCGCGCGTCCGCACCTTGTGCGCGCCCGCGACGCCGGCCACGGTGCGCGCCACACCGACGATCTTCTCCGGATCGAGCCGCGCCGAATCGGCGAGGTAGCCGAGGTTCTTGCGCAGCACGCCGATGCCCGCCCAGGCGATGAAGCCGGCAATGCCGATCGAAGCGACCACGTCGACGACGACGAGACCCGCACGCACGAGCGCGACCGAAGCTAGGACGCCGAGGGTCACCAGCATGTCGGAGCTCGTGTGGAGCGCGTCACTCTCGAGGAATGCGCTGCCGAGCTCGCGCCCGCGGCGGCGCTCCCAGCGTGAAACGCCGACGTTGACGAGCAACGTGACCACGAGCACCACGAACGCGGCAGGCCCGATCTCCGGCGCCGGAGCCGGTGCCCCGCGCAAGTGCTCGATGCCGCCGCGCGCGACGTCGAACGCCATACCGAGCAGCGAGAGCCCGACGGCGCCCGCCGCGAGCACCTCGAACTTGTGATGACCATACGGGTGCCCGGCGTCGGCCGGGCGACTCGCAATCCACACGCCGGCCAGGCCCACCAAGTTGTTCGTCGAGTCCGTCAGCGAATGAAAGCCGTCGGCGCGGATCGACAGCGCGTGCACGGCATGGCCGTAGCCGATCTTGGCGACGGCAACGGCGAGGTTCAGCCCGAGCGTCCACCAGAGGACGCGCTGAACGCCGCGCGCGCGGTCCGCCTCGGAATCCGCCGGCATGGTGGAGGCCGGCATCGCCATCTCAGTGCCGGCCGCGCAGGGCCGCGGCGGTCGCACGCGCGGCCACGGCGTGCTCGCGCGCCGCGCTCGCGTCGGCCGCGCTGTTCGGCAACGCCGAGCCCGAAAGGAGCTTCTCGGCCTTGGTGAACCGGAGAGCGAGCTCCTCCCAGAAGGCGGGATCGTCGGGCTTCGGCGCGAGCTCGATCACGACGGCCGCGTCGAACGCGGCGTACCCGGCGAAGCGGCCGCCACGCCGCGCCTCGGCATCGAGACCGTGAACGTCGCCGGTCCCGCGCACGAGCGGTCCCTTGAGCATGAGCTCGGTCGCGTCCACGGGACCGTTCTCGAGCGCCTGCGCGAGGGCGCCCAGCAGGGCCCCGAGGTCATTCGTCTTCTGCGTGCCGAGCACCGCCCGAGCGGATTTGAAGTCGGAAGCGCGGAAGAAGCGGCGGCCGGACTCGATCTCGGCGCGAGCAAAGAGCACGCGAGCCGGCGTCGAAAGGGTGGCCACCGCGAGCTTCGTTCGCGCCGGGGCCGGGAGCCCGCGCTCGAGGAGCGCGCGCAGCACCTTCGGATCGGTTGCGTCCACCTCGGGGAGCAGGAGCTTCGCGTAGAAGGTCGGCAGGCGAGCCGCGAGCGCGAGCTCGGGCTTGGAGGTGTCGAGGCCCTCGAGGGGCGGGAGCAAGAGGCGATCGAGCGCGTCGATGCGGCTTCCGGCCCACAGCTGGTCGAGCAGGCGACGAGCGCGCGCGACGCGCGGATCGGTGAGCGCACCGAGCTCCGCAAAGGCGCGCAAGCCGACGAGCGCTGCGTCGCGCCCGCGCACCTTGCGCGGCTCGAGCGCCTGGTCGAGCTCGCCGTAGTAGGCGTCGTTCACCTGCTTGTCGGCCTTCATTTCGTCGGGCAGCGGCACGGCGCGCACCATCTCGACGAAGCGCAAATCGGCGTTGCCGGACGCAATCGCGGCCAGGCCCCGGCCATACCCGCTGAGCCGCGCCGCGTCGGAGGAGAGCTTCTCGATCGCGGCAGCTTGGGCGAGCACCCAGGGCACGAGCTTCTCGGCGAAGAACGGCTGGAAGCGTTCCTTCGTGAGCGGCGGCGCGAGCACGGGCGGCTCGCCGAGGAGGCGCGAGAGGCGACCGCTCACGAGCAGCCCGAGCATCACCTGCTCGAGCTCGGGACTCAGCCCCTTCGGGGGTGACTGAAGCGCCGGCGTGACGATCGCGTCGGCGCACGCTTCCGGGCCGAGCTCGGCGCGCAGCGCTCGGAGCACGCCCGCGGGCGCCTCCTCACGGGATTCGAGGCAGGCGAGCGCCGCGTCACGAGCCACGGCGTCGTCTTGGCCGAGCGCCGCCGCCAGCGTTTCGCGGAACGGCGAGCCGCCCGCGCAGCCGATCGGGTGCGTCACGAGCTCGGCGCACGCGGCGGGCGGCGGCGGCACCGCGGCCGGGGCGACCCGCTCGGGCTTGGCCTTCGGCGGCTCGTTTCGTGCGGGCGGAGGCCCGGCGGCGGGCGGCGCTTCGCCCGGCGTGACGGCGACCGGAGGGGGCGCCGCCGCGCAGGCGACGGTCAAGACGAGGAGCGGTAGGAGGCGGCGCATGAACGCCGCCCGAGCCTACTGCAGGAGCTTGAACTCGATGCGACGATTCTTCTGACGACCCTCGGGGCCCTTGTTCTCGGCGATGGGCTGGTCGGGACCGGCGCCGCGCGTCTCGATGCGCGACGCGTCGACGCCGTTGCTCACGAACCAGGCCTTCACGGACTCGGCTCGCTTGCGGGACAGCTCCACGTTGGCGTCGTGCTGACCCACGTCGTCGGTGTGGCCCGAAACCTCGATGCGCGCCTTCGGGTACTCGTTGAAGATCGCGACGGCGTTCTGGAGGACCGGCTCGGAGGTCTTGCGGATCGTGTCCTTGCCGGTGTCGAACTCGATGCCCTTCACGACGCCCGTGAACTTCTTGAGCTTCTCCGGGATCTCGTCGGGGCAGCCGTCGTCGTCGTCGTAGCCGTTCTTGGTCTCGGCCTTGTCGGGGCACTTGTCGGCGGGAACCGGCACGCCGTCGTGGTCCGGATCGGGATCCGGGCACCCGTTGATGGGACCGGGCTCGGTCGGGCACTTGTCGTAGTCGTCCGGAATGGTGTCGCCATCCGTGTCGCGGACGGGACAGCCGCCGAGGTTCGCGGGACCGGGCTGCGTCGGACAGTTGTCCTTGGAATCGAACACGGTGTCGCCGTCGCTGTCCTTGTCGGGACAGCCGTCGGGCGCGATGCCCGCCTGCATCGGACACCGGTCCTTGTCGTCCGTGAAGCCGTCCTGGTCGCTGTCGGCGGGCGCTTCCTCGGGCTTCGCGCACTCGTGTCGCGCTTCCAGCGCGAGGGTGATGCCGAGCGACACCTCCCAGTGGCTCGTCATGTCGCCGTCCTCGGCAACCTCGGTCGCGGTGCTCACCTTCTGCGACATGTTGTCGCGCACGTCGAGGCGCACGCCGAGCGCCTCCGTGAGCGCGTACTTGCCGCCGAGACCGAAATGGAACGCCGGGTCGATGTCGGTGCCCATCGGAGTGCTGGCGGCGCCGATCTTGCCGTAGCCGATCACGGCAAACGGCGTGAAGCGGCCGATCGGGAGCTGCCCGATGATTTGACCGCGAGCGCCGAACAACGTCGCGGAGTCGCTCGTCGTGTCGGTGACGGTCGGAGCGACCCAACCTTCGAGCTCGAGACCCACGTACTTGATCGGCAGGTAGCCGACGCGGATGCCGAACTCGGGCGCGAGACTGGCGTACGGCTGCTGCCGTGAGCGGTCGTCGCGGAGGTTGTGCGTGCTGCTCGGGAACAACAGACCGACGAACGCGCCCAGCTCGAACTGATGCGGGACGGGCTCGTACTTCGCGTCGTCGTCCTTGGCGGCGGCGTCGCCGGAGCCGCTCGCGTCGGCGGCGCCCGTGGCGTCCGCGCCGGAGCTACCGAAGGAGATCGTCCCCGATGCTGCGGCACCGGACGCGGCGGGAGCGGGTGCGGGCGCGGGCGCGGGTGCCGCGGCCGGAGCGGGTGCGGGTGCCGGCGCGGGCGCGGGCGCGGGTGCCGGCGCGGGCGCGGGTGCCGCGGCCGGAGCGGGTGCGGGTGCCGGTGCCGGCGCAGCAGCGGGAGGCGGAGCAGCAGGGGCGGCCGCAGGCGGCGACGCGGCGGGTGCCGACGCAGAGGGTGCCGCCGACGAGGCCGCACCTTGCGCCAGCGTCATCGGCGCGATGAGCGCCGCGAGGCACCCCGAGCTCAACCCGACCAACTTGGTTCGTTTCATCGTGCTCACCCTGGATGGAAGAGATGGCCCCACTCGCCCGATCTAACGCTTGCGCAGGGGACCGCATCGCCCTTCCGCGCGCCCTTCGGTCCAACGCGGAGGACTCAAGGGAAGCTTACCTAGACCACCCTTTTCCTGCGGACAAGCGTGTTGGCTCCACGCCCTCTCCATGAGCGCGCCACGGCCGCCAGGCCGGAAGAGGCCGTGATTCAGGCGTCGACGCTGATACTCAGGCGCTCACGCAATGCGAGGTAGGAGCTACTCACGGAATAGACGAGCACGTCGCGCGCCCGGGTGACCGGCTCGATCGAGCCCTGCCGTGCCGGCTCGCGTCGGATCAGATTCACGCTGGCGTCGAGGTCGCCCGAGAGGATGAGCCCGGCGCGATCGGCCGCCTGATCGACCGTCCGCACCCAGCGCTTGAGATCGAGCGACGCGCTGTCCTGCAGGAGCTTCGACACGGTGTGAACGAGATGATCGCGGTACTCGCCCGTGGCCGCCGATTCGATCACGCGCGCGGCGTCCGACACGCTCGCCTCGAGCTCACCCGCGACGGGAAACTTCGGCTTCACGAGCCGGATCGCGCCGAGCAGCCAGCTCTTGAGCGAGGTCATGTTCGGCAGCAGCGTGCGCAGGCGCAAACCGGGGAGCGAGTGCGCGAGCTCGCTGCCGGCGATGACTGCCGACTCGAGCGGACCCATGCCTTCGGCGAACGCGCCCGCGCCGAGCACCACCGCGGGCGACGGTGTCGCGAGCGGCGTGACGCGTGCGGGATCGCTCTGGCGCTGGAAGATCCGCGGCTCGTCGCCCGGGAAAATCTGCGCACCGTGATAGAACGCGTAGACGAGCCCGTGGGGGTAGCGCTCCATGTCGAGCTCGTCCTCGACGCCCAGGCCGTACGCCGATTCCTGGCGCCCGCGCGTCGCGAGCACGTACGGCTCGATCAGCGAGAAGAGCGAGGTGATGAGCGGCTCGCCCTCGTCGGGCATCACGAGCTCCATCCACTCTTCGGGCGTCAGGCGCCGCCGCGCCACGACGAGCTCCGTCCCTCGGAAGCGCTGGTAGAAGCGCGATTCGTCGGGTTGGGCCTGACCGAGCACGCAGAGCGCCTGCGCGGCGAGCCACGCACCGTCCGCCTGGCGCGCCTGCGTGTACATGCGGCGCAGGAGTTGATACGGCTCGGGCCGGTAGGGGTCGACCTCGATCCAGAGGGCGAGCGCTTCCTGGCCGCGCTCGACGAACGCAGGATCGCTCGCGTAGGTGCGTGCCAGGCGCTCGAGCCAACGCACGCCGTCGGGCTCGACGTCGAGCGCCGACTCGTACACGCGCGCCGCTTGCTCGACGCTGCCGAGACGCTCGTACGTCTCACCCAGCTCCTCGAGCGCGGTCAAGAGCTCCGGATGGCGCCCGTCCGCCGCGAGCTGCTGCGCGCGCCGCTTCAAAAGCTCCTTGATGCCGTCCCAATCGGCGAGACGACGACGAATGGCGAGCGCTTCCATCGTGGCGCCCTCGTGCGTGGGATCCGCTTCGAGCGCTGCGTCGAGCAGGACGAGCGCGCGATCGGGATCGCCGATCTCACGTGCCGAGACCATCGCCGCCGTGTGCAGGTATTTGGCGCGTTGCGCGGGGTCGTCGACCAGATCGGCCAAGCGCACGACGATGTCGAGCAGCCGCGACCAGTCCTTCTCGGCACTGAAGAGCTGCATCAGTCGCGTGAGGATGCGGCGGTCGTTCGGCGCCTCGTCGAGCGCAAGCAGGAAGCAGCGCGCGGCGTAGTCGTTGTCGCCCACCTTCTCGGCGACCAGCTCGCCGAGCTCGACGAGCAACCCGACGCGCTCGCCGCCCTCGGTGAGCTCGATCTCGCGGCGGCGCATGTCGATGGCGCGCTGCGCGTCGCCCGTCGCCAGGAGTGCGTCCGACGTGGCGCGCATCACCTGTCGCGACTCGGGCTCGAGACGCATCGCGCGGTCGAGCTCGGCCAGGGCCTGCTGCGCGCGCCCCGTCTTCGTGAGGGACTCACCGAGCAGGCGCCGGGCGAGCGCTTCCTCCGCGCTGTCGAGCGTCTCGGCGTGCTGCTCGAGCAAGCGGCGGACGAGCTCCGCGGTACGCTGCGGGGAGCCGTGCTCCGCGCTGAGCTCGCACACGGGGAGGAGCAGGGTCGCACTCGCCGCGAGCGCTTCGAGAAACTGATCGGCTGCGGCGAGCGCCCGATCCGGCGCGCCCGACTTCGCGAGCGCGTCCACGTACGAATAGATGGTCTCGCCGACTTCGTCCGGGGGCAGCGCTTCGGCGTCGGTCACGACGGCCTCGAGACGCTTGGCCGCCTCCGCGAAACGCCCGTCGACATAGGCGACGCGCCCCTGCACGCGCAGCGCGTCGAGGTTCGTCGGGTCGAGGTGGAGGGCCATCGTCGCCATGGCGAGCGCGCGCTCGTTGTCACGCAGGTGGCGGTGACAGATGAGAGCGATCTCGCCGGCCACGGCCGCGCGGGCCCGATCGCCCTTGGTGGCCGCGAGACGCTCCTCGAGGAGCTCGACGGCCGCGGCGTGGTGACCGACCTCGACGTACACGGAAATCATCTTCTTCGCGGCGCCGGCGTGCTCCGGCGCGGCATCGAGCGCGCGCTTGAGCTCGCGAATGGCGCCGTGCGCATCGCCGCGCTCGCGCAGGAGATCCGCCGCCTTCACGAAGTGGTCCGCGCGCTCCTGCGGGGTGTTCGCCCCAGCCGCCAGACGCTCCATCGCCGCGACGGCGCTCTCGGAATCGCCCATGCGCGCCCGGAGAGCCGCGAGGGCCGAAAGCGCGCCCGAATGCGCCGGCTCGAGCTCGAGCACGCGCTCGAGCTCCTCGATCGCCTTGCCGAGGAGACCGAAACGCTCGTCGTAGAGACGTGCGAGCGCGTTGCCTGCCTCGATCTTCCAGGTTCGGTCCTGGCTCTGCGCGAGCTGCGTCAGGTAGAGGTCGCGCAGGTCGTTCCAGCGCTCGAGTCTCCGGTAGTGACGCGCGAGCTCGGCCGCCGCGCTCGCGCGCGAGGGATCGAGACCGATCGCGCGCTCGAGGGCTTCCGCCGCCCGTGCCGGATCGAGGTACTCCTCGTCGAAAATCGCCGCGAGGCGCTCGTAAAAGCCGACCTGCTGCCGGGGCGTCACCGCCAGCTGGATTTCGGCGACCAGCACCTCGACGAGCTCGCGGTAGCGCCCGGCGCGATTCAGCACGCGATCGAGGCCGCGCAGCGCGTCGACGTGCTTGGGCTCTTCGCGCAGCACGTCCCGATACAACCGCTCCGCGGTGTCGAGTCGATCGAGCTCCGTCTCCCACGCTTCGGCGATCTGCAGCACCTGCCGGTGTCGCTCGTCTCCCGTCAGGGAGAGCGCCCGACCCTCGAGCAGCT
>Ga0070682_100000506_pt1 | contig 24459 bp, 16 predicted proteins | sample KBSC63LmetaG_FD_64668 | JGI IMG/M metagenome (GOLD analysis project Ga0070682, IMG submission 64668) | Corn rhizosphere microbial communities from Kellogg Biological Station, Michigan, USA - KBS C6-3L metaG | ecosystem: Host-associated > Plants > Roots > Rhizosphere | place: USA: Michigan...
CGTGAACACCGCGTCGAGCAGGATCAGCGTGAAGAGAATGGACACGACGGCGGCGGTCGTGCGCCGTCCGACGCCTTCGGCCCCGCCGGAGGTCGCGAGCCCCTGCTGGCACGCGATGAGCCCGATCGCCCCCGCGAAGACGGCGCTCTTCAAGACTCCGCTCCAGATGTCCCAAGGCTTCACCGCGCTCAGGAGCTCCGTCCAGAAGGCGCGCGGCGTGATGTCGAGCGTGATGTGCCCGACCAGCATGCCGCCTCCGATCCCAACGCAATCGGCGACCAGAGTCAGGAGCGGCGCCACCAGCATGAGCCCCACGATGCGCGGCAACACGAGGTAGGGCAGCGGCAGGAAACCGAGGGTCCGGAGCGCGTCGACCTCCTCGGACACCTTCATCGTGCCAATCTCTGCGGCGAAGGCCGCGCCCGTGCGGCCACACAGGATGATCGCGGTCATCAGCGGACCGAGCTCGCGCGTCATCGAGACACCCACGAGATCCGCCACGTAGATCCCGGCGCCGAATTGCTCGAGCTGCAGCGAGCTCTGGTACGCCATCACGAAGCCGATCAGGAAGTTGATCAGCATGACGATGGGCGCGGCGTCGGCGCCGCCGCGCTCCATGGTGAGCGCCACGTCGCGCAGGTTCATGCGTCGCGGGTGCCTGATCGAATCCCCGACCGCGAGCACGACTTGCCCGAGAAAATCGAGCATCGCCACGATCTCCCGGAAGACGCCGACCGTGGCTTCTCCGACCTGCTCGACGGCATTTTGCGGACGGCGCTTGCGACGGGCCCCCGGCCGGCGGCGCCCGGCGTAGAGCTCGACGATGCGGCGCACGGCCGGTGAGCCGCCGCTGAGCTCGCACTGAATGCCGCGCGCCCCGAGCTCCTTCCGCAGGTGGACGAGCAGCGCCATGCAGGCGCCGTCGATCGTGGCAACCGCGTCGAGCTCGACACGAACGGGGCGGCGGGCGCCATGGTCCAGCACGTCACCCACGTTCTTCCAGAGCGCAGGCGCCTCATCGATCGTGAATTGGCCGACGAGGGTGACGACGAGGACATCGGTGCGCTCCGCAACGACGACGTTGGCGGCCCCCAAAAAGCCCGTGGCGCGACTCAGTCGATCTTCGAAGACGTCTGGCGTCGCGGCCTCGTGCGTTGGACTCACCACCAGGAACCAAAGCAAGGTCCCTGCCACCCGCCGCCCGCCTCTTGCAGGCGGGCTCGGCGACGCCGGCGCTCGTCGCTTGCACACCGCTTTGTCGCGTCGGCGTGCCTGAGCACGGAAGGTGCAAGGCCGCCACGGGCCGTGCAGGCCACCTAAATTACTGCGGATTGCCAAGCCCTGGCCGCGACGGTCTGCCACGGCGGGTCAAAACGCCACGCAATCGGCATCGGCTTTCAGCCCCGCGGGGCCGCCAACCAGGACTCGACATTGGACGCAGTGGATCCGGAAGTCAGGAATCGTTTTCGTCGCTCCCTCGAAAAGCTCAGGAGCCGGCGGCTCGGAGCCGCTCTGCCCGGCAAGACGTTGGCCGGCTTCATCGCGGCGGTGCTCGCGGTGGTGGTCATTGCGGTGCTGTCGTTCAACGCCGTGGAGGAGCGTTCCGCGAACGCACGCCGCGTCACGAAGACGCTCGACGTCGTCGGACGGCTCGAGCTCGTCCTCTCGATCCTGAAGGACGCGGAGACGGGCCAACGCGGCTACCTGCTCACGAGCGACGAAGCGTACCTCGGGCCCTATCTCGACGCGGAGCAAGCCTTGCCCCCGGCGCTCGGGGAATTGCGAGGATTGCTGAGCGAGGACACCGATCAGGTACGGCGCCTCGCCGGCGTCGCCCGGCTCGCGGGCGAAAAGCTGGCAGAGCTCAAGGCGACGATCGAGCTCCGCCGCAGTGGGCGAACCTCGGAGGCGCTCGACGTCGTGAGAAGCAACCGGGGACGCCTGGCGATGGACGTCATTCGGCGCAGCATCGCCGAGATGGTCGCGTCCGAGAAGGCAGCGCTCGCGGCGCGCAACACGGCGTGGACGCGGAGCGCGTCGATCCAGAGCGTGATCACGTGGGGAGGGTCGCTCGGGCTCTTGCTCCTGATCGCGGCCGCGGCGGCCATGTCCGCGCGCGACTTCCGTGCGCAGGCCGAGCAGGGCTGGCTGCGCACCGGGCAGGGCGAGCTCGCCGTCGGGCTCCAGGGGGAGCTTTCCGTAACGAGGCTCGGCGACGTCGCCGCCAGCTTTCTCGCGCGGTATCTCGACGCTCAAGCCGCCGCGATCTACTTCGCCGATCGCGACGAGGAAGCGGTTCGGATCGGCACCTGGGGCACGGCGCGTCAAAGCGACGGCGAACCACCGCGGCGGGCAACGGGCCTTGCCGCCCAGGCCTACCGCGAGCGCACGCTGCTGCATGTCGCGGACGTGCCTGCAGGATACTTCGACGTGCGTTCGACCCTGGGCGAGCACGCGCCGCGCGAGCTCTTGGTGGCGCCCATCACGGCAGGCGGCATCGTCAACGGGGTGCTCGAGCTCGCGTTCTTTCGTCGCCTCGAAAAGCACGAAATCGGGTTCGTCGGGCTGGTTGCCGATGCCCTGGGGACGGCGCTGCGCTCGGCCCGCTACCGCGCGAACGTCCAGGAGCTGCTCGAAGAAACGCAGCGACAGGCGGAGGAGCTCCAGACCCAGCAGGAAGAGCTTCGCGTCGGCAACGAGGAGCTCGAGCAGCAGACGCGCACATTGCAGCAGTCACAGGAGCGTCTCAGCAATCAGCAGGCCGAGCTCGAGGAGATCAACGCGCAGCTCGAAGAGCAGACGATGTCCCTCGAGCGGCAGCGGCAGGATCTCCTGCGCACCCAGGGCGAGCTGCAGCGCGCGAGCGCGTACAAGTCCGAGTTCCTGGCGAACATGTCGCACGAGCTTCGTACGCCGCTCAATAGCTCCCTCATTCTCGCCAAGCTCTTGATGGACAACCGCACGGGAAACCTGAGCGACGAGCAGGTCACGTTCGCGCAGACCATCTACTCGGCCGGCAACGATCTCCTGACGCTCATCAACGATATCCTGGATCTGTCGCGCATCGAGGCAGGCAAGCTCGACGTGCGACCCGAGGCGGTGGCCCTCGGGCGCATCGCGGAGGATCTGACGAACACGTTCCAGCCCGTGGCGCGCGACAAGTCGCTCGAGTTCTCCGTGACGGTCGAGCCGGGCTTGCCGGCGAGCATCCACACGGATCCGACGCGCCTGCAGCAGATCCTGCGCAATTTGCTGTCGAACGCGCTCAAGTTCACGGACCGCGGCGGCGTCTTCTTCAACGTGAGGCGCGGCAAGGCGCAGGACCTCCTGTTCGAGGTGCGGGACACCGGAATCGGCATCGCGCCCGAGCAGCACGAGGTGATCTTCGAGGCGTTTCGGCAGGCCGACGGGACCACCAATCGCAAGTACGGGGGCACCGGCCTCGGCCTGTCGATTTCGCGAGATCTGGCGCGCCTGCTTGGAGGCGATCTGGTGGTCACGAGCGCTCCGGAGCGCGGCAGTACGTTCACGCTGCGCTTGCCCGAAGCCTACGTCGAGCAGCCGGGTGGACGAGTGTCGCCGCGGGTGCTCGCGTCGGCGCGCTCCGCCGCGCAGCCTCAGCCGGTGCCGGGCGAACCCGCGGTACCGAGCCCGCTGCTCGTCCCCGACGACCGCGAACGCCTGAAGCCCGGCGCGCGCACGATCCTCGTCGTCGAGGACGATCTGGCCTTTGCCCGCATCCTGCTCGACCTCGCGCACGAGCTCGATTTCCAGGCGGTCTTGACGCAGACCGCGGAGGAAGGCCTGGCCTTGGCGGAGCGCCTGCGGCCGAGCGCGATCGTGCTCGACGTGGGCCTACCCGATCGCTCCGGCCTCACCGTGCTGGACGCGCTGAAGCACCGGCCCACCACGCGGCACATCCCCGTCCACGTCGTTTCCGTGTCCGACTACTCGCAACCGGCGCTCGAGATGGGCGCCCTCACCTACGGGCTCAAACCCGTGAAGCGGGAGGAGCTGGTCGAGGCGTTCCGCAAGCTCGAAGCGAAGTTCACGCAGAAGCTCCAGCGGATCCTGGTCGTGGAAGACGACGCCGTGCTGCGCGAGAGCACGAGTCGCCTGCTCACGGCGGACGGCGTCGAAACGGTGCCGGTCGGGACGGCGCGCGAGGCGCTCGAGCAGCTGCGCGGGTCCAAGTTCGATTGCATGGTGCTCGATCTTTCGTTGCCCGACCGCAACGGCTTCGAGCTCCTCGAAGAGATCGCGCGCGGCGCCGAGTCTCCGCCGCCCATCATCGTCTACACGGGTCGAGCGCTCTCGCGCGAGGACGAGCAGACCCTGCGCCGCTTCTCCAATTCCATCATCATCAAGGGCGCTCGCTCACCCGAGCGCTTGCTCGACGAGGTGACGCTGTTCTTGCATCAGGTCGAGGCCGACCTGCCGGCCGATCGCCAACGCATGCTCAAAGCGGCACGCCAGCGTGACGCCGTTTTCGACGGCCGGCGCGTGCTCGTCGTGGAGGACGACGTGCGGAACATCTTCGCGTTGACGAGCGTGCTCGAGCCGCGCGGCGCCAAAGTCGAAATCGCCCGCAACGGACGCGAAGCGGTCGAGCACCTGCAAAAGCACCCCGGCGTCGATCTCGTTCTGATGGACGTGATGATGCCCGAGATGGACGGCCTCGAGGCGATGCGGGAGATCAGGAAGCAGCGCGAGCTCCGGAAGCTGCCGATCATCGCGCTCACGGCCAAGGCCATGCGCGACGACCGGGAGAATTGCCTGGCCGCGGGCGCGAACGACTACATCGCGAAACCGCTCGACGTCGACAAGCTCCTGTCTCTGGCGCGCGTATGGATGCCCAAGTGACGCCGACACCATTCGCCGACGTCGAGCTCGCTCACTTCCTCGACGCGCTCTTCGAACGCTATCACTACGATTTTCGCCGCTATGCGGGGGCGTCGCTCAAGCGGCGGGTCGCATCCGCTCTCGTCCACTTCGGTGAGGACGAGCTTCCGACGTTCGAGCGGCGCGTGCTCGAGGATCCCGCCGCCTTTGCGGAGCTCCTGCGCTTCCTCACCGTGCAAGTGAGCGACCTTTTCCGGGACCCGCCGTACTTTCGGGCCGTGCGGGAGCGGGTCGTGCCGGTGCTCGCCACCTACCCGTCGCTCAAGATCTGGGTCGCCGGCTGCGCCACGGGAGAAGAGGCGTACTCGCTCGCGATCTTGCTCGCGGAGGAGGGCCTGCTCGCGCGGACTCAGATCTACGCGACCGACATTCACCCCGAGAGCCTGCGCACCGCGGCGGCGGGCGTGTACGCGCTCGAGCGATTCGCGCGCTTCAGTGAGAACTACCTGCAGGCAGGGGGCCGCGCCTCGCTCTCCGACTACTACACCGCGGATTACTCGGCCGCGGTTCTCGACGGCTCGCTGCGCAAGGCGATCTTGTTCGCGGATCACAGCCTCGCGACCGACAGTGTCTTCGCCGAGATGCAATTCATCTCGTGCCGCAACGTGCTCATCTACTTCGACCGCGACCTTCAGAATCACGCGCTCGGCGTGCTCGAGAGCTCGCTCTGCCGGCGAGGCTTCCTCGGCCTGGGTCTGAAGGAGAGCCTCCGTTTCACGACGCACGCGAACGCATTCAGGGAATTCGCGCCGGACGAGCGCCTCTACCAGCGGCTTTGACGACGATGCCTGCACGAGCAGAAGCAATCGTGATCGGCGGCTCGGCAGGGGCGCTCGACGCCTTGCAGACCATCTTGCCGAGCCTTCCGCGCGGTTTTGCGCTGCCGATCGTCGTCGTTCTCCACATGCTGCCTGGAAGACCGAGCGGCCTCGCGAGCGTGCTCGGCGGTAACAGCGCGCTGTCCGTGAAAGAGGCCGAGGACAAGGAGGCGATGAGCGCCGGCACCGTCTACTTGGCTTCTCCGGGCTACCACCTGCTCGTGGAGAAGGACCGGCACTTCGCGCTCTCGGTCGACGAGCCCGTCCATTTTTCGCGACCCTCGATCGACGTGCTGTTCGAGTCCGCTGCGGACGCCTTCGGCAAGGAGCTAGTCGGCGTGCTGCTCTCGGGCGCGAACGAGGACGGCGCGCGAGGACTATTCGACATTCGGCAGGCGGGCGGCGTCACGATCGTGCAGGCGCCGCAGACGGCGGCAGCTCCGCCGATGCCGGAGGCGGCGCTACGGTTGGGCGCCGCGGCCCACGTTCTCGGTCTCGTCGCCATCGGCGAGCTCTTGCGGGCGCTCGCAGGCGGACATTTCCCGCCTGGCAGCGCCGTCGAAAAGGTAAGCGGATGAATTCGGAGCCGGTGAAGTTCCTGGTGGTGGACGATGTCGAGGAAAACCTGCTCGCTCTCGAAGCGTTGCTGCGACGTGACGGCCTCGTCGTGCTCAAGGCCAAGTCGGGCCTGGAAGCGCTCGAGCTCCTGCTCGTGCACGAAGTGGCGCTTGCGTTTTTGGACGTGCAGATGCCCGGGATGGACGGCTTCGAGCTCGCGGAGCTGATGCGGGGAGCCGAGCGCACCAAGCACGTTCCCATCATCTTCGTGACGGCGGGCAATCGCGACCCGATGCGCCCCTTCAAAGGCTACGAAACCGGGGCGGTAGATTTCCTCTACAAGCCCGTCGAGCCCCTCGTGCTGAAGGCCAAGGCCGACGTCTTCTTCGAGCTCGACAAGCAGCGCAAGGAGTACGCGCTCGCCCTGCAGATGAACGACCTTTTCCTCGGCATCCTCAGTCACGACCTCAGGAATCCGCTGAGCACGCTCCTCACGGGCGCGGAGTTCTTGGAACGGCAGGTCAGCGACCCTGTGCAAGTCCGTACTTTGCGGCGCATGGTTTTCGCGGGTCGGCGCATGGGCGACATGATCGAGCAGCTGCTCGACTTGACGCGCGCTCGACTGCTCGACGGCCTGGGACTCGCGAGCACGCGCGAAGGCGCGGACGTCGCCGCGCTCGTTCATCGTGCCGTCGAAGAGCTGCGCGGCGCGCACCCCGAGCGCGTGATCGACCTCCGGGGGGGCGACCGTTGCGTCACGACCGGTGACGCCGACCGCTTGCTTCAGCTGTTCTCGAACCTCATCGGCAATGCGATTCACCACGGCGACGCGCGCGAACCGGTGACCGTGGAGGTCGGCTGCACCGACCGGGAGGCGACCGTCGTCGTGCACAACGCCGGCGCGATCCCCGCCGAGCTCGTCCCGAGCCTGTTCGACCCCTTTCGCCGCCGTTGGGGCGTTCGGGCGAGCTCGAAAGGCCTCGGCCTCGGCCTCTACATCTCGCAGCAGATCGCTCAGGGCCACGGCGGCACCGTTTCTGTCGCGTCGAGCGTCGAGGCGGGCACGACGTTCACGGTGCACCTGCCGCGCCACGATTCGGCCGAAACCGCGCCCGCGCGTGACGTGCGCCACCGGCTCGTGCTCGTCGTGGACGACGACCGCGACACGCGCGAATCGCTCCAGGAGGCATTCCAGGACGAGGGCTACGGCGTGATCACGGCCGCCAACGGCCGCGAGGCGCTCGAGAAGCTCACGGACGCCGCGCTCCGGCCGGACATCGTGCTGCTCGACATCGCGATGCCCGTCATGGACGGCAATCGTGTGTACGACACGATGCGGGCGGATCCCGCGCTCGCGCTGATCCCGGTGGTCGTCTCGACCTCGACTCCCGAGCGCGCGCCGCCCGGCGTCGTCGTCGTTCCGAAGCCGTTCAAGCTCGAACGACTCTTCAAGACGGTGGCGGACCTGTGCCAGCTCGAGCCGTAGAAGAAAAGCAGCTCATTCGGACAATTCGGGGGCGGACTCCGCCCGCACCTTGCCGTCGAGGACGCACGCCACGCTGACGTCACCCATCAGGTTGATGACGGTACGGCAGCGGTCGAGGAACCAATCCACGGTGAGCAGCAGCGCGATGTACTCCGTGGGCAGGCGCACGGCGGTGAAGACCAGCGTCATCGTCACGAGGCCGGCCTCCGGGATGCCCGCCGCGCCGACCGAGGCCACCATGCTCGTGAGCACGATGAGTAGCTGCTCGCCCAGGCTCAATGGAGTGCCCAGCATCTGCGCCACGAAGAGGGCGCTCATCGCCTCGTACAGCGCCGTGCCGTCATTGTTGAAGTTCGAGCCGACGAGCGCGCCGAGGCTCGCCGAGCGGTCGCGCAGGCCGAGAATCTTGAGGCGCTCGTACGTCACGGGCATCGTCGCGGTCGAGCTCGCGGTCGAGAACGCCATCACGATCGCGTCGCGCACCCCGCGCACCACCGCGAGCGGGCCGAGCCAGCTCCCGAAACGGATGCGCGCCAGGTAGTACCCGAGCTGAATCGCGAGGGCGAGCAACACGGCGAGCACGAACGCTCCGAGCGCCTTGAACGGCGCGAAGCCGGCGTGCCCGATCAGGGTCGCCACCTTGCCGAACACTGCGAGCGGAACGAGCGCGATCGTAAAGTGCAGGATCCGAAGCACGACGTCGAACGCGACGCCCACGGCATTTTCGAGGAGCTTCCGGCGCTCACCCTCGGTGTGGCGCGCGGCGACGCCGACGGCGAGCGCGATCAGGACGACGCCGATCACCTTGTTGTCGACCAACGGCCGGAAGAAGCTGTCGGGGACGTTGTCGATCAGGAGGCTCACGACGTCGCCCGCTGGAGCGAGCGGCGCGTGCCCGGGAGGCTTCAGGTTCGCATGCGCGCCGGGCTTGACCAGGTTGGCGACGCCGAGGCCGACCGCGATGGCGACGAGCGTGTTCGTGAGGAGCAGCGTCGCGAGCCTGCGGCCCGCCCGCCCCGTCACGTCGGCCGTCATGAGCGCGTTCACGACGGCCAAAAGCACGATCACCGGCGCGAGCGCCCCGAGGACGCGCAACACGAGCTTGGCGGGCACGTCGAAGCCGCGTGTTGCGGGCCCGAGCAGGACCCCGGCCGCGACGCCGAGCGCGAGCCCGACGAGAATGCGCGCGTAGAGCGGCAACCTCGACCACGCTCCCCAAGGACCGCCGCCGACCGGGTTCGCCGCCATCCCCAGCTTGATACAATGAACCCGTGGCTGGCGCGCAAACCCGCGCGCCGCGCCCCTATTTGCTCAGGGTGCGCGCCGTGCCGGGCGGACCGGCGCGACCGCGCGCGCCTGCTCCGGCTGTTCGTTCCGCGCCTCGCGCCAGAGCTCGAGGGCTTCCATCGCGAGCCGTACGAAGAGCGGGCCGAGCACGATCCCGAGTCCGCCGAACGCAACCACGCCGCCGAGCATGGCGACGAAGGTGACGATCGACGGCAGCGCGAGCTCGCCGAACCGGGAGAGCCACGGTCGCACGAAGTTGTCCACGACGGAGGTGAGGCAGCCGATCCCGCCGAGCACCACGCCTGCGGCAACGCGGTCGGTCACGAGCAGCAGCACCGTGACGGGAACCCAGACGAGCGCGGTACCGATCGACGGGATCAGTGCCGCGAGGGTGGTCACGGCGCCGAGCAGCAGCGGCAAGGGAGCCCCCACGACCGCATAGCCGATCGTCGCGACGACGCCCTGCAGCAGCGCCGTACCGCCGATGCCGATCAACAGGCCGCGCCCCGTCTCCTCGAAGGCCCCGCTCAGACGACCGAACGCTTTGGGGGACAACAGCGAATGCCGCTCGAGCCAAGCGTACGCGCGCGCACCGTTCAGCAAGCACGCGTACGTGGCGGCCACGTAGACGACCAGCGCAATCGCGAACGCGCTGAGCGCACCGAACGCGGCTTTGAGGACGGCCGCCGCGTCCTTCGCGTGCTCGCGCAAGAAGTCGAGGACGCGAGACGGGCTCAGATGCGTGAGCGAAAGCCCCGCGCCGCCCGGCATGAACGCTTCCACGGCATCGGTCACCTGCTTCGAGTCGCGGAGCTTCGCCTGGGCGTCGAGTGCGGCCGCCGTCAGCGAGATGCCGAGCACGAGCAGGGGAACGAGAATCAACGCCACGACCAGTACGGTGACCGCCGCAGCGGAGCGCTTCGTCCCGCCGAGCGTGCGCCGCAGGCGGAGCTCGAGCGGTCGGCTGAGGAGCGCCGTCCAGATTGCGAACACGACCGGTGCCCAAAGCGGCACCAAGGCCCAAAGCGCCACGGCGACGAGGGCGACGGCGACGTACCGCAGCGGCACGAGAGCTTGATTCTGCACTGCTCGATACGTTTGCAGATCTCGTGCCGCTCGTTACGCCGGTCGGCATGACCCTTGCTTTTGTGGAGGTCTTCCAGACCCGGTGCGGAACGCGCGAGCCGAAGCAACGCGGCAGACGCCAACCTCACCGCCAACAAAGGTAAATGAAAATGAACTGGGATCAGATTGTCGGAAACTGGCGCGAGGCGAAGGGCAAGCTGCGGTCGAAGTGGGCCAAGCTCACGGACGACGACCTCGAAGCGATTGGCGGCAAGAAGGACGTGTTGGTCGGTCGCTTGCAGCAGCGCTACGGGCACAAGAAGGAAGAAGCCGAGCGTGAGATCGACTCGTTCCTAGAGGGCGTGTAGCAGGCCGTCTTGCCTCGACCGTGACAACGAGGCGCTCGCGTTCGAGCGCTTTTCGACGCGGTCCCGGCGGTGCGGTCCTTGCAGGGAAGCCCGGACATGAATCAGCACGCCATCCGATTCTTGTCCGCGGCTTCCCTCCTCACTTCGATTGCAATGACTAGTCGCACCGCACGCGCCGAGACGGCGACCGGGCGCGACGTCGATCGTCATCCACACTATTTCTTCGAGGCCGAACCGCACGCGCTCGTCGGCTTGTTCGAGCCGCGGCCGCTCGGCGTCGGTTTTCGCGGGACCTTCGTCCTCTCGGACTCCGGCTTCATCCGCTCGGTCAACGACACGGTCGGTCTCGGCGTCGGGTTCGATTGGACCCACGACACCGTGTGGGTGCCGATCGTCCTGCAATGGAACTTCTGGGTGAGCGAGCACTGGTCGGTGTTCGCAGAGCCTGGCGCCGCGTTCCGCTGGCGCCACGACTACGAGGAGCTGCGCCCCGATCTCACGCTCTACGGCGGCGCGCGCTGGCTTTTCGCCGACCGCGTGAGCCTCACGCTACGCATCGGCTATCCCGCGTTCGCCGCCGGTCTCTCGTTCCTCCTATGAGTCCGAGGCGCGGAGCCCCGCGAGAGCGGGGCTCTGCCTTCTAGAGCGAGGCTCAGTCTTCCTTGAGCTTCTCGTCGGCCTCGTTGGCCTTCTGTTCGAGCTTGTCGCCGGCCTTCTTGGCGCCTTCTTTCGTGTCGGCGGCTGCCTTGTCGACGGACTTGCCGGCGGTCTCGGCGGGCCCCTCCGCCGGCTGATCGGGGTGACAACCCGCCGCGACGAGCAGCGCCGCCAAGAACCAGCGCGCCGTAGCCTGCTGCGTGCGTGACGTCTTTTTCGCGTCGCTGAGACGAAATGACTCAGTGCCCGGCATCAGCGCCCCACCATCTTCAGAAGCACGAAGATCAGGATTGCGCCGCCAATTCCGCCACCAAACAGCAGATAGAGCAGCGACCAGCCGGCAGCGAGCACGGGAAGGGACGAAGTGAGTGCAATGAGCATGATGATTTCTCCTAACGCTACGGAGAGCTAAGCAAGCCCCTTGCCAACATCTCTTGGCCTGCCGACCGAAACCCGTGCGGTTCCGCGCCCGCCGCTCTGGCACACGTTTGGTCTCGTCGCCTTGCTCCTCGCCGTCGCGACAGTCGGCACGCTCAGCTCGCTCGGCCGCGCGGTGCCGGCGCTTCCCGCCTCGCGCATCCTCGAGGGCTACTTGCCGCTGCTGGTGGTCAACGGCTCGCTCGCGCTCTACGTCGCGCGGCTCGGCCGAGGGCGGAACGCGCTCGGCGAGCTCGTCGGTCGTCGCTGGGACACCGCCGGGCGAGCGCTCCTGGACGCAGCGTTCGCGCTTCTCATCGCAGCGCTCATCGTGCTCACCGAGCACGCGTGGGCGGCGCGGTTTGGCGCGCCGGATCGCGCTTGGTCGAACGCGCTGCTCCCCACGACCCTGCTCGAGCGCACCGTGTGGGTCGTCGTCGCCGTGACCGTCGGCACGAGCGAGGAGCTCGTGTATCGCGGCTACCTCCAGCGCGAGCTCGGCGCCCTGGCGCGGAGCCAAGCCCTCGGACTGGTCGCTCAAGCTGCGCTCTTCGCGATCGCGCACGGCCAGCAGGGCGCGGGTGCCGTCGCTCGCTCGTTCGTCTATGGAATCGGCTTCGGCGTGCTCGCCACCGCGCGCAAGAGCCTCGTGCCGGGCATGCTGGCGCACGTCGGGCTCGATGTGGCTGCGGGGTTGGTTCACGGCTAGGCACCGGCCAGCGGGCGGATAGCCCGCCCAGCGCCGAAGGGTCGCCGCGCGGAGCCCCGGGCGTGACCGTCGGGGCAGCCCGAGATATGGACCGCGGCCCCGTGAACGACCGCCCCGAGGACCCGAGCCGCCTCATCGAGAACCTCGCCGGGCGTGCGATCTCGCTCGAGCTCGGCTCTCTCGATCTCTGCTTCGTGGCCGCCCTCCGGCTGCGGTCGCGGACGGGTGAAACGACGTCGTTCTCGGAGCAGCAGCTCGTGGACGCCTTCCGCGACGTGTGCGCGCTCACCCAGCCGGAAGCGACCGGCGTCGCGCGTCGCGCCACGGCCGCCATCCAGCGCCTGCGCGACCAACGCCTACTGTCGCGCGTCGACGGCGCCGGTGTCGTGCGGAGCGGGGCCTACACCCTCACGCGACTCGCGACGTCGATCGTCGATTTTTACCTCGAGGAAGAGGCGCTCACGGGCGAAAGCCTGACGCTGCTCTTGCGCACGCTCCACACGAGCCTGATCGAGCTCCGGGAGCAGGCGCGCGCTTCGACGACGGCGCGAGAGTGCAGCGACCGCGTGGTCGGGCCGCTGCGGGTGACGATCCGTGACTTGGTGGACGGCATCGAGCGTCGCCAGCGCGGGCTCGATCTCCAGCAAGAGCGCTTCCAGCAAGAGATCGGCAACCTTCTGGCGGCCGACTGGTTCGACGCGGTCGCGCGCTGCCAGGACCTTCTCGAAGAGACCACGACGACATTGCGCGAGCTCAACGCCGTGCTGCTGCGCGACGCCCACACGCTCGTCACGTTGCTCGAGGACATTCGCGAGCTCGCCGAGGAGCGCGGCGCGCCCGACGCCAACGAGGCCTGCCGCCGCCTCTCCGAGCAGCTCGAGCGCATCGCCGCCTGGGGCTTGGCGCGCCAGCACACCTGGTCGGAGTACTACCAATACGTCCATCGCTTCCTGCGCGACGTCGTGCGGCTCGACCCGACGCGTGCGCTCACCGAACGGCTGCGTGCCGAGCTCGGCGGGAAAGCGGGCCGGTCGTACTCGCTCGTGGTCGCCGCGCAGCCGCCGCTCGTCGTGCCGCGCGAGCTCACGCCCCCACGCGACCGGCCGCCGCTCGAACGCCCGCGCACGGAGCGCGAGAAGCCGCTCCAGGAAGCCGTCGCCGACGATCGCGACCAGGCGCTCACCGCGACGGTACAGGCCGTGCTGGCCGGCGGCGCGCGCACGCTGTCCTCGGTGACGGAAGCCGTCGTGAGCCCGCTGCCGGAAGCCGAGCGCTTCTCGACGGCGGGTCGCGTCGCGGAGGTCGCCGCCCGCCTCGCCAAGGCCGAGAGCGCCCGCGAACGGGCGTGGACACGCGCCGACGAAGGCATCTGGATCGAGGAGTGGTCGCTCACGCCGAGCGCCAAAGAAGGATGACAGCCACCAAGTTCGTGACCTTGGGCGACGCCGTGCTCGACGAGCAGTTTCCGCCCGTCGACCTCGCGCTGCGCCGCGGCCGTCACGTCGATCGCGACGACGCGGAGTGGTTCGGCTTCCTGCGCGACGCCGAGGACGTGCTCGAGCCCTTCTACCGCCGCTACGGCGCCGAGCTCGTGTACCGCGCCGACGGCTACTACTACCTCCTGCCGAGCGGCGACAAGCTCACGAAGCGCCAGCTCGGCGTCGCCGAGATGCTCGTCGGGCAAGCGCTCACGCTGCTCTATCTCGACCCCGCGAACGTCGAGCAGGGCGGCCGTGTCACGCGCGAGCAGGTGCTCGCTCATCTTGCGACGGTGATGGGGACGGACGCGCTCATCCGCACGCTCAATCCGAAACGGCGCAAGTACGACGAGCGCGTCGCGCAAGAAACCGTGCGCGCCCGTGTCGCGGACGCGCTCCGGCGGCTCGCTGCGCTCGGCTTCGTCGAAGCGCTCGCTGCGGAGGAATTCAAGCTCCGCCCGGCCCTGATGCGCTTCGCCGAGCCGGTGCGAGCTTCCGCGGACTCGAGCGAGGCGCTGTCGCGACTCGTCGCGAGCGGCGAGGTGGCCTTTGCGCCGGCCGAGCCCGGGACGGAAGTCGGAGGCGGTCCCGACGGCGACGACGCGTTCGAGGGCCACGCTGCGAACGAGGGCGGCGACGACCCCGAGCCCACGAACGCCGACGCCACGGCGGCGCTCGACGTGAGCGAGTTCGAGGACTTCGGCTTCGAGGACGTCGAGCCCGGCACCGAGGTCGAGGAACCGGACGAAGCGGGGGTTCTTGAATGAGCCGCGCGCGAGCCACCGCGCTCGCTCTGGTGAACTGGAAGGGAGTGTTCTTCGAGCGCTACCTGCTCGACCCCCACGTCACGGCGCTCGAGGGCGCGAACGGCGCCGGCAAGACGACCGTGATGATCGCGGCGTACCTCGTGCTCTTGCCGGATCTCACGCGCCTTCGCTTCACGAACCTCGGTGAGACCGCCGCGACCGGCGGCGATCGCGGCATCTACGGGCGGCTCGGTGTCGCGGGACGCCCCTCGTACGCGGCGCTGGAGCTCGAGCTCGGCGGCGAGCGGGTGATCCTCGCCGTGCACCTCGAGCGCAAGGCCGAGCCGAGCGTGCAGGTGACGACGTTCATGGTGCACGGGCTCGCGGCGGCGCACGGCCTCTCGAGCTTATTTCTCCTCTCCGACGGCACGACCGAAGGCGTGCCGGAGCTCGCCGAGCTCAAGACGAAGGCGAGCGAGCTCGGCGCGCGCGTCGAGATCTTCGATTCGCTGCGCGAGTACTTCGGAGCGCTCTTCGAACGCGGCATCGTTCCGCTCCGGCTCGCGAACGACGACGACCGCGCCAAATTCAACGAGATGCTCCGCACGAGCATGACCGGCGGCATCTCGCGCGCGCTCACGAGCGAGCTTCGCACCTTCCTGCTCAAGGAAGAATCGGGGCTCTCGGACACGCTGTCGCGCATGCGCGCGAACCTCGACGCCTGCCGCCGGACGCGGGCGGAGGTCCAGGAGGCGCGCTCGCTCGAGCGCGAGATCACGGGCGTGTACGAGGCCGGCGCGAGCATGTTCGACACGGCGCTCGCGGCGCTCGAGGCCGAGCTCCGCGAGGCCAAACGCAGGCGCGACGCCGAGCAGAGCCTCGAGCACGAAGCCCGCCTCGCGCTCGCCCAGGCCGAAGCGACGCTCGCCGACGGCGCGGCCCGCGAAGAGGTGGCGCGCAAACGCCTCGGCGAGAGCCGCGCCCGACTCGACGCGTCCAAAGCGCGGCGCGAAGCGCTGCGCCGAGCGTCCGAGCTCGAGCGACGCGCCGTGGAGCTCCGGCGCGAGCTCGAACCGGCAGAGCGCGCGAGCGCCGAAGCGCGCGCCGAGCTCGAGCAACGCCAGCGAGCGCGCGAAGCGACGAAGGAAGGCCGCGCCCACGCGCGCGAAGCCCACGACCGGGCCGCGCGCGGCCTCGCCAACCTGCAGAACGGGCTCGAGGAGCTCCACCGCCGCGCTCACGCCTTCCGCCGCGGCCGCCGCGTGCTCGACGAAGCGCGGCTCTTGCTCGAGCTACCCGAGCTCGACGACGCCGGGCTCGAAGCGGCACTCGTCCGAACGGAGCGCGAGCTCGTCGAGCTCGACACCGAGCGCGCGCGCCGGGAGCGCGAGCTTGCAGGAGAAAAGCAGCGACGCGACGGCTTCGCCCGCGCCGAGAGCGCCCTCCGCGAGCTCCTCGGCGGCGAGCCGAGCGGCGACCTCCACGCCCAGGGCCGCAAGGAGCTCGCGCGTCTCGCGGAGCTCGCGCCGCGCGCCCTCGAGCTCGCGTCACTCGCGACCCGACTCGAGCGGGCGCGTGAGGAGCGGGCACGGCGCCTGGCGGCGCGCACGCGGGTCACCGAGCTCGGGCTCGAGCTGCCGCCCGGCGAGGCGGTGCGCACGGTAGAGGCTTTGGTCAAGGAGCAGAGCAGCGAGCTCTATGCTTCCGAAGAGCGCATCCGCGAGCTCACGGCGGCACGCCGCGCTGCCGAAGAAGACGCCGCCCGACTCGCGACGCGGGTCACCGAAGCGCGGGCACAAGTGGACCGCCGCGCGCGCACGCAGGCATGCCTCGGACGCCTCACGACCCACCTGGACGACGAGCTCGCGTCCGTCGACGCCGTGCGAACGGCCCGCGACGCGCTCGAGCGGCAACGCGAAACGCTGCGCGCGCAGGTCTTCTCGCTCGGCGCGCGGCGCGAGGCGGCGCTCGCCGAAGCGATGCGGCTCGATCACGAGGCGGGGGCGTACTCGGCGCCGCTCGTCGAGCTCTGCGAGGAGCTCGGCGGCGAATTCTTGGCGGCCCGCTTCGAGGAGCTCGACGTCGAGCGCGCGGCACGCGTCCAAGCGGGGCTCGGCGAGCTCGCCGCCGCGATCGTGGTGCCCGACGTGCCGGCCGCGCTCGCACGGCTCGAGCAGAGCGGCGCGCCGTTCGGCGACGTGCACCTCGTGCGCGCCGGCGAAAACGTCGCTGCGGAAGACGGCGAGCCCCTCGGCGCCCGCCTGCTCGCCGTGCCTACCGAGCACGGCGTGCGCGTCACGCGCCTGCCCGAGCGCCCGACGCTCGGCCGTCATGCCCGCGAGGCCCGCCGCGAGGCGCTGCTCGAGCAGGCGGAACGGCTCGCGGAAGACATCGAGCGCGCGAGCTCCGACGCACGCCGCACCGACGCGCTCGCCGCCGACGCCGACGAGCTCGTGCGGGAGGCGGCAAGCGCCTTCGGGCCGGATCCGAGCGAGCTTGCGGCGAAGCTCGAGACGGAGGAGCGCGGCGTCCTCGCGCTCGTCGCGACGCACGCTGCCGCCGCCGTCTCCGAGGTCGAGCGCTCCGGCTCGCTCAAGCAGGGGCTCGAGTCGCTGCGCGGCGTCCTCGCCGACGCGCACGTCCTCGATCGCGACGGCGAAAGCGTCGAGAATCTGGAGGCGGCGCTCGAAGAGTCGCGAGCGGCGGAGGTCGAGCTCACGCGCACCCACGGCGCACGCGGCGTGCTCGCCGAATGGCTCGACGCGCTCCGCGTTCGGCCGCCGAGCGACGCCGAGCTCGAGCGTTTCGAGCGCGAGCGCGCCGAGCTCGATCAGGCGCGCGACCGCTGGTTTCGCGCGGGCGAGGCCGTTTCCGCGGCACTCGAAACGCGCGCCGCGCGCGGCTACGTCGGTGCCGAGGCGGCGCTCGAAGAGGGCACGCGCCTCGTCCCCGCGATGGAATCGGAGCTCGAGGGGCTCGCCGCCGCCGTCACGCTCGCGGACGAAAAGGGCGCGCGCGCGGAGGCGCAATGGGAGGAGCAGGCAGCCCGCTTTCAGGAAGTCGACGCGCGGCGCGCGGCCGCGGCCGCCCATGCCGAGCGCGTCGCAGCGGAAATCACCGAGCTCGCGCCGGGCTTCTCCGCAGAACGGCTCGCCTGGAGCGAGCTCGAGGTCGAGCGCGATCTCGAACGAATCCTCCTGATCGAAAACGACGCCGCTGCCGTCGCGGAGGAGCTCGGCTCCTTGCGCGAGCGCAAACGTCAAGCGGAGCAAACGCTCGCCGAGCGCAGCCTGTCACTCGCGAGCGAGGACGCGCGGATCGCGCCGCTCGAGCTGCGCCGCAACGAGCTCGTCGAGGACGTGACCCGCGCAGGCTTGCAGAGCGGCGGCACCCGGCGCGACCCCGTTTGGGATCGACCCGACACGACCGAACGCGAGCTCATGTCGGAAGCGCGCAGTCGCCGCGAAGTGCTCGTCGATCGGCTGCTGCGCGCGCGCGGCGGCGAAACGCTCGCCGAAGAGCTTGCCGCCCGTTTCTCGAGCGATGCCGAGCCCTTCGCGACCTACGTCGCCGCGTGGAAAGACGTGATGGCGTGGCTCGCGCGCCGCCTGCCCTCGCAGGTCGCCGAAGGGGCGGATCCGCTCGCCGCCCTCGACCGGCTGCGCGAGCACCTGTCGATCCTCGAAGGCCGCCTGAGCCGCCAGGACCTCGATCTGCGCGGGGCCTCCGAAGACGTCGCGCGCGGCATCGAGGTGAAGGTCCGGCGCGCAACGTCCCAGGTCCGGCGCCTGAACCAGAACCTCGCGGGCATCAGCTTCGGGAGCATCGCGGCGATTCGCGTCGAGGTGCGCCGCCTCGAGCGCATGGACCAGATCCTCCGGGCGCTCCGCGAAGGACAAGCGCAGGAGCTCCTGTTCCAGAGCTCGCTCCCCGTCGAAGAGGCGCTCGAAGAGATCTTTCGGCGTTACGGCGGCGGCAAGACCGGCGGGCAGCGACTGCTCGACTACCGCGAGTACGTCGAGCTCGAGGTCGAGATCGAGCGCAAGGGCAAACCCGGGTTCGAGCCCGTGAGCCCGACGCGGCTCTCCACCGGCGAGGCGATCGGCGTCGGCGCCGCGCTCATGATGGTGGTCCTCACCGAATGGGAGCGCGACGCGAACCTCTTCCGGAGCCAGAAGAACGAGGGCACCCTGCGCTTCTTGTTCCTCGACGAAGCCAATCGGCTCTCCCAGGATAACCTCGGCGTGCTCTTCGATCTGTGCGAGACCCTCGAGCTCCAGCTCTTGATCGCCGCGCCCGAGGTCGCGCGCGCGAGCGGCAACACGACGTATCGGCTCGTGCGTCAGGTCGGCGAGGACGGCAGCGACGAAGTCATCGTCACGGGCCGGCGCGCCACCGGGGGCGCCAGCGACCCCGCAGCGCCAGCCACGCCCTCGTGACGCAATGAGTCAGGGTCGGATCCTGGGCGACGACAGCGCTTTCGTCCTCCCCTAAAGATTTCTGGGTCACCCGCCAGAAAAGCGGGGGGGCCCCGCCATTCACCCGCTGAGCGCTCCTAGCGGGCGCTCCCCAACCCCATGCGCTCCCACCCGGTACGCGGGCACTGGCCTGCCGCTTGCTTCATCTCCACGGCCCTTCTCCTCGGAGCGGCCGCGCAGGGCTGCGGCGGCTCGGCGAACGATACGCCCGGCGCCCACGCGGGGGCCAAGGGCGGCGCCGGCGGCTCGAGCACGATCAAGTTCGGCCAAGGCGGCTCGGGGGCGACGGTCGGCTCGAACGGCGGCACGTCGGCGAACGGCGGCACGTCATGGAGCGGCAACAACTGCGCGACCGCCGATTTCAACGGCTGCATCGGCGAGGCGTTCGAGGGTGAAGCGCTGGCGCTCGACATCTACGTGATGTTCGACCAGTCAGGCTCGATGGCGAGCGACGTCGGGGGCACGACGCGGATGCAAGCCGTTCAATCCGCCGTCGCCACGTTCCTGAACGATCCGAACAGCGCCGGCATCGGCGTCGGCATCGGCTACTTCGGCATTCAGCCGATCGGTAAGGTGTCCTGCGACGACGCGACGTACGCCACGCCCGACGTTCCGGTCACGCTCGAGCATGGGCGCGTCGTCGACTCCTTGAACGCACGCCAGCCGACCGGGGAAACACCGACGGCGCCCGCCATCCGCGGCGCGTGCCAGTACGCGACCAACTACCGCCACCAAACGCCCGGGCATGCCGTGGTGATCTTGCTCGTCACCGACGGCATCCCCGAAGCACCGGCATCCTGCGCGAGCGGGGGTTGCTGCCCCATGCTCCCCGACGCCGTGCAAGCCGCTGCGGATTGCGCGGACGACGGCTGGGGCATCCGCACGTACGTGCTCGGTGTTGGGCCGGAGCTCGGGAACTTGGACCAGATCGCCGCCGCCGGCCTTACCGACGCCGCGTATCTGGTCGGCGACCACGACGTCGCAACGCAGGTCTTGAACGCGCTCGATTCGATCCGGGGCGCGGCCATTCCCTGTGAGCTCGAGATCCCGCAAGGGCACCCGGGCCAGAGCATCGACTACAACCAGGTCAACGTCCTCGTCGGGAACACGGACTGCAGCGCGCCGCTGAACCCGATCTACTACGTGACCGAAGAGGCGAAGTGCGACGTGAGTGCCGGCGGCTGGTACTACGACGATCCGAACGCGCCCATGACCGTAAAGCTCTGCTCGGCGACGTGCGCGACGGTGTCACAGCCGAACGCGACGCTGGCCTTCTCCGTTGGTTGCGCAAGCGTGCCGCCGCCCGTGCGTTGAGACGCGCGCCGGTCACTCTGAAAGGGTCCGTTTTCATGTGGATTTCCCCTAGATTTTCGGCGCTTTTGCTCGTCATCCCCTTCGCCGCCTGCTCCGGCAAGAGCACGGACGGGTCGGGAGGCTCGGGCGCGAACGGCTCCGGCGCGAACGGCTCCGGCGCGAACGGCTCGGGCGCGAACAACGGCAGCAGCGGTAACCCGTCGGGCTTCTGCGTGCTCGGCGCACAAGGCTGTCCGTGCGACTCGACCGGCTCGTGCTCGACCGGCCTCCGCTGCCAAGCGGGTACCTGCTGTGACACGTCCTCAGGAAGCTGCTCGGTCCCCCCGGGCCAAGGCAGTACGGGCACGGGCACGGGCAACGGCAACGGCACCGGCGGCAGTGCCACCACGGGCGGCAATACGGGCGGCACCGGTCCGGGCAACCACATGGATCCGAACACGTCGGGCACTGGGCCTGCGATTGTTTGCACGCCGGGTCTCGTGGGCCCCGTGATCACCGACTGCGGCTATCCGTACGCGAGCGACAACCCGCTCACCAGCATCGAGTTCAACGAGAGCGAGGTATTGCGCGCGATCGTGCCGTCCGGCGGCGCTCCGATCGCCAGCGTGCGCCTCTACTACAACGACGAGCATGCGCTCACACTGGGCGTGCGCAGTGTCGTCGTCGGGACTGCAACGCACAACTTCCCCGTGTCGGAGCTGACCGACAATCCTGGTACGGTGCGCTCGCCGCGCACGGGCACCAACGATTTGGTGGGCGACAACGCGGGCACCGACCCCGTGGGCCGGCCGATGTGGCCCGCGCTGTTCGTCACCGACACCACGTCCGACCCGGAGAACCGGAGCGGCGACTGGCAAATGGGCGGCACCGCCTGGAACCCGAGCGCGGTGTTCGGCACCTGGAAAGCCGCCGTGCGCACGGTCTCGAATGGCGTCGCGGAGGTTGCACCCGACGCGGACCCCGCCAAAAACAGCTGGAATCTCGGCGCAGGCGATCCGATCCCCGACTCGCTCCTCAACGGCACGAGCTCGACTCCGCCCAAGATGGGCATGGGTATGGGCATGACTGGCCCGAAGGACGAGGGCTACGGCGCCGAGGTGCGCTGGGACCTCGTGCTCGTCGCGGGGCACACGTATCGCATCCAGGTGATGGTTCACGACGGCGATCAGAACAAGGTGGGCGGCGACTCCGGCGAGGCGTGCGTGAACTTCTGCGCCGACGCCGCGTGTCCCGAGTACAGCATGCCGTGCAGCGACGAGTCCCCGTGCCCGATCGAGACCGAGAGTCTCTGCGTCAACGGGTGCTGCCTCTAAGCAGCCGCGTCGCTACGGAACGACGCCGACCGCATCCACCACGAGCGTACCGCTCACGACCCCGAGCTTCACGGTGTGCGCGCCGGCGGTCAGGCCGCGCAACGTGAACGTTTGGTAGAGCTCAGAGGCGGCCCGAGTGCTCGCCGAGGCTTGGGTCACCTGCCCGTCCACCGACACTTCGAGCTTCGCGGAGCCGTCGTTCTTGCCGAGGATATCGAGGCCCGTTCCGTCGAAGCTGTACGCGAGCGTGGAGCCCGACCCACGGCTCGTCGAGAGCGAGCGCTCGTAGTCGTACATGCTCTTGCCGTTCTCGTGAGCCCAGCTGCCCGCGTAGACGAGCTTCGGCTGCGGGGGCGACGCGAGGTCGCTCATCGCGAGATCGTCGAGCAATTCGCGGTAATACGCGGGATGACCGTCGATTTTGACGACCTTGAGGTCGTCGAAGCGCGTGCGGTAGTAGCCGCTCCCGAGGTCGACGCGGCCTGACGACCGCGGGCTCGGATCCGTAAACGTGGCGAGAACCACGCCATCCAGGTAGGCCGTCACCTTCGCGTCCACCACCTCGAGCGCGAGCTCGTGCCAAGCGTCGTGGCGCGCGTCGAAATTCGGTATCGAGACGCCACCGCTGCCGCTGTCGACATTTCCGCTCGAGACCGCCGTGCCGTCGACCAGGAGTTGCCAGCTCCCGTCGAACGAGAACTTCAAAACGTACGGCGTACCCGCCAAGCTATGCGAGCTCGCGCCGCCCTGCTGGCGCGCGCCGAGCGCTGCGTAGTTCTTTCCGCCCTGCGTGCTGTCGTTTTCGAAGCTGACCCGAACGCTCGCCTTGTAGTCGAGCCAACGATTATCGCCGACGGCGGTGACCGGATCACCCGCGTTCCACGTCCCGCCGAGGCCCATGAGCGCCTGATCGACCTGTTGCCGCAGCACGTAGTTATTGCTCGACGCATCGAGATACGCTTCGAAGGCACCGTTACGATCGCAGAAATAACGCGGCGTCACGCTGTCCGGCCCGCCGCGCGCCGTGACGTAGTCGTCATTGCCAGCGAGCACGCCGCCCTCCGCCACCACGCGCACCGTCTTCGCCGAGTAGTCGAAATCGTCGGCGTAGAGGACATCGTCCGAGCTGTCCTGGACGGAGCCGGTCGCATCGGTGTCGAGCACCGCGCGCTGCGCCTCGACGGGGAGCGGCGCGTTGTACTCCGCGCTCGCCGTGTTGGTGAGCGTCGTGACCGTCAGGACCGAATACGGCTTGACCGTGACGCGATAGATCCCCCCGGCATCGGCCGACAACGTACAGAGGTACTCGAGGTAGTGGGCGTTGAACGTCGCGCCGTTCTCCGCGGCCCGGGTTTCCCAGAGCTCCACGGACGGACTCTCCGCATAAGCCATGTTGACGGCGTGAAGCGCGTACTCGATGGTCTCTTCGCTGTCGTTCACGAAGACCGTCGAGAAGGCGCGCTTGTCGGGGGCCGCCAGCGTGAGATAGCTCGGCGTGCCGTTGCGCCCGTTCACGGGATTCGTGCCCGTGGCGCCCGTGCGGCTCGCCTGTGGTACCGCGCGCCAGACCCCCGCGTCGTGCGCCGCGTTCTCCCAGCCGGTCCGAGCAAACCAGCTGAAGTGGCGCAGGACCTCCAGTCCCGCGTCGTAGTGGATCCAGCCAGACCACGGGTCCCGTGCGCTCAAGAGCTCTTTGAACGAGTACTGCCCGCCTTCATAGAAAGCCCCGATGGCGGGCTGGTAGATGAAGTGCGTTCGCCGGGAATTTACGAAGCCCTTGATGATGGTATTGCCCATTTCGAGCGGGCCGTTGACGCCACCGATTCCGGTGCCCGCGACCGTGGGGTCTTTCGTATTGTTGTTGGGGCGAAACGCGCTGTTGCCGAACGTGGCCTGCGCTTCGCTGTTCCAGATTTCTTTGTCGAACTGCTCCGCCAGCTTCTTGAAGTTTCCGCCGGCGTCGTCGTCGGTGTTGTAGTGGTAGCCGGCGACCGATACGGCGCCACGGAGGGCCGCGTCGCTCACCATCGCGTCCCCGAACGAGCCGATCGCGGCTTCATCGGAGATCACGACCTGAATGGCATTGTAGAGCGCTTGCTCGGTCGCGTTCGCGAAGCCGCTCGTCTCGGTACGAACCCGCTCGGCGTACTGCTTCGTCCACGTCAGATCCGGAGCGCTCTCGTTGACGCCCGGATTGACGAAGTCGACCATGAAGCCGTACGCGCGATAAGCGGCCAAAATGCTGCTTTTGTACCAGGCATCGACGTCATCGTTGCCCTTCACCCAACCGGGCGCATTCCAGCGCAAGACGCCGACCTTGAGCGCGGGGTTGAGCTGCTTGGCGTCGGCGGCAAGCTGGAAGCCGGGGACGCGCCGAACGTTGGCGGGCTCGTCGGCCGTGCGCATCGTGGCTGGGTCCGGCCCCGTCGAGTTGTTCCGGTCGTTGCCCATCTCGATCTTGACCTGTGTCATGACCGGTCGCGACCCTCCGAACAGGATCTGCAAGAGCGTCGCGTACGCTTCCGGATGCTCCGCCTTGTAGTCCATGAGGAGCTCGCTCGTGCCGTTCGCGCTGAGCACGCCGAAGCCCTTGAAGGTGAGACCGTTCACGTTGGAGGTCGCGATGTCGTCGCCGTCGAGCTCGACGGTCGTGGAGGCTTTGGTGGCTGCGGGGGGCGCGCAGGCGACCGGCGCGATCGGTACGCCGGCGCTCCCGCCGTCACCCGCCGACGCGCCCATGCCGGCCCCGCCGATACCGGCAGCGGAGGAACCCGCGCTGCCACCCGGGCTCGATTCGCCGCCGCTCGACCCACCGCTCCCGCCCGACGGCGTGGGAGCTCCGCCGTCGCCACCGGACGCTCGC
>Ga0070682_100000507_pt1 | contig 24434 bp, 20 predicted proteins | sample KBSC63LmetaG_FD_64668 | JGI IMG/M metagenome (GOLD analysis project Ga0070682, IMG submission 64668) | Corn rhizosphere microbial communities from Kellogg Biological Station, Michigan, USA - KBS C6-3L metaG | ecosystem: Host-associated > Plants > Roots > Rhizosphere | place: USA: Michigan...
ACGGGCGAGGATTTCCCTCGTCTGGTTTCTGTAGAAACTTTCGGACTTTGTGACATCCTGAGCATCAAATCCCAAAGCATTCATATCATTATTTCTCGCAAAAAACAAAGCCCTAAGGTTGTGATATCCCTGAGATACAATAATGACATTCTTCTTTTTATACACATCCTTACAACGGAGAATACTTTTATAGGTATTGAAACCTTTCGGGTCTTCCACAATAATATCTTCAGGAACCCCTTCCAGATAAACCAGGTAATTTTTCATTGCTCTCGGCTCATTGTAACCTGTACTCTTCTCCCCGCTCACTATAATTTTCTTGATCTTCCCATGATGATAAAGAAGAGCCGCAGCATCCATTCTTTTCGTAAAATACGGGTTCGATTTTCCGGATCTCATTTTCGGAGATGTTCCCAAAACCAATGCTACTTCTCTTGGTGGGATTTTTGAGATTTTAGTATAGGTTCTCCCGTTGGTAAGCCCGAAAACCCACACATTACAGAAGCATATCATCAGAATTCCTAATTCCAATGATATAAAGCCCAGGTTAAATATGTTCCTAATAACTCTCAACTAAGATCAAAGTTAAGCTTTATTTTTTTACTTTTCACAATAGACATACAAGCTAATATATGTCCCTGCTCTTCCTCTTTTTCAGTAAGATATTCATTTTCCAGCAGTTCCACTTCACCTTCTTCCAAAGAACATTCACAACTTCCACAAATTCCGGACTTACACGAATAAGGAACCGGAAACTTTTGAATCAAAAGCTGCTGCAGGATTTTATCCTTGTTATCAGGAAGATGAGTAGTATATTTTTTTCCGAGCATGGTAAATTCAACCTCTATATCTTCAATCAGAGGAAATTCCTTTTCTACGGGATAAATATCATCATTGAATTCTTCAAAAAGTTCAAAATGGATATTTTTTTTCGGAATCCCATGGTGATAGCAGGCATTGGCCAGTGTCTTGATCATTTCCCCTTTTCCGCAGATCAGCACTTCGTCCACCGCATCCCAGATCGTAGATTCTTCGTCTGTATCATCCAGATGAAGTATCTGATTGATGATAAGATTTAATTTCTTGGCATCCAATCTGCCATAAAAAAACTGATCTCCTGTCTTCTCCTGGGAAAAAAAGTAAAAAATCTGAAGTCTGTCTCCACATGTTCTGGCAAGATTATCCAATTGATCACGGTACACCAGATCGTCAGAGCTTTTATTTCCAAAAAATAAAAATAGCCGCGTTCTGGGTTCGTTGTGAAGGATATTTTTAAAATGGCTCAGAATCGGGGTAATTCCAATGCCGGCAGCAAAAGCTACAATCGTCCTGAATTCACTGGGTTTGGACACCAGTGTAAATCTGCCACCAGGATCACTTACCCACAGTTCGTCCCCTACATTATAGTTTTGAAATAATTGAGAAGCAGCACCTTCAGGAGAGTTAACCTTTATTCCCAAGGATATTTTTCCCTCATAAGGAGCCGAAGTCATTGAATAATCATTAATAACCTCTTTACCATGTGCCTGAAATCTTATACTGACGAACTGCCCGGCTTCAAACCTGAAATTTTCCTTTAAATTCTCAGGAATATCAAACTCCAGAGAAAAAGTATTTTTGGTCAGCTCTTCCTTTTTCGCTATTTTTAACGGATGAAACTGTATCAGTTTCCCTTTATAGATTTGTTGTTCCATAACTTCAATTCAAAAATAGATAAAAAATAATTTATGAAGAAGATAATTTTATCCACGTTACTCCTTACTGCATTGTACAGCTGTAAAAAAGAAGGTCAGAAAACCGAAAATACAGCAGCTGCAGATTCTGTTTCTGTAGCCCAACCTACGGGTGCTGAGGAAAGTACGTATGTTCCCAAAGAACTTTCTCCTGAAAATGTAAGTCAGTATTTAGCAAAAAATAATGATACTTTATATGTCACTAACTTTTTTGCAACCTGGTGCGGACCATGTATGAGAGAAATTCCAAGTTTTAAAAGCAAGATGGAGGAACTGAAGGGTAAACCCGTAAAATTCACTTTCATCAACCTTGATGATAAAGCTGACTGGGCTGATGCTGTAAAGAATTTTGCAACAGAAAATAAGCTGGGAAAAAGTGTGATCTTACTGGATGGACAAAAACTGGATCAAAATTTCTTCACTTCCAATTTCAAACAATGGGACGGAGGTTCTATTCCTTTTACTTTTATGAGAAAAGGAGATAAAACCGATGAATATCTGGGAATGATGACGGAAGATGTATTAAATTCAAAAATCGATTCTTTCTTACAATAAAAATAGACTGAACTTTTTCTGAATCATGTCAAAAAGATTTAAAATCCTGTGTTTGTTATTCGTGATTGCCATTATTATGAGTGCGGTCATCAATCTGAATACAGGATTTTTAAGTTTAGATTTCCAGGATTTCTTCCTGAATTCTGATCATAATCAAATTGCTGAAATCCGCATCAATCGTGTTCTTGTAATGATGTTAGCCGGAATTTCAATTCCTACTTCAGGTTTTCTGATGCAGGAATATTTTCAAAATCCGTTGGCAGGACCTGATATATTGGGAATTACTTCGGTAGCCAGCTTGTCTGTCGCCTTTTATATTTTCTTTTCCCACGATATTTTACTTCCAGAGTTTTTACAAAACAGTTTCCTCAGTTTATCAGCTATTGGAGGAAGTTTACTTCTGATGCTGATATTATTGTCGATGTCTAACAGATTTCAGGACAAATCTTATCTTATTATTTTTGGATTTCTTGTCTCAGCTTTTGCCGGAGCCATTGTATCATTACTTCAGTTTTATGCAGAGAATCAAAGCTTGAAAAACTATATATTATGGTCTTTCGGAGCCAATAACATGGTGACCAGAAACCAGATCTATGTATTGTTTGTTTTGGTGTTAATTGGGACATTTATCTGTTTCAGAGCCATAAAACCACTTATTGGAAACTCTCTCGGCAGTTCCTATGCACAAAGTTTAGGTGTAAATCTAAAACAGCTGAAGCTTTTAATAATAGTTGCTTCCTCTCTCCTTTCAGCTTCTATTACGGCATTTCTGGGACCAATTCTCTTTATAGGAATTATTGTTCCTCACTTCTGCAGACTCGTTTATAATCCTTCAAAACTTTGGCAGCAGTGGATTCTCAATATGTTTCTGGGAATGCTGATTATGCTGCTATTCTCAGTTATTGCGGAAAAAACACAGATTCCTTTGAATGTAATAAGCTCTGTGTTTGGGATTCCTGTGATTCTGATGATGCTTCTGAAACAGAATAAGGTATAGGTTTTTTGTTGGAAACGCAAAGACGCAATTTACTTACCCACATCATGTTTTAAGGCGCAAAGATTTTATCTACGATAAAATTTAACACTGCATATTCTAGACCATAAACATCTTTAAACACTTGCTGAAAATCTTTAATTTTCTTGTGTCTTAAAATACGCCCAATGCATTAAGAAACTTTGCGCCTTTGCGTTTACCCAACATTTCGCATCAATAGGCATACAAGCCACACTTTATAAGAACAATTATTTTTTACTACGTTCTCAAACGCAAATCATTAATAAAAGTCATTGTAATTATTAAACAACTATTCATATATTTAAACTTAATAAAACACCACAAATGACAGAAAATGAATTATCAAAAGTAGTTTTTGAAGCAGGATTAAAGATTCATAAAAAGCTTGGAGCGGGGCTATTTGAACATGTCTATGAAGAATGTTTGTTCTATGAATTAACAAAATCCGGATTTTTAGTGGAAAAACAAAAGCTTCTTCCAATCGTTTATGAAGATTTGAAAATAGACAATGCTTTTAAACTTGATCTAATAGTTGAAAGCAAAGTAATTCTGGAGATAAAAACTGTTGAATATATATCGCCCGCTCACAAAGCACAGCTTTTAACCTATTTAAAAATGACAAACTGTAAATTGGGGCTATTGCTCAATTTTCAATCTGATATTTTCAAAAATGGAGTAACAAGAATTGTAAACAACTTATAAAATAAACAGGATAAAAATTTAACAAAGTCAAATTCCTTGCGCCTTAAAACATTATTTTTGTAAAACAATTTGCGTCTTCGCGTATAACCAACAAAAACATGCACCTACAGATCAAACAGGCAAATATCGGCTACAAAACAACTTTAATCTCCAATGCCAATGCGGACTTGAAGCTTGGTGACGTATGCCTGCTGATTGGAAATAATGGTGTAGGAAAAACAACGCTGATCAAATCTATTCTGCACCAACTTCCTTTACTGAATGGGGAAATTTCTATTAATGGAAAAAATGTAAAAAGTCTTTCTGTAAAAGAAATTGCTGAGAATATTGCTATTGTTTTTTCAAAATCAATTATTCCGCAGCATTATACTGTTGAAGATCTTATTTCTCTTGGAAAATACATCTACTACCCTTTTTATTTTGAGCTAAAAAAAGAAGACCGTGAGGAAGTGGCCCACATCATTGAAGAACTTGATTTAAATCAATACAGATATACTCTTCTGAAAAACCTGTCGGACGGAAACCTTCAGAAAGCTTTTATCGGACGGGCGATAACCCAGAATTCTCCCATTATTATTCTGGATGAACCCACTACCCATCTGGACGAAAAAAACAAGATTATTATTCTTAAAACCTTAAGGAAACTTGCTAAAGAACAGAATAAACTTATCCTGTTTTCTTCCCATGACTGGAGATTGGCCAAAGAGTTTGCAGACAAAATATGGTATGTAAAGGAAAAACAGCTGTATTCAGGAATTGTTGAGGATATTCTTCTCCAACATGATGAACTCACCAATGCATCATTATTTCAAATCAATGAAACTTTTATTCCGCCATTCATCTCGGCACCGCAGTTTCATAAGGAAATGCTGTATTCTCTGCTTCAAAAAAACTTCCCAAAAGACCTGTCAACCCTTAATTTTGACTTTCAGAATGCTTTTTGGGTAATTACTAAAGATTCAGCCCGATACCAATGTGAATCTTTTGAAGAAATCATCAATTTGATTCCAAACATTCATTAATACTGGGTTTTCTTTGATTAATCCACATACTATGCATGCATAGTATTATGCTAATCATATAATTTAATCTATTTATTATCAGGTTATTAACAAAATTTAACGTTAATAAATACTATGCATGCATAATATTTATTATATTTGGGTAAAACCATTGGCGCAAAAATGATGGATAATAATAAGGAAAAAATAGAAAACGTAGATTTAATTTTAAAGCAGACCTGGTTGGCTGTTTCTAAAATGTACACAGAACTAGCCCAGGAACATGATTCCACAGCGGTACAGGCCCTTACTCTTCTTAAAATTGACCCTAAAGAAGGAACCCGAAGTACCAATCTTGGTCCAAAGATGGCTATTGAACCCACTTCATTAACGAGAATCATCAAACTTCTGGAAGATAACGGATATATCTATAAGGAAAAGACAACTACCGATAAAAGAGAGGTTATCATTAAGCTTACAGATAAAGGATTAAACTCCAGAAATATGTCAAAGGAAGTCGTAGTCAACTTCAACAAGAAGGTGATGGAAAAAATTGCTCCCGAAAAGCTGGACGCTTTTAAAGACGTGATGACCGAAATCATGAAAATAGCAAACGAATTATTAAACAACAGAAAATAAATTATGATGAAACCTTTGGGGATCATATAATCTTATAAAAATAAAAATTTACATATGAAAAGAAGAATCAAACATGTAACGGTTCTTGGTTCAGGAATTATGGGAAGCGGTATCGCTGCTCACTTCGCCAACATCGGTGTTGAAGTATCACTCTTGGATATTGTTCCTTTTGAACTTACTGAAGCTGAACAGAAAAAAGGTTTGACCAAAGATGACAAAGTAGTAAGAAACAGAATTGCTTCCGAAAACTTTGAAAAACTTAAAAAAGCAAGTCCTGCACTTCTTTATTCACCAAAGTTTGCAGACAGAATTAAAATCGGAAACTTTGATGATGATTTGCCGAAAATAAAAAATACGGACTGGATCATTGAGGTAGTAGTAGAAAGGCTTGATATCAAAAAGTCTGTTTACGAAAAGATTGAACAGTTCAGAAAACCGGGAACATTGATTTCTTCTAATACTTCCGGTATTCCTATTCACTTCTTGACAGAAGGAAGAAGCGAAGATTTCAAAAAATACTTCGCAGGGACACACTTCTTCAATCCGGTAAGATATCTTCCTCTTTTAGAGATTATCCCTACCAACGATACAGCTCCTGAGATCATTGATTTCTATATGAATTACGGAGCAAAATTCTTAGGTAAAACAACCGTTTTAGCAAAAGATACACCTGCTTTCATCGCCAACAGAATCGGAGTATTCTCTATGATGGATCTTCTTCACAATGTACAGAAATTAGGACTTACTGTTTCTGATGTTGATAAATTAACTGGACCGGTGATCGGACGTCCAAAATCTGCTACATTCAGAACAGCTGACGTTGTAGGTCTTGACACTTTGGTAATGGTTGCCAATGGAGTTCGCCAGAGCGGCGCTGAAGCCAACGATTTCAATGATGTATTTGCCCTTCCAGGTTATATCCAGAAAATGATGGATAATAAATGGTTAGGTTCAAAAACGGAACAAGGTTTCTATAAAAAAGTGAAAAATGCAGAAGGAAAATCTGAAATTCACGGATTAAACCTTGATACTTTAGAGTATGAACTTCAAGGAAAATCATCGTTCCCTACTTTAGAATTAACAAAAGCGATTGACAAACCAATCGACAGATTTAAAGTTCTGATCGGAGGTAAAGATAAAGCGGGTGAATTGTACAGAAAATCTTTAGGAGCATTATTCGCTTATGTTTCGCACAAAGTTCCTGAAATCTCTGACGAGGTCTACAAAATTGACGACGCGATGAGAGCTGGTTTCGGATGGGAAAACGGACCGTTTGAAATCTGGGATGCTGTAGGTGTTGCCAAAGGTATAGAGCTTGCGAAAGATGCAGGATACGAAGTTTCAGACTGGGTGAAAAACGTAGAAACCTTCTATAAAGTTAATGATGAAGGACAAAGTATTTATGTTGATAAAAACTCAGGAGAATACAACAAAATCCCGGGTCAGGATGCATTCATCATCTTAGACAATATCAGAAAAAATAAAACACTTTGGAGTAATTCCGGCGCAGCTATTGAAGATTTAGGAGATGGAATTATCAACTTTGAGATCCGCTCAAAAATGAACTCTCTTGGAGGCGAAGTCCTTGATGGATTAAACAGAGCGATTGATTTAGCAGAAAAAGAATATGACGGATTAGTTGTAGGAAACCAAGGTGCTAACTTCTCTGTAGGAGCCAACCTTGCCATGATCCTTATGATGGCTATCGAGCAGGATTGGGATGATTTGAATATGGCGATCGCTTATTTCCAGAAATCAATGATGAGAGTACGCTACTCCTCTATTCCTGTTGTAGTTGCTCCTCATGGAATGACGCTAGGTGGAGGATGCGAAATGACGATGCATGCAGACCGAGTGGTTGCAGCCGCAGAGACATACATCGGACTAGTAGAAACCGGAGTTGGTGTAATCCCTGGTGGTGGTGGTACTAAAGAACTGACTTTAAGAACTTCCAGAGAATTCCACAACGATGATGTGAAAAATAACAGACTTCGTGATGCTTTCATGAACATCGCAATGGGTAAAGTAGCTACGTCAGCATATGAAGCTTATGATATGGGAATCCTTGAAAAAGGGAAAGACATCGTTTCCGTAAGCAAAAACAGACAAATTGCCGAAGCTAAAAAAGTAGCAAAGCTATTAGCAGAACAAGGATATACCCAACCTATCGAGCAAAAAGTAAAAGTTCTTGGTAAAGATGCATTAGGAATGTTCTACGTAGGAACTGACCAGATGTTAACCGGAAACTTTATCTCTGCACACGACAAAAAAATTGCAGATAAACTTGCCAACGTAATGGTAGGTGGAAACCTGTCTGAGCCAACAGTTGTTACAGAACAATATTTATTGAATCTTGAAAGAGAAACTTTCCTTCAGCTTTGTGGTGAAAGAAAAACTCTGGAAAGAATTCAGTACATGTTGCAAAATGGAAAACCGCTAAGAAACTAACAGGAAGCTCCGTAGGAGCGAACTGTTAATAGCATGAATAATTTTAAAAATTGGAAAGCCTCGTAGAGGCGGCCTGTTAATGTATGGCAAATACCTACACTCAGATTTATATTCAAATTGTTTTCGCTGTAAAAGGAAGACAAAACCTGATTTCAAAAGAAAACAGAGAAGAATTACATCAGTTTATTACAGGTATTGTTTCCAATAGAAACCAAAAATTATTCGCTGTTTTTGCAATGCCGGACCACGTCCATATTCTTGTAAGTATGAATCCGACATTTTCGGTTTCAGATTTAGTAAGAGATATTAAAGCGGGTTCTTCAAAATTCATCAATGAAAAAGGATGGATCAATGAAAAATTCAATTGGCAGGAAGGGTACGGAGCTTTTTCTTATTCTAAAAGCAGTGTTGATTCTGTTGTAAAATATATTTTAAATCAGGAAGAACATCATAAAAAGAAAACTTTTAGAGAAGAATATCTGGATTTTATGTCAAAATTTGAAATAGAATATGATCCAAAATATTTATTTGAATGGATTAATGATTAACAGGTCGCTCCTACTGAGGCTCCGCAAAAAAAGCATCAACAAATAGCTAGGAACAGTTTACCTCTACGAGGCAAAAATTCTTAAACAATTTAATTAAACAAAAAAATGAAAACAGCATACATAGTAAAAGGTTTCAGAACTGCCGTTGGAAAAGCTCCAAAAGGAAGTTTAAGATTTACAAGACCTGATGTCATGGCGGCTACCGTTATTGAAAAATTAATGGCCGAGCTACCACAATTAGATAAAAACAGAATTGACGACCTTATCGTAGGAAATGCAATGCCTGAAGCTGAACAAGGGCTGAACGTTGCACGTTTGATCTCTTTAATGGGATTAAATACAGATAAAGTTCCGGGAGTTACCGTAAACAGATACTGTGCTTCCGGAAGTGAGGCGATTGCTATTGCTTCTGCAAAAATTCAAGCTGGAATGGCAGATTGTATCATCGCTGGTGGTACAGAATCTATGTCATATATCCCGATGGGAGGTTACAAACCGGTTCCTGAAACGGATATTGCAAAAACAAACCCTGATTATTACTGGGGAATGGGTTATACAGCAGAAGAAGTTGCAAAGCAGTATAACATTACAAGAGAAGAACAGGATCAATTTGCTTTTGAATCTCATATGAAGGCTTTAAAAGCAAATCAGGAAGGAAAATTTGCCAACCAGATTGTTCCGATTCCTGTAGAATATAATTTCCTGGACGAAAATCAGAAACTGCAGACTAAAAAGTTTGATTTTTCAATAGATGAAGGACCAAGAGCTGACACTTCATTAGCTGGTTTAGCAAAATTAAGACCTGTATTTGCCAACGGAGGAAGCGTAACAGCCGGAAACTCTTCTCAGATGAGTGACGGAGCAGCTTTCGTAATGGTAATGAGCGAGGAAATGGTCAAAGAATTAGGTTTGGAGCCTGAAGCAAGATTAGTTGCTTATGCTGCTGCCGGACTGGAGCCAAGAATCATGGGTATGGGACCTATTTATGCTATTCCAAAAGCTTTGAAACAAGCAGGATTAGAGTTAAAAGACATCGACTTGATCGAGCTTAACGAGGCTTTCGCATCTCAATCTGTTGCTATCAAGAAAGAATTAGGCTTAAATCCTGATATCTTAAACGTAAACGGAGGAGCTATCGCTCTTGGCCACCCACTTGGATGCACAGGAACAAAACTTACGGTTCAGCTTCTTGACGAAATGAGAAAACGCGGCAACAAGTACGGAATGGTTTCTATGTGCGTAGGAACAGGACAGGGAGCGGCTTCTATTTTTGAACTACTTTAATAGACAAATAGAGAATAGACGGATAGATAATAGAAGGTAAAAGACACAAGAAATGCATGAATGATTTTAAAAGGCACAATTTTAAGAAGCTTAAAATTTGGCAAATGAGTATGGAGTTATCAAGATTAACTTTAGATATTACAGATACTTTTCCAATTTATGAAAAATACGGTTTGAAAAGTCAAATGGACAGATCTGCAATCTCAATTCCATCAAATATAGCCGAAGGTTCAAGCAGAACAAATAAGTCTTTTAGTCATTTCTTAGATATTTCTTTGGGGTCTTCATTTGAATTGCAAACACAAATATTGTTGGCAAATCATAGAAAATATTTATCTGTTGAAAAAACCGAAATCTTTGAAACTAAGATTGAGGAATTTCAAAAAGCAACAATGGTATTTCAGAATACTTTAAACAGAGACTAAGAAAAAGACTAAGAGATAATAGACCGAAAGAAAATAGACAAGGATGAAAAGTCTATCATCTATCTGTCTATTATCTAAATGTCTCAAAAATTAAATAACAAAATAACATATGGCTACATTAAAAGGCGGGGAATTCCTGATCAAACAAATTCCTGCAAACGAAATTTTCAGTATTGAAGAACTGAATGAAGAGCAAAAGATGCTTCGTGATTCGGCGAAAGAATTCATAGACAGAGAGGTAGTTCCTCAGAGAGAGCGTTTCGAAAAGAAAGATTATGCATTCACTGAAGAGACAATGCGTAAATTGGGTGACATGGGATTGTTGGGAATCGCTGTTCCTGAAGAGTACGGTGGTCTTGGAATGGGCTTTGTAACAACAATGCTTGCGTGCGATTATATTTCCGGAACTACGGGTTCATTAGCAACAGCTTATGGAGCACATACGGGGATCGGAACTCTTCCTATCGTTCTTTACGGAACTGAGGAGCAGAAGAAAAAATACCTTCCGGACTTAGCAACAGGAACAAAGTTTGGTGCTTACTGTCTGACAGAGCCGGATGCAGGTTCTGATGCCAACTCAGGAAAAACAAGAGCAAAACTTTCCGAAGACGGAAAACATTATATCATCAACGGACAGAAAATGTGGATCTCTAATGCAGGATTTGCAGATACATTTACATTATTCGCGAAAATTGATGATGATAAAAATATCACAGGTTTTGTAATCAACAGATCAGAGCTTGAAAACCCTGAGAGTTTAACTTTCGGAGAAGAAGAGCATAAATTAGGTATCCGTGCTTCATCTACCCGTCAGGTTTTCTTCAATGATATGAAAATCCCTGTGGAAAATCTTTTAGGGGAAAGAAACAATGGTTTCAAGATCGCTTTAAATGCATTGAACGTTGGCCGTATCAAATTAGCTGCTGCTTGTCTTGATGCACAGAGAAGAATCTTAAACCACTCTATCCAGTACTCTAACGAAAGAAAACAGTTTGGTGTCTCTATTGCTACTTTCGGAGCGATCAGAAAGAAACTGGCAGAAATGGCAACCGGAGTTTTCGTAAGTGAGGCAGGTTCTTACAGAGCGGCTAAAAACGTTCAGGATAAAATAGACGAATTGGTAGCAGGTGGATTAAGCCACCAGGAAGCAGAATTGAAAGGTGTTGAAGAATTCGCGGTAGAATGTTCAATCCTTAAAGTATTTGTTTCTGACCTTGCTCAGCACACTGCAGACGAAGGAATCCAGGTTTACGGAGGTATGGGATTCTCTGAAGATACGCCAATGGAAGCTGCGTGGAGAGATTCAAGGATTTCAAGAATCTACGAAGGCACCAACGAAATCAACAGATTATTAGCGGTAGGAATGCTTATTAAGAGAGCAATGAAAGGTGAATTGGATCTTTTATCTCCTGCAATGGCAATCAGCAAAGAATTGATGGGTATCCCTTCATTTGAAGTTCCTGATTACTCAGAATTCATGAGTGAGGAAAAAGCAATTATCGCAAATCTTAAGAAAGTATTCCTGATGGTTTCCGGAGCTGCACTTCAGAAATTCATGATGGATATTGAGAAACAGCAGCACTTATTATTAAATGCTTCTGAAATCCTTAACCAGATCTATATGGCAGAATCTGCAGTATTAAGAGCAGAGAAACATTTCTCTCCTGATTCTGTAGAAGCAGCTATGGCTCAGTTGAACCTTTACAAAGCTGTTGAGAAAATCATCACTGCGGCTAAAGAAGGAATCGTTTCTTTTGCTGAAGGAGATGAGCAGAGAATGATGCTTTCCGGATTAAGAAGATTCACGAAGTATACCAACCACCCGAATGTAGTAGCGTTAACTGAAAAAGTGGCGGCTCACTATATCGAGAAAGGGGCTTATTAGTCTTTAATAACATAAATTTGATTCAAAACGCCTCATTTTGGGGCGTTTTTTATATATTTAAATGATAAAACTAAACATTAAGTATATCAGAACATGAAACTTAAAAAGTATTGGTATGATGAATTGAAATTTAAAAAAACTTTAAATTTCAATAATTTTTGCTAATTTTAGTATAACTAAAAACCATAAAAACACGAAAACATAATATGAAGACATTATTTCCCTTACTCCTTTTATCTGCTGCTCTGACAGCACAAAAAAAGGAAAACTTACTTTCAATTCCCAAAACAGATACCGTAAAAATAATCAGCAAAGGAAAATTTCCCGAATACTTTGCGTTAAAATCAGATCAGCCCAGGACAGAACTTTATAAGATGTTGATTAAGAAACCTGATGATACTATGATGTATCTGGCTTTGAAAGAGCCTGCAAAGGACTATTCGCAATACAAAATTTTAAACGCTATTACGCCTGATAAGTTCCAGGTAAGCCCAAAGAAACTCACACCCTCCAAATAACACAACACAAATTCAAAAAACGATAAACATGGGAAAATTTATTATCTCTAAGAGAACAAACGGAGACTTTCAGTTTAACCTCAAAGCAGGAAACGGACAGGTTATTTTAACCAGCCAGGGTTACAGCACAAAGCCATCCTGCGAAAACGGAATCGGATCTGTAAAAACCTATTCACAGGAAGATTCAAAATTTGAAAGAAATACAGCCAATGACGGCAGATGCTATTTCAATCTAAAGGCTGGAAACGGACAAATCATAGGAACCAGCCAGATGTATGAATCTGACAACGGCATGGAAAACGGAATAGAATCTGTAAAAAACAATGCTCCACACGCCCACGTAGAGGATGAAGCGGATCTTTAAAATGAATTGAAATAATCTTAATAAAAATGTCTTATTTTTTTAAGGCATTTTTTATTTTTGTACTCTATTTTTCATTAGAAATGACAAAAGAAGAATTACTGAATAGAGCAATCAAAATTGCCGACAAAGCCCATAAAGGACAAACCGATAAATACCATGCCCCATACATAGCCCACGTAATGCGTGTGATGAATTATGGTAAAACACTGGACGAAAAAATAGTTGGTGTACTGCATGATGTAGTAGAAGATCATCCGGAAGAATTCAGTCTGGATTATTTAAGGTCTGAAGGGTTTCCAGAATATATCATTTTCGCCATCAGCTGTCTTACCAAATTTGATCCGGAAGAAGAGTATGATGATTTCATTAAAAGAACAGAAAGATCTCTGCTCTCTGTTGCGGTAAAGCTAAATGACCTTCGTGACAATATGGATCTTAGAAGAGTCAACAGGGAACTTACGCCTAAGGATATTAAAAGATTCAACAAATATCTGAAAGCGTATCGTTATCTGATAGAGAAATATTAATAAAAAACACATGACTAATAACCTACCTAAAATTTCATCAGCTTATCAATCCAAGCTGGTCTCTGCTATTGTATCTATTTCAGTTTTTTTCCTGATCTATCTGATACTTATACTCGCCTCACTCCTGATGATATTCTTATTAGGATATGGGGCAATAAAGCTGTTAAGTATTTCTCTCAATTACTTTACAGTTTTTGGTGCAGCAGGATTGCTAAGTGTTGGAGTTTTTGTATTTATATTTCTTGTTAAATTTATTTTCAAAAAAACGCATTACAGTACCCGTCATCTGATAGAAGTAAACAGATCCCACCAGCCAGAGCTGTTTGCCATTATTGATGAAATTGTAGCTGAAACCAAAGTAAAAGCGCCACAGAAAGTTTTTCTTTCACCCGATGTGAATGCCAGTGTAAGCTACAATTCTATTTTCTGGAGTATGTTTTTGCCGGTAAAGAAAAACCTGACGATTGGAGTTGGACTTATCAATTCAACCAGTGTAGGAGAATTAAGATCCGTTTTAGCCCATGAGTTTGGACATTTCTCTCAAAAAAGCATGAAAGTAGGAGGCTATGTGAATCAGGCTGAAAAAATAATCTTTGAAACCGTTTACAATAATAAAGAGTATGAAAATTTCATATTGGAATTTTCAGGAGGCAATGCTGTTTTTAAAATTTTTGGTCTGATATCGGTCAGTTTCATCAATGCATTTCAATCTGTTCTTAAAAGTATATCAAATTTTCTTTTCAAAAACCATGCTTCTCTCCAAAGAGAAATGGAATACCATGCAGATGCTATTTCAACCTTTATTACCAATCCTGAAGAGCAGACTTCATCTCTGTTAAGGCTGGAATTAAGTGATGCGGCTTTTAATTATTCTTTCAATTTTTATGTTGAAAGCCAGCAAAAATATCTTCCAAAAGATCTCTATAAGAACCAGATTTCTTTAATGAAGATCTTAAGCGAAAGAAATAATCATCCTTACATAAACGGGCTTCCTAAAATAGATCCAGAAGATCTTACCCGATATAATAAATCCAGAATAGAAATTGAAGACCAATGGACTTCACATCCGGATATCTTAAAAAGAATTGAACGGATTAAAACAAACGAAACCAGGAATACAGCTGCAGACCACAGGTATGCAAAAGAGATCATCAGTGGCTTTGATACTATCTGCGAAATCATGACGTCAAAATTCCTCACTTTACGCAATGTAAAAAATGTAGGAGAAGTGATAGATGATGAAAGCTTTATACAACTCTATCTGGACGATAGCACCTATAAAACTTTCAGTTCAGATTTTAACGGATATTACGAAAGGCATAATCCTATTGTAGAAAATATTGAAGCTGTAATTTCAGGTTCCTCACCTCATCATGCATCAGAACTTTTCAGTGACAAAAAAGTATCTCTGGTCTACGAAAAATCCGGAATAGAGAGTGACATACAGACTCTGCAATATCTGGCGACCTATCCGAAAGAAATAAAAACTTTCAGATTTGATGGCAGTCTATACAAAGCAAAAGATGCCAGAAAACTTATTCCTGGTCTTGAAAATGAGCTGAAAAAGGTACAGGAAGAGCTTCTTGAAAATGACAAAGCTATCTTTCAGCATTATTACCATATTTCTGATGAGGATCTGAAAAAAGACCTGCTTGCCAAGTATAAGAAACTGGTCGTTATTGACAGAGAATTTGACGATTATCAGAAAAGTCTTAATGAATTTACAGTATATCTGCAGTTTATGGCGGTCACTTTACCTTTTGAAGAAATCCGTAAACATAGAGCCAAGCTGTTAAAAGCAGAAGAACCTTTTAAACAAAAAACCAGAGAACTTCTTGAAAACTCAGCTTATAAGGAAGCCTTAAGTGATGAAGATAAAATCCTTTTCCAGGAATTTGTAGATTCCGAATACATTTACTTCAATAAAGACAAATATCTTGAACATGAGGTAAGTGCTGTATCCCTGCTGATTGAAAAATACCGGGCATTACTCAGCGATCACTATCTTAACTCTAAGCTGGATTTATTAAATTTTCAGTCAGGTTTAAATAAGAATTAATCCGCACCAGGGAAATCGTAAGTCTTCGTGTGATGATCCGTTCCATCAATGTTGATATTTAACGCAAGGTAAACGAAATGTAAATTTTTGTTCCCTTTCGCTTCAAATTCACGCTGCCAAAGATATCCGCTCACGATTCCAAAATAATCATCAATCTGATAGCCAAACCCACCATACACTCTGTTTCTGGCAAAGCTAGGTTTCATCGGGCTTACAAAGAAGATTTCGTCATATGCATTAGCGAAGACCGTTCCTTTCTTAATTGTTTTGGAATTTAAAGGAACACTTACATTCAAACGGTATCTGTAACGCATTCTCTGGGAAGTCAGATCTGTTTTTGGCTCATAGAACCAGCTTTTTTCAACACGAAAACGGTTTTCAAACTTTACGATGCCTTTTTTAATATCAATGACATCCTGAAGCCATACTCTGAACTCTTCTCTGCTTAAACTGTGCTCTTTATAGTTGACATATCTTCCCAACCCAACGAAAGGCTTATGGTTTTTGGTAAGATTATACCCTATTCCCCCTTTTATCTCATAATAATCAGGGTAGGTATAATCTTCATTACCACGCATCTGCCCTTCTGCATAAAGGAAAAATTTCGGATGAAACTTATAGGTCAGAGTCACTGCATTGAAGCTGGAAATATGTTCCTGTGCTTTAAAAAAAGAAATTCCAAGTAGTAAACCTAGGCCTATAAGACGTTTCATAAAAAATTTTTGCAAATGTATATTTTTTAACAATTTGTTAATATTAACTTTCATTAATATTAAATTAACACCTACTTAATATTAATTGTGTAAGAAAACCCAATGTGGAACCACCTTTGCTGCATTGCCACTCCAAATGCTTCCGTGTAGTTTGTATTGGTAATATTGTTAATCAAAACATACACTGAGTAGTCTTTTTTAGCAAAACTCAGCTTTTCATCAACAAGATTATAAGTTCCAAGATTCACTCTTTCATTATAACGATAAACAAGCTCGTTGGTAAAGTTTTTCAGGAATTTCACCTCTAATTTGGAAACCAGCTGGTGCTTCAGATTATCCAGAATATATCTTGAAACCAATCCGATTTTCTCTTCATATTTACTGTCGATATAAGTATAACCAATCGTGTATTTCAGCCAGTCTACCGGCCTGTGGCTCCACTCTGCTTCTATTCCTTTGGTTTTAATATCTCCTACATTTTCTGCAAACCATACTTTTTCACTCAGGTCATTTTTAACCCAGTCAATAGAATTGCTGGAGTTCCTTAGAAACCCGCTTATTTTAGCTAAAATTCTGTTATTCTGATATTGGTATCCTACCTCGGATGAAAGCGCATTTTCAGGCTGTAAATTAGGATTTCCCTGTTCCGTTCCGCTTACATAATAAAGTTCGGTAAAGGTGGGTATACGGTGTACTTTTGCAATATTTCCGTAGATTTTACTATTGGGATTAAAGTTATAGCCGACATCCAAACCAGGATAAAAGAAATTTCCTTCTTTAGAATAGTTGGCCCATGAAATTCCCGGACTGATGTTCAGCTTTTTATCCAGTAATGAAAAATGATGTTCAAAGAAAACCTGAGATACAAAACGGTTTCTATCACCCAGATTACTGCTCACCAAAAATTCTTTTCTAAGCTCTACTCCAATTCCGGTTGTACCCAATCCCCATTGGTAGCTGGAATTCACCTCGCCGCCTACATTATTTCCAATATGCATATTTCTGTAAAAATCAGGATCCCATCTGTTATAAAGGTACATATCCTGCCCTCTTCTCCAGTATATATTTGAATTCAGTTTCAGTTTCCCAAAAGTCTGCTGATGAGCAACACTTACAATAGATGCCTGTGTTTCCTCATACTGTTTTGTTGCAGCACTGGAAGCATAAAAACCATTGGCGCCGAATTTCTTTTCTGAAAAACCAGCCTGTACTCTTACATCCCCGTTTTTGATATTCAGTTTTCCCTGATAAAATACATTTCTGATCTCATAATCTGTATTAAACATATATCCTTCCGAAGAAGCAGAATTGGCCTGAAGGGAATTGGTAAACTTTTCATTTCCTATCTGCGCATTGAAACCAAGACCATACGTACTGAAATCTCCTCCTTCTGCACTGATCTTCACTTTTTTTCCCGGAACAGCTTTGGTAATAATATTAATAACACCCGCATAAGCATTCTGCCCGAAACGTCTGGCAGCAGGCCCTTTTATGATTTCAATCTTTTCTACCTCATCCAGATCAACCGGAATATTCATATTGTTGTGTCCGGTCTGGGAGTCATTCATTCTGATTCCGTTCAGAAGCAGAAGAACCTGCTCAAAAGAACTTCCCCTGAAACCGATATCACTCTGCACCCCATTGGCTCCTCTCCTTCTGATATCCATTCCGGGCACCTGCTGAAGAATTTCGTCTATACTTTTAGCAGGAGAATTTACAATATCTTCTCTGCTGATAACGCTGATATTCTGGTTGGCACTTTTATAAGGTGTAGAGATAAATTTTCCCTGAAATTCAATGCTTTCAATATCTGTTGTCTTCTCCTGTGCATTTACCCAAAGTAAAGATCCCAGAAAAAAAGCACTTCCTATCTTTTTGATCATAATCGTTTCCGTAGTTTTTTATAACAGATCCCAAAAGTAAGGGAGTTCACCAAGACAGGCAAATGATAGTTGTCATAAAAAAAGATGCAGCGTAATGCTGCATCTGTGTGAGGGAGTAATTCTATCTTTTCTTCATTAAATGTGTAACCAGATCTCTGAATAATTTTCTCATTTCTTATTACATATTTAAGGGTACAATTTTAAATAATTTTGAAATACAAAACAATAGTTTCATAAAAAAAATTAACATAATTTCTAAAACTATACAGAATGCTGTAGAATAAACAGTAAAACAGGAATAAATCACAAAACCATCTTCATTTTATCATTTTCCGATAATTATTTTCCAATTTAAGTCGTGTGATTTACCATTTATAATAATAATTTTTAACAATAATATATGCATAAAATTTTCACTAAAAATTCGTAATTTTGTGGGTCTTAATTTTATGATGAAACTATTCTGTTTCAACCGTATTTTTTTAATGCATTCTTTAAAAAAAATGAAGCTAAAAAGATCAGACAGATTCAAGAATAGAGGAAAAATATAATTGATGACAGCCTTGGAATATTCTGTGGCAAAACACCATTATATACTGGCAGCCTTAATGCTGTACAGTCACTTTTATGAATAAACAAAATATGGCTAATACAACAGAAATAGACATAAAAAAACAGATTTTCGTTAAGAATGCACATCTTAACAATCTGAAACATATAGATGTCCTGATCCCGAAGAATAAACTGATTGTTATTACAGGAGTTTCAGGAAGCGGTAAGTCATCTCTGGCCTTTGATACCATTTATGCTGAAGGACAGAGAAGATATGTTGAAAGTTTAAGTTCTTATGCACGTCAGTTTTTGGGGAAATTAGAAAAACCCAAAGTAGATGATATTAAAGGACTTGCGCCGTCTATTGCGATCCAGCAGAAAGTAATATCTTCCAATCCGCGTTCTACAGTAGGAACCTCTACGGAGATTTACGATTATATGAAGCTTCTTTTTGCCAGAATCGGGAAAACGTTTTCTCCTGTTTCAGGGGAAGAAGTAAAAAAAGACTCGGTTTCTGATGTGGTAGATTTTATCAAAGCATCCAAAAAAGATACGTCTTTCTTATTAACAGCTCCTTTGGAATATGATGCTGACAATTTTAAAGAAACACTGAATATTTTAAAACTGGCAGGTTTTACAAGACTGGAAATCAACGGAAACTTAGCAGGAATTGAGGATCTGGAAAGCTTTGGATTTGTTCCTGAAAAAGGAATGACGATCAATCTTGTCATTGACCGTTTCTCCTATGAAGAAGACGAAAGCTTTTTGCAGAGACTTGCGGATTCTATTCAGATGGCATTTTATGAAGGGCGTGGCTACTGTTCATTAAAAAATACAGATACTGAAAAAGTAAAGGAATTTTCCAATAAGTTTGAACTGGACGGAATGGAGTTTCTGGAACCGAATGTTCATTTTTTCAGCTTTAATAATCCATACGGAGCATGTCCTGCATGTGAAGGATACGGAAAAGTAATCGGAATAGACGAAGATCTTGTAGTTCCCAATAAAACATTATCCATCTACGAAGACGCCGTTGTCAGCTGGAGAGGTGAAACCATGAGTGAATGGAAAAAAGACTTCATCAAAAAAGCAGGTGACTTCCCTATTCACAAACCTTATCACCAATTAACAAAAGAACAGAAAAGTTTCCTTTGGAAAGGTGACGGAAAAAGCAGTTTCCCATCCATCAATAATTTCTTCAAAATGCTTGAAGAAAACTTATATAAAATCCAGTACAGAGTTATGCTTTCACGCTACAGAGGAAAAACCCTTTGTCCTACGTGTGAAGGATTGAGACTGCGTGAAGAAACAAGCTGGGTAAAAGTTGACGGACATAATATCCAGTCGATGATAGAACTTCCTTTGGATGAGCTGGCTCCGGTAATCAATGGACTAAAGCTTTCAGATCATGATAAAGAGGTGGCCAAAAGACTGATCTATGAAATTACAACCCGTCTGGAATTTTTATTAAAGGTGGGATTAGGCTATTTAACATTAAACAGAACGTCCAATACACTTTCAGGAGGAGAAAGTCAGAGAATCAACTTAGCAACAAGCTTAGGAAGTTCTTTGGTAGGTTCAATTTATATTCTGGATGAACCTTCTATCGGTCTTCACTCTAAAGACACGGAAAACCTGATTGAAGTATTGAAAAATCTTCGTGACCTTGGAAATACCGTAATTGTGGTAGAACACGATGAAGATGTAATGAGAGCCGCGGATTATATTATTGATATTGGTCCGGAAGCAGGTTACCTTGGCGGTGAACTGGTATTTGCAGGAGATTATAAAGATCTGAAAAAAGCCAACACTCTTACTTCAGAATACCTTACAGGAAGACTGGAAATTGAAGTTCCGAAGAAACGAAGAAAGGGAAAGGAATGGATTCATATTAAAGGAGCCCGTCAGAACAACCTTAAAAATATAGATGTAGATGTTCCTCTGGAAAGCCTTGTTGTTATTTCCGGGGTTTCAGGAAGCGGAAAATCTACGTTGATGAAGGAAATCCTTACAAATGACATTCAGATCCAGCTTGGAATGGGTGGTAAAAAAGGAGACTATGATTCTGTAGAATTCCCAAAAAAACTGATCAAAAATATTGAATTGATTGACCAGAATCCTATTGGAAAATCATCCCGTTCAAATCCTGTAACCTATTTGAAGGCTTATGACGACATCCGTGATCTTTTTGCCAAGCAGAAAGTAGCGAAAATGATGGGCTACAAACCTAAACATTTCTCCTTCAACGTAGATGGCGGAAGATGTGATGAATGTAAAGGAGAAGGTGTTATCAACGTTTCTATGCAGTTCATGGCAGACATCGAGCTTGAATGCGAGGTTTGTAAAGGAACACGATTCAAAAACGAGATCCTTGAAGTGAAATTTGATGAGAAAAATATCTCGGATATCCTTCACATGACTGTAAATGAAGCATTGGAATTCTTTAAAGATAATAATGAAGAGAAGATCGTAACAAAACTGAGACCTCTTCAGGAAGTAGGTTTAGGGTATCTGCAACTGGGCCAAAGCTCTTCTACCCTTTCCGGCGGTGAGGCACAGCGTGTAAAACTGGCTTCATTCCTTGTAAAAGGGGTAACAACGGACAAAACCTTGTTTATTTTTGATGAACCTTCCACAGGACTGCACTTCCACGATATTCAGAAGTTGTTAAAATCACTACAGGCATTGATTGATCTAGGACATTCCGTGATTGTTATTGAACACCAGCCGGATATCATCAAATGTGCCGATTATATCATTGATATCGGTCCGGAAGCAGGAAAACATGGTGGTGAAGTTGTATTTGCAGGAACTCCTGAAGATCTGACAAAAAATAAAAAGTCTTACACCGCAAAATACATCAAGGAAAAACTTGAACAATAAAATTAAAAGCGACCGTTTTAATAACAGTCGCTTTTTTTATGCTGATTTAAATAATAACGGGCCGTATTCTCACACCTGCTTTAAAATAGATTCTTTACCTTTATATATCATTTCAAAATTATTTTTATGCCCTGGAATCCCGAATTATACGATCAGTACAAAGATGTACGCTACAAACCCTTTTACGATTTAGCAGCATTAATCAAACCTGAAAACAATATAAAAGCCATTGACTTAGGCTGTGGTACCGGCGAACAAACTTCCATTTTAGCCGAAAAACTGACAGGTTCTACATTTTTAGGAATTGATTCATCAGCAGAAATGCTCGAAAAATCGAAAAAGTTTGAAAATGATAATTTACACTTTAAGCTTCAGAGCATTGAAGAAACAGCACAGTCTGATCAAAAGTGGGATCTTGTTTTCAGTAATGCGGCTTTGCAGTGGGCAGACGATCATGAAGCTTTATTCCCTAAAATCATTGTACTGCTAGCACCTGCAGGACAGTTGGCTATTCAGATGCCTGTTCAGAAAGAAAATGTTCTCAATCAAATTCTCACGAAAATGGCAGATGAAGAACCTTATACATCACAGCTAAATCATTTCAACCGTGATTCACCGGTGCTTTCAATGGATGATTATGCGCAGATTCTTTTTGATAACGGAATTCAGGATATAGAAATTTTCCAGAAGGTTTATCCCATTATTGCAGATGATCACGAAGCTTTATATGAATTCATTTCAGGTACAGCCTTATTACCTTATCTGGAACGTCTGGAAGGAAATCAAAAAGAAGATTTCATTACCGAATTTAAATCACGTATCGCACAAAGGTTTACAAAATATCCTGCCATCTATGCATTTAAGCGGATACTGATGTATGGCCGTAAAAAATAAAAAATATTAAAAACAGAAACAGCTGTCTCAGAATTCAAATAGTTTGAACTTTGTCATTGACTACGTCGAATCTTCGATTTCTGACGAAGGAAGAATCTCATTAATAACCAATAATATGAGATTCTTCACTACATTTCATTTCGTTCAGAATGACATTTCTGAGACGACTGCTTCTGTTTATTAATAAAATAGTTACTCTTTCAGATTATACAAAAACGGACTTTTCCTAATATACTCAGAATTTTCAATCTGAGAAGCCAAAAACTCAGCCAGATCTGTGGCACTGATGCTTTCTCCTTTACAATCTGTAAGACTTGTTTCAGTTTTAAAACTTTCTTCTGTAAGATGAATTAATGGTAATCTTACCAATGTCCAGTCCAGATTGCTTTCCATAAGAAGCTCAGACTCTTTTTGCTTATCAGCCGTTGTTTCAGGATAGTTCTGATACATCCAGTCGGTAGCCATTTTTACTCTTTCATTTTTTTGATCGGATGCTGTATTCACACTCAAACCTGTGGTTACCATATAACGACTGATCCCATGATGATGCATCGCCCTGATGATATTTTTCGCAGCATCACTGAAAATAGATTTCTCTCCTTTGGGCTGCCCCAGAGTGCTCATTACAATATCAGTCTCTTCAATTAATGAACGGACAACTGCTTCATCTCTTACATCTCCTTTCACCACCTCAATTAAGGAATTTTGAATGGTAAAATTTTCAGGATGTCTTAACAAAAGTTTAAGGGAATATCCTTTTTCCAAAAGGGTTTGAACCAGATATTGACCGGATTTTCCTGTTCCTCCGATTACTGCAATTTTATAGGTATTCATAATGATTTTTTTTAATATTAAACATCAATAATCAACAGCAAATTAACCGCTGATGACTGTTGATACTACAAATGACGTATTGCCTTTGCTTTTTAGATATGATATAATAAATGTATAGGGTTCAGAAATTGAACCTAAGATTTTCAGGCTAAAAATACAGCTGAATAATAGTAATATGTATTACGAGATTTTAATGAATTAAAGTTACATTTTTTCATCATTAAAAAATCAAAAAATTTATGATTTTGACAACACTTATTAAAAGAGAAAGTTTATAACTTTGATAACGATCTTATTATCAGTAGCTTTCAAAATAATCACTTTACACCAATATAATCTATTAATATGGAACCATTTACTGTTAACATTCCTGAATCGGTGATAGCCGACCTGCAAAACCGTATCCAAAATACCCGATGGCCGGAAGAACCTGAAGGCTCTGGCTGGAACTACGGCACCAATGAAACTTATCTGAAAGAGCTTACCAACTACTGGGTAAATGATTACAACTGGAAAATGCATGAGCAGCAGTTAAATCAACACCCCCAGTACACAACCCGTATAGACGGAATTCTGATTCACTTTCAATACATCAGAGGAAAAGGTTCTAATCCCAAACCTTTAATCCTTACCCATGGCTGGCCGGACAGCTATTACCGTTTTCATAAAATTATTCCTTTGCTTACCGAAGGCGAACAGAGTTTTGATCTGATCATCCCATCTATTCCCGGGTTTGGTTTTTCTGATAAAACAGCGGTAAGTAGTGCAAGAGTCGCCGATCTTTGGAAAAAGCTGATGACTGAAGTGCTTGGGTATGAAAAATTCTGTGCTGCCGGAGGTGATATAGGTATGGGAGTCGTAAAAGCATTGATTTCAAAATATCCTGATGTCATGGAAGCGGTTCATCTTACAGATGTTGGATATCCAACCGGGCAGGAAGATCCGGCAACAATGAGTGAAGATGAAAAACAG
>Ga0070682_100000509_pt1 | contig 24405 bp, 18 predicted proteins | sample KBSC63LmetaG_FD_64668 | JGI IMG/M metagenome (GOLD analysis project Ga0070682, IMG submission 64668) | Corn rhizosphere microbial communities from Kellogg Biological Station, Michigan, USA - KBS C6-3L metaG | ecosystem: Host-associated > Plants > Roots > Rhizosphere | place: USA: Michigan...
GGAGCCGCCGCGATTCTCGGCCCACGTCGTCTCGAGGTTGCCGTCCGTGAGCGCAGCGGGGTTGCCGACGGCGCTCGACGCGCCGGTCGCGTGCAAGAGCGGCGGGCCGAGCGGCGTCCCGTCCGGCACCCGCTCCGCCGTGAGGCGAGGAGCACGCGCGCGCTCCTCGGTGTCGAGCCGCTGCACCTTCGCGGGCTTGAGCGTGAGGTCACGCGGATCGAGCTGGCGCGGAGCGAGGATGGTCGGGCGCCCGCAAATCGTCACGTCCTCGTGCGCTTCACCGATGGCGACGCTGCGCGCGCCGGTTTCGTCCGGCCCCGACACGACGACCATGCCGCCGTGCCGTACGCCGTCCTCGCCCTCTGCGAGCCCCGTGAAGCCCGCAAACAGCACGACCGGCGCGCTTCCGGAAAGCGGCGCTCCCACCACCGCCTCGAACGTCCGCCCCGGCCGATCTCCGGTGAGCGTCACCACGACCACGCGACGTCCCGCACCAATCCCGACGATCGCGAACCGTGACTTATAGCTACTCGCCGCGCCCGCAGGCGCCCCGAGCGCGACGCCACCGCTCACGTTGCAGGGCTCCTTGTCGCAAACGGCCGCGCGGAGCTCACCCTTCGCATCGAACCCGACCGCGAGCGCGGCTTGCCCGCCGCCCGCCTTCGCCATGGCGGGCGCGGCCGGGGCCGCTCCGGCGGACGCCGCGGCGAAAAGCGCGAAACAGAAGACGCTCGCTCCGAACGCCTTCATTCGACCCCGTCCGCTAGGGCCGACACCTCCGAGGGCTCGACCCCGAGCCGCCGCAGCATGTCGCCGAGCCGCTTGCGCGGCAGCGACACACGCGTCGGCATGCCCCCTTCGAGCTCGAACAGCTCGATGAAGTTCTTCCCGCTGTCGAAGCGTGCGGCGACGCTCACGTTGTTGCGATCGAGCACGACGCTCACGGCCTCTCGCTCCTGTCCGAGCAGCAAGAGTAGCGTCTTGTCGATGCGCGTGAAGCCGGTGCTCACGTCAACGAACGCCACGCCGGGATTCAAGCGCTGGTAGCCCTGGGCGGCGCGCCGCGTCTCGCGCTCGATCGGCGCGAGCTCCTCGCCTGCGCGGTCGATTGGCTCCCACAGCGCAGCGTCCGCGAGCCCGCCCGCGAGGTGCCGCACGATGACGCCCATCAGCCCGTGGTCGTTCGGGCGGGCGCGAAGCGCGCGATCCATGCGCACGGCGGCCGGACCGGGCGTGCCGAGCCGCGTGTCGATCGCACGCGCGTCGTCGTCGGCGCCCGGATACGGCTCGGTACCGCCGCGCAGCCACTTGGCCGCGCTCGCCAGGCCGTCGAAATCGGTGTGGCAAACGATCGTGTCGAGCTTGCCGATGCGCTCCACGAGCGGCGGATCGATCATCTCGGGGCACGCTCCGTGCTGCGCTTTCGTGGCGAGCACGAAGCGCGGATCGCTCGCGAAGTTCACGTGCTCGTCGTGATCGTGGTGATCGACCCAGACGCGCAGTCGCGCTCCGAGCCCGTCGATGAACGGGCGCGTCACGCCCTCGAAGCTGCCGCTTTTCCCGCCCACGCCCGCGAACGCGATGTCGAGCACGCCGACCCGCCCGGAAAGGCTTTCGGGTTTCGGCAACTTGCGCGGCGTTCCGAAGGCGAGCTCTGGCGTTCGATCGGTCAAGGCGGGATAGAATCCCTACCACGCATGCCTCGACGCCACTTGGTGCGCTCATTCCAACCGGTCGTCTCGATGCTCGCTTGGCTCGGTGCGGCGGCCGGTGGTTGCGGCGGGCGCATCGTGGACGACCTTCCGCCGCTGCCGCCGCCGAATACGCCACCCATCGTCGCGGCCAATACCGCCGCGCCGCCGGTCGCGAAAGCCGCTCCAGCGCCGGCACCACCGCCACGCCCCGCGCCACCGCCGCCCGCACCGGCGCGACCGGCCCCACCGGCGCCGCCTCCCGATCTCATCACCGAGCCGGCCGTCGCCTGCGCGCTGAGCGGTCGCGCGCCGTTTCCGCTCAACACCATCATCCAAAACGCCGAGGGCAGAGCGATCGCGCGCCTGAGCGGCGCCGACGTGACGGTGAACGTCAGTCAGCTCACGCTCGCGGCGCGCCCGCGGGCGCGCATCGTCACCGGAACGCCGCGCGAAAGCTTCCGCGTGCGCGGCCTGGTCGACGCCGCGAAGCTCCCCGTCGTCACCACCGCGACGCTCCCGGTCCGCCCCGGCCACCTCTTCATCGGCGAGCGGCGCGGGGTTTCGATCCAAAAGGTCGAACGCGACCGCCTCACGGTGCAGCGCGAAGCCACGAAGCCGCTTCAGGGCACGTTCACCGCAGTCACGACCTGCGGTGCGCTGTCGCTCGACCCGGGCACGCCGCCGGGCTGGTCGCCGCCCGGCTCCGCGCGCGGCTACGTGCAGCGCCAGCTCTCGCTCGAGCTCTACGACGCTCCCGGTGGCGCCTCGGTCGGCGTCCTCACGAAGACCCCCGACCGGGACGCCGTGCTCTTCTTCAGCACGGAAGAGAGCGGCGGGTACGTCCACATCGAACGCCACGCCGACATCGTGGTCGACGCCTGGGTGCGCACGTACGACGTCGCGGCGCTGCCGCGCGGCGAGACGATGGACCAGCTGGCGACGCCGACCCAGCGCGGCGTCGCGCGCCTCGCCGTGCCGGGTGAGCCGCGCGTCGCGAAGACGGTGCGCGAGATCCCCCTCCGCGTCGCCGCGCAAGACAGCGCCGCCGTGATCGGCACTATCGCGCCCGACACGGAGATCTACCTGGTCGACGTGATGGCCGGCTGGGTGAGCGTGCTGCCGCGCGCGCTCGACGTGATGCCCCCCGAAGGCGGGCAATTCTGGGCCAAAAAGAGCGACCTCGGCCTGTGATTGCCGTAGGCGGCGGCCCACATTAAGGTCGCCGCCCCGTGCCTTCCGTCACCGCCGACACGTTGCGCCGCGCGCTCGCTCATCCGCTCGAGGGCACTGACTTCCCGAAGCTCGGGAAGAAGTACGAAGGCAAGGTGCGGGACAATTACACGCTCGCCGACGGCCGCCGCGTGCTCGTCACCACCGATCGCATCAGCGCGTTCGATCGCGTGCTCGGCACGCTGCCGCTCAAGGGGCAAGTCCTGAACTTCGTCGCCGCGTGGTGGTTCGAGAAAACCCGCGCGCTCGTCCCGAACCACGTGCTCGCCGTGCCCGACCCGAACGTCTTGCTCGCCAAAGAGTGCAAGCCGCTCCCGGTCGAGATGGTCGTGCGCGCGTACCTCACGGGCACGACGTCGACGAGCATCTGGGTCCACTACGAGCGCGGCGCCCGGGAATTTTGCGGCCATTCGCTGCCGAACGGCCTCAAAAAGCACCAGCGCCTGCCGGAGCCGCTCCTCACGCCGAGCACCAAGGCCGCGCACGGCGACCACGACGTTTCGGCGTCGCGCGCCGAGATCCTCACGCTCACGGGCATGCCCGCCGCCGAGTTCGACCGCGCCGCCGAGATGGCGATGACGCTCTTTCGCGAGGGCCAGCGCGTCTGCGCCGCGCGCGGCCTAATCCTCGTCGACACCAAGTACGAGCTCGGCAAAACGCCCGACGGCGAGCTCGTCGTGATCGACGAGATCCACACGCCGGACTCCTCGCGCTTCTGGTACGAGAAGAGCTACGACGAGCGCTTCGCCGCCGGCCGCGATCCCGAGAGCTTCGACAAAGAGTACGTGCGCCGCTGGCTCGTCGAGCAAGGCTTTCGCGGCGACGGCCCCACGCCGGTGATTCCGGACGACGTGAAGATCGAGGCCGTTCTCCGCTACATCGAGGCCGTCGAGCAGATCACGGGCGAGCCGTTCGTCCCGAACCTCGAGGAGCCCCAGGCGCGCCTCGCGAAAAACCTCGCGACCCTCTGACGCGAAGGTGCGCCCGGCCCCGCGCGGCCGAGCCCAGATCCGCCGAAGCGAGTGCTAGGCTCGGCGGCATGCCGAACGAAGCGCTTTACATCGTCGGAGCGGCACGCACGCCGATCGGGGCCTTTCAGGGCGGCCTCGCGTCACTGCCGGCGCCACGCCTCGGCGCCCTCGCCATCAAGGCTGCGCTCGAGCGCGCCAAGGTGCCGCTCGACCAAGTCGACGAAGTCTTCATGGGCAACGTCCTCTCCGCGGGCATCGGCCAAGCGCCGGCGCGTCAGGCGTCGATCTACGCCGGCATCCCGAACACCGTGCCCTGCACGACGATCAACAAGGTGTGCGGCTCCGGCCTGCAAGCGGCCGTGTTCGCGGGGCGCGCGCTCCTGCTCGGCGACGCCGGCCTCGCCGTGGCGGGCGGCATGGAATCGATGACGAACGCGCCCTACTACCTGACGAACGCGCGCAGCGGCTACCGCATCGGCGACGGCAAGCTCGTCGACGGCATGATGTACGACGGGCTCTGGGATCCGTATAACCAGTTTCCGATGGGCAAAGCCGGCGAGCTTTGCGCCAAGGAATACGGCTTCGGCCGCGAAGCGCAGGACACCTTCGCCGCGGAGAGCTACCGCCGCGCCCAGAAGGCCATCGCCGACGGCGCGTTCCACGCCGAGATCGTCCCCGTGCCGATCGCTCAGAAAAAAGGCCCCGACGTGCTCGTGTCCATCGACGAAGAGCCCGGCCGCGGCGACCCGCAGAAGCTCCCCGCGCTCAAGCCCGCCTTCGATCCGCAAGGTTCCATCACGGCGGGCAACGCCTCGAGCATCGACGACGGCGCGGCGGCCGTCGTGCTCGCCACGGAGAGCGCCGTGAAAGCACGCGGCCTCGAGCCGCTCGCGCGCATCGTCGGCTGGGGCGTCGCCGCACAGGCGCCGGAGTGGTTCACGACCGCGCCCGCCAAGGCCATCGAGAGCACGCTCACCCGCCTGAAGCTCCGCGCCGGCGACATCGATCTCTGGGAAATCAACGAGGCATTCTCCTGCGTCACGCTCGCCTGCGCGAAGCTTGCCGGCATCGACCTCGAGCGCGTCAACGTTCGCGGCGGCGCCGTCGCCCTCGGCCACCCGATCGGCGCCTCCGGCGCGCGCGTCCTCGTCACGCTGCTCTACGCGCTGAAAGACCTCGGCGCGCGCCGCGGCCTCGCGACGCTCTGCATCGGCGGCGGCGAAGCCGTCGCGATGGTCGTCGAGCGACCTTGACGGAGCGCCTGCCGGCACGAAGACTCCCACGGTGAGCGCCCCCGATTTTCCCGCCGACTACCAGCGCGCGTTCGTCGCGATGCGGTATTTCCTCGGCGCGCGCGACGCCGACCTCGCCGCGCCGCTCGGCTCCGCCGCAGCCGAGGCCGAAGCCGTCGCCCGCCGCCTCGCCCAACCCGATCGCCAAAAACGAGCCGAAGCACTGGCCGCCGAAATCGGACGCGTCGTGCGCGCTCTCGACGCCGGGATCCTCCGATGAAATGGAGCCGTATTCGATGAGATTGGGCCGCGTCGTTCTCGAGGCGCCGGAGCTCGACCGCACCACGCAGGCGCGCGTTCGGCAGGCCGCACTCGGCCGCGTCGCCCCGAGCGAGGTCCTCGAAGCGAGCGACAAGGCCAAGAGCCTGATCGCCCGCGCCGAAGCCGAAGCCGTCGCCATCCTCGAGCGCGCCGAAGCACGCGCCGCCGCACTCGCGACCGAGCTCGCCACGCGCGCCCGCGCCGAAGCCGCGAGCGCCGTCGCCGCCCGCGAGCTCGTGCTCGCCGCGCGTGAAAGCGCCGCCCTCGAGCGCCAGCTCGACCAGGTCGTGGACCTCGCGCGCCTGCTCGCCGAACGCCTGCTCGGCGAAGCCCTCGCGCTCGATCCGACGCGCATCGTCGCCCTCGCCCGCGAGGCCCTGCGCGAAGCGCGCGGCGCCCGCAAAATCACGATCGCCGCGCACCCCGACGACGTCCCACTCCTCGAGCGCGCCCTCGCCCAAGGCGAGCTCGACGCGCCGTTGCTCGTCGTCGTCGACCGCGAGCGCCGCCGCGGGAGCCTAAGGCTCGAGACCGACATCGGCACCCTCGACGCCGAGCTCGCTCCCGAGCTCGAGCGGCTCGCCAAGAAGCTCCGCGAGACTCTCGCCGATGGCTAACCCGAGCATCCCCGTCGGCCCCGACGATTCGGCGGCGCCCGACGACTCGATGGAGCCCGACGACGCGCCCGAGTCGGAGCAGCCGGCGCTCACGTGGCGCGGCGTGCGCCTGAACGTTCTCCTCTTCCTGCTCACGGTGGTGAGCCTGTTCTGGACCGGCATGGAGCCGGGCAAGGGGCTGCTGTCCGGCGCGTCCTACGCCGTTCCGCTGCTCGCCATCCTCCTGGCGCATGAATTCGGCCATTATTTCGCGGCTCGCTACCACCGCGTCCCCGCGTCGCTCCCCTATTTCATCCCGCTGCCGAAGCTCGGCTTCGGAACGCTCGGCGCCGTGATCGCGATGCGCGATCGGATCCGCTCACGGAACGCGCTGCTCGACGTCGGCGCATCGGGTCCGATTGCCGGCATGCTCGTCGCGATCCCCGTGCTGATCATCGGCCTCGCGCACTCGCAGGTTTCGTTGTCGGTGCCGCCCTACGAGCAAGAAGGGCAGAGCTTGCTTTACCTCGGCCTGAAGCGGCTCGTGCTCGGTCCGATCCCGCCAGGCTCGGACGTGCACCTGAACCTCACGGCGCAGGCGGGCTGGGTCGGCCTCTTCCTCACGATGATCAACCTCCTGCCGTTCGGGCAGCTCGACGGCGGGCACGTCGCGTACGCGCTGCTCGGTGAGCGCCAAAACCGCATCGGACCGTGGGTACGGCGCGCGACGCTCCCGCTTTTGGCGCTGAATCTCGCGTGGTTCGTCCTACCGGAGCTCTCGCACCCGACCACGATGGGGATCCTCACGGCCGTCAGCAATTCCCTCTTTTGGCTGGTCTGGTTCGGCGTGCTCGGGTTACTGCAGCGCTTCTCGGGCAAGGGTCACCCGCCCTGCGAGCCCGGCGAGCTCGGGCTCGCGCGCAAGGCCATCGGGTGGCTCTGCGTCGTGCTGTTCGTCGTGCTGTTCATGCCGACGCCGCTGTCGCAGGTGAACTAAGTGGGCGACGGCGGGGTGCTCTGCCAGACCCGCAAGTCACTTCTTGGGCGACGGAGCTCTCTGTGAGGGTGTCGGTTCGCGGCAGCGGCACTTGACGAGGTCCTCGTTCTGACGATCGAACGATACGTCGTAGGTTCGAGAGTCGCCGTCCGACGCCAGCAGCTTGATGATGTAGATGGTGTCGCGGCAGACCTCGAGAGGATCGTTGCTTTTGTCGTAGCCCTTGCCGACCTCCGCGACCTCGGCGCTTCGACGACAGGCTGAGCTCACGTCGGCGCTTTCGCCAGCCGGGTGGCTCGGGACCACATTGTCCGAGAGCGGGGGCAGCCAGACTTCGATGTTCCCGGGCCGCGCATTCGGAAAGCGCTCCCTCGCGAGCTTGATGACGCTGATGCGCAAGACGTAGCCCTGGCTCGCGAGGTTCGCTTGCACCAGCGAAGCAATCTGCTCGGCGCTCTTCTGGTCCTCGGGAAACGCGTAGCGCACGTCACCGCTCGAGGCGGACGGAACGAAATCCGCCGTTTGCACGGCGAACCGCTTGGCGAGCGCCGTCTTCAGGTTTCCGATGGCCTTCAAGTCGGCGGCGCGGCTGTATTGGATGTAGACGTACTGGCGCACCTGAGCAGGGCGTTCGGTGGAGTCCACCGCGACGTTCAGCTTCTTGAGGCGCGCGTCGGCCGCTTGTAGCGTCGTCGGGTCGGCCTGCGGGGAGGACACGACGCGCTTCAGATCCTGGATCGCCGGTTCGCGCTGGTTGGTGTCCGCATACAGGGTGCCGCGCAGAAAGTAGGCGTCCACGCGGCTCGGCGCCGCGGCGATGGCCGCCGTGTAGGCCGCGATGGCTCCGTTCGCGTCGGACTTGCTCGCAAGGATGCCCCCGAGCGCAATCTGGGCATCGACGTTACGCGGCTCGATGCCGATCGCGCTCTGAAGGTCCTTGAGCGCGCCGTCGACGTCCTTCTGCGATGTCTTCACCGTGGCGCGCTTGACCAGCGCTTCGCCGAGCTTCGGCTCCAGCTTGAGCGCGCCATCGTAGTCAGCGAGCGCCGACTTGAGATCGTTCGCGCCGCGGTGTGCGTCACCCCGCGCGACGAGCAAGGTCGGATCGTCCGGCGCGAGCAGGATGGCCGAGTCATAGGCGGTGGCGGCATTTTCGGCCTTGCCGCTCGCCAGAAGCTCGTTGCCGGACTCCCGGAAGCGTCGCACGAGCTCCTTCACGTCATCCGGAAGGACGCCGCCGGCGTCGCCCTTCCCGGCGTCGACGCTCGTCGTCAGCCCGCCGTCCCCATCCGCCGGGTTCACGGGATGAGGCGGCGGCGGCCTGAACACCGAGACCACGATCAAGAGCACCGCCACGAGGACGGCACCCGCGGTCACCCAGATGCGCGCCGTGCGGGCCGCCGGTGCTGGTGTGGGAACCGAGCTCGACCCCCGCGCCAGAACCGACAGCCGGATCAGCGGATGCATCTCGACCGAAGCCCGTTCGCCGAGATCGAGCAGCGAGAGCTCAGCGAGCCGCCGCACCTCCGCATCGGCCTCGCCGGGTGCCATCTGCCAGTCGCGGGCGAGCTGGTCGATGCGGATCGGACCGGGCGGCTTGCTCGCGATCACCGCGAGGCGCCGCAGCTGGTCGCTGGTGAGCTTCTCGAGCGTGCGCTCGACGCTCGCCTGGATCGACTGGGTGGCGTCGACGGCCCCGGCCTGATCGAGAGCGGCAGCGCCACCCCGCTCGGCGCTCGCCGTGAGCGCTCGCATCGCGCTCGCCGGGGCGTCGCCTTGGGCGACCCGCCGTCTGAGGGCGTGGTTCAGAACCGTCAATCCGAGCGACGAACCGCCGACGAGGCCCGTCGCCCAGTCTTGCACCTGCTGCCGCTCGACGTCGGCGAGCTCGAGGTCCCGCGTCAGGATGTCGCGCCGCTCGTTCGCATCGAGCTCCCCGACGGCAATCGTCCGGCCACCGATGCCGATGGAGAGTCCCCGATGGCGCGTCGTGACGATGAAGGCACAACCAGGCCCGACGGTCAGGAAGCGCGCGACGTGCGCCTCGTCCCAGACGTCGTCGAGCACGAACAAGCAGCGCTTGTTCGCAAGCTTGTGCTCGAGGGCGCTCCAGGCCTCGTTCAGGTCCCTGACGGCGCCGTCCTGATCGGAGAAGGCGCGGAGCACCTTGCGCAGCACCTCGAGCAGGTCCGGCGTCTTGCCGAAGCTCACCCAAATGATGCCGTCGAAGAAATCGTCGACCGTCGCCTCGGCGCGGCAGAAGGTCGCTGCGAGCACGGATTTTCCCGACCCCGGGCGCCCGGACAGCACGACGGCGGGCGCAGGCGCTGGTTTCCCCGAGTCGGCGCCGGTCCGCGCGAGAGCAGCGCTGATCGCCTCGAGCTCGGCCTCGCGCACGACGACGGAGAGCGGCGGCGCCGGGGCCATGCTCGGGACCCGATCGGGACGCAGCGTGGCCTTCAGGGCGTTCGTCAGCTGGGGCCAGAGGAGCTCGAGCGGGGGTGAATCCTCGAGCTCCATCCAACCGGGCGCGCCGGTCGTGACGTGAACCTTGCCGCACTGCACCGGAAAGACGCGGAGACCACGCGCTCGCGCCGCACGCCAGGTCGCCTTCACCCAGCCCGAATCGAGCCCCTTCTGCGTCACGACGAGCAGGGCGATCTTCGATTGCTCGAGCTGGGCCTGGAGCTTCGCCGCCCAGTCCGCTCCGGAGCCCGTCTCGTGCAGCAGAGGCCAGAGCGGGACGCCCGCGCCGGTCGCGTCGGCGTGCAACCGCCCCGCGAATTCCCGGTCTTCCGCGCTGTAGGCGACGAACACCTCCGGCAGCAGGCGGCCGAACACGCGCTCGATATCGGGCTGAACGGCGCGGGACAGCGTGCTGTCGTTGGGTGCGAGCACCGCGAGGTGCACCGCTACCTGCTCGTAGGCGTGCACGAGATCCGGGTCGGCGCTGGTGTCGCCCACCGCGAGGTGCTCGCGATACGCGTAGCTCGACAGGTAGGGGATGCGGAGCGCCCAGAAGTCCGACTTGAGTGTCTTGAACTTGTCGGGCGTGTGCGCGCTGAATCGCTCGTCGAACCAGCCCTTGAGCGTCGTCTTGAGCTCGGTATTGTCGAGGTCGACGCGGGAGGGGACCATCACGGTCTCGACCCGTCGCCCGCGCCGCGTCACGACGTCGGTGTGATTGAACGACGCTGCCATGCGCGCCACACCGTCGAGATTCTGCGCGTTCGGCGCGCAAAGACAGACCACGACGTCCGGCAGCTGGCGCGTGCAGACGCCTCCCATTTCGGTCACGCCGGTGCGGCTGTCGATGATCACGACATCGGCGAGCTCCGGATTCGTGAGCTCGCGTCGCATCCACTCGAAGAAGCCTTCACCCTCGTAGCGCGCGTAGAATTCGGCCCAATCGAAGCGTTGCACCGCCTCGGCGTACGACCCGAAACGCTCGCCGCTGCGCCAACCCGAGGGCAAGAGCGCGATCGTGCCGCCCCGCTCCGAAGTTCTCACCGGGTAAAACGAATGCGCGAGCGGCGCGAGGACCTTACCGAGCGCATCCGCGACGAGGTGAGGGCGACCGGCCCCCTCCTCCTTGGCTTGCGGCAGCTCGAGGTTCGCGAACTTCCGCTTGTAGCCGCCGAGCAAGTCGATGATGCCCACGGTCGAGCGGATCTGCTCGCGCTCCTCCTCGTTCTCGAAGAAGAAGCTCTCGAGACCCGGCGCTTCGAGGTCCCAATCCAAGAGCGCGACGCGCAGACCGCGCTCGCAGAACCAGGTGGCGATGTTGGCCACCGCCATCGAGCGGCCCACGCCGCCCTTGTACGAGTAGAACGTGTAGATCACGGTCAGGTTCCGACGCGCATGTACACGGGTTGCGCGCCCGCCTTGTTCTCGGCCACGAACTGACCCACCGTGACGAGCAGGCGGCGCCGCATCTCTTCGGTGTCGCCCGACCCGAGACCGCACTGCGCGGAAAGCACGCGTTTCAAGGTCGAGAGCGGACGGAAATACGGATCGAAGTAGGGCGCCCCGCGATCGTCGATCCACCTTTGGAGCTGCACGTAGCGTTGGTCGGCGGGGAAGGGCGGCACCACGAGCGTCGCGGTCTTGCGGTTCGTCAGCAGCTCTTGGAAGAAGAGCAGCCGCTGGAACGCCTCTTGCTGGACCAGCGCGACTGCGTCGAGCACGACGAGGGAAACCTGAGCGGCGCTGAAGCGTTGCGCATAGGCGCGCGCCGCCTGCTTGTCGGACCAAAACTCCACACCGACCCGCTCCCACCGGAACTGGACGGGCTGTCCACCACCGAGCTCTTCGCGTGCGGCCTTGTTCATGTCCGCCTGCAGGACCGAGAGCAAATTCTCGATCGTCGCGTCGCCCCCGAAGGGCTTCCACTCCTCGCGCGTCGGCCCGTAACGCTTGGTGAGCTCGGCCCTCGAAACACCGAGCTGCTGCGTCAACGCCGTCCAATCGGCCGGGGTCAGCTGGTCGAGGTCGCCCGACGTCAACGTCAGCACGACGAGCGGAATCGGGATTGCGCCGTCCTGCAGGCGAACCGCCTGGTCGAGCTTGTCGATCACCCCCCGCAGCGTGGCCGACGGCAGCGCCGCCACGCCGGCGGGATACGCGGGCAAGAGGTCGCGGATGGATTGGAGCGAGCTGTAGGCCGACGATGCGTCATCGAGCGCCAGCTCGATCAACCGGTGCTTGCCGTCGTCCTCTTGGTCGTGCAGCACGTCGAACGTGCTGCACTCGCGTGAGACCCAAGCCGAAGCCTTCGCGTTCTCGGACCAGACGACGACCATGTGGCGCGCCGCCTGCACCGCGGCCTTGAGCTGGGGCTCCCAGGCCCTGCCCGCTTCCAGGCGGTTGGCGTCGAAGAATACGTTGAACCCCCGCTTCGTCAGCTCGTCGGCGATGAGCTGGGCCCACGGTCGATCGTTCGAGCTGTAGGAGATGAATACATCGCTCATGCCCGCACCCTGGAGAAGACTTCCAAGCTTAGTCCGGGCGCGCCCGAACGCCCCAGGCCTAAAGAAATGACTACGACAACGCGCGGGAACGCGGGGGAAGCGAGCCCGGCCCATGAGCCGACAAGGCGAGGCCCGGGAGGAGCGCGACCCCCCGAGAATCAGGGCGCGGTCTGGTATTTGCGCTTGAGCGCGTCGCAGACGGCGCCCGGCGTGTAGCGACTCACGTCGCCGCCGTAACGCGCGATCTCGCGCACGAGCGACGCCGAGATGAAGCCGTACGTCGTGCGCGTGGGGAGGAACACCGTGTCGATCTCCGGCTTGAGATCCGCATTCGCGTGCGCAATCTGGAGCTCGTACTCGAAGTCCGAGCCGACGCGCAGGCCGCGCACGACGACGCGCGCGCCGACGCGCTTGCCGTAATCGACGAGCAGCCCGTTGAAGCTTTCGACCGTGACGTTTGGAAAGGGCGCGCAGATCTGCGTGAGCAGGTCGAGGCGCTCGGCCACGCTGAAGAGCGGCGAGCGCGTCGGGTTCATGCCGACCGCAACGATCAGGCGCGGAAACAGCCGCGCCGCGCGCTCGACGAGGTCCAGGTGACCGTACGTCGGGGGGTCGAAGCTGCCCGCGTACAGGGCGAGATCGACCGCGTCACTCATGGCTTCTTGGCCGCTCCGGCGGCGTTCGGCGCCGCTTTGGGCTTCGAGCCGCCCTTGCCCTTCGCGGGCGGCGGCTCGTCCACTTCCTCGGGCGGGGGCTCGGAGTCGTCGTCGGTGATCACCTCGGACTCCGCGGGAAGGACGATCGGCGGCGGCGCAACGAGCGCTTCCGCCGGCATGTCTTCGAGCCACATGCTGCGGCCACCGTCGATCAGCGTCATCCGGAACGTCGCGAGCAGGCCCGAGCCGAGCAAGCCGTCGACCGCGACGCCGAGCCCTTCGCCGCGCTCCTTGAGCACCCCGTCGCCCTGCAGCCCTGGCACGTGCGGCACGTCGAACGCGCCGAGCCGGAGCGACGGCAGCACGCCCGCCTTCAACGAACCGGAGTTCGGCACCTCTTTCAGGCTCGAAAGCGGCACGCCCGCCTTCGTCCACGCCGAGCCCGCGAGGGCCATCGGATACGTGAGCGACGTGTCGATCAAGAGCGAGCACGACGGAGCGGCATCACCCGTCCCGAGCGCGCCGCGCACCATCATGCCGCCGCCGCGCGCGTAGTTGAGACGCACCGTCGTCGCCGCGGGGGGAGGCGGCGGCTCGAAGCTTCGCACCACGAATTGGCCGCCGGCGAAGTCGATCGTCGGGTGCAGGTGCCGGAGCAGATTCACGCCGAGCAGGATCTTCACGGGGGCGTTCACTTGCTTCGAAAGCCCCGAAAGATCCTTGGCAAGCACGGGCACGTCGCGCACCTCGATGCGCTCACCGAAGCGCAGCGAGACCCACGACGGCTCGGCACCGGCGGCCGCGTCCATGACCGCCTCGGCGGTACCCGTCGCAATCATTCCGAGCGCGGGGCTGCCGTCGATCTCGAGCGGCACGATCATCGACGCCGAGCCGGTACGCGGCATATCCACCGCGGCAAGCAGACCGCCGGACATGTCGAACGGCTTCCGCCCGACGCCGCGGCGCGCGAGCTTGACGATCTCGACGGCCCAGCCGTCGTGCACCTGGGGATCGCGCAAGAGCGCGTCGAGCTCGTCCGCCGCGTGCTGCACGTCGCCGCGGTACCAGAGCGCGCGGCCGCGGACGCCGCGTGCCTCCGCGGAGTCGAGCCCGCGCAACACCTGCACGGCGCGGTCGTAGTCGAGCCGCGCGAGCGACACGCGCCCCGCGAGGAGCTTCGTGTCGGGGTGGTTCGGAGCGGAGCGCAACGCGTTCGCGACCGCCAGCTCGGCGTCCTCGAGATCGCCTGATTGGAAGCTCGCGTTCCCGCGCTCGAACCATTGCTTGGCAACGGGCGGAAACTGGGCGTCCGGGGTGGCGTCACTGCAGGCGGCGGAGAAGGCCGCGAGCGGCGCGAGGAGGAGCGCGGCGGGCAGCCCGAAAAAGCTAGGTTTCGTCACGGAGGCGCCCGACGTAGCCCACAAACCGGGCGACGCCAACGGCGGGGGTCCCAAGGGCCCGAAGCCCGTGGAAATGCTAGCCTGTACACCCGTGCACGTGGAGAGTCCGAGCCAGTCAGAGGGGCGCGACGTGCTGAGCCTCCCGGTCCTGCTCGTGAACCGGCATTTCGTGCCCGTGAGCGTCGCTACCGCCCGCCGAGCGTTCGTCCTTCTGTACGGAGGCGCCGCGCGCGCCCTCGACGACGACGGCGACACCTACGATTTCGACACCTGGTACCGGCTGCCGCTCCGGGGCACCGATGATCCGTTGCCGGTCATCGGTGGCGCCGTGCGCGTGCCGCGGGTGCTGCACCTGACCCGTTACGATCGCGCGCCGCGCTTCACGGTGCGACTCACGCGTCGCAACCTGATGATTCGCGATCAGTTCCAGTGCCAATACTGCGGGCGCCGGCCGAGTCAGCGCGACCTGAATCTCGATCACGTCGTGCCGCGCTCGCGCGGCGGGCAAGAGTCGTGGGAGAACCTCGTCGTCTCTTGCCGCGCTTGCAACCTGAAGAAGGGGCGACGCACGCCGGCTGAAGCGAGCATGAGCTTGCTCCGGCAACCCCACGTGCCGCGCTGGTCCACCGCGACGCAGATCCTGCTCGTGACGCGCCAGCCGTACCGGCAGTGGGAGCCCTTCCTCAAAGCGGGTTGACCGGCTCCGCGCACGGCGCGGCCATTTTCAAGGCGTTCACGCCGGTGGCATCGCGCGCCCCGGTTCGCCTACCATTCTCGGTATGACTGTCCCGCGTCTCGCCTGGTCGCTCGGTCTCGTGGTCGTGGCTTGCGGCGGCTCGGCGCCCGAAGCGCAGGCGCCCGCGAGCACCCCCGAAGCGGCGCCGGCAGCCGCGCCCGCCGCCGCACCCGCCGCGAGCGACGACAAGCCGGGCGCCGACGGTTGGGAGGGCGAAGGCGACGCGAAGGGCAGCACGACCGGCGGCGACGCCAAGCCCGCGAAGGCCGCCGGCGCCGCCAGCGGCGTCGAAGAGACGCGCACCATCGAGGTGATCCAGAAGATCGTGAAGGAGCACCGCCAAGAAGTGCGCGACTGCTACGAGAAGGCGCGGAAGGACATCCCCTCGCTCCAGGGCGACATGATCATTCACTTCGTCCTCGACCCGGAGGGGAAGGTGAAGACCATCGAGCTCAATCAGGAGCGCTCGACCCTGAAGTCCCCGGTCGTCACCGACTGCGCGATCAAGACCATCAAAGGCCTCAAGTTCCCGCCCTCCTCGCGCGGCATGGAGACGAACGTGAATTACCCGTACAACTTCATGCCCGGCGGCCCTCCGCAGCGCCAGCAGCCCTGAGCCGAGCATGATCGAGGGCGCGCCGCGTCGTTCTCAGCCGTCGGCAACGGGCGGAGCCGACGCCTACGCCGACCTCCTGAGCGGCACGCGTAGGCTCCAGCGCGAGCACCGCGCGGCGCGCGAAGCCTGGCTCCTCACGCTCAGCCTCGACAGCCGGGACGAGCTCCTCTTCGAGCTCGAAGTGCTGCTCAAAGCCGCGGCGTGCTTCTCGAATCCGCGCAACCATCCCGGCGCTCCGCGCCGCTCGGCGGTCGTCGCTCACGACTTCCGCCCCGCGTTGCAGGTCTTTCGCGACGGCTTGCAGCGCGCCATCGCACTCGCGCGCCAGCTGCTCGGCCCGCTCGATCGCGCCTTCGTCTTCCACCGCTACCTCGAAACGGTATTGCCCGAGGACAGCGCGCGGGCGCGCCTCCTCGCCGAGGGCACGGCGCAGGCGACGCCGGCGGGCAGTCTCATCACGCTGCGCCAAGGCCTCACGGGCTCGCTCGAGGTGATCGAGGGCGTGCTGCGCGTGCCGCGCGTCCCCTTCCGCCTCTTCCACGCCCTGCTCTCGACCGTTTACCGCGAGGTCGATCGCAGCACGTACTTCAACCCGCTGAGCGCCCTCGAATTCCGCCCCGAATTCGATCGCATCAAGTCCGCGCAGGTCCTCGACCTGATCCGCAGCATGCCGGGCGTCGAGGCGCACCGCCTGGTCGCGCTCACGTTCCTCTCGCTCTTTCGCATGCTGCGCTACCTCTCGCTCCTCGATCGCTTTGCGCGCGAGCCTTCGCTCCGCCGCCAGCAGATCGGCAGCGCCTACCTCGTGCTCAGCGTCTTGCGTTCGGACGCGCGCGCTCTCAGCGACCACCTCCGCCAGCGCGCGGGCTCGCTCCTCGCCGAAGGCTTCGAGCGCGACCTCTTGAAGGTGCGCGCCAACGATCTCCGGCAGCGTGGCCCCGTGCTGCGCGCCGCCGGCCACCATCTGGTCGGCATCCGCAGCGCGCTCGAGGGCATCGCCGGCAGTCTTCGCCTCGAGCTCCGCCGCGCCTTCCAGCACGACCTCCCCGAGCCGCTCGGGCAAACCGGCCCCGAATTCCGCGTCGCCCTCGCCAACACGGTCGAAAATCTCCGCCCCGCCCTCCAAAACTCCATCCTTTTCCTCGGCAAATCCCTGGGCGTGAGCCTCCAACAAGGCGGCGTCTTCGACGACCACGCCGCCCGCCGCGAAACGAGCGAGCGTCTTCGCCGCGACGTCTGGATGTTCGCCCAAATCGTGCGCGCCTTCTCCTCCAAGGCGCAGCACTCCCCCTCCGAAGACGGCTGGGCGCCGCTTCACGGCTTCCAATACGTGCGCGAGTTCCTCGCCTACTTCCGCGCCATGGGCTACCCGCTCCTCCGCGCCGCCGACTACCCGCGTATCGACTTGTTCATGGCCGCGATGGCGCGCCTCGAAGACACGGACTTGGTCGACCCCGCGCGGCTAGAAGACGCGATCGACGAGTGCGTCGCGTTTCACGGCTTCTTGACGGGGCTGTTCGACGACATCTCGAAGCGAGACGAGTTGACTGGAGTCGTGTTCGATCGGCGGGCGGCGGCGGGCGTATTGAAGCTGTATTTGGGGGACTAGAGCCGTTTAAGACGAGTGCAGGGAATGACTGCGCTTGGGCTGAATGTCATCCTGTGCGGGTGCACCTGAGATCCGCCATGCCTCAGTCTCGGGCGGTTCTCCTCTGGGCAATTCCGCTCGCGGTGTCCGGCTCCGTGGCGAGCTGTAACCCCGACGGCGACGACGGGACGCCCGAGGCCGGCCGCGGCGGAACCGCAGCGGCAGGGGGGCGCGGTGGGAGGGCCACCGGCGGGAGCGGCGGCCATCAAACACAAGGTGGCGCCCCTAGCGGGCAGGGCGGCGAGTCGGAAGCCGCCGGCATCGCGGGTGAGGGCGTTGAAAGCGCAGGTGACGGAGGCGGTGTCGCGGGGGAAGGCGACGCCGGCGAGGGTGGCGCTCACGCGACCGAGACCGTCGGGACGGGCGGAACCGGTGGTAGCGGCGGCACGTCGACGGGAAACGGAGGACGCGGGGCGGGCGCCGGCGGCGCTGCAGGTGGAGGAACCGGAGGCACAGGAATCGGGACGGTGGGCGGTGCCAGCGGGACCGCGGGGACGACGGGCGGGAGGGCTGGTGGGTCCGCCAGCGGCGCGACCGGCGGAGCTGCCGGTGACGGCGCCGAGCTGCCTACCTCGTGCGCGGTCGACCACGGTGGCTGCGACACGCTCAGCGCGTGCACGGACGGCCCAGAGGGCCCGATCTGCGGAGCTTGCCCATCAGGGTTCGACGGCGACGGGGCGAGCGGATGTGTTCCTCACCCCTGCGCCGGGCCGCCGGATCCGTCGTGCGCGTGCATCAAAGTCGCGGTGGACGGCGACGACACGCTCGGAGCGTCGAGTAACGGTCTCGCACCGTTCCAAACCGTCCAAGCGGCGATCGACTTCGCGGACGGACATCGCAACCACGCGCGCGCCGTGTGCGTCGCAGCGGGAACCTTCGCGGGACCGTCGGATGCCGACTTGCGAATGCGCGACGGCATCTCCGTGTACGGCGGCTACGAGTCGAGCAGCTGGACTGCGACGAGTCTCGCCCCGACGACGCTTGCACCCGTTACGGCGAACGGAGTCGTGTTCGGTCCGGACGTGCAGAGCACGACGGAGCTCAGCGGCTTCAACGTCACATTGCCAGCGACCGACACGACCACGGGCGTGACGATCAGCGGCGCGCGGGGTGCGCGTGTTTCCTCGGTGTATTTTCACCTGTCGGCCCTTCCCACGAACTATTGCGGCGTGGACGTGAGCGGCGACGCGGTTGCGCTCTTGCACGGCCTGCAGATGTATCCGGGCGGGTGGGACGATCTAAACGGCACGCCCGGTGAGGCGATCGGCGTTCGCGTGAGCGAGTCGCACGTGACGATCGACGGCTCGACCTACGTCTATGCCATGGGAAGCGGCACCGTCGTCGGGTTGTCGTTGACGAACGCCTCCGCGTCCGTGTCGAACAGTACGTTCGTGGCGGGAGGCGATCCGACTCCTGCGACACTCACTGGACTGCGCGTCCGCAACGGGCGTGAAATCACGCTCGCGCGCTCGTCTTTCCTTGCGGGAACCGGCTGGTACACGGCAATGGCGCCGATCGCGACCGGAATCGACATCGAGGATACCCCGGAGATCACCCTCGACAACGCATCCGGGGGGACCAACGCCCAGGTATCGACCGGTGTCCGCATCGTGCGTAGCAAAGCTCTTTTCTCCCGCGGCGGCGGTTCCGGCACCATCGGCATCGACCTCGTCGATGCGTCGGGCTCGAAGATCGACGCCGGGGGCAGCGGACGATCGGCAACCGTCGTTCCGGTAGAGGCCTTCGGTCTGCGTGTCACGGGCGACGCCACGGGTGTCGAGATCACGGGCGGCACGTTCAACGTGGACACCACGGTGGGCGGGGCCAGCGTAGCCTTCTACGATTGCGGAGATACGACGCCGCTGCTCACCGGTGCCTCCATCACGGCGACGACGTGGGCGAGCTTCGACGGCATTCGTTCGCAGGACTGTCGCGCTCGGATCCGCTCGAACCAGGTGGCCGTGACCGCCCGGAACATGTTCGACATGGAGTACCGCGGCATTCGCTGCAGCGTGTCGCCCGGCTCGACGGCGCGCTGCACCGTGACCGACAACGACGTAACGCTCACGGCACCGCCCAGCTTCAACGGGGATCACAGCTGGCCCACGATCTGGTCCGCCGCCGTCGAGGGTGACATCGAGTCCCTCACGGGCAACCGCCTGTCGGCGCTGATGGTGGTCAGCGACGGCGAGATCTCCGGCAGCCACAGCCATGTCCCATGCAACATCAACCACTACGGGACGGGGGCCTTCGGCGGCAGCGGCGCCATCGTGCGCGGTGGCGGGCTCGTGAGCGGCAACCTGATCGTCGCGGGTTGCAGCGGCGACGGCGCGGGACTCGAGGCATCCGGGCGGATCGAGAACAACGTCATCGTCGGTCCGGTGTGCAACGGCCCGACTCCGCCCCCGGCGTATTCCCTGTGCGACGGGCTGCGACTCAACGGAGACGCCGTCGTGCACTCGAACACCATTTTCGGCGGCAAGCCGGCCACCCTCGATCCGAATTACGCCATGCCGCCCTGGAACTACTCGCCCCCCGCACCCTGTGCGAGCACGGGTATGACCATCGGCACGAACCAAGCGGTCGTGCGCAACAACATCATCGAGGCGGGGCTCTGCCAGACGGGCGCGGCCGTCCAGGCGCCGGCCACGTCTCCGCCCAGCGTATTCGAGAACAACGACATGCTCGGCGCCTGGCCGGGCACCAATCCCCCCACCGGGAACTTCAGCGCCGACCCACTCCTCGACGCGAGCTATCGACTGAAAGCGGACTCACCCTGCATCGACACGGGCACTGGCGCCGACGCGCCGCTCACGGACCGCGACGGCGACGTCCGCGACGCCCATCCCGACGTGGGAGCCGACGAGCGGAGCGCCTGCGCCGTCGCAAACGGCGGTTGCGACCCCGTAACGACGTGCCACGGCTTGGCGGTGGGCGTCGCCTGCGGCCCCTGTCCTTCCGGCTACACGGGCGACGGGGCAACGGCCTGCACGGACATCGACGAGTGCTTGGCCGGCACGGACGACTGCCCCGTCGTGGAGCCCGGGTCCAGCGTCGACCACACGTCGGCCGCCTGCGTGAACAAGCCGGGCGGCTGGGACTGCGTGTGCCCGTCCGGCTTTCACTACTCCGACAGCACGAACCAGTACGGCGATCGCTTCCAGTCGTGCGACGACATCAACGAGTGCTTCGACGGCAACTGGGGAGGCTGCGGAACCGCGGACTGCATCAACACGCCCGGCGGCTACCACTGCAGCGAGTGCCCCGCGGGCTTCACCAGCACCGAGCACGGCTGCATCGACGTCGACGAGTGCGCCACCGACAACGGCGGCTGCCAGACCGAGCGGTGCACGAACACGCCCGGCGGCCACCGCTGCAGCGCCTGCTACGTCGGCTACCAAAGCACCGACCACGGCTGCGTCGACCTCGACGAGTGCGCCGCCGGCATCGACGGGTGCGACCCAGGCGCGTGCATCAACGACCCCGGGAGTTTTCATTGCGATTGCCCCACCGGGTACACGAGCACGGGGCAGAGCTGCCGAGACCTCAACGAATGCACGTCGAACAACGGCGGGTGCGACCCGCTCACCACGTGCGCCAACACGCTCGGGGGCAGGACGTGCAGCGGTTGCCCGGCGGGCTACACGGGCACCGGCGAGACGGGTTGCGTCGACATCGACGAGTGCGCGACGAACAACGGCGGATGTGGCATCGCCGCCTGCACCAACACGCCAGGTGGCCGCACCTGCCAATGCCCGGCGGGTTACACGAGCACCGACCAGGGCTGCGTCGACATCGACGAGTGCGCGACGAACAACGGCGGATGCGACCGCAACACGACCTGCACCAACACGCCGGGCGCAAGAGCTTGCAGCGCCTGCCCGCTCGACATGACCGGAGACGGTGAGACCGGGTGCGTGGACCCCGCGCCCGTCGACTCCTTGTGCCTCACCGAGTTCATCGGATGCGCCGTGCGCCGGAGCGGGAGGCTCGAATGCTGGGGCACCGTCAGCGAGTACGGCGACATGCCATCCGCCACCGAGCGATTCACGAGCGTGAGTTGCTACGGGTCGCACGTTTGCGCGCTGCGCACGGATCACACGGTGGTGTGCTGGGGCAACCCGACGGCGCCGACGCCCGCCGGAGCCTTCGATTCCGTCAGCGCCGGCGGATGGCACGATTGCGGGCTGCGCCCTGGCGGCAGCATCGAGTGCTGGGGCTCCGATGTCGTCGGAACTGAGCCGGCGCCTGCCGGGCTGTTCGAGCAGGTGAGCTCCGGCGAGCTCTACAGCTGCGCGGTCGGCGTGGACCACGCGGTCACCTGTTGGGGCGACGACCAGTGGGGCGGCGGCACCGACATCCCGCCTGACGCGTTCCAATCCGTGAGTGCCGTGAGCGGAACGTGCGGGATCCGCCTGGACGGAACGCTCGCTTGCTGGGGGGGCACGTTCCTCGCGGGCTGGCAGGAGCCGCCGCCGGAAGGAAGGTTCCTTGCGCTCTCGACCGGCTTCTACGGCAGCTGCGCGATTGCCGAGGACCAGACCTTGAATTGCTTCGGGCGCGATTGGTTCGACGGCGCGAGCACACCGAGCGGTACGTTCCGCTTGGTCACGCGGGGGAGCATCAACGCGTGCGGCGTTCGCACCGACGATTCGGTGGTTTGCTGGGGCGACAACTCGATGGGTGAGAGCGACGCGCCGCCGCACTGACGGCGCGCGCAGCGAAGGCGCGGTCCGGAACGGCGTGAACGCGAATCGACGCGTACGTTCGAAACGACAACGCCCCTTGCGGGGCGTGAACTCGATCTCTGCTTTTTCGAGTTTCTTGCCGGGCACGCGACGCGAGATCTGAGGAATCTCTCGATCGCGTGCCCGGCGCCAAGGCGGTACGGCTTGCGCCGTCACCTTGGTGGTCCCCGTGAGGGGACACTCACCAATTGGCCCAGCGAGCCGCGGTCAGTGACCGCGCTCGCCGGAGTGGCTCACTTGGCCTTCTTCTTGCGCTTCGCGCGGCGCTTGCCCTTCTTCTTGGCAACCTTCGGAGCGGCCTTCTTGGGGGCCTTGCGAGCGGACTTTGAACGGGTCTTCTTTGCAGCCATTTTCTGATGCCTCCCTTTGGCGGGGTCGGCTACGAACCGAACCCCTAGGGTATGTTGCAAGACATATATTGCCACGTAGTGGGGCTTGTCAACGAAAAAACTTCAGGAGCGTTTCGCACCCAGCCCAAGCCCAGTGGTTTTGACTCCGCAATAGTTGCGTAGAGAGCGCTTGTTTAGTTCCGGTCACCCGGCCGTTCTCCGTCCTGTCGCACCCGGGGATGCAACGAAAAAACCCTTGGCTCCTCGGGCACTTGACGCGCTGCCCCAGCGTGATCTCTAAGGGGCTCGAGGCGCTTCTCGCCTCCACGAAAAATCTGAGGACTTCTCCCCATGCTCGATGTGCGCCGCCTCTCACAACGAATCGCTCTTGCGCTCATGATCACCCTGCCCGCGTGCGGCTACTCGCAGGAGGAGTGGGACGCGAAGGTGCGCGAGAACGACAGCTTGCGTGATCAGCTGACCACGGAACGCCAAGCGCACAAGAAGTGCGAGGCCGACAACACCACCGCGACCCAGCAGATCGACGAGCTCAAGAAGCAGCTCACCGAGCGCGGCGTGAATCTCGAGAACATGAGCGCGAGCCTCGCGGAGCAGAAGAAAGCTCTCGACGAGTACGCGCGCCGCACCGAGCAGCTCGACGCGATCCGCAAGCGCTTCGAGCTCCTCTCCGCGAAGCTGCAGAAGCTCACGCAGCTCGGTCTGCAGGTCGAGGTGCGCAACAACCGCATGCTGATCCGCCTCCCGGGCGACGTTCTCTTCGATTCCGGCCAGGACAAGCTGAAGCCGGAAGGCTCCAACATCCTGATGCAGGTGGCCGACGTCGTTCGCACGGACGCCGATCTCTCGAAGCGCAACTTCCAGGTTGCCGGCCACACGGACTCGAAGCCGCTTGCCGGCGGCCCGTTCCGCGACAACTGGGGCCTGTCCGCGATGCGCGCGCGCTCCGTCGCCGTGCTGCTCACGACGCCGCAGGACCAGAAGGGCGGCGGTCTGACGCCGTCGAACTGGAGCGCCGCCGGCTATGCCGACACCGACCCGGTCTCGACGAACGAGACGGAAGAGGGTCGCAAGAAGAACCGCCGCGTCGAGCTGGTCGTTCAGCCCAACGTGGAAGAGATGCTCAACCTGAAGAGCCTGGCGAAGTAAGTCGCCCGGCGCCGTCGGCGGCATTCGTGCGCGTCGCCACGCTCGATATCGGCACCAACTCGGTGCTGCTCTTGATTGCGGAAACGGGGCCTCACGGCCTCGTTCCGCTCTTCGAGCGCGCCACCATCACGCGGCTCGGTGAGGGCGTCGATCGCACGCGACGCCTCGCACCCGCGGCGCGCGAGCGCACGCGCGCGTGCATCGAAGAGTATGCGCGCGAGCTCGCCCGTCACGGCGTGACGCGCGCAGCGGCCGTCGGCACGAGCGCGCTGCGCGACGCCGAAGGCGGTTCGGCCTTCACGGCGGAGCTCGCGGAGGTGCTCGGTTTCACACCGCAAGTGATCGACGGGCAGCGTGAAGCCGAGCTCACGTTCCGCGGCGCCCTGTCGGGGCTCACCCTCGACGCGGGCCCCGTGTCCGTGTTCGACGTGGGCGGAGGGAGCACGGAGATCGTCGAGGGCTCGCTCGCTCCGGGTCGTGCCGACGTCGCGAGCGCCGTGAGCCTGGATGTCGGGAGCGTGCGGCTCTTCGAGCGCCACGTGACGGACGATCCACCGGGCCGCGAGGAAATGGCCCGCGTCGACGCCGATATCGCGGCCGCGCTCGCCACCGCGCCGGCGCCCGTCGCTAGCTCGACGCTCGTGGGCGTCGCGGGCACGGTGACGACGCTCGCGTCGATCGCGCTCGAGCTCGACGTGTACGATCCCGCGCGCGTTCACGGCGCGCGCCTCACGCTCGCGAGCGTGACGGAGCTTTCGGAGAAGCTCGCGCGCTTGTCGCTTGCCGAACGACGTCGCCTCACGGGTCTCGATCCGCGACGCGCGGACGTGATCGTCGTCGGCGCCGCCATCGTGCGCGCCGTCATGCGCACGCGGTCTCATCTCGAGCTCGTCGTCTCCGATCGCGGCGTCCGTTACGGCCTCGCTGAAGAGCTCACGCGAGCGAGCTGAAGCGGGCGTCACTACTGAACGCGCAAGCCCCTGGGGGTAACTGCCGCGGTTGCGGATTGCTGCGTTTCAGGTCAAAATACTAATTCCCTGGAGTTGACAGATTCGCGTCCTCTGATTAGGATGCCGCCCCTGGCGAATTCTGGC
>Ga0070682_100000510_pt1 | contig 24386 bp, 17 predicted proteins | sample KBSC63LmetaG_FD_64668 | JGI IMG/M metagenome (GOLD analysis project Ga0070682, IMG submission 64668) | Corn rhizosphere microbial communities from Kellogg Biological Station, Michigan, USA - KBS C6-3L metaG | ecosystem: Host-associated > Plants > Roots > Rhizosphere | place: USA: Michigan...
TTGGGGTCGCGAAGACCCGGCGAAGCTCAAGGCAAAGCTCCGCCAGGTGCGCATCAAGACGCTGTGGTGGTTCATGCTGCCGCCGTGCGGCATGGCGATCCTGGGTGCGCCCGTCGTGCGGCTACTCTACGATTCGCGCTACCACGAGGCTGCTTGGATGCTGCCGCTGATGGGCGTCTCGCTGCTCCTGCACGTGCTCGTCATCACGATCGACCCGATCCTGCTCGCGACGGGCGATTCGTTTCGGCACATGCTCGTGACCATCGCGAAAGGGCTGGTCGTCTTCCTCGCGATGGTCGTAGGCGGTCATCTCGACGGCGTGCGGGGCGTGTTGCTCGGCAGCATCGCGGGCCGCGCGCTTCAGTATCCGCTCGTTGCGATCGCGATCCGCTCGAAGGGTGCCTGGACGCCCTGGATCGACCTCATCGGCGTGACCGCCTCAGCGGTGCTGATCGTCGGCGCGCGCTTCCTGCTCGGGCACTGGGTCAGCTGAGCGAGCTCGGCGCGGTGCCCGCGACGAGCTTGCGCGAGCGGAGCGACGAGAACCAGGGCCAGGCGCGATCCGCCACCTCCCGCAGGATACCGCCGCCGACGATGGCGAGGATGAAGCCGAGCAGCGGTCCGTGCGCGGGCGTGACCTTCATCGCGATGCGGAAGAACTGGTACTGCGCGATGTAGATGTAGAGCGACGCGGCGCTCACCCACGCGACGCTGCGCGCGAGCAATGCGGGCACGCGCAGCACGGGCATCCAGATCAAGGCGACCGAACCGACGCCGACCCACAGCGACTGAATCAGGTCCTCGAGGTAGAGGACGCGCGAGAGCAAGAGGACGAGCCCCGTCGCGAGGAAGCGCCGCGCCCCGACGGACGCGGTGATCGTCCAGCCCAGCGCAAACAGCCAGAATTTGAGGTGCGGCAAGCGACCGTAGAGGCCGTCCGTGTCCCAAACCATCGGCCCGCCCACGCGCATGGCGACGCCGAGCAGCAAAAAGCCGAGCGCCGTCACGAGCGGGCGCGCCTTGGCGAGCTTCCAGACGGGCAGCGCTGCGAAGACCACGAACAGTCCGACGTAGATCTGCACCCAGACCTCGACGAACCAGAAGCCGTCGATCTTCGGGCTCACGAAGTTGGAGAAGAGGAGCAGCGGGCTCGCGTAGAAATGCCGGTGCTGAAGCTGCTGCAGGAGCCCGAGCGCGACCGCGGGGATGAGCAGCTTGGGCAAACCGGCGAGCAGCGGCCACGCGCGGTGCTCGCGGATCACACGCTGCAGCTGGAAGCGCGCGAAGGTGGAGCCGGAGAGCACGAGCAACAGCGACGCGCCGCCGGGGAAGATCAGGTCTTTCCCGAGCAGGTACGAGTGGTTCGAGATGATCACGCTAATAGCGAGCGCCCTGAGCCACACCATCGGCTCGAGCTGGGCCGAGGAGCTCGCCTTTTTCGGCATGTTCTCGAGCTCGACGAGCGGCGTTTCCTCCCAGCGCGGCGGCAGGTAGCCGAGCAGCGCTTCGAGCGCGACGGACGTCTGGATGAACGCGAGCGAATCGCCGCCCAGGTTCGTGAAGGTTGCGGTCGGGGCCGGCGAACGGGCGCCGAGGTAGCGCGCGAAGATGCCCGCGACCGTCGTCTTGCCGCCGCTTGGGGCGGCGGGGAGCTTCGCCGCCTCCGCCTTCGCTTCGCGCGTGGCCTGCTCGGTGAGCACGCGGCGCTGCACCTTGCCGGACGCCGTCTTCGGGAGCTCGGCGACGCGCATCACGCGAATCGCGCCTCGCGCGTTGACGCCGAGATCCTGCGCCGCGACCGCGGTGGCTTCCGTGAGCGCGCTGTCGCTCGCCGTCACCGACGGAAGCGCGGCGAGCACGATGCCGTCGCCGCGCACGGGGTCGGGAGCGCGGAAAATCGCGAAATCTCCCGGGATCTGCAGCGACGTTCGCACGCGCGCTTCGAGCGCTTCGGGCGGCAGCTTGAGCCCGCCGCAGTTGATGATGTCGTCGGAGCGACCGAGGTAATAGAGAAACCCGTTGCGAAACTCGCCGAGGTCGTTGGTCTCGAGCCAACCTTCGGCGTCGACGGGCGGCGCGAGCTTCGTGTCGTTGAGGACGCCCGCGGCGACGTGCGGGCCGCGGATCGCGACGCGGCCGTCCGCCGTCAGGCGCACTTCGACGGCACCCGTCGGCTTGCCCACCGACTCGAGCTCTTCCCCCTGGGCCGTGTGGACCTCGAGGAAGGTGCTGCGCGACGCTTCCGTGAGGCCGTAGTGCTGCACGATGACGGCGTTCGGGAACAGCGCGCGGAGCTGCTCCTTCTCGGCGCGGCTCATGTACTGGCTGCCGATCTCGATCCAGCGCACGCGGCGGCCGGCTTCGGCGGTGACGGCGCCGGATTCGAGCAGCACGCGCCACAGGCTCGGAACCGCCGAGATCGCGTTGATCTTGCCCTCGCCGAGCAGCGTGCCGATCTCGAGCGGGTTGAAGCCGCGCTCGGGAAGGTAAAAGCTGCCGCCCGCGGCGGCGACGGCGCGACAGCGACCGAAGCCGAACGAGTGGTACACCGGCACGCCGACGTACTCGCGGATCGTCTCGTCGAGGCGCATCACGCTCTGGAGCCGCGACACGACGTCGTGCAGGCCGCGATGGGTGAGGAGCACGCCCTTGGGCGCGCCTTCCGTGCCCGACGTGAACATGATCTGCGCGACCGCGTCGGACTCGTTCGTGAGCGGCGCTTCCTTCACCCAGCCGAAGCCCTCCTCCGGAACGATCACGGTCCTCAGCGTCAGCATCCGCTTGCGCGCTTCGTCCTCCGCGCTGCGGAGCGGCGTGAATACCTCGCCCCGCCGCAAGCAATCGAAGGCGGCACGCACGAACGCCGGAGAATTGACCGAAACGATACCCGTCGCGGTGGGGAGCTCCATACCCGACGCCGCCTTTCCGTAGTCGCTCAAGGAAGACTCGAAGAACTTGGTCTCGTGTACTCCACCGGTGGCTCGACTTCACGCAGCGGATTCAAGAGCGCGGAATGCTTGAGAAGGCTGCGGGTAAACCCCGGGATATTCTCGTTGCCTCGGCCCACGAGCTGCCGCTTCAAGCGGCCGAGCACGTACGCGGGGATGCACACGGCGTCCGTCAGCATCGCGTAAGGCACGCCGTACGTCTTCGCGAAGTAGCGGCGCCGCGACTCGAACCAGTACTCCGGCAACGGGCCCTTGCGATCGCGCGCGGTGATGCCCGAGCTCTGCCCCGAGATGTGCATGACGCGGCTCGCCGGGACGTACCAGGTTTCATAACCCGCGCGGGAGAGCTTGATGAAGAAGTCGAGCTCCTCGAAGTAGAGGAAGTACGACTCGTCGAGGCCGCCCACGGCGTCGATCGCGGAGCGGCGTATCATCATGGCCGCGCCCGGGAGCCAGTCGACTTGCTCGGGGCTCGTGCCCATGCGGCGCGCGGTGATCCAGGGCTCGAGCAGTTTGGCCACCACGCGCGTCGAGAGCGCGGTCTGGAGCTCGCCGAGCAAGCCGAGGAAGCGGAACGCGTAGGGCCACGGCGTTCCGTCCTGAAAAATCAGCTGGCTGCCCGCGACGGCGGCGCGCGGAGTCGCCTCGAGAAACTTCACGAGCTCGTCGATGGCGCCTGCCTCTACTTCGGCGTCCGGATTCAAGAGCAAGAAGTAGTCGGGCGGATTGCCCGTCCGGTACGCGTGCTCGAAACCCCGGTTGTTCCCGTAAGAGAAGCCGCCGTTCTTCGTCGAAGCGTGCAGCGTCGCCCAGTCGCCCCAGCCGTTCTCGTCGATGACGGAGCGCAGGTGCGGGGCGTCGCCCGACGCGTTGTCGATGACGTAGGCCTGAATGTCGACGCTGCTCGTTAGACGCTCGCGCGCGAGCGCCCTGAGCGAGTTCTCGACGAGCTTCGCCGTCTTGTAGCTGACGGTGATGACGAGGACGGACGGCTTCTTCCGAGCCGTGTTCGTGGTGGGGCTCATGGCTGCTGACGAACCGTCCGCGAGGAGGTCGGCGGCGCCGTCGCCGGCCGTCCCCCCGGCAAGTACGCTTCGAGCGTCCGCGCGAGCGAGGCCACGTACGGCTCCTGCAGCATGCTCGAATGGCCGCCGAGCGCTTCAATCACTTCGATCTTCCCGTCCACGTACTTGCCCCAACCGAGCAGCGGATCGCTGAAGAGCTCGTTCACGGGGATGTCCCCCTTGCCGCCGACGCTGGCGCTCGCCTTCACGAGCAGCACGTGCGGGATGTGCGCCACTTCCGGCGCGTAGGCGTCGCGAGCCGCCTCGTAGATGTCGCGCACGCGGAGCGGCGGTACGTACTCGGGCCAGGGCGTGCCCTGCGCGAGCACGCGACGCAATACGCGAATTCGCGCCGCTACACCGAGCGCCTTGCTGTTCGAGGCGATCACCCACTCGAGGTAACCGCGCACCTTGCGCGCCGTGCCGACGAGCGGATTCGGGCGTGGCGCGCCCGGCGTCGACGCCGCGTGCACGCCGTTCATGGGAGCGCCGCCCGCTTCGGACGCGCCGTTGCCCTTCTTCAGCCAGAGATCGCGCACGTTCCGCAGGCGCTGCGCGGTTTCGAGGAAGGGCTTCTGCGGCGTCGTCGGCTCGACCGCATCGAGCAGGACGACGAGCTCCGTGCGCTCGCCGCTCCGCTCGAGCTGCGCGGCCATCTCGAACGCAATGACGCCGCCCGCGCAAAGCCCGCCGAGGTAGTAGGGGCCGCTCGGCTGCTGGCGGCGCAGCTCCTCGATGTAGTGGCTCGCCATCTCGTTCACGCTGAGGTGAGCGAGCGGAATGTTCGGAAGCCGGCGCGGCTGCACGCCGAAAACGGAGAGCGACGCCGGGAGCTTCTGCGCGAGGCCGTGATAGAGGAGCGTCTCGCCGTCGCCGTCGTGGATCAGGAAAAGGGCGCGCTCGCCGCCCTTCTTGAGGACGTTGAGCAGGCTCTGCAGCTCCGTGGACGTCCCGTTCGTGTCCGGCTCCGGCGTGGGCAGCTCGTCGCCGATCGAGCGCGCCAAAAGCTCGATCGTCGGGCATTCGATGATGCGCGAGAGCGGGACCTCGAGGCCGAGCGTGCCCTTGATCTCCGACATCAGGAGCACGGCCAGCATCGAGTGGCCGCCGAGATCGAAGAAGCTCTCCGTGACGCCGATCGGCGTGCGCTTGAGGACGCGCTGCCAGATGTCGACCAGCGTGCGCTCCGCGTTCGTGCGTGCCGCCACGTACTCCGCCCCTTGCACGCCTTGCAGCGGCGAAGGCAGCGCCTTGCGGTCGACCTTGCCGTTGGACGAGAGCGGCAGCGCTTTCAGGAGCAGCACTTGCGACGGCACCATGAAGTCGGGCAGCTGCTGGCCGAGCAGACGCTTGATCTCCGTCGGCTCGACCGTCGCCCCTTCCTTCGGCACGATGTACGCCGCGAGCGAGCGCAGGCCGGAGCCGTCCGTGTACGCGTTGCACACGACTTCATTGACGCCGGGAAGCTTCGAGATCGCGAGCTCCACCTCACCCATTTCGATGCGGAATCCGCGGATCTTCACCTGCGAATCCGCGCGACCCAAAAACTCGAGATCGCCCGTGTCGAAGTAGCGCCCGAGATCGCCCGTCTTGTACAGGCGCTCGCCCGGCAAGAACGGATCGGGGATGAAGCGCTCAGCGGTGAGATCCGGGCGATTGCGGTACCCGGCGGCCAAGCACACGCCACCGATGTACATCTCGCCGACGGCGCCGACCGGGACCGGACGCAGCTCGTCGTCGAGCAGATGGTAGCTGCAGTTCTGCATCGGGCGGCCGTAGGGAATGCTCGTCCAGCGCGGATCGAGCGGGCCGATGTCGAAGTAGTTCGACCAGACGGCGCATTCGGTCGCGCCGCCGAGGCTCTTCACGGCGACGCCGGGGAATGCCTGCTTCAAGACATCCGGCAGCGTGAGCGGGATCCAGTCGCCGCTCAGCATCACGAGCCGGAGCGTGACGGGGTCGAAGCCCGGCGGGAAGAACGGCACGAGCCGCTGCAGCGCCGCCGGCGCCGAATTCCAGACCGTGATGCCGCCCTCGAGCAGCACGCGCATCATCGCTTCCGGGTCGCGCAAGAGGGGACGCGAGGCGACCACGACGGTCGCGCCGGCTCCGAGCCCTCCGAACATGTCGTAGACGGAGAGATCGAAGCAGCACGAGGTCACGAACAGCATGCGGTCGCCGCGCTTGATCTCGTAGGTGCGGGTGATCCATTCGAGCGTGTTTTGTACGGCGTGGTGCTCGAGGAGGCAGCCCTTCGGCTCGCCCGTGCTGCCGGACGTGAAGATGATGTAGCAGGGGCTTCGCGACGTCGTGCGACGCGGCGGGCGCGCCGAGCTCTGCGCGGCGATGCCTTGCGTGTCGTCACCGTCGATGACGACGGGGGCGAGCGTGAATTTGTCGCGATGCTCCGCTTGCGTGACGACCGTGATCGCTTCGGAGATCCGGATCATCGCGCTCAGGCGCTCGACCGGATACGCCGGATCCATCGGCACGTACGCCGCACCGGCCTTGGTGATGGCAAGGATCGAGATCACGAGCTCGGGACTGCGATTCAGGCAGACGCAAACGAACTTGCCGGAGCCGGCTCCGCGCTCGATGAGGTAGTGGGCGAGCCGGTTCGCGCGCTCCTCCACCTCGCGGAAGGTGAGGGAAACGCCGTCCATCTCGAGCGCGGGAGCATCCGGTTGGGTGTCGACCTGCTGCTCGAAGCCCTCGTGAATCAGGCGATCTTCGGCGAACGGGTAGCGCGTCTGATTCCAGCCGCGCAGGACGCGCTCGGTCTCCGCCGCGGAGAGCACGCTCACCTGGCCGAGGGGGCGCGTCGCTTCGGCGCTGAGCTGTTCGAGCGCGGTCGCGAAGGTCTGCGCGATACGCTGCACGCTCGCTTCCGTGAAGCGGCGCCGATCGTAGAGCAGGCGCAGCTCGAACTCGTCGCCGTCGAACACCGTCACGTTGAGTGGAATGGACGGCTGCTCGTGCACGTAGAATTTCCGCTTTTCCCAGGCGGGACCGGCGGCGCGGAGCGTCTTGTTGAGCTCCTGCGTTTCGAACATCACGAGCGTCTCGAACAGCGGGGTGCCACGCGGGATGTCGCTCTGGCCCTGGATGTCGACGAGCGGCGTGTGCTCGTGCTCGCGCAGGGCCATGCTCTGATCGCGGATGTCGCGCAAGAGCTCCGCCACCGTCCGCTCGCTCCCCACGCGGGCGCGCACGGGCAGCGTGTTGATGAAGAGCCCGATCATCGCGTCCGTGTTGCCGTCGAGCGCGGAGCGCCGGCAGGCGCGGGTCGCGCCGAAGAGCACGTCGCGATCGTGCGTGTAGCGGCTCACGACGAGCGCCCACGCCGCCTGCACGACGGTGCCGAGCGTGGTGTCCGTCGTGCGCGCGATGGCACGAGCGGCCTCCACGACGCGCGGCTCGACGATGCTGATCGCCTCGCCGTAGCCGTGGCGCGGGAGCGGGCGCTGCGCGGACTCCGCCGACGGGAGCGGCGTCGGCGTGTTCTTGCCGGCGAGGAGCTGCTTGAAATACGCGAGGCTCCGCGTCGTGTCGCGCGCCCCGAGCCAGCCGATGAAGTCCGCGTAGGCGCGCGGCGGCGGCGGCAGGTCGGGCGTGCGGCCCTCGCGCAGGGCCTCATAGGCGGTGAAGACCTCGCGCAAGAGCGGCGCGAAGGTGCGCCCGTCGAGCAAGATGTGGTGGAACGTCCAGACGAACTCGGCGCGGTTCTCCGGGTAAACGAAGAGCATCACGCGCATCAAGGGCGCGCGCGTGAGGTCGAACGCCCGCTCGCGATCCTCTCGCAAAAATTGCGCAAAGCGCGCCGCCGCTTCCTCCGCGCCCAAGAGCGAAAGGTCGGTGATTTCGACGGGGACCTTGACCTCGGCGCGCACCTCCTGCTGCGGCGCCGGTAGGCCTTCCCAGCGGAAGGCCGTGCTCAGCACCGGGTGGCGGCGCGCGACGAGCGTCCAGGCGGCGCGGAACGGGCCGAGCTCGATGCTCTCGGAGAGCACGCCGTGCACCTGCTCGACGTTCCAACCGGCGTCGCCGGCCGTCGCGCCGTGCAGCAGGGCCTCGAACAGCATGCCCGCCTGCATGGGCGATAGCGCGTAGCTTTGGTCAGCGGAAAGAGGACGCACGGCCGCACCGTTACCCAGCATGGGATATCCCACATACTCCGACCATCTTTGGCGTCAAGGGACGAAAACGTCGCGGGTTTCGCTAGTTACGGCGCCCTTTTGCGCCGCGTTAGCGCTTCACTAAACGAGACGTTTCCGAAGACGCGAGACGCGCGCTAGCGCGCTCCACCGAGCGCGCCCAAGAGCAGGCCGGCCGCTCCGCACAGGACCGCCAAACGACGCTCGAGCGAGAGGCGCGGCCTTAGTGCCAACGCCGCAACGAGCGCCGCTCCCGCAAAGCCGACGTAACGAGCGCCGTCGAAACTCTTGGCTGCGAGCTCGACAGCGAGACCGGAAAAGCCGACCACCAGCCCGAGCAGCCCGAGCCACAAAGCCACGGTGGACCACGACAGCCGCCGTCCCGCCAAGGTGACGTAGCCGCGCACCTGTTCAGGCACCGCGAAGCCTTCGCGCGGAAGCGGGCGAAACAGGTCCGGCGCGCCGAACAGGCGCACCAAGAGCTCGCCGTCCTCCGACGCGAAGGCGCGCAGCATGGAGTGCTTCTTGGCGAGGCGCTCGGCGTCCGGCGCGAGAGCAAAACCTGCGGGACCTGCCGCAAAGCCGTGCCGCCCTTGCTTCAGGCGGTTCGGAACGAAGCGCGCTAACCCCGGGAGGTTACCGAGCACGTAGGCGAGCGCCCGTTCGGGAGACGTGTAGAGCGAATAGAGGTCGTTGTACTCCGCCGCCTCGAACAGCGTGAGGTCCTGGCGGCCGCTCGCGGCCACGGCTTCGATCGTGAGCCTGCGCGTCAGGCGGTGATCGACGTGCGTCTCGCCGGCGGCTGGACAGAACACGGCGGCGTCGGCGGGGAGCTCGCGCACGAGCTCGGCGAGCTCGGTTGCCGCGCTCGCGACCGCGGGGCCCGAGCTCGCGAGCGGTCCCGCCATCGGTGAGTTCGGGAGCGCGAAGAAGTGGAGGTTTTTCGCGTCGACGCCCGCGAGCGCCCAAGCGCGCAGGGCCTCTTGGCGGCGCACTTCTGCGCGCGGCGTGCCGGGCTCGCCGTCGCCGCACGTCACGTAGGCGACGCGCACCGAACGCCCGCCGCGCACCGCCTCGACGCCGTACTCGCCCGCGACGATCACGCAATCGTCGGGATGCGCCGCGACGATCAGCGCGTCGCGCACCGCGCTCGGCGCCAGGCTCACGCGGCGCCGCGCGAGCCCCGCCACGAACACGAGCGTCGCCCCCAAGGCCGCGAGCGCGGCGCCAATCAAGACGAGACGGACGAGCTCGGGCGCCACGGAGAGCGTGCGTCAGGCGGGCTGACGCGGGCCCGCGTAGCCGTCCGGATGGTTCTGGTGGAACTCCCACGCCGTGCGGACGGTGTCGACGATCGACGTGTACTTGGGGACCCAGCCGAGCTGGGTCTTGAGCTTCTTCGGCTCGGCGACGAGCGCGGGCGGATCGCCCGGGCGCCGGGGCGCGTCGCGCTGCGGGATGGCGCGCCCGACGACGGTCTCGCACGCCTTCACGACCTCGAGCACCGATTGTCCGGTCCCCGTGCCGACGTTGAAGACCTCCTTCGTCTCGAGCGACGTCTTCTCGATGGCGAGGAGGTGCGCCGAAGCGAGATCGTCGACGTGGATGTAATCGCGAACGCAGGTGCCGTCGGCGGTCGGGTAGTCCTTGCCGTAGATCGCCACCTCTTTGCGCTGACCGAGCGCGCAGGCGAGCACGATCGGGATCAGGTGCGTTTCGGGGTGGTGGTACTCGCCGTACTGCCCGCCGGGCGAGGCGCCGGACGCGTTGAAGTAGCGGAGCAGCGTGAAGCCGAGGCCGTAAGCGTGCGAAAAATCGCGGATCATCCACTCGACGGCGAGCTTGGTGCGGGCGTACGGGCTGCACGGATCCTGCGCCGTTTCCTCCGTCATCGGCACCACGGGCGAGAGGCCGTAGGTGGCGCACGTGCTCGAGAAGAGCATGCGCTTCACGCCCGCTTCGCGCATCGCGTTGAGCAGGCTCAGCGTGCCGCCGATGTTGTTCCGGTAGTGATACTCGGGGTTGTCGACCGATTCGCCGACGCAGGTCGCGGCCGCGAAGTGCATCACGGCATCGGCCTTGAATTCGCGCAGCACGGCGGTGAGCTTCTCCGTCTCCGCGATGTCGCCCACGATGAGCCGGTTCTTGCCGACGGCGGCCGAGTGGCCCTCGACCAAGTTGTCGTACGCGACGGCCTCATGGCCCTTGCCGACCACGTACCTGAGGCACGCGCTGCCCACGTAGCCTGCACCGCCAGTTATCAGGATCTTCATGCTGTTTCTCCGTCCTTTTGCCGCACCGCGTGCGCGCGGTCCTCGGCCAAAATGAGCTCTGCCGCTCCCCAAGCGTCCGGTGCAATCCGCACCGTGTCGGGCAGCGCCGTCGTCGATTCTTCCCCGTAGCCGGTGCGCACGAGCACCGAAGCCCTGCAACCGGCGTTCTTCCCGGCGAGCACGTCGCTCACGGCGTCGCCCACCATCCAGGAGCGCTCGAGCGCGAGCCCGAGGTCGCTGGCGGCGCGCAGCAGCATGCCGGGACCGGGCTTGCGGTCAGGGTGCTCGATCACGGTCGGATCCTTCAGCTTCGGCTCGACCGGGCAGAAGTAGAAGCCGTCGAGCTTGGCGCCCTCGAGCGCGAGCTGGCGCTCGAATTCGGCGTGAATCTCGAGCAGGCGCGCGACCGTGACGAGGCCCCGACCGACCACGGATTGATTCGAGACGACGACGCAAGCGTAGCCGTGTCGCTGGAGCTCGCTCACGGCGCGGGCTGCGCGCGGAAGGAGCCGCACCTTCTCCGGATCGGCCAAGTGGTGGACGAGCTCGATCAGCGTCCCGTCGCGATCGAAGAAGACGGCGGGCCTCACGCCTTGGCCCCGAAGACGCGCGGGGCGTCCGCCTCCGCCGCGGCGAGCGCGTCGAGGTTGCCGATGTCGCGGTGGTAGCCGTCGAAAACGAAGCCGCTCATCCTGCCGACGTACGACGGCAAGATGTCGAACCCGATGTCGAACACGCGGCGATCGGCGATCTCGCGGTAGGCGTCGGCTTCGAGCACGTAGAGCCCGGCGTTCGCCTGATCGCTCTTCGGCTCCTTGGGCTTTTCCACGAATTCGACGATGTGCCCTGCGGTGTCGAGCGCGGCGATGCCGCACTGGGACGGGTACGCCGTGTGAAACAGCATCATCGTGAACGGGTCGTCGTGCCCGCGGTGGAACTCGAGCAGGCGCGTGAGATTCACGTTCGAGAGGTTGTCGGCGTAGACGAGCACGATTTCGTCGCAGTCGTCCGCCCACGCGCGGTTTGCCGTGACGGTGCCCGCGGAGCCGAGCAGCTTCGGCTCGTGCGCCTCATGCAAGCGCAGGGGCCGCGTGGCCATGACTTCCTTCATGTAGCCGCGGAACGGGTCCGGCAAGTAGTGCGTGTTGATCAGAACGTCGTGGATGCCGGCGGCCTCGAGCAGGTCGAACCAGTAGCCAATCAGCGGTTTGCCCGCGATCGGCACCATGCACTTCGGCAGCGTCTCGGTGATGGGCCGGAGGCGCGTGCCGAGCCCGGCGGCGAGCAGAAGAGCCTTGGCGCGCCGCGCGGGGGAGCGGCGGTTACTTGGCGACATCGCGGACGACCCCGAGCTGGGCCATGAGCTTTTGCGAGTAATCGAGAATGTCCTCGACGGCGCTCGCGGTGCCGAGCCACTCGCGGTACGCGACGACGCTCTCGCGCACGCTGCGGCGCGGGGCCCAGCCGAGCGCCTTCAGCTTGCTCACGTCGGAGAAGATGTGGCGCGTGTCGCCGTAGCGATACTTGCCCGAAGCCTTGGGCTGGTAATCCTTCTTGCCGAACACGTCCGCGACCACGCTCGCGAACTCGGCCACGGTGACGCGCTTGTCGCCGCCCACGTTGAACATCTGGTAGTCCGCGCGCGAGTCCGAAAGGACGAGCAGGTTCGCGTCCACGACGTCGTGGATGTTCACGAAGTCGCGCACTTGCTTGCCGTCTTCGTAGATCACCGGATCGCGGCCGAGGTGCATGCTCAGGCAAAACACGCGGCAGGCGCCGCTGTACGCGTTGTAGAAGCTCTGCCGCGGCCCCTGCACGATCGAGTAGCGCATCGCGACGCTCGGCAAGCCGTATTGACGGCCAAGATTCAGCGCGACGCGCTCCTCGGCGATCTTGCTCATCCCGTAGGTGTTCATCGGGTTGGCTACGGTTTCGTCCGTCGGTACGGACTCGAGGGGACCCTCCTCGCCGGGTCCCGGCTGGTGCTCCCAGATCCCGCGCGACATCTGTGCGTCGCTGCGCAGGCCCGGCAACGATTCCTTGCCGCGCGCGTCGCGGTAACGGCCCTCGCCGAGCGCCGCCTGGCTGCTCGCCACGATCACCTTCTTGAGCGGCAGCTTCTCGCGCACGAAAAGCTCGTAGATGCGCGCCGTCGACGTGACGTTCACGTCGAAAAAGCGGCTGAACTGCGGCAGGTAATCCTGAAACGCCGCCAGGTGGTAGACGGCGTCGGCGCCGCGCAGCGCGGCGAGCAGCGTCGCCTCGTCGCGCACGTCGCCGAGCCGAAACTCGATGCGCTTGTCGAGGTAGTCCGGCACCTTCTTCTTCTGGTGGACCGGCTCCTCCAAGCTGTCGAGGACGCGCACCTGGTGGCCCGCGGCGAGAAGTGCGTCGGCGGTGTGCGACCCGATGAACCCTGCGCCCCCGGTGATCAGTACTTGCATGGCGGATCCGTTGGTTTTTGGCGTTCGAATCAGAAAGCGTAGCGGTCACTGATGAAGATCACGCGGCTCCCACGCCGATCGATCTCGAAGGGGATTTCACGCGGGCGGCCGAGCGCTTCGCGGATCGCCTCGTGACGCTCGGGCGGCGCCATCAAAAGCAGGAACCCGCCGCCGCCCGCGCCGAGCAGCTTGCCGCCTTGAGCGCCCGCTTTGCGCGCCGCCGTGTACCAGTCGTCCACCGAGGAGGACGTGATGCCGAAACCGAGCGAGCGCTTGAGCTCCCAGCCGTGGTGGAGCTGCGCGGCGAACTCGTCGACGTTGCCGGCGCCCGTGAGCGTATCGCGCATCGTTGCCGCGAGATCGCGCATCTCGCGAAGGATCGGGAAGCGATCCTTCGTCCCTTCGCTTTGCGCCTTCAGGATCGTGTCGGCGTCGCGGCGCTTGCCCGTGTAGCAGAGGATCGTGCGCTTCTCGACCTCCTGCAGCACCGCGGGGCGACAGGGAACGGGCTCGACGCTGACGGCGCCGTTCGCGTGGAACGTGATGTAATTGAGCCCGCCGAACGCCGCCGCGTACTGATCCTGCTTGCCGATCGGCTTCTTCAGGACGTCGATCTCGATGCGGCAGCTCTCTTCCGCGAGCTTGCGCGCGCTCGTGACCTGGCCGCGATACGCGTAGAGCGCTTGCAAGAGGCCGACCGTGAGGCTCGAGCTCGAGCCCATGCCGGTGCCCGCGGGCACGTCGCCGACCGTCGTGATCTCGACGTGCGGCCCGAGCTCGGTGATGCGCAGCGCTTCGCGCGCGAGCGTGTGCTCGATGTCGTCGATCTTTTCGCAGATCTCGACGCGCGTGTACGCGATACGCGTGGTCCGCTCGAAGCGCGGGCTCACCGTCACGTACATGTGGTGGTTCACGCCGACCGACAGCACGGCGCCGTCCTCTTTCTCGTAGAAGGCGGGCAGGTCGGTGCCGCCGCCGGCGAAGCTCACGCGGTAGGGCGTCTGGGTGATGATCATGTCGACTCCAGGTGGGCGCGAAACTGATCGAGCAGCGGCTCGAGGCAGGTGGCAAGGTCGAAATGTTCGAGCAAGTGCCGCCGGCCTTCTTCCGCCAATCGCTGGCAGAGGGCCTCGTCCTTGGCGAGGCGCTCGAGCGCGTCGGCGAGCGGCTCGACTTCCCGCGGCTCGACGAGCAGCCCCGTCTTCTCGTGGATGATGAGATCCGGGATGCCGACGAGGCGGGTCGAAATGGCCGGCAGTCCGCAGGCCATCGCCTCCATCAGCATCTGCGGGAGCCCGTCGACGTCGTCGTCCGACGCCCACACGCAAGGCAGCACGTAGACGTCGCCGCCGTTCATGAAGGCCGGGATGTCCTCTTGCTTGATCGCCTTGCCCGTGAGCGTGACCTCACCGTCGAGACCGGCCTCGGTGATCTGCTTGCGGAGCGCCGCTTCGAGCGGACCGCTGCCCGCGATCGTGCACTCGAACGGGAGGCCGCGCTCCTTCAGCGCGCTGCAGGCGCGAATCACGTACTCGAAGCCCTTCTTCTCGACGAGCCGTCCCGACGACAGGATGCGGACGGGCCGCCCTTTGCGGTCTTCGCGCGGCTTCGGCGAGAAGACGCTCGTGTCGATGCCGCAGTACGCGATGTGGAGCTGCTCCGGACGCGCGCCGTTCTTCAAGAACAGCTGGCGGTGGAACTCGGAGATGCAGATGATGAACTCGGCGCGCTGGATCTTGTCGCGCAGCGCGGCGCGCTCGCGGAACAGATCCGCGGCGTGACCCGTGAAGCTGAACGACTTGCCGAGCAGCCACGACCCGTACATCGCGACCGTGCCCCCGGAGTGAATCCACTGCGAGTGGATGTGCGAGACCTTCTCGCGCCGGAGGCCCCCCGCGAGGTGGCAGGCCACGAAAAGGTGCACGAACCCGACGGCCCGGACCCGCGCGGACTCCCGCTCGCCGGTGGCCGCGTTCCAGAGCGCCTCGAAGAAGCGCTTGCGAAAGCGCAACGGAGCGAGCAGCGCAGAAGCGGCGCTCCCAATCACGGGCAGCGGGTAAAGCGCGTGCGTGTTGCGGTCGATCGCAGCCACGTCTTCGGAAGCGAAGAAGTTCGAGGGCGGCCGGATCAGCGTGTGCAGCTTGAACGGGATCCCCGCTCGGGCAACGACGCGGAGCTCGTTCCCCACCCAGGCGTTCCCCACGCCGTTGGTGCTCATGTAATGGATCACGATGGTGGGCCCGAGGGTAGGCGCGAGAGGGCCCACGAGTATAGTCCCGCGCCCCACGCCGCAAGGGCACTTGACGCCGTGGGAACCTTGCGGGACCCTCCGCGCGATGGGTGGCGACGATTTTGCTACGTTCGTGCAAGGCTATTACGAGCGATTTGCAGCGGCGCTGCTCGCCTTCGACAAGGCGTCGCTCGCGCCCGTGCTCAAGGTGTTTCAGCGCGTTGCGGCCGAGGGCGGCACGATCTGGATGGCGGGCAACGGCGGCAGTGCGGCGATCGCCGATCATTCCGTGTGTGACACCACGAAGGGCACGCACGTCGACGGCAAGCCCCCGATCCGGGCCGTTTCGCTGGCCGCCAACGGGCCGATGCTCACGGCGCTCGCCAACGACATCGCCTACGAGCGCGTGTTCTCCGAGCAGCTCAAGTACTACCTCACCCCGAAGGATGCGGTCCTGCTCGTGAGCTCGAGCGGCAACTCACCGAACGTGCTCGCGGCCTGTGCCTACGCCAACGAGCGCGGTGTGCCGACGATTGCCTTCGTCGGGTTCAAGGGCGGCAAGCTCGCCGAGATGGCGAAGCACACGGTGCACATCGCGGTCGACAATTACGGGATCGTGGAAGACGCGCACCAGAGCCTGATCCACGTCCTCACGCAGTACCTGAAAAAAGAAGCGAGCGCCGCTTCCGCGTAGGAAGCCGGCGCTCGTTTCACGAACCTAGCGAGCGCCGCTTCCATTGGGGGAAGCCCGCGCTCGCCGCGCTCTCACCTCACTTCGGCGCGTACTCGAGCGCGCCGACGTCGCCCGCGTCGCCGACCGGCCGTGCCCGCGTGGAGAAGTCCCACGGGCAGAAGCCGACGCTGTCGTCCGCCGCGTCGACCACGGGGCTGTCGGCCGCCGGCATGTAGTCCTTCCAATCGTCACCGGGCTTGCTTGCCGCAAGGCCGGCGTCCGAAAGGCCCATGTTGCCCGCGGACATCGTCCCCGACCCCGACGGGAAGGAGCTGTCGTTCGCGCCCGGCGAGACGACGAGGTTGTTGTAGAGGGTCACGTCCGTCGCATCGGCGACCATGGCGAGCCGCACGTTGCCCGTGCTGTAGCAGGTGTTGTTCTCGATCGTGATGCGCGCGGGCGGCGGCTCGATGCCGCGCTGGCTGACTTCCATGCAGATCGTGCCGTCGGCGCGGTTGAAGATGTTGCCGCGAACCACGACGTCCACCGCCGAGACGAGCAGCGGCTCTTGCGCCGTGCCCGGCAGGAACAGGTTGCGCTCGACGATCACGTGCTCGATGTGCTCGTTCTTCTGGTCGTTCTGCGGCTGGATCGACACGGACCACGTGTTGCCGCCCGTCGAGCGGATGATGTTGTCGGAGAAGACGATGTGGTTCGACGTCGTCCCGTGGTCGGTCGTCTGCGCATGCAGCTTGACGACGTGCCGCGGCTCCGGCGCGTTGCCGAGGTCGTTGTTACTGATCACGGCATGATCCGCCCACGGGATGCGCAGCACGTGCTCGCCCATCGTCGAATCGTTGGCGACCGTGCCGAGGATCACGAGCCGATGCGCCGCGACGTACCAGAAGTTGTGCCCGCTTCCGCCGCGCAGGTGCTGCCAGTTGCAGTCCACGAAGCCGAAGTTGTCGGGGTTGTCCTGAAAGTCGAGCCCGTTCTCGTGGTAGTAATCGACGAGCGTGTCGGCCGCGCTCGCGCCCTGGCCGATGCCCTCGCCGCCGACGCGCAGCACGAGAATGTCGGGCGCCGTGCCGCCGATTTGGATGATCTGCGAGTCGTCGCTGCTTCCGACGACGTTGAAGTCGGCGAAGCGCCAGTCGTTGACGTTCGGCTCGCTCTGCTCGGAGATGCGGAGCACGGTGCCGGACGCCATGACCGTCGGCGGATCGCCGTCGCCGTACGCGCCGACCATGCCCGGTCCGGGGACGTTCACCTCGAGGCCGCCCGACGAGAACGTCTCGCCGCGGTGCAAGAGCAGCCGCTTGCCGGTGCCGATCTCGCTCTTGAGGTCGCCGAACGACGTGGCGGAAGCTTGCTTCGCACCGTCGGGACAGCCGTCGAAGTCGCCCGACGACGAGTAGCAGACCGTCGATTGTCCGCCGAACACCGTCTCGGGATCGTCGACCGAGATTTCCACGGCGCGTGACGAAACGAGGCCGTCCTTGTCGCGAACGCTCACCGTGACGGAGTAGGTGCCCGGTGCCTCGAAGACGTGCGCGGCAGCCGGCCCCTTTGCCTGGTTCCTGCTGAGGCCGGTCGTCGTGAACGCGCCCGCGTCCTTGTCGCCGAAGTCCCAGCAGTACGCGAGCTCCTCGAACGGACGGTCCGTCGAATCCGCGGTCGTCCCGTCCGTGTCGAAGTACACGAGCAACGGCGCGACACCCTCGACACGACTCGGAACGAGCTCGACCGAGATCGCGTCGCCCGCGTCCATGCCCTTGTCCGCGAAGCAGGGGAGCACGTCCGCCGGCATCGTCGGGGGCCTGGCTGCCGTGCCGCCGTCGCCGGCCTTGCCTGCGCCACCGCTGCTGCTGCCGCCGTTCGTGCTGCCGCCCTTGCCGGCGCTGCTGCCAGCGCTGCCGCCCTTGCCGGCACTGCTGCTGCTCCCGGCCTTGCCAGCGCCACCGCTGCTGCTGCCGCCGTTGCTGCTGCCGCCGCCGCCGTTGGCGCTGCCACCACCGCCGTTGCCCGTGCCGCCGCTGGCGCTGCCCGAGGTTCCCGCCGCGCTGTTCTTCTGCGGGGGCGGCGCGTCGTCTTCGGCACTGCTGCAAGCGCTGAGCAGGGAGGCGAACGCTATGCTCGCGCACAGAGTGACCGTGAGCCCGGGTTTGAACATTGAGTAGGACATTGAGAAGACCTCGGCTGGTTTAGGGAGCATATTCGAACGCACCGACGTCGCCTTCGGCGGTGCCGGAGCCATTGCCATCGAGCGGGCGCGCGCGGTTCGCGAAGTCCCAGGGACTCACGCTCCGTGCGTCGGCCGCGTCTACTGCGGGACTTCCCGCGGTGAGCTGATAATCACGCGCCGCGACGCCGGGGTTCACGGCGACGAAGCCGGGCTTGCTCGTGAGCAAGTTGCCGCCCTGTGCCGCGAGCCCGGTGCCGTCGAACGCGCCGTCTTTCACCTGCGCTCCGGCGATCAGGTTGTTGAACGCCGTCACGTCCGTGGTGTCACCTTTGAGGAGCACGAGCGTCGGAGCGCCGGTGCCGTAGCAGGTGTTGTTCACGATCGCGACGCGAGCGGGTGCGGGCTCGATGCCACGCTGGTTCACGTCGATGCAGTGATCGAGCGAGCCGCGGTTGAAGACGTTGTCGCGCACGACGACGTCTTGCGCGGAGATGACGAGCGGATCGGTCGCCGTGCCCGGCAGGAACAGATTGCGCTCGACGAGCACGTGACGAACACGCTCGTCCTTTTGGTCATTTTGTGGGGCGATCGCGACGGTCCAGTCGTGGCCGCCGGTCGACCGAAATACATTGTCGGAAATCACGATGCGCTCGGAGAACGTCCCCTTGACGGCCACGGGGGCGTGCAACTTAACGACGTGGCGCGGGCTGGGCGCGTTACCGAGGTCATTGCTGCTGATTACGCCGCGATCCAGCCAGGGAAGACGCAGGACGTGTTCGCCGCCAGTGGAATCGTCAGCGACGGTTCCGAGCAGCGCGAGGCGATGGGACGCGACGTAGAAGAAGTTGTGCCCCTTGCCGCCGACGAGATGGCGGAACTCGCAGTCCGCGACACCGAGCACGTCGATCACGTCCGCGCCCGGGAAGCCGTTCTCGTTCCAGTAGTCGATGAGCGTGTCCGCCGCGATCACGGCGCCGCCGATGTCGCGCGCGCGCAATCGCAAGAGCAAGAGATCGTGCGCCGTGCCGTTGACGTTCACGACGCGCGAGTCGGGCGTCTTCCCGACGACGTCGAGATCGACGATTCGCCAATCCGAGAACGCCGGGTTCTTGCTCGAGACCGTGACGAGCGTGCTCGACGTCTGAATCAGCGGCCGCGCGCCGCTGCCGTACGCGCCGAAGATGCCCGGTCCAGGGACATTCAGCTCGATGCCGCCTTCGCCGAAGGTTTCACCGCGGTGGAGCAAGAGTCGCTTGTTGGGTCCGATCTCGCCCGCGAGATCCCAGATGCGCGAAGCGTTCGCGTGACGCGCACCGGCGGGACAGCCCGCGAAGTCTTTGCGTCCGGAGAAGCACACCGTGGCCTCACCCGCGAAGGCCGCTTCCGGATCCTCGACGGTGATGTCGACGGCACGGCTCGCGATGCCGCCGGCGGGATCGCGCACGCTCACGACGACCTGGTAGATGCCGGGCTTCTCGAAGACGTGGGCGGCGACGCCGCCCTTCGCGTGATTCTTGGTGGCCCCGTTCGTCGCAAAATTGCCACTGTGCGGATCGCCGAAATCCCAGCAATACGCGAGCTCCTCGAACGGGCGCTGGGTAGCGGGCGAGCTCGTCCCGGCCGTGTCGAAAAACACGAGGAGCGGGGCGACGCCGCTCGTACGGCTTGGCGTGAGGGCCAGCGAGAGCGCGGAGCCGGCGCCCGGCGCGCCCGTGCCCACGAAGCACGGCAGGGGTGGCGGGGTGGCGGCCACGAGCGGCGTCGCCTGCGCCGTGGGCACGGATCCCTGCGTTTTGGCGCTACACGCCGCGCAGCTGAGGCTCAATGCCACGAGCCCGCCCACCAGCTGCTGGTGAAAAATCGCCATCCTCAGTTAGTACGATCTCAGACCCTACCGCTCAGCAGGAGCCGATTCAACGCTGTCCCAGCGAACCGACCCCGAATCGGGTCTGAGAGTGTTACCCGGCCGACCACGAGCCGCAACGATCCACCCTTCGTTTTAGCGGTACCCCCCACCAGGTCTATAGTTCTTTCTCGGGGGTGATGCGCGAACGTGAAACGTTCGTGCGAGTACGGATGAATGAAATCCGTTTTACTTGTATTCGATGATGCGGCTTCGCTCGCCCGCTAGACGGTGTCCGACATACGAAAGGATGCCCTGCAGTTCCGCGAACTTCCCGATGGTCGCGAACGCGCCGAACAGAGCCGAGCTCCGGACGCTTCGGCCACGGCGACGGACACTCTGATATCCACGAAACGCACTTACACCGTAGCCAGCGGCCAACGTCGAGCTCAGCCCGAACGTCGGAACGAAGCCGAGAACGATCGCGAGCGGAAGCGCGCCGCCCCAAAAAACGGCGCGGCGTAGCTGCGGGACATAATGCCGCTCAGGCGGCTTCCCGTTCATGCTGACGCCTTCGGCGTAGGCGTGTCCGGCGCGCACGCCGCGCCGCCACCACTGCGAGAAGCGGCGCATGTCGGCGTCGTGAAATGTCATGTCGTTCGGCAAGCGGTGGATCTGGCCGCCGCGCTTGCGGAGGCGGATGCAGAGCTCCGGCTCTTCACCGGCGATCAGTGTCTCGTTGAACCCGCCGACTGCTTCGAATGCGCTCACCCGGTACATCGCGTCGCCGCCGCACGCGCGGCACGGTCCGATCGGCGTGTCCCACTCGATGTCGCAAAGCTCGTTGAAGACGCTCGCATCGGGGAAAAGCTCGCGGCGCCGGCCGCACGTCGCGACGACGTCGGGATGCTCGCCGAGGAAGCCCGCCGCCACGGCGAGCCAATCGTCCGCGACTTTGCAGTCGCCGTCGACGAACTGCGCGAACTCGACGGACGGCGCGAGCTCGCGCAAGCGCGCGAAGCCGGCGTTGCGCGCGCGCGCCGCGCTGAACGGCTTCGACATGTCGAGCGGGACGACCTCGGCGCCGAGCCGGCGCGCGTTCGCGACGCTGTCGTCACTCGAGCCGGAGTCCACGTACACGACGGAGACGCCCCGCCCCGCCAGGGACTCGAGACAGCGCACGAGCCGCTCGCCTTCGTTGCGGCCGATGGCGATGACCCCGATCCGGCCCGGTACCGCGGCCGCGCGCGGCATCTCTCTGCTCGCTTCGCTCATGTCAGATCCTCGCGACGCCCCGGCGCGGTGCGCCGCGCGGAAAGGCCGCTTCGACCTCTAGCAGCTCCGCGGGCGTGAGGACCAGCTTCGCCGCGCCGGCGTTCTCCTCCACGTGGCTCGGCTGCGACGCTTTGGGGATCGCGAACAGGGAAGGGCGGCGTGTGAGGTACGCGAGTGCGAGCTGGCGTGGGGTGACGCCGCGGGCGGCGGCGAGGCGCTCGAGCACGGCGCCGCCGCGGCGCGGCGGGAACGCGGCGCGCCCGAACGGCGTGTAGCCCACGACGGCGATGTCGTTCGCCTCGCAAAACGGGATGACCTCGTGCTCGCTCGAGCGCTCGGCGAGGTGATAGAGGATTTGATTGCACGCGATGCGACCGGGGCCCGCGATGCGGACCGCTTCGGCGAGCCCCGCGGCGTCGAAGTTCGAAACGCCGTACCAGCGGATCTTGCCGGCGCGAACCAGCTCGTCGAACGCTTGCAGCGTCTCGCTGAGCGGGTGCGCGCCGGGCCAATGCAAAAGGTACCCGTCGAGGTAGTCCATGCCGAGCAGGCGCAGGCTCCTCTCGCAGGCGGCGAGCGTCCCTTGGTAGCTCGCGTTGTGCGGCATGACCTTGCTCACGACGAAGGCTTCGTCGCGGCGCCCCGCGAGCGCCTCGCCCACGAGCTCCTCGACGCGCCCGCCGCCGTAGAGCTCGGCCGTATCGACGTGCCGTAGCCCGCGCTCGAGCCCCACGCGGAGCGCGCGCACGACGGCCTTCGGGTCGTCGTGCTCCATCAGGAACGTGCCCTGGCCGATCGCGCCGATTTCGGCGCGCCGGCGCGCGAACGGGCGTTCCTCGGGCGTTCTCCCTTCGGTGCCGGCCTCGGGAGAACGGCCCGCGGTCACAGACCGTAAACGCGGGAGCGGTCGCCGGGCACGTTGCGGAGCGCGTCGCGCGTGTCGACCACGATCTTCGACTCGGCGAGCAGGCGGGCGCGATCGAGCACGGCGTGATCGGTGACGATCACGACGGCGTCGTAGGACGCGTAGCTGCTGTTCGGGTCCACGCTCTTCATCGTGATGCCTTCCTCGTCGACTTCCGGCACGTACGGGTCCATGTAGGAGACGTTCGCGCCGCGCTGGAGCAAGCCGTGGATCACGCTGAAGGCGGGTGACTCGCGCATGTCCGTCACGTCCTTCTTGTAGGCCATGCCGTACACGAGGATCTTCGAGCCGCGCATCGCTTTCGACACGTCGTTGAGCGCCGTGCTCGTGCGTTCGACGACGTACTCGGGCATCGCGCGGTTGATCGTGTCGGCGAGCTCGATGAAGCGCGCCTGGTACTGCAGGGCGCGGAGCTTCCACGAGAGGTAGAGCGGGTCGATCGGGATGCAGTGGCCGCCGAGACCCGGGCCCGGATAGAACGCCATGAACCCGAAGGGCTTGGTCGCGGCCGCGCGAATCACCTCGAACGGATCGATGCCGAGCTTGCGGCTCATGATCGCGACCTCGTTCACGAGGCCGATGTTCACCGCGCGGAAGGTGTTCTCGAGCAGCTTCACCATTTCGGCCGTTTCCGTGGACGACACGGGCACGACCTTGTCGATGATGTGCGAGTAGAGCGCGACGGCGACTTCGAGACAGCCCGGCGTGACGCCGCCCATGACTTTGGGCGTGTTCTTGGTCTGGTAGACCTTGTTGCCGGGGTCGACGCGCTCGGGCGAGAACGCGACGAACACGTCGCTGCCGACCTTGTACCCGGTCTGCGTGAGCTTCGGGACCATGACCTCGCTGGTCGTGCCCGGGTACGTCGTCGACTCGAGCACGACGAGCATGTCCTTGTGCTGGTGCTTCGCGACCTCGTCCGTGGCGGCGACGATGTAGCGAACGTCCGGGTCGCGCGTCTTGTTGAGCGGCGTCGGCACGCAGATGATGACGGCGTCCGCTTCGCGCATCACGCTCGGATCGGTGGAGGCTTTCAGCTTGCCGGTCTTCACGTGGGGAGCGAGGTCCGAGCTCGGCACGTCCGGGATGTACGACTCACCCTGGTTCACCAGGCGGCACTTCTGCGCGTCGTGATCGAACCCCGTCACGCGGAACCCCGCGCGCGCGAACTCGGCGACGAGCGGGAGCCCGACGTACCCGATCCCGACCACCACCACGTGAGCCGACTTGTCCTTGATCTTGGCGCGCAAATCAGTCATGGGGCTCAGTCTTTACACGACGAACCTTCGGGCTCAAGCGCGCCTTTGGTGCGCACAATTGAGGCGGCCGTCCGGGGGGTGCTAGGGTGCCCCGGTCTTCGGTGACGGAACGCCGACGGCAGGAAGCGCGAGACCAGTGAGCAAGGGACTCTTGGCGCGAGCTGCACGCGCCTACGCGATGCGGACGGGCAAAGGGCGAACGGCGTACGTGCGCCTGTGTCGGCCGAACGGCGAGGAATGGGCCGAGTTTTTGCGCCGGCACGGCGGCCTCGCGCACATGGGCGAGGGCTGCAGCTTCCTCCCCGACACGAACATCACCGACCCGTACCTCACGCACATCGGGAACAACGTCCACACCTCGGTTTGCGCGCTGATCGCGCACAACGGGGCGGTCGCGATGTTTCACCGCGCCTACGGGACGCGCGTCGACGCGGTCGGCAAGATCGTGATTCGCGACAACGTTTTCATCGGCTACGGGGCGATCATCCTCGGAAACGTGACGATCGGGCCGAATGCGGTGATCGGGGCGGGGGCGGTCGTCGTGAAGGACGTGGCCGAAGGCGACATCGTCGGGGGCGTGCCGGCGAAGCCGGTCGGGCGCGTCCAGGACTACATCGAGAAGCTCGACAAGCTCACGGGTACCTACCCGTGGGCTGACATGATCCGCGCGCGCGAGGGTGGCTTCGATCCCGCCGTCGAGCCTGTCCTGCAGGAGATGCGCCGAAAGTTCTTCTTTCCGGGCAGCTAGCTCGGCTCGAGCTGCCGCGCGCAGCCGTTACCGGCCGCGCGGCTTTGCGGGCGGCGCGCGGGGTTGCTCCGGCCACGAAGGCCGGCTATTGGCTTCGATTCGCGCATGAAGGGCATAATTCTCGCGGGCGGTAGCGGAACGCGGCTCTATCCGCTCACCATTCCGGTGTCGAAGCAGCTCCTGCCTGTCTACGACAAACCGATGATCTACTACCCGCTGTCGGTGTTGATGCTGGCGGGGGTGCGGGACGTGCTCATCATTTCGACGCCCGAGGATCAGCCGCTGTTTCAGCGCCTGCTCAAGGACGGCTCGAACCTCGGCATGAACTTCAGCTACGCGAAGCAAGCGCAGCCGAACGGACTGGC